>Ga0307513_10007775_pt1 | contig 13834 bp, 17 predicted proteins | sample 15_EM_MG_FD_202174 | JGI IMG/M metagenome (GOLD analysis project Ga0307513, IMG submission 202174) | Populus trichocarpa ectomycorrhiza microbial communities from riparian zone in the Pacific Northwest, United States - 15_EM | ecosystem: Host-associated > Plants > Roots > Unclassified | place... | reverse complement strand
GTTCGCCCCACACGCAGGTCGCATACGCTTTTATGAGCCCAAGTTCACCCTCACCCGGATATCGCTTCTATGCGTTCCGTACATCTCGCCCCACCTTATATGATTGGAATGTATTTTTTATTCGAGTTTGAATCGCTATTACCTCCTCCTACGAGTCGGATTCGGTATGAGATCCATCCATCCTTTCTATCTATCAGTTCACTTCTGCTCCAGGTCTTTGGTTTAGACGGACAACATCCAGAGGAACTGGCAGGTATTTTATCGCCAATTTTTCTTACTGCCTTAGTATTTCCCTAACTTCTTTGTTCCAGCGTCCCATAGATATATCTCGGGCCAACTTCTATTTGCATGTCGGTGAATCGACCATCCTGGAATCGATTAAAGACCGGGTCTCCTCCAATTGATTGTGGAAGGGTGGCGTGCAATCATCTAGATCATAAATATTACTGTCAAGGATTTCGATACCACCTTTCGCTCTTCGTTCTTGTTCAGCTACGTTCTTTCCTCGCAAAGTGGAGCTCCGAGATCATCAAATAACAAAGAGTGGAAGATAGCATCGAAATCCTTGACAGTAAGATTTATGATCTAACTAAATTGTTGGATAGAAAAGTAGAAAATACATCATAACTTTACGAAAACTAAGTCAATTCCTTACCTGATTTCACATTCATAAATGCGAACTCAAACGCTTTCTGCCAAGGTATAGTAACATCGAAAAACGAGTATTCCGAAAATCCGACGTTGGCTGGCAATGGCTCGGATAGTGCCGAAATTGACATTAACGCGTGTTGATCTCTATCTCGAACCACCACCACCACCACCTCTCCCCTCTTGTTTGGCCATCCCGCGCCGAGGAACGTCAAAAAAAAGTTTGTAAGTGTTGTTTTAACCTTTTTTTTTGACGTGTTTTTTCACCAATATAGGTGATTTTTTGCGAACCCTGCCGGTTTTCGAGCCCCTCCCCTCATCGAGGGATGTGGGCTACGTTTTGAAGGAGTTGTCAGGAGAAGACTCAGGGAGGTTCGGATGACGAGAGAAAGGGGGGAAAACGGATGAAGATGAGTGGGAAGACCAGGTGCAAGGTACGGTACAAGAGGGTGAGTACCGACTTATATAGGCGGGATGAGCCCGATCGGGACATGTATATACGGAAAAGGTAATATGTACGGAAAAGGGAATGTATCTCTAACAGGAGTGGGGCGGATGTGGGAGGGTACGAGAACGGTAGGGGAGACCCGTGATGAGGGAGACCCGTCAGGTGCGTCGCAGAGGGTGTCGAAATGACAACACCTTCCGCGATTTCTATTTCGCAACCTCCGAGCTCATCTTTTGTGACTACAGGTACTTTCGAAAGCCGTCGAAACATATGGTTTCGACGCCCACATCCCCTCTCCCTCCCGACACCCACCCAAGCCGGCGAAACATGTCGTTTCGCCGCCCACATCCATCCTCGCTTACGACAACTGCCACGACACCCGCACCTTATGCCGTAGTGTCAAAATTGCGACCATGCGATTGGTCGAACGCACCGTCGCCAACCCCGCTTGCCTTGCATTATCATAAGGTTGCTGGAGTTCGTGTCATCCTCGGCATGTATACGCTGGGGAGATACGAGCTGGTGGGTGGTTTGCAGATGTGCGAAAGGAGGAGTTAACACTCCTCCTTTGCTCGAAACCCCTGCGGTAGCGTAAAACGCCGCACAGCCGCCATCCGTTGCCTCTACGACGAACACCCGCCTCCGTGTTGAACCGCAACACGGTGTGCAAAGACAACGACACCCTAACCGCACCCACCTCCTAAAGCAGACCCGATGGATTTCATCGGAGGCTCCGAAGGGAGGTGGTAAAGGAACAAGGTAGCGCAACCAAAGGATGGCAAAGCGGGATTCGATACCAAGACCCACCATCGAGTCGAGGGATCTAAAGGAAACGGCGAAACGCGAGAGGTGGGGGGGTTTGTTCGTCGCGAATACCACCCGCTGCCACCGTTCATCCTCCCTTGCTTGCAAATGCAAGTCGAATATTTTCGCTCAGTAGGAGTTAAACTCCTGCTGGGTGATGCTTTTAGTCGATAGGCGGGCTTATACGTGTCGCATTAGCGACGCGTTAGCCCATCTGCACGTCAGTTCAACCAGACGTGCAGATTATTTCACTTATTCATCCCCTTCCCTCGCCTGCAAGTGCGAATCGGAAGATTTTCGCCCCATGCGAGGATTCAGACTCCCGCATGGTGCTTCTTTCGAATGCGAGAGGGATTGAACGTGCTGCTAATGCGGTACGTTCGTCCCCTGGGATGTCTGTTCAACCTGACATCCTGATTTTTTGTTTTGGCGCCGCCTCCCTGGTGGGGTGTTGACTATTTAGCTCATGCACAGGCCAAACCTCTGCATGTAGTTTTTTTCATGAGCGGGAAGGGTCGGATGAGTCGCGTTAGCGGCTCGTACACCCTCTGTTCGCCCTCCTTTCAACGATTGTATGGAGTCTAACTCCTGCAATCGATATCTATCAACGATGCATGGAGTCTAGCTCCTGTATCTGGACTGATTGCCTCATCCTCGTTGCCCAGCGCCAGGGTACAATTTTGTGTAAGTCGTCCTTCGTTCTTGTTACTCTTTCTATTGCCTAACCAAACGTAATATTTTTTCCAGTGCACTGATCGACTGCGCAGCTTGTTGTTCCTGGTACATTTCTATCTACCTTGTACGTGTTTCCCCTGTCCCAATGCTTCAATCCCTCACAAAGGCTCAATCACGTAGCTAGAAATAGTCTATTATCTTATTTGGATGCATTTGCCGTAGAATATGCATTATGAATGTAGCTACCTTCATTGACGATTCACCATCCCGGCCTGAATCTATTGGGCAAGTCGATGACAGTCCTAAATGTATTACGAGGGAGCGTTAAGTAGTATGCGCATGACAGACGACTTGTTCCAGGAACAATTTTAGAGATAAATGTAATATAACTAGAGTACGAGGACGACCATTAGTGTAATAGAATAATGGTTTCCGATATGTTCTAGGAAAATAGAGTGTCAAATTAATAAGGACTAGGAATAGGATCCCCACGTAACCCCTTAGCTCCGGCGTTTTTGCTTTGAAGTTCTGGACTGTGTGTATAGAATTGCGTATCCATGTGCAGCGTTCCTCCCAGTTTACTCAAAAGAGTGTTTTTTTTTCTTCCGTTCAAGTCCGCGTCTGGACTCTTCAATCTTCGAGTCCCATGAGTCGGGTTGAGGGTGTTAGTACGTGGTTGGTGTTATGGTTAATGTTCTGTCGTGATCACACTAGGAGGTTTTTGCGTGACTTCAACATTATGATCCAGGTTCATTGTGTATTTGCTATTGAAAGTAAATGTATTCATAGAACTACAGTAAAATACACGAAACTGAAAAGGGTTTCAATCAAACTAACGAAACTAACGAGAGAGGGGGATTCAGATTCCTACCTCCTCTTCCCCCTTCAAGCTTGGCCGTCGATGCACGTATGGAAGTGGTTCTCATACTCGTACTCGTGTTCCACAGTGCTCGTCGTCGTCGTGAGCTCTTCGACTCGCCACTCTTCGACTCGCCACCGTTTCCTAAGATGAAGGAATGAGTAAAGCAATTGTTCATTGTCCTGCTACCGTCGTAACTCATCGAAGCAGGTTCGTCCCGCTCTTCCTTCCTTGGTTGTGATCGTCGATGACGGCGTGTATGGCAAGTCCTCCCTCATTCTCTCTTTCACCTCCTGCTCATTGTGGTCGATCTAGCTCTTCGAACTGGCACCGTGTCGTACGACGGAGAGAGTGAGAGAATCATTGTTCATGTTCGTGCCACCGTTCTAACTCACTGATCACAAATTCCCTCTTCAATTCGCCGGATAATCTATAATTTTGGAAATGATACGAGTTTGCTCGTTGATCGGAGTGATGGATCCGGACTCACGCTATCTCTCATAGCCTTCATTGTCGATAGTGCCCCTGCTTGTGTGGCGTTACATGTCTACAGTATGTCGTTGCCTGTCGACCTGTAAGATTATCTGCCGACGCACGTTTGTTACACCCGGCTCGATTGATCATCGCGGCGAAGGTGGGGAGGGGTGGATGGGCTGAAGGAGATGAATGTGAATGACTGTCATAATCAAACCGCTCGCGGATAAAAATACTGTACCCACCGTATGTCTCATAGCAGCCGTCGACATTGCGTTGTCTGTGTCACATTGCGTTGTCTGTGTCCTCGTTGGATGTGACTCCCCGTTGTCCGTGCAGATATCAGCTTGTGGCTGGTGATGGTAGTCGACGATGCGGGGTTGAGATTGAGTAGCGTTGGTGATGGGCCAACGAGTGGAAGTGGAGGAGACTAGTAAGTATCGGCTAAGTATTTGGCAAAGAGAATTGCAAGGTGTAACTAACCAAAACTCTTATTCTAAGTACTCGTGCTTCTTGTTGTCGCTGCGGTGTGCCATTGTCATCGTCAAAAATTGTGGGTTTCGAGCAGCAGCCTGACTGTCTGCTCGTTGAGAGGAGGAAGGAAGAAGAATCTGGTAGACAGTAAGTAGTCGCTCGTTGACGTATGGACACATACATACCTAATATTGACACGTAGAACACATTTGCCCACCACTCGATGCAATTTTTTAATAAGAATAACGAAAAAAACGACTGAGAGGGGCGAACAGAGTATCGGTAAGTAGGGGTTGTTCATTAAAAGTCAACGAGGAACTCGCCGTAAATCGTAGCCTAGGCCCTGGCATGTTGTGCCTGCGTGCGGCATTGTATCCTGCCTGTCACGCAGGAGGGAGGGTGTTGAGTAATTAGCGGGGTCGTCTATACAGCGTGAAGTCGCTCTGAGGAGGCTATCGATAACATAGTCATGTATTCGCGACTTGAAAGTGTGATGGACATTGGATAGGAACCAAGGGAATGTGGTGTTGTTTGTGATTGTGTGGCTGGAGCTTCTGACCATGTCCTTCCCAACCATATGTACCCACCGACCTCATCGAGGCCATTATCGACTGGGTTGGGCTCCTCACCCCTACAGACAAAGAGCCAGGACCCAAGGCATCCGCACTCTCTTCCTGTGCCCTCACCTCCCGTGCCTTCGTCTTTCCCCCCCAGAAACACATATTCCGCACCATCGATCTCGGTGCCCGCCCACCAACGGGGTTATACTATGTGCGCTTCCACCGCCTTCTCCTATCGAACCCGTATCTCGGGACCCAAATCAGGCACCTCCGACTTGTCGATAATACTGAGGATGGTTTTGCCAATGGAAGCTCGTGGCTCACGCATCTGAGGACTCCGATAAGTCGGACGCTGGGGTTCCTCCCGAATCTCCGTTCCTTTGGGCTAAGCTTCAATTCCACAGGGACGAATTGGGAAAGTGTGCCAGATAAAACGCGGGCGGCCTTTGGTCGTGTTTCCAAGATAGAGAGTGTGAAAGAGTTCGCCTTTGGGTTCCCGGCGGCATTGTTGGTATCGTTGGCGAGGTTGAAGTACTTGGCCCTGTCGAACGTGGATTTGGATGCCGACGAGGAGATTCATTCGACATCCCCATGTGAGGTTGCATCGGAGGGTTTATATCTCGGGGGCGTATCCACAAGAGTTATCAAAACCCTCACAAAAACTCTCAAATTCCGCCGATACCCCGCCCACATTACGCAGGTTGGCATTGACGCCAACGTTCGAAGAAGGATTTGTTGAGGCAGTGGCAGAGCTTACCATAGCATGCGGGTCGCACCTCACGAGCTTCGCCCGGTTACCGTTGATAGATTTCCGTGAGTCCACCCTTAATTAAATGTCGACCGGTAACTGATAAGTATTCAAGCCTTCTCCCTTGGCCCAATCAACATATCCACACTCCACCATCTCCACTCTCTCCACTTAATTATCACATTTCGAAACATAGCCCCCACAAAAAACCATTCACCCAAACCCTCTTCCTCCTACTACAACTTTCCAATCTCGCCAACACCCTGGAAAAGATTACCCTCGAATGTCACTGGATCAAGAAAAGCCTTACATTCGATGAATCCATCGCTAAACTCTGGCGGCCACTCGATACTGCGCTTACTGCTATGAGCGCTGGCAAACTGGTATTCGGAATGCTGAAGGAGGTAGAAATTGCTTTCTCAGCGAGTATCATCCGGGCTATGGAGATCCATCGATTCATGACGAGGCAGGGAGAGCTCCTTCCAAGCGTCATAGCACAGGGGGGGATGATATTGGTAAGGGTGGAAAGGGACGGTGAAGAAGGAGGGTTATTGGATCGGCTACGCCAAATATGAAGAGTATCACCACTATTGTATGAGTGTCCAATGGTCATTTTTGAATTTTCTTTCCAAGACAACAAGTTCATCAAACCAGGAAAACAGGTGCGCCTTGCTGAGGTGGCCACCTTGGATTTCATCGCGCGGAACACGACGATCACCATCCCTCGCGTCGTTGACGTTGTCTCCATTGATGGGATTGTTCAAATTGTCCAAGAATTCATCGATGCGCCTGTGCTCGAAGTTGTATAGTGCAAACTGCCCCGATCAGAAGCGGAGCTCCATGCAAGTGCAGTTGAAAAAGACTGTGTCGACTGCATATTGCCATCTCCACATGCGGAATGCGTGTAGGAAATAGGTCGTTATCCAACATATCCGCCCACTTAGTACTTCCCTCGCAATGGTATCGTCACCCGGTGCAAATCATCAACACTGTCCAAGAAGGCGTGTACTAACTAATACGATATTCATTTCCATTCTTTGAATCTTGATCAATAATGCCTGTTTTGACAGCGCTCGTTTCCTCGTTAACAGAAAACCGATCACAAACCTCATGAGTATCGGAGGTGCAACTCAGTTGACTGGTGTCAACTCACCCAAACCTGCCACGGTGGGCGGAGGTGGGCGGCCTTAACACCCACAACAACTACGAAGGTAAATATCGAGCAGTTGATCTTCTTTTGAATTTATTGCTGAATAAACCTTCCTCATAAGTGATACCAGTATGAGTCATGGTACGTATTTCGCCTTTAGATAATAGTTGCCTCGACCAAAACCCAGCCGATTTCTTTTTTCGGAACCAACCACGACTTCGACGAGACCCGCTTCTAAAATGTATGTATCCTGAATTCCTTGTACCCCTGTATTAAAATTGAGTTTCTTTCCTTGATAGCTCGTCAATTTCAGCAACAAGTTCGGAGCTGGAAAATACAACCTGACCATCGTGACCGAACTCAGGAACTTCCTCAACCAAGACTCCACTGTGATGAACAACCCCTCGTGTCCCCACGACTCTTCACCACATACGGCGAATCTGTCTTCCCCATCGACTTCTTCATTGACGGACGCCAAAGAGATCGCCACAATAGGTCGATCAGCGACAAGGGCTTCGAGTTTGTGTACAACAAATACCTGTTCACACCCGGAGCTAATACTGCTGGAGTCAACTCCTTCAAGGCCGATCTGACTTCACCGATGGTGTTTCAACCGTGCTTCCGCTATTTGAGCTTCGTGAATAACAACATCAAGGCGTTGTACCCGAACCCGACTGGACTTCTCCGCAGGAATCTTAACATTAATCTGCAGTTTTTGTACGAAGCATACACAGGGAGACAACTGCATGCAAGTCTTCCTATACGGTCGAGATTAATTTAGCTCCGTATTACTTCCCCTCTGACCTTCTGGTAGCTACGCCACTCGTTCCAGGTTCTCTGACTGCTCTTGTTTTCCGTCCTTTCGAAGTTCTCATCGATACAATTTCCTTCCCACTCTCTCAAGTCCTATTCATTCTATATATTAGTCTAGCTCATTTCAATGCATTCTTGTTCCGTCTTTCCTAATTCATTTTGTATCTAGATCTCTCTCTGCATAGCTTAACTATATAAGCCGAGAAGGAGGGCCCCTAACAGTAATTGCCAAGTAGGACCCCTAGTTCGTTATAAATATAATTAGTTACCTCTGGTACTATGCCATAGATTGTACAGAATACTGCTGCACATTGTAGATACTAGGTTGCAAAACCCGCAAGAGGATTCAAATCAGGAAAACGGCAGGTCTGTTTTTTGGGCGTCTTTCGTGTCTTTAGGAAGACGTAAAGACACCAAAGACGCAAAGACGTGACGTCTTTGAAAAGTAAGGTACATGTCTCCGAGAGACATCAGTCCATCTCTGGGAGACAGTCGACGTCTCTCAAAGATGTGGCCTCATCTTTCCTAAGACCGTCTTTGGTGTCTTTTCCATCGTCTTTGTACAATCAAATTCCTTTACGGGTGTTAAATATCGTCTCTATTCGTCCAGTATCAGCCCTCATGTATATACAAACATGAAACAAGGTATTTAATCATCTGAGAGTAGTATATATTCACGGGTTTCTACCTCCTCATAACCATCCGCCAGTGAGCTCGCCAGTGATGAAACTGATTTGCTTCGTTTCTTCTTCTTTCCGTGCTCTAATATTTCACGAACGTGGTCGAAGATCTTGGTTCAGTGATCCAATGCGAGAGACTTCTTCATTGCCCTGGATGTACGACTTGACAGCGGCAGCGGCTGCAGTTCCAAATCCGTTTCGCTGGCATCCATAGCTTTGGTGCAGCAACTTCAACCACGTTAGTGCCACTCGCTCCCCTAGTACTATCAAGGCGCGGTTAGTGGTAGGTGATAAGGTGACATGGAGAGTTCATACCAAAATATGTTCCGCATCACCGAACAACAGAGTGATAACGGGGGTACCAAAGCTTAACGAGTGGCGTTCAGGTACATTCGAAGGAATGTGATTTTGAAAGAAACGGGCTTATAAATATATTTAGTACAAGAAACTAGTAATATGAATCGAACGTACACCAGTTCCTTTGCCAATTTTCTAAAGATATTGAGAAGAGATCCATGCTAAAATGACAATCACTAACTTTCTGTGGGCTGTTCTCCGCCTTTCTAGCGAAGACGTCTCCAAGCTAGCCGGTCTCCCTATTGCAAATCGGGGTGGTTAGTGGTACGTAGTGAAGGTGAGATGGGCGGCTCACACCAAATGGGTGCCATGTCACAGTGCAGTGAGTGGGTCAAGAGCCATGTTCGCACCGTTGGAGGAAGAGGTGCGGCAACCTATTGCAAGGTTGAGCGCCGACTGCATCCGCGGGGCTTGAAGAGAAGTATGTGGGGCTGCATGTCAGTGACTACATCTGCAGCGATTGAGGGCAAAGGGAGAGGTAGACATGGGGCTGAAGGTCATCAAGGCCGTTTGAGGAACTGGAGGCGGAAGGCGGTATCAACTGTATTCATGGTGATAGAAGAGGCGGATGCGGAGGGGAATCAACCAATGTTGGCAGCCTAGGTTGAGGTGGTGGGGTGTGCCAGCTACATCAACGACAGCGAGATGGAGAGGGTGGTGGTTGTGGTTTGAGTGCCATGGATACTATAAATGAAGAAAAATCATGATTTCAGAAAAAATTCATACAGGAGAGAACAAGTTGCAATAGTCCGGTGAAAGCAGTTTGTCATAGGAAATCGAATCGAATCGACAAAGTTGAGTAATCATAAACGACGAAAGTGGAGAGTAGGGAGTGAGGGAAAGAAAAGAGAAAGATTCGTAAACAGCCAAGTTGGAGAATCCCATCAAGATCAATGCAAAAAAAAAAAAACAAAACAAAAAACGAAATGATAAAATACAGCATAAGCAAATGCCCACCAAAAAAAAAAACAGAAACCGATCAACTAACACAACCCAACTCAACCACAAAATCCTCCAGATCCCACTTTGAGATCTCATTCAAACACCGCCAATAATACTGCTTATACTTCTTCGTCTTGCTCCTCTCGGCAGGCTGGGGCATCATCACCTTGATAAGCGTCGCCTGTTCGATCCTCATCCAGATCCAGCTCAGGCACATAGAACCACTGAGCTTCTAAAGGGCAGTTTGCATTGTCCTACGAAAAAGAAATCATCAGTCAACACATGCGCCAACTCAAGAACAAAAAAATAAATGCAGTAGCTGAGGGATCGGTAAAGAAAGAAGAAAAGAAAGAAAAAGAACATACCTTCCCACTACTCTCAACCTTCTGAAACACTCCGCTCCCCTGCTCAACCTCACCTGCATGCAACACCTGATCAAATATCCCCAACCACTCTTGCTCGCTCCTCTGTGTCTTCAAAATACGGCCCTGATCCTGCATCGCCAGCAGCGACGACAAGGGCAACAACGACGCGTGGGACATTTCCATCTTCTCGTCAGCAGCCTGCATTTCTGGGAGTGCGTCGCAGCCGTTTCCAGGTCTAGAGTGGAGTCGGGGGTCAAAGCGGTGTAGGGGGGTTTTGGAATTTTGTATGGGGGCCCCGACACCTGCAGGACTCCTGGAGGGGTGAATTGGGGGTAGGGGGGTTTTGGAATTTGGTATGGGGGCCCCGACACCTGCGGGACTCCTGGAGGGGTGAATTGGGGGTAGGGAATTTGTGACTCGCTGCATATTTCAATTTCTTGTGGTTGAGAAGATTGTTCGATCTATTTAGTCAAAAAGTCATGTTACATTGGATAATATTCGGGAGAAAGCATACATACAGTCTGCATCTTTTTGCGGGTTCAGCGAAAGTGTATAACGTAGCGGGGTGGAGGTAACTTAGAGATCCGCATTTAAGGCAGTGGTCTTAAACAAAGGCTGTGTAAAGTCGAAAGAAGAAAGGGCCATGCAGAAATCTCGGGGGCAGGGAAGGAACCAGAATTTGAGGTAATCAGGGTCTGAATTGCAGGTATCGTGATCTAGACTCGAAACCAGTCTCAATATTAAGGTTCAACATTCAACGCTCATTGCTTCAAGTTATAGACTGGTGGGTGGTAGGTCTTCTCAAAACAGATAAGAATTAATTCGGAGGTAATAGGTTATATTTCCAGTTATTCCAACTATGACCTCCAAACATCCCCCCAAATATATTCATATTACATACCACTGACCGGAGGCTGGATCGTGGTCGAGACTAATCGAGGTCTACTGCTATCTCTTCAAGAGGCGCCATATAGTTCCTGGAGTGCACCTCGCCAGGTACACATCACTGTCAAAAAAAAGGCCTGAAATATCATTGGCTGAATTCGAGAGACTGAGCGCACTGCCTGTCAAAATCAGGGGAAAGTCGGGCCTGTGGCCCTTTGGCGTGATACTTAGCTATTTATGTAAGAAAATGTGAGAGGTTCCTGATGTTAGGCTCCCGACGTGATTTCGTCTAGCTATTGCGATGGAGGAGTTGCATCTTTTCCCCACTTCTCCTTCCAAGACACAGAGATACGATGCCATTGAGAGGTATGTATTTGACCTTTCGACATGAAAATGAGTTTGTTGACCATTTACCAAAGGACCACCTTCGTAAATCCTGCACCCCTTCCCAGAGGAAGACCCAAAACTACGAATCCCGGACTAAAGGGTATTATCTATCGCCTTTCTGTGTTGCCTCAGGATTCAGGCTGGGTCGAATATGTCCACCCAGAAGGGAAGCCTTACTTCCATCACGCAAAGGATAGAGTAGTCACGGATTCGGACATCACAGAGCCATCGACAAGGAAAATAATTGAATATGCATCTAGAATTCTCTTCCAAGAGCAAGGACTGATCGATTCCGAGGTCGAGCTTTATTTTGTCCTTGATCCGCACCTCCAGGACACCTTCCGTTATTACTTTGCAGACCATGCCGCACAAAGGGTGTTCTGGCCAGACAAGGTTGACCTTCTGGAACACAAGTTAGCTCCTCCCGAGTTGGGGGACTCAACCTATGGTGAGTCTGCTTCTTCAGCGTCATCCCATTGTCCACCGCAACACTGCCAATCATGTATATACTACAGATCTATTCTTTGCACGAGATTATTATCGTCATCTTGAATTCTTTCCTTGTCATAACGAGTTGCCCCTCGATGCGTCCTCTTTCCTACACGATGTCTTAGTGTTTACTTGTACTGGTAAGCCAAAAAGCCATTTCTTTAGCAGGGCTACCATTCATCGTCCTCCCAGATCATCTGACTGGAAAATCAGGTTCCTCAACGACCCCATGGGATGCAGAAAAGGCCAATATTCTCCTTGAGCTACTGGAGAAGGTGGATGGTGGGTCCTAAAGCTTTGATACTTCTCTAGACACTTCAAGTGTTTCATAGAAAGAAAGGACTCACAGCATTCCGATGCTAGCTACAGAACGTGGTTTGTCGCCCGTCTGCTCTGCGATATTTGTGAGTAACCAACACATTCAGCATTCGAAATAACAACTTAGTGGTGTCTGACAGTCGACAGTCGCTTGGTGCATCGCCACGGTTTGCTTGACGCCTGCATTGACCGTTTTAAAAACATATACCATTCGCCCGTGGGAAAGATGGACTTGATTTTAGGCGTGCCAACGTTCTTCGTGCATTTAACGTTCCTGCGCCGCCTTGAATGCCTTTTCACGCCCAATTGCAAGCTCAACATTTCGTCCATTAGTTGGCACTCACTTTTTGGGTCGTTGTTGGTAGAATGGTCCGATTCGAATCTCTTGGTGCGTTCCTTCCCCTTGGAAAGATTGAGGTTTTTTATCTTCAGATCAGGCGACCGTAGTTTTGTCAGCCAACATGGCCTTCCTAGCTCTTGGAGGTATCACCTGGCCCGCTGTGGTCTGCAGCACAGTCTCAACATTTTGCTCCATCGGGAGCATCGTCATCGGGGTGCACCACGTCTGGACATACAGAAAATATTTAGAAGCTCCCCCAAAGGTTCGTAAATTGTTTCTACCCTGCTTTATGCAGTGAGAATTTAAAGTGAAAACGCATAGGAATACTTGAAGGCGATTCCGTGGACTGGCACCCTGAAACCACTCGCATTTTTTCTCTGCCTGCCAATGACTCTTTTCATGTGGTCGATCCTCTCCTTTTCTGCATCGATTGCTTTCTTTTCGTTTGGTATTCAGAGGCAAAATATTAGTTATGGGATATCAGGTGGATTTTTTGGGGTAGTCCTTTGTCTGGTAGTGGCCACACTTCTCTTCTTCTCCCCACTGTTTCGCTGGCTGGTGGTTAAATGGCTCTCTTCAAAGAAATAGAAGGGCATTTGCATTATTGAATATATATCAAGGGGAATATACATTGACCATTGCCAATGTTCAAATTTGCACCTAAGGTCCGTAAATTATTTCTACCCCGCGCGCTTTATGTAGTGGGAATTTATGTAGGAATACTTGAAGGCGATTCCGTGGACTGGCTATGGCGCATAAAGTGTACAATTATTATTACGCAAATATTTTCTGTCTGCGCGAATATAATTAGGGTATAAACATGCATTTCCGGAAAATTCTAGTCAAAGGATGTCAGATTAAATGTTGAGCGCACTTTGGGCCTGGCACGAATAATTTTTCTTTCCATTCTCTCAGGAGCAAATTTTATTTACAAGTACAGCGAGTATTTTTTTTACTGAGCAACTAGTGGCGCGATTTTTTCTTTTCTTTGTAGGTGCGCGACATTTTTCAGTGCGCACAACTTTTCAGTGCACGCAACTTTTCAGTATGCGCGACTTTTCAGTGGTGCGCAACTTTTTCTCGGCAAACTGAGGAAGCCGGTCCCCGGTTTGCCGAGTTACTGACCTGCCAAATACGGCCAAGCTCTCCGAAAGGTGCAAAGACCTCAATATTTCGCATCCTCGGACGTTTACCTAAGCTCCAAAATAGTGGTAATTAGATTATAGCTGCTAATATCTATCGAACGAGCCTTGAATCATGATCGTAGGTGCAGTACCTGCTACGCAATGAACGGGCATATCAGTTCGTACAATGCATTCTACCCACATTTTCGTGGAGATGTACAATTAATTCTATTCCAGCTGTGCTTTACAATTATGTGGCTACAGTAGGATAGTGTGCCACATCCGTAGGATGTA
>Ga0307513_10007774_pt1 | contig 13835 bp, 10 predicted proteins | sample 15_EM_MG_FD_202174 | JGI IMG/M metagenome (GOLD analysis project Ga0307513, IMG submission 202174) | Populus trichocarpa ectomycorrhiza microbial communities from riparian zone in the Pacific Northwest, United States - 15_EM | ecosystem: Host-associated > Plants > Roots > Unclassified | place... | reverse complement strand
GAACCTGAACGTCCCGGCCCTGCATGGCACGTTCACCTCGCTCGTGCTCGGTGAGGCGCTGCTCGCCCTGCCGTACGTTTTCGTCGTCACCTCCGGGTCGGTCGGTCGACTGGACCCGGCGTTGCGGCCGGCCGCGAGCACGATGGGGGCGCCCTGGCCGGTGATCCTGTTTCGGATCGAACTGCCACTGATCCTCGGCGGAGTGCTCGCCGGGGCCCTGTTCGCCTTCGTCACTGCCTTTGACGATGTTGTCCTGGCGGTTTTCGTCGCCCCGCTCGGTTCGCAGACCTTGCCGCTGAAGATGCTCAGCGAGTCGCAGGAGGCGGTGTCACCGGAGCTGACTGCCGCCTCCACCCTGGTTTCCCTGCTCGCGCTGGTCATTCTCGGCGCAACGAATCTCATCCTGCAGCGGAGATCTTCTGCTGCCCAACGGGCGGGCACCGGATCTGCCGCCGCAACGAAGGTGGCCCCGGCATGACCGTATCCCTGACGATCTCCGACGTCTTCGTGACCCTCGGACACAATCCCGTCCTGAAGGGCGTCTCGCTCGACGTCCAGCCCGGCCAGTTCGTCACCCTGCTCGGCGCCAGCGGCAGCGGCAAGTCGACACTGCTGAATGTGGTCGCCGGCCTGCAGCCGGTGGACTCCGGCGAGCTCCGCTTCGACGGGCGCGACGTTAAGCACACCTCCCCGCGTAAACGCAATGTAGGTGTGGTTTTCCAGTCGTATGCGCTGTTCCCGCACATGAGCGTGGGCGAGAACGTCGCCTTTCCGCTGCGGGCCGCGAAACGGCGGGCGTCCGAGCGGCGCCGGGTGGCCGGCGAGATGCTTGAGCTGGTGCAGCTGTCCGGGATGGCGGACCGGTCCCCGGCGTCGCTGTCGGGCGGCCAGCGTCAGCGCGTCGCCCTGGCCCGGGCGCTGGCGGCGAACCCGGCCCTGTTGCTGCTCGACGAGCCGATGGCCGCGCTGGACAAGCAGCTTCGCGAGCGCATGCAGGTCGAGATCAAGCGCATCCAGCGGGAGGTCGGGATCACGACGATCGCCGTGACCCACGACCAGACCGAGGCCCTGACCATGTCCGACCGGGTCGCGATCATGCATGACGGCCGGTTCGTCCAGGTGGACACGCCCGAGGATCTCTACCGACACCCGGCGAACGAGTACGTCGCCACCTTTCTCGGCGAGGCCAACTTGCTGGCGATGGCCGGAAACACGCTCCGGAGAACGGCTTCCAGCAGCCCTAGCAGCGGCACTGCGGTGATCCGCCCGGAGGACCTGGTGATCCTGGACGAGAGGGCGAGCGACAACGGGTGGGTGGTCGAGGGAGTCACCAGAGTTGTCAGCTTCCAGGGAAATCGGTTTCGACTGGAGCTGGAGACGTCGGACGGCGCCGCCGTGGTGGCCTCGTTGCCCTCGAACTGGAACGTGGACGAGTTGGTCCCCGGCCGACCCACCCGACTCGGTTGCATCGATGCATCCCGGGTACACATCATCTCGCCGGAGGCGCCGGAACCGGTCGCTGCGGCTGCGGTGTCCTGACCGGTCGGCGTCGCGGTCTACGCCCTCGGGCGAGGACGGCGAGCGCGACGACCTGGAGGCCGGCGGCCGCGACGAACGCCGCCCACTCGCCGCTCCAGTTGCTCAGCAGGCCGCCGTACAGGGTGCCGAAGGTCGTGCCAACGGCGGTCAAAGCGCTGAAGATTCCCAAGCCGGTGCCCCGGTTTCGAACCGTCAGGTGCTCGTTCGCCAGCAGGGTCAGGGCGGGATATAGCGGGGCGAAGGCGAAACCGAGAAGGACGGCCGCAACCGCTGCGACCGCGAAGGTGCCGGCGAAGGCGAGGGCGACCAGGGCGACGGCGAGCAGTACCAGCGAGAAACCGGCCGTGCGCCGCGGTCCGATCCGGTCCGTGACCGAACTGATCAGGAAACGAGCAACGATGACACTCACCGCGAAGATCGTGAGAACGCTGGCCGGAGCGGTGATTCCGGTGACGTCGAAGCCTTGCCGGTCAAGGTGCACGATGAGGAAGGCCAGGATGACGCCCTCGGCCGACCAGGCCAGACCGGCCACGATCCCGGGGACCAGGACGGAACGAGCGGACGCGGTCCAAACCCGTCGGCGGGCTCCGATTGGCGTGCGATCCGGCACGGCGTCAATGATTTCGGGTTCGGCGCCCTCGGGCCCGGCGCCCTCGGGCCCGGTGAGCTCAGGGCCGGTGCCCTCGGGGCCGGCCACCGGGAGCACGGCCAGCAGGGAGGCGGCGGTGAGGAGGGCCGCGAGCAGCCAGAGCCCCGCGTACCCAGCCCACTCCAGGACCAGCTGGCCGAGCTGCGGCCCGGCGCCCAGGCCGATCCACACGCTCACCCCGAACAGACCCAGCCCCCGGCCTCGCTCCTGGGGCACCACGGTTGCGATCACCCAGGCCGCCATCAGGGTGGCCGCCGCCGAGGTCGCGATCCCGAACAGGGCCCGGCTGGCGAAGGTCACCCCGAAAGTGGTGGCGCCGAGCATCGCCAGCAGGCCGGCGATGCCGATCAGCGAGCTCAGGATCCAGGTCGGCTTGTACCCGTGCCGATCGGCGAACCAGCCGATCAGCGGTTGACCGAGCACCCCGATGAACGGTGCCAGCCCGACCAGGACGCCGGCTGCTATCGCGTCGCCGTGCAGGACGTTTCGGACGAACAGCGGGAGCAGCGGAGTGACCGCCCCGTTCGCCAGGGAGGCACACGTGGACGCCAGCACGATGAGCCAGAACCGGTGCCCGAGGGTACCCCGAGGAGTCAGACGGCGAAGATGCCTCACCTGGGATCCAAAATGCTAATGTTCGTATCCATGTTCTCGCTATGGTGACACAGCCCGCAGGAGGCGAGGGTCGAATGCACCACTTGAACGCGGCCGGCGCCGCCCTGCCGACCGACCTTGTGCTCGACACCGTGGTCGCCCACCTGCGGCTGGAATCCCGGCTCGGTGGGTACGCCGCCGCGGCCGCTCGGCACCGGGAGCTCCAGGGCGTCTACGACAAGGTTGCCCGGCTGCTGGGGGTGCTCCCGGAGGACGTCGCTCTGGTCGAAAGCGCAACTGTGGGCTGGCAGCGCCTTCTCGACGCGATGCGGCTGGCCCCCGGCTCGCGGGTGCTCGCGGCTCGATCCACGTACGTGAGCATGGCGTTGAGCCTGCTCGAACTGCAGCGCAGCCGCGGCATCACGGTCGACGTGCTGGCCTGCGACCCCAGCGGTGGCGTGGATCTGGATGCGCTGGCCGAGGCGCTGAGCCGGCCGGCCGCCTTCGTCACCGCTGCGCACGTGCCGACCTCGTCCGGGCTGATCGAACCGGTCGCCCGGATCGGCGCTCTGGCCCGGGAGGCCGGCGTGCCGTTCGTGCTCGATGCCACCCAGTCGGTCGGCCAGCTCCCGGTCGACGCCGGAACCTTCGGGGCCGATGCGATCTTCGGCACCGGCCGGAAGTTCCTGCGCGGGCCCCGGGGAACCGGGTTCCTCTACGTCTCGGCGGCGTTGCGGGCCGGCCTGCGCCCGCTGAATCCCGACGTCCGCAGCGCGCTCTGGCGCAGCAGCGCAGGATACGAACTGAGCGACGCTGCCCGCCGGTTCGAGACCTGGGAGGCGTCGCACGCGTTGCGCCTGGGCCTGGGCGCGGCCCTCGAGGAGTTGGAAGAGATCGGCATCGACGCCGTGGCGAGCCGAATCGGGGCTCTGGCCCAGGCGTTGCGGGATCGGTTGACCACCATTCCCGGCGTCGAGCTCGCCGACCCACCGGCCGCGACCGGCAGCGGGATCGTCACCTTCGTGGTGGCCGGGGAGGATCCCCGCGACACCCTCTCCCGGCTGGCCGCCGCCCAGATCCACGCCCTGGCCGTCCCGGCAACCCACGGTCAGTGGGACCTGGGCCACCGGGGACGGTCCCGAGTGGTGCGCGCCTCGGTGCACGTCTACAACGACGAAACAGATCTGGCCGCCGTCGATCGGGTGCTTCGCCAGCCGGTTCGCCCGGCCCGAAAACCGGTGCCGACCGCGCCGACCGCGCGCATCGCCGACGTGGTGGTGATCGGCGCCGGGATTCACGGCTGTTCCGCCGCCTGGTCGTTGGCCCGGCGCGGCCTCAGCGTGCTCCAGATCGAGCAGTTCGCCGGCGATCATGTCGAAGGGTCATCGCACGGCGCCACCCGGATGATCCGTCGCGCCTACCCGAACCAGCTTTGGGACCCGCTGGTGAACACCGCATACGCGGCCTGGCAGGAACTGAGCGAGGTCTCCGGCGAGCAGCTGATCAGCGTGGTCGGTGGGCTCTATTCGCGACCGGCGGGGGTCGCCGGCAGTCTGCGCGGCCCCGGCTGCCGGACCCTGAGCGCGGACGAAGCGGTCACGGTCTTTCCTGGGCTGTGCGTCCCCGAAGGCAGTACCAGCCTGCACGACCCGGCCGCCGGTATCATCCGGGCCGATGCCGCGCTGCGGGTGCTGCGGCACCTGGGCCGGGCCGCCGGGGTCAGCACGCTCGCCAGCACCTGGGTGCGCTCCTGGGTGGACGATGGCGACGGCGTCCTCCTCGACACCACCGCCGGGCCGATCTCGGCCGGCCAGGTGATCGTCTGCGCCGGGCCCTGGACCGGTTCGCTGCTACCCGAATTCGCGCCCAAGCTCGAGGTGGTCCGGATCGTCAACGCCTACCTGACCTCGTCCACCCCCTCTCTGGTAGCGCCGCCGAACCTGGGGGTGTTCTCGTTCCAGACCGAAGACGACCGGCTGTTCTACGGTTTCGGGGCGTTTGAGGGCCGCGGTCTGAAGGTAGGCCTGGACGGCGGGCCGATCGACCGCCTCGATGCTCCCCGAGCGCCGGTGTCGGCCGAGGAGGAGGACGCCCTGCTGGTACTGGCCCGGCAGTTCGTCCGCGGTGCCGACGGACCGGTGACGGACTCGCTCTCCTGCCGGTACACGATGGCGCCGAAGAGCAGGTTCGCGATCGGCGCCGTGCCCGGCCGGGAGCACACCCTGGTCGCCGCCGCCTGCTCCGGGCACGGCTTCAAGTTCGGCCCCGCCATCGGTGAGGCCCTCGCCGACCTGATCGAGGGCCGGCCCCGCCCCGACCTCGACTTCCTCGCCCCCGGGCAGATGCTGCGGCACTGACCGGCCCCGGGCCCGGTGGATGCGGTCAACGCAAGCCTCAGCAGGCGGGGGCGGGAAACACGGTGCTGCCGTTGACGACGGTGCGGGAGACGGTGGCGGTGCGAAGCTCGTCCGGGGAGCAGGTGGTCGGATCCACCGAGAGCGCTGTCCAGTCGGCCAGGAACCCGGCGCGCAGCATGCCGCGTCGGTCCTCGGCAAAGCTCGCGAATGCAGCGCCGGTGGTGTAGCCGGCCAACGCCTCGGTTCCGGTGATCGCCTGCTCGGGGGCGACCGGACGCTCGTGGCCGCGAACCATGCGCGTGCGCGCCTGCCACATCAAATGCCGTGGATCGAAGGGAAAGAACGGCCCGTCCGACCCCAGTGCCACGGTCACCCCCGCGTCCAGCCAGGACCGGATCGGATTGGCCGGAACGGCGCGCTCGCCGAGTTTCGCAATCAGTCCGGCCGCGTTGTTCCAGTGGATGGACGGCTGGAGCGCGGCGATCACGCCGAGCCGTTCCGCCGCCCGCAGGCTGTCTGCCGACGGCTCCAGGTAGGCGTGGATCAGCTGGAACCGCAGCTGCCCGATCGGGGTGCGGGAATCGACGTCCTCGAAGATCTCCAGGATCCGCGAGACCGCGCCACCGCCGACCGCGTGCACGCCCACCGACCACGAGTGCGTGGCGCAGAACTCGACCAGCCGAAGGAAGTCCGCGTCCGAAATGCGCTGCAGACCAAGGTCGTCCGTCCCGCCCACCCAAGGCTCTGGCAGCAGGGCCTGCCCCTTCATTCCCTCGCCGTCGAAGTAGATCTTGATGCCACCCAGCCGGAGGAAATCGTCACCGAATCCGGTCGACACCCCGATGCCGGTCAGCCGTTCGATCGCGGTGGCGACGCCCGGGGTCAGCTGGTCATCCACGTCCGGGTACGGCATCGCGACCACCCGGATCGTCAGCAGCCCTCGCCGATGGGCTTCCTGATAGGCGCGCAGTTCGTCGTCGGTCACGGCCGGGTCGATGACGCCGGTCAGGCCCAGCGCATGGATCAGCGGTTGGACCCGGCGCAGCCCGGCGATCCGGTCCTCGATCGAGGGCTCTCCGTCGGGCCAGTCGGGGTCCAGCGCGGTGCGGTCCATCTCGGCCAGAAACGTCGTCAATTCCGTCGATTCGGAAGGCAGGACGGAGAGCGCCTTCAGCCCGCCGCGCAGCAGGTGCAGGTGCGAGTCGATCAGACCGGGGACGACGAAGCTTCGCTCCAGAATTTCGACGTGGGCCTGCGCCGGGGCGGCGGCGAGGACCTCGTCGACGGTGCCGACGGCGACGATCCGGCCGGATCGCATCGCCAGCGCCTCGGCCCGGGGGGTGTCGGGGTCCATGGTGATGATCGAGGCGACCACGACCCGGTAATCGAGGTCGCCGATGGAGGTCCTGAACATGGAAGTCAGTGTATCCTGAGGGGATCCAACATTGGCCATCTTGGATCCCCTCGCGATCGGAACTGACATGCCCCGCGCTGAATTGCCGGACGAGGTCGACCACATCGTCGTCGGAGGGGGAACCAGCGGCAACGTGGTCGCGGCCCGCCTCACCGAGAGCGGGCGGAACGTTCTCGTTCTCGAGGCCGGCCCGGACTTCGGGCGCTTCGGTTCGGACAAGTGGCCGGCCGACCTCCTGGACGCGACCCGCCTGGGCCACTCCAATGACTGGGGCTACGACTCCGGCGATCTCCTGCCGCAGCGGCTCAGGTACGAGCGTGCCCGGGCGATCGGCGGCTGCTCGGACGTCAACGGCACCACCCAGGCCTGGGGTCACCGCCGGGACTACGACTCCTGGGCCGCGGCCGGCAACCCGGGCTGGTCGACCGACGAACTGTTGCCGCTGTTCGCCGACGGCACCCGCAAGATGCGGGTAAAGCGTTACACTGCAGCGGAACTCACGCCATGGCAGCACGCCTGGTACGACGCCGGGACCGATCGTGGCCTGCCGCAGCTGGAGACTCTGAACAACCTGGACGAGACCGTCGGTTTCGCTCCGGAGGACAACAACATTGTGGATGGCGTCCGCTGGAACACCGCCTTCGCCTACCTCGACCCGGTGCGTTCGAGAGGCAACCTGCGGATCGTCGGGGAGGCTCACGTCGCGCGGGTGCTGATCGAGCACGGCCGGAGTGTCGGCGTCGAAGTGCACTGGCAGGGCGAGGTGCACGTCGTCCGTTCCTCCCAGGTGATCGTCGCCGGCGGCGCGTACAACTCGCCGCAGGTCCTGCAGCGCTCCGGGATCGGCCCGGTCGACGTCCTCGGTGCGCTGCAGATCCCGGTCGTTGTCGCGCTTGCGGGGGTGGGGGAGAACCTGCACGATCAGCCGTTCGCGCTGATGAGCTGGTCGGGCAGCGACCGGATGAGCGCCGCGATGGACGAACTGCGCTCGACCGGCTGGGCGCCCGACGAGCAGGCGATGGCCAAGGCCGCGTCCAGCTATGACCCGGACGTGTTCGACCTGCATTTCCTGCCCTACAGCCCCAGCCACCTCTTCGACCGCAAGCGGTGGAGCTGCGGGGTGGCGGCGCTGCTGCCCGAATCACGCGGCTACGTACGGATCACCGGCACCGACCCGGAGTCCAAACCGCTGATCGACCACCGGTTTCTCAGCGACCCCGAGGGCAAGGACGCGCGGGTGCTGGCAGAGGGCATGCAGCAGCTGCGGGAGATCGCCGCGGTCCCGCGGATGGCCGAACTGGTCGGCAAGGAGATCTATCCCGGTCCGGATACGGCCTCCTTCGAGGCGCTGGTCGCGCACGTCACCGCGAACCCGGACAACTACTGGCACCCCGTCGGGACGTGCAAGATGGCCCCGGACAGCGACCCGATGGGCGTGGTCGATCATCGGGGGCGGGTGCACGGCGTGGACGGACTGCTGGTCGCCGACGCCTCGATCATGCCCCGGATCCCCCGCGCCACAACGGCGATGCCAACCGTGGTCATCGGCGAACGGATCTCCCGGTTTCTGCTCGAGGAACTCTGAGCGGATGCCCTACTGGTCGAGCACCGCGGCGCCGGAGGTAAATCGGTCGAAGACGTTGCCCAGCAAGGTGGACACGTCGTTCTGGTAGTCGTCGTTCAGCAGGGCGCCGGCGAAGGCGATCGAGCCGACGGAGAAGACGGCGCCACCGTTCTCCCGGGGCACCAGGACGAGGTCGGAGTGAACCTTAGGGTTCCGGGCGCCACCGAGGACGCGGCTGGTCATGTTGAAGTTCTCCCGCGCTTCCAGGAGGTCGTCGGTGTGGCCGACCGAGGTGGCCAGAACCACGGTGGTGTCGGGCGTTCCGTGCAGAACGTTCACCGCGTCGATCTCCAGGCCGGCAGCACCCCCGGAGGTCCCGTAGGCACCGAAGTCGCGGGCTTCGACCCCGTGGAAAACCCAGGAGGCCTGGGAATCGGGAGCCAGCAACGAGCGGTAACCGGCTGAGCCGCTGGTCTTTCCGGCCGCGACGAAGCCGACTCCGAAGGTCTTCTGCGGTGCTCGACCGCGGAAGCGCCAGATTCCGCCCTGCTGCCCGGTGAAGCTCAGGTGGTATTCCCCCTCGGGGGCGAGCCAGGCCTGGGTCGCGCCCCAGCGCCGGATCTCGATCACCTGCTCGTCCTCGGGGTCGAACCCGGTGACCCAGTACATCCCGTTGCCGCCCAGGTACATCAGCCGACCGCCCTCGCTCACGTACGCTTCGTAGGCCTCGAGCATCTCCCGGGACGGGTACTCCGGGTGCGTACCGGTCAACACCGTGCGGTAGCGCCGGAGCAGTTCGACGCCCTCCCGGTGCAGGTCGACGTCGGTGACGATGTCGACCTGACGGCCGGTCGCGGCCAGCCAGTCGATCAGTTGCAGGTCGCCGGTGAACTGCCAGACCGGGCCGTCGTGGTTGTAGACGGTCGCCCGCATCGTCAGGATGGGCCGGCGCCAGCTGGAGAAGCACACGCCATGACCGTCCGAGTGCGACTCGTACATCGACAGGCCGAGTTCCCGATGCGAGTCCCGGAACAGCCACCAGGCGTCCATCACCTGCACCGCCTGATCCCAGACCTGGGTCCGAGGGCTGTCCACGCCGACGTGGTCGTTGGCGTAGGCCAGGTAGGAATTGGTCGGCAGCACCAGGACGGCGTCGCTTGTGCTGCTGCCCTGCAGCGGGCGAACGAAGAGCGGCACCCGGTCCTCCAGGCCGTCGGGGTCGGTGAGCCGCACCGCGTAGACCCCGCTGGGTAGGTCGGCCGGCAGAGCGAACTCGGCCTGTGACTGCCAACCGCAGTCGGTCAGATCGGTCCGATGGACGTGGATAGCGGCGTACTGCTCTGGTACGTAACGGAAATCAAAGGTGTCGCCGGTCCAGCCGGAGCTGGTCACCGCGCGAGTCGGATGATTGACGCTGGTCCCGTGTCGTCGTCCATCGCTGGTGTCGTGAATATGGCTGGGCGCGCTGATCCCCTTGGCGGTGATCTCGTGGGCCAGGTCCCAGGCCGCGATCAGCGCCGGGTGCTCACGCAGCTCGGCCTCCGGGCCCAACACGGCGGCGGCCACCAGCGTCGGGTTCTCGATGCAGCCGTCGAAGCACTGCTGCGGGAAGCGCCCTTCCGCGAGCCAGGCCGCACCCCAGAGCAGCGGCCGGTCCACCGCCCAGCTGGGGGCGCCCGGCAGTGGGCCGGTCACGGCGGCGATGGCGGGGCGTCCGGTGACGACCCGGTTGCTCTCGAACGTGCCGGCCGGGGTCACGATCAGCTGGGCCCGGCCACCGTCACTCGGGTCGATGATCGCGCGCACGCCGTACCAACAGCCGACGGTCAGCGGCTCGCCCGTCACCAGCCGAAGGACCCCTCCGTCGGTCGCGACCTGCAAGGTCGCGTACCCCTCCGCCGTCACACCGAAGGACCAGCCGGCCTCACCGACATCGTTGCGCTGGGCGATCACGGTCTGCGCCTCGGCCCCGAGATGCGTCGGCTTGAAGGTCAGGGCAAGGGTGAGCCCGGCGCTGAAGTCGTCGTCCGAGCGGGCCGGGACGATCACGTAGGAGCCGACCGCGCTGGGCTGGTCGATCGCCGGCCGCGTGACCGGCTCGATGTCCGGCACCGGTGCCTCCCGGCGCTCGACCCCCGCGCTCGGGATCTCCAGGGCGAACAGGCGCACGAGTTGTGCGGTCCATTCGGTGCCGGTCGAACTCACGAACAGCCGCACCCGGTCTCCGGGCTGCGCCGAGACCCGGTCCGTGTACCCCATCAGGCCGCTCGGAATCAGAATGTCGCCGGGTGAGCTCATGTGCCTTCGATTCCGTAGTCCTTGAGACGCAGGCGGAAGATCGCATGCTCGGCGGCCTCCCGGGTGGGCAGGACCAGCGCCGGGGTGATCGGTACGGGGGCGGCCCCGGGCCGAGCCGACCGTTCGGCGATCTCGAATCCGGCCGCCGTGTCGAGCACGATGTACCGGGGCAGGTCCGGATCGGGACTGCGGCGGAGGAAGTCGAGGACCTCGATCATCGCCACCGATTGCCGACCGAACGGACGTTCCCGCTGCTCAGCCACAAGATCAGCGGTGACGAAGGGCTTCACTCGATGCTCAAGGATGTACCGGTCGTTCTCGGACAGTGCCATCACATCACCTCCGACTGGGGCCGTCTTGATGTCAACGGGATCCACATAAGCATATAGTGGATCCACGATGGACGAGGGGTGGGTGACATGATCGAGACGGTGCTGGGCGCGATCGCGGCCGACGATCTCGGCCTCACGTCGATGCACGAGCATGTCCTGGCCGACTCCTCGCGGCTGCAGCGGCCCGGCAGACAGCCTGCTCCGGAGCAGGATCAGGTCACCATGTCCGTGCTGGGCTACCTGCGCTGGAACCAGTTGGCGCTGGCCGACAATCTGCGCCTGGACGACCCGGCCCTGGCGGTCGAGGAACTGGCGGCGGCCCGGGCGCTCGGCCAGCGTTCCGTCGTCGATTCGACGTCCTGGGGTCTCGGCCCGAACCACGCCGCTCTACCGGAGATCTCCCGGCGGGCCGGGATGACCATCATCTGTTCCTACGGCACCTACCTCCCGCGGACGCTGCCTACCGCGGTCGCCGAGCTCGACGAAACCGCGCTGGAGACGAACTTCTTCAACGCTCTGACCGACCGGGTGCCGGGAACGTCCTTCCGGGCAGGAATTCTCGGCATCATGGGGACCACCGGCTCGATCACGGACGACGAGTGGATGCGGCTCCGAGCCGGAGCCCGGGCGGCGGTGCGCAGCGGCAGCGCGATGACCGTGCGCCTTGACCAGCACCAGCGAGCCGGGACGTCCGTGCTGAAAAGATGCGCTGCCGAAGGGCTGGCGGCGGATCGGATCGTGTTCACCAATGTCGACGAATACCTGGACGCCGCCTACTGGGAGGAGCTCTCCGCGGCCGGCGCGGTCCTGGAGATGTGCTTCGGAACCGAGGCAAGCCAGCGGGGTCGGGTCGAGAATCCGTCCGACCAGGAACGCCTCGACTTCTTCCTGCGCTTCGTCACCGACCATCCACAGAGCCGGTTCGTCCTCGGCGGTTCGACCTGGACGAAGGCCCAGCTCAAGAATTTTGGGGGGTATGGCTATGAACACCTCCAGGCGCGAATCGTGCCGGAACTGACCGATCGCGGGATGGACAGGGACGCCCTCCAGCGGATGCTGATCGGCGAACCCCGCCGCCTCCTCGACCGCCCATCGCCCGAAGGAATCAGATGAACATCGTCGGAAACACCGTCCTCATCGTCGTCGACATCCAGGGCGGCCCAGCCTCGGGAGCGGGGCCGAACCCCGGGATTCCGCACATGGGTGGCCGGGAGGGGCGGGCGCCGCGGGTCAGGGAGGTGATTCGGCACTGCCGGGAGAAGGGCGTGCCGGTGGTCTTCATTCAGGAGGTGCACAAGCCGTCGCTGGTCGACATCGGTCGCGAGCTGGATGGCGCCGAGGGACCGCACTGCGTCGAAGGCTGGGCTGAGACCGAGCTTGCTCCCGGCATCGATCCCCGACCCGACGAGTTTCTGATCAGAAAGCGCCGTTACTCGGCCTTTTTCGGCACCGAACTGGAGATCGTGCTGAAGGCGTACCGGGCCGAGACGGTGCTGCTGGTCGGCGGTCTCACCGACGTCTGTGTGCACTACACCGCGGTGGATGCGCATCAGCACGACTACCGCTTCCGGGTGCTGACCGACTGCGTCGGCGGCTCCAGCGCCGAGGCTCACGAGTACGCGCTCAAAGCCATGCACTATCTCCAGCGGGATGCGCTGGTGACCGCGGCGCAGACCAACGCCTGGCTCGACACCCTGCCCGCCGTCGTCCCGGCAGAGGCCAAGACCGGTCCGGGCGCGGCCTGAGAGTGGGAGCGGGGGTCTTCCAGCAGGATGCATCCCGTCGTTTTCGGGCTTCTTCTCAGGTGTCGCTATTCCGCTGCACTACCCACGTGGGGCGAGCCGTAGCCCACCGCGAAGGCCCGTTTCGCGTAGTCCCAGACGTCGGCGCTGACCACCCCCATGGTGGCCGCCTCCGGGCCACGGCCGTCCATTTTGCGGTACATCCCGGACAGGATCGCCCGATCACCGCCGGTCATGTCCTCCATCAGCGCCAGCCATCGCCGTGCGGTCTCCTGCACCAGCGGATCCGCAGGATCGGCGCCGGCGTCGATGTGGGCCTGGAACACAGCGCAGATCTCGGTCCACTCGCGCTGCCAGCGCCCGAACGCGTCCGGCCCGACCTCGCCGTGCCGTGCCTTCATGCGGGCCAGCTGCTCCGGGGTGAAGTACTTCACCTGCATCATGGCCTCCATGGCCTCGAGAAGTTCGTTGATCGACGGCTGGCGGGCATGCTGGATGGCTCGCTCCAGGGCGCCCAGCCGACGTCTGAGGAGTTGGTGCTGGTTGATCTGCTCCTCCACCAGCTCGAGCTGGGCGCGCACGGCGGTGGCCAGGCGAGCGGGCCCGCCGTCGATCGAGGCACCGATGTCCGCGAGCGGCATTCCCAGGTGGCGGAAGGCGAGGATCGAGTAGAGACGTCGAACGTCCTCATCCGTGTAGAGCCGATGGCCCGCTGTGGTGCGCTCGGTGGGCTGCAGCAGGCCGATCTCATCGAAGTAATGCAGGGCGCGCACGGTCAGCCCGGTCGCATCGGCCAGCTCCCCGACTTTCCAGCGTCGCTCGTCCACGATCCGACGCTAACTCCTCACGTCGCGTGAGGTGCAAGGCCGGCCTCCGGAGGTGGGTCGAAGGCGTGCAGGGAGCTCGGGCCGGCCTCCTGGCCCGAGCCGCACGGCAGACGATCGAAGTGTCAGCGCACCCAGATGCGAACGGTGTCGAAGGCAGGAATGGCCTGAACGCTTTCCATCATGGGAATCCGGTGCGAACCATCTCCCGCCCAGGCGGCGCATTCTGCCAGGCCTCGACTCGGCAGCCCGGCCGCCACCTCAACGGTCACCACATCCGGCTTATCCGTGCCGCCTCCGTCCTCGGTGGCCTTGAAGAATACCGACCCGGGGCTCGGGTCGGGTGCCAGTGTTGTGCTGTCCAGCATTCGGCAGGCGGTATGGAAATGTCCGCGCTGCAATGACTCCTCATTGAGCAGTGAGCTCTCCTTGTAGTATCCGCCCTGCGCTGCGGCCAGGAATCGGTCCCGGACAAGGTTGCGGGTGCTCACCTTGATCTGGAAAGGCTGCCCCGCCCGCACG
>Ga0307513_10007773_pt1 | contig 13836 bp, 10 predicted proteins | sample 15_EM_MG_FD_202174 | JGI IMG/M metagenome (GOLD analysis project Ga0307513, IMG submission 202174) | Populus trichocarpa ectomycorrhiza microbial communities from riparian zone in the Pacific Northwest, United States - 15_EM | ecosystem: Host-associated > Plants > Roots > Unclassified | place... | reverse complement strand
AAGGGCGTCGAGCAGCTCCGCGCCGCCCTGACCGACTACACCGCGAGCGGCATCGCCGACCGCCTCGGACCGGCCGCCACGGCCGCCGTGTCCCGCAACGACTTCCGGGTCGCGCTGCGCGCCACCGCCGGCGGTGACCCGCTGGCCACGCTCATCCGGCTCTTCGTGTGCGGGCAGACCGAGCCGACCGCCGCCGTGGCCGCCGCGCTGGCCCCGCTCCCCCTCGCCGACGCGCTGGCCGCCGGGCTCGTCGTGCCGGACGGCGAGGGGCTGCGGCAGGGGCTGGACCTGGAGGCGTACGGCGACTCGTGGTGGATCCTCGCCGACCTCCCCACCACCCGCCCCGGCGTGGCGCTCGCCCCCGACCACGTACTCGGCGTGGGCAGTGCCTCCACCACCCTGACCGCCGCCACGATCCGCCGCCCGGTGGGCTCGGCGCTGGACCTGGGTACCGGCTGCGGCGTGCAGGCGCTCCACCTCAGCCAGCACGCCGCCACCGTGACCGCGACCGACGTGAGCGAGCGGGCGCTCAGCTTCGCCGCCACCACCGCCGCGCTCAGCGGTGTGGAGTGGGAGCTGCTCCGCGGCGACATGGTCGCGCCGGTGGCGGGGCGCCGCTTCGACCTCGTGGTGAGCAATCCGCCGTTCGTGGTGGGGCCGGGCACGGCCACCCACGTGTACCGCGACTCCGGGCGGGCCGGCGACGGCATCAGCGCCGAGCTCGCCGCCGCGGCGGAGGGCCTGCTGACCGAGGGCGGCACGATGCAGTACCTGGCCAACTGGGCGCACGTCGCCGGCGAGGATTGGGGCGACCGGGTGGCCGGGTGGCTCGCCGGCACCGGCCTCGACGCCTGGGTGATCCAGCGCGAGGTGGCCGACCCCTTGTCCTATGTGGACCTGTGGCTGGCCGACGCGGGCGAGCCGCACGACCCGGTGCGCAAGGCCGAGTGGCTCGACTGGTTCGACGCCCACAAGATCGAGGCGGTCGGCTTCGGCCTCATCAGCCTCCGCCGCTCCGGCGCCGACGATCCGGTGGTCCGGGTCGAGGACCTGCGCCAGCAGGTCGAGGGAGCGCTGGGCGCGCAGGTGGCGGGCTGGTTCGACCGCCAGGACTTCCTCCGGGTACGCGACGCGGCCGGCATCCTCGCCGCGCGGTACCGGGCCGCCGAGGGGCTACAACTGCGGCAGGAGGCCACGATGGGCGACGAGGGCTGGGCGATCGACCGGCAGGTGCTGGCGATGCCGCACGGGCTGCGCTGGAGCGAGGAGATCGACCCGCTGTTGCTGGCGCTGGTGGGTGGCTGCGACGGGCGGGTGCCGCTGCGCGACCAGCTCGCCGTGCTGGCGGTGGCGCACGAGGTCGCGGAGGAGGAGCTGGCCGGCGCCGCGGTGCCGATCGTGGCCCACCTCGTGGAGCGCGGCGTGCTCCTCCCCGAGGGCTGAGGCGCCATGCGCGCGGTGGTGCAGACCGTCTCCCGGGCGAGCGTGACGGTCGACGACGAGGTGGTCGGCAAGATCGAGGACGGCCTGTTGGTGCTGCTCGGGGTGACCCACTCCGACACGCCCGCGACGGCCGACACGATGGCCCGCAAGGTGTGGGAGCTGCGCATCCTGGACGACGAGCGCTCCGCCTCCGACGTGGGCGCGCCGGTCCTGGTGGTCAGCCAGTTCACTCTTTACGGTGACGCCCGCAAGGGACGCCGCCCGTCGTGGGGCGCGGCCGCGCCGGCCGAGGTCGCCGAGCCGCTGGTGACCGCCTTCGTGACCGCGCTGGAGTCGCGCGGCGCGAAGGTGGCGACCGGCCGGTTCCGCGCCCACATGCTCGTCGAGAGCGTCAACGTAGGCCCAAGAACGGTCCTACTCGAGCTGTAGACGATCAATTTCAGAAGCAAGATGTGAGCTACCGCGGCGTCCGTCGTGGTCCGGACCGTCGCGCGGGGTCCCCGGGGAAACGTGGAGCGCCAGCGGAGCGTTTTCTTGGGGTGCTTTCCCCGCGGCCTCACCCTGCGCGTCACACGACCCCGCGTCAGCGTCGCAGGCGCTGAAGGGGTGAGCGTGACCAACAGCGGACGGGTGAGGCCGCGGGAGCAGCGGTCCGGACCACCGCGGACATCGCGGTAGCTCACATTTATTCGAAGGACTTGAATTCGACGGGGCTGGAAAGGCGAAAGCCCGCCACGGGAGGTGGCGGGCTTCGCTGGCAGAGCCTGAATTAGAAGAACAGGCCCCGACGTTGAGCTGACTGGCGGAGCCAGGCGTCCAGTTGGCTGGTCCAGTCGGCCCGCTCGGCTCCCGCGTAGTCCACCGTGAAGCGGCCGAACGCGTCGCGCCCCTCGGTGAACATCCCGCCCCGCTTGTCCAGCTCCAGCACCACCTGGAGCTGGTGCGGCGTGGGCAGGAAGGTGACCTCGAGCTGGTTGAAGGCCCGCGCGTACTGCGGGGCCGGGTGGAACTCGATCTCCTGGTAGAACGGCAGCTGCTGCTGCACGCCGGAGACGCGCCCACGCTCCACGTCCGCCTTGCTGAAGCGGAAGCCCAGCCGGAGAAACGCGTCGAGGATGCGCTCCTGGGCCGGCAGCGGGTGCACCGCCACCGCGTCCAGGTCACCCTTGTCGACCGCGCGCGCCACCTCGAGCTCGGTACGCAGGCCCATCGTCATGCCGTGCAGATGCTGCCCGTACAGCTCGGTGATCGGCGTCTCCCACGGCACGTCGAAGCGGAACGGCACGTCGTGGCGCGCGCCCGGGGCCAGCCGGAAGGAGCCGGTCAGCCGCTGGCGGTGAAACTCCTGCGTGGTGTCGAACTCCGAGTCACCGCTCTCCACCTCGACACGGGTGACCAGGCCCACGGCCACGTACTCGACATCGACCTGGTGGTCGCCGCCGACCACGTGCACCTGGCCTTCCAGGTAGCCGCCCGGCCTGCAGTTTGGATTGGTAAGCACTGTCTCCACCGACGGGCCTCCCACACCCATCGCCTGCAACATGCGCTTGAAGACCACGTCGTCCTCCCGGATCGGGGGTCAGAGAAATCGCGATCCCAGCACACTAACCCCAGGCAGCAACCGGCGACATTTCCCCTAAAAGGTAAACCTCGGACTAATCAACTACCGGATTAGTGCCACGGAGCGCTCGCCTCACTCCCGCTTCACGCCCCGACCGCCAAGCTTTTCTCACCAGCGCCACTCCGGCAGCTGGACGCGTGCCACTTGTCGACGCGGGGAGGCGACTAAAGGTGGTCCTGCATATGAACGACAACGAGCTCACCCTCGATGCCGACCTCGACGCCACCGATGAGCGGGGAGTTTCGGCCGATCTGGTCCGGGCGTATCTGAACGGTATCGGACGGACCAAACTGCTCACCGCCGTTCAGGAGGTCGAGCTCGCCAAGCGTATCGAGGCGGGGCTCTTCGCCGAGGAGAAGCTCGCGGACGCGACGCTTCCGCCGGCGATACGGGAGGACCTGGCGACCATCGCGGTCGAGGGTCGCGCGGCAAAGGACCACCTGCTCGAGGCGAACCTGCGTCTGGTGGTCAGCATCGCCAAGCGCTACACCGGACGCGGCATGGCCTTCCTCGACCTCATCCAGGAAGGCAACCTCGGCCTCATCCGCGCCGTCGAGAAGTTCGACTACACCAAGGGCTACAAGTTCTCCACCTACGCCACCTGGTGGATCCGCCAAGCCATCACCCGCGCCATGGCCGACCAGGCCCGCACCATCCGCATACCGGTCCACATGGTCGAGCAGGTCAACCGCATGGTGCGCGCCCGTCGCGACCTCAGCACCACGCTCGGTCGCGAGCCGACGATCGCCGAGGTGGCCAAGGCGATGAGCGTGCCGGAGTTCCAGGTCATCGAGCTGATCTCGTACGACCGGGAGCCGGTCAGCCTCGACCAGGCGGTGGGTGAGGATGGCGAGAGCGCGCTCGGTGACTTCGTGGCGGGCGTCGACCCGCGCCAGGAGCCGGGCGACAGCGTCGCACAGGGCGAGCTGCGCAGCGAGGTCGAGATCGTGCTCGCCACGCTCTCCCAGCGGGAGCAGGCGGTCATCCGGCTCCGCTTCGGCCTCGACGACGGCCGCCAGCGCACGCTCGACGAGGTGGGCCGCGAGTTCGGCCTCTCCCGCGAGCGGATCCGCCAGATCGAGAAGGTCACGCTGCTCAAGCTGCGGCACCCCTCGCGGGCTCAGCGCCTCGAGGCGTACGCCAGCTGACCGGCCCTAGGGCGTGTCTGATGGATCTTGTGGGTGCGAGGCGAGGTCCAGGCGGCGTCCGGGCGTGCCGGGCGGAAGGTCGCATACCGGTGTTGTATGTGGCCTTTTGTCCGGTGCGGCTGGTCGTCGTCTGGACCCGCCGCAGCCCCGCAAAGATCCGTCAGACACGCCCTAGGGCCTACAGAGCACCTCGCCGTGGAGGATGGCAAACCAGCCGTCCTCCGCGGCGCCCCATTTGCGCCACCCTTCGGAGATCCGGTCCAGCTCCTCCTGGGGGTACCCGGCGGCGAGCGCCTGGCCGGCGATGGCCGAGTGCCTGATCCGATCCGCCCACATGCCGCTCCACCAGCCCCGGTCCTCGTCCGAGGCGAAGCACCACACCGTCGCCGAGGCGGTCACCTCGGTGAAGCCGGCCCGCCGCGCCCACGCGTGCAGCCGCCGCCCAGCGTCCGGCTCGCCGCCGTTGCGCCGGGCCACATCGCGGTAGAGGTCGAGCCAGGCGTCCAGCTCGGGCACCTCGGGGTACCAGGTCATCGCGGCGTAGTCGGAGTCCCGGGCGGCCACGATCCCGCCGGGACGGCACACCCGCCGCATCTCGCTCAGCGCGGTGACCGGGTCGCCCACGTGCTGGAGCACCTGGTGGGCGTGGACGACGTCGAAGGAGTCGTCCGGGAAGTCGAGCGCGTGCACGTCGGCGACGGCGAAGTCGATGGTGGTGGGACCGGTCGCCTGGCGCGCCTCGTCCAGCACCGCCTCGGACATGTCGACCGCGGTGACCCGGCCGGGCGCGACGAGCCTCGCCAGGTCTGCGGTGATCGTGCCGGGGCCGCACCCCACGTCGAGCACGGAGAGGCCGGGCGCGAGGTGGTCCAGGAGGTACGCCGAGGAGTTTTCCGCCGTGCGCCACCGGTGCGAGCGCAAGACCGACTCGTGATGCCCGTGCGTGTACGTCGCCATGATCAGCACACTAACGCCGCACGTCCACAATCTGGGAGAGAGATCCCACTATCAGAGACGGCGCGGAAGGGTGTCCGGGCGGGCGGCGGGTGGGCCGAGCACCACCTCGGCGTGCAGCACCGAGAGGCCGTCCGCACGGGCAAGGACCGGATTGAGTCGCAGCTCCCGCACCTCGGGCCGCTCGTCGGCGAGCCGCCCCACCCGGATCAAAAGCTGGGCCAGCGCCGCGCGGTCGACCCGCCCCACACCCCCGTACCCGCGCAGCAGCGGAGCGGCCCGCGGCTCGTCGACCATCGCGGCGGCGTCCCGGTCGGTCAGCGGCGCCGGCCGCCACACCCGGTCGCCGAGCAGCTCGGTGGCGACGCCGCCCAGCCCGAAGCCGACCACCGGCCCGAACGCCGGGTCCTCCACCAGCTCCACCACACAGGCCACGCCCGGCGGCACCATCGCCTGCACCAGCACGCCGGAGCCGAAGTGGGCGGCCATCTCCGCGTACGCCCTTGCGACGGTTGACTCGTCGATCAGGTCGAGTCGGACCGCGCCGAGGTCGAGGCGGTGCCGCAGCCCTTCGGTGGCCGACTTGAGCGCCACCGGGTAGCCGAGCCGCCCGGCCGCCGCGACCGCCTCCTGCGCCGACTCGGCCGGGAGGGAGGGCACCACCTCCACGCCGTACGCGGTGAGCACGTCGAACGAGTCCACTGTGGCCACTTCGGGCACCGTCCCGGGTGGACGGCGCAGCCACTCCGCGTACGCGGCGACCCTGGCGAGCGCCCGCACCGCTTCCTCCACCGACGGGTACGCCGGAACGCCGGCCGGCATCCTGTCCACAAGGGAGCTCACGACGGTCGGCTTGTCGCCGGCCAGCGCCACGCTCGCCAGCGCGGCGGCGAAGTCGGCGTCCTCATCGGACAGCTGTCCCGGCACGGGCGGCGCGAGGGCCACCACGATCGCGTCGACTCCCCCGTCGATGGCCGCGTCGGCGAGCGCGTCGCCGAAGTCGTGCGCGCCGGTCTGTGCCGGCAGATGCCGCGGGTACCCCTCCGCGACGGCCAGCCCGCCGTCGACGCAGGCGGCCGCGGCGAGGCGGGTCAGCGCCGTGGAGTTGCCCACGATGCCCACTCTCGGGCCGGCGGGCAGCGGCTGGTGGGCCAGCAGCACGCCCACGTCGAAGAGCTCGGCGACCGTGTCCACCCGGATCATGCCGGCGTGGGCGAAAAGCGCGGCGACCCCGGCGCGGTCCGGCCCAGGACCGGGCGGCCGGGCCAGCGAGGCGACCGCGACGATCGGCTTGGTACGCCCGATCCGCCGGGCCAGCCGCGCGAACTTGCGCGGGTTACCGAAGCTCTCCAGGTACAGCAGGATCACGTCGGTCCCCGGGTCGTCCTCCCAGTACTGCAGGAGGTCGTTGCCGGAGACGTCGGCACGGTTGCCGGCCGAGACGAAGCTCGACAGCCCCAGCCCGCGCCGGTCCGCCTCGGCCAGCAGCGCCACGCCGAGCGCGCCCGACTGGCTGAAGAAGCCGGCCCGCCCGGGCAGCGGGAGGTGCGGGGCGAGCGTGGCGTTGAGGCGTACCCCGTCGTGGGTGTTTGCCACCCCCAGACAGTTGGGGCCGACGACGCGCATGCCCGCCGCGTGGGCCGCGCGGGTGAGCTCGCGCTCGGCGGCGCGCCCCTCGTCCGTACCCGTCTCGGAGAACCCGGCCGAGACCACGACGAGGCCGTGCACGCCGGCGGCGGACGCGTCGCCGACCACGCCGGGCACCGCCTCCGGCGGGACCGCGACAACGGCGAGGTCGATGCCCTCGGCGAGCCCCGCCGAACGGAGCGCGGGCAGGCCGCCCACCGTCCCCGCGGTGGGGTGGATCGGGTGCACCGCGCCGGTGAAGCCACCGTCCCGCAGGTGCCCCAGGATCGCCGCGCCGACGCCGTGGCCACTCGCGCTGGCCCCGTAGACCGCCACGCCGCGCGGGGCGAGCAGCCGCGCTATCGACCGCGCCTCGGCCCGCTGCTCCCGCCGCCACTGCACCTCGAGTGACTGCTCAGTCAGCGCGATCGGGAAGGTGAGGTGGACCACACCGTCCGCGTACTGCCGCTGGACCTGGTAGCCGGCGTCGGCGAAGACGCGGAGCATCGTCGAGTTCTCCGGCAGGACCTCGGCCACGAACCGGCTCACCCCCGCCTCCCGCGCCGCGGCGGCCAGGTGCTCGAGCAGCACCGACCCGATCCCGCGCCCCTGGTAGGCGTCCTCGACGACGAGCGCCACCTCGGCGTCCGCCGCCTCCGGACCGAGCCGCTCGTACCGGCCGACCGCGAGGATCCGCCCGCCGGTCTCGATGACGAACGCCTCCCGCACGTCATGGTCGACGTTGACGAAGCGGTGCAGGTCACGCTCGGGGATCCTCGGGTACGGCGAGAAGTACCGCAGGTAGCGGGTGCGCTCGGAGAAACGCGAGTGCATGGCGACGATCCCGGCGCCGTCGTCGGGCCGGATCTGTCGCAGGTGGACGGTCGTGCCGTCGCTCAACAGCACGTCCGCGGACCGGTCCCGTACTGGTGGGGTCACGCCTCCATCATTCGCCTCGACAAGCGAAAGGGCGGCCCGAAGGCCGCCCTTTCCTAGACGATCTATTCCAAGGGGTCGTGGTGGCGGGGTGCTCGTCTCCGGGCTGGTGTCTTTCGAGATTCTTGGGCTACCGCGATGTCCGCGGTGGTCTAGACCGCTGCTCCCGCGGCCTCACCCTGCGCGTCTGGTCCCGGTGATCAAAGCTCCGCTCAAGTAGCTAGAACGACTTGAGCGGCCCTTTGATCACCGGGGGCGCCGCGAGCGCCGCCTTCCCGCAGCCTCATCACGCCGATCTAGGGCGTATCCGCGCTGTCGGAGATCCACTAACGCTGATTCGCCCTAGATCGCGAAAAGGGGCAGGTCGCGCGGACGCGGCAACTCGGCAGCGGCCAGGAACCGCTTCGCCCTCCGAGGCGCAAGCGCCACGGAAGCCTCACAGCCGCCCTGACCGGCCGGCGCGGCCTCGGCCACGCCGGACCCTGACCGGTGATCATGGACTGTGCAGCGACATTCCGGACAAAATCTACTGCGGGAACCATGGTCACTCCCGCACAGCCCATGATCACCCCCGAACGACCGGCCGCACCGGCAAGCGGACATCAGGCCGCATCTGTTGCAGGACTGGCGTTACGCCCTGGCGCGGGCATCGACGGCCCAACCCGCCTCCACCATCCCAGCCGGCCCCGGCCGAGACCGCCGTGGTCCGGCGGCAAGGCCGACCCGCACCGCAGGCGCGCCCCGCGCGCCGAGGAACGCAAAGCGGCGCGGCAGCCGCTCTCCCCCAACCGCAACCCCACCGACCAGTCTGAGCCGCACGGCCGCAACCAACCCAACACCGCACCCTACAAACCCTGCCCCAACCCACCGGTTGACACAGGACACTCCCGCAGCCTCACCGTCCACTGTTGATCGCGATCAAACACCCACGGTTTCTGGATCTCTTGTGCGATCCGGTCCTGGCCGCGTCACCCGGGTCGATCATGGTTTGCGCAGCGACAAATCGCCCAAAATCCGCTGCGCGGACCATGATCAGCGTCCCCGGGATGGGGCCTGGCTAGTCGATCAGGGACCTCGTGGGCGGGTCTGCCCCGCGACCAAGTCCCTGATCGACCCGCCGCAGGCAAGGTGAAGTAGCCGCGACCGAACTCGCAGGGTAAGGCCGCGGGAGCAGCGGTCTGGACCACAGCGAACGTCGCGGTAGCTCAAAGTCCCGGTCTTGGAATTGATCGTCTAGAGCAGGCCCTAGCGAGCCGCCACGAAGACGCGGGAGGCCACCTCGCGAGGGAGGCGGATCTTGTCGCCGGAGCGGTCGATCGTCACGGCGTCGCGCTCCTGGGCGACCGTGACGGTCACGCCCGGGTCGACCCCGGCCGCGTGGAGCTGGCGGAGGACGTCGGAGTCGGTCTGGACGCTCTCGCAGATGCGCCGCACCACGACCTGGCCGCTGAGGCCGGGGAACGCCAGATTGCGCTCACCGCCGTCGTCGCTGCCGGGCGGCGGGGGCCCGCCGTTGCCGAGGGCGTCGAGGCCGGGGATCGGGTTACCGTACGGCGAGCGGGTGGGGCGGTTGAGAAGCTCGTAGACCTTCTTCTCCACCGTGTCGCTCATGACGTGCTCCCACCGGCAGGCCTCTTCGTGGGCCTCCTCGTAGGGCATGCCGATCACGTTGACCAGCAACAGCTCGGCGAGCCGGTGCTTGCGCATGACCGAGACCGCGTGGGCGCGGCCGGTGTCGGTGAGGAGCAGGTGACGATCGCCCTCGACGGTGAGCAGGCCGTCGCGCTCCATGCGGGCGACGGTCTGGCTGACGGTGGGGCCGCTCTGGTGTAGCCGCTCGGCGATCCGAGCGCGCAGCGGCGGCACACCTTCTTCTTCGAGCTCGAGAATGGTCTTCAGGTACATCTCGGTGGTGTCGACCAAGTCGTTCACAGTGCAGCCCTCCCTGCACCATGCTACCTCTGCGGCACGGCGCGGCCTTGTCCCGCAGCGCAGCCCTCGCGGTGGTTGGATAGACCGCGTGGCCGTACCTGATGACCTTATCGTGAGCCCTACCACGCTCGCCAACAAGCTTGCCGAGACGACCGTCATCGATGTCCGATGGCGTCTGGGCGGCGCCTCCGGCCGCGACAACTACGATGCCGGTCACTTGCCCGGCGCGGTTTTCCTCGATCTCGACACCGACCTCTGCGGCCCACCGGGCGCGGGCGGCCGCCATCCGCTGCCCAACCCCGCCGACCTCCAGCGGGTGCTGCGGGCCGCCGGGGTCCGCGCCGACCGCCCGATCGTCGTCTACGACCTCGGCGACGGCCTCTCCGCCGCCCGTACCTGGTGGACGCTGCGCTGGGCGGGGCACAGGGCGGTGCGGGTGCTCGACGGTGGCTTCGCGGCCTGGGTGGCGGCGGGGCTGCCGGTGACCAAGGAGGTGCCCGAGCCCTGGCCGGGCGACTTCATCGTGCGGCCGGGCGGCATGCCGGTGCTCGACGCCCGTGCGGCCGGCCGGCTCGCGGGCGCGGGTGTGCTCGTCGACGTCCGGGCCGCACCGCGATATCGGGGCGAGGTCGAGCCGATCGACCCGGTGGCGGGCCACATCCCCGGCGCGGTGAACCTCCCGACCACCGACCATATCGACCCCGACGGCCGCTTCCGGTCGGCGAACGCGCTCAAGTCGCGGTTCGCGGAGGTTGGGGTCGGCGAGGGGGTACGTGTTGGCGCGTACTGCGGCTCCGGGATCACCGCCGCGCACACCGTGCTCGCGCTCCACCTCGCGGGCCGCACCGACGCCGCCCTCTATGTGGGGTCGTGGAGCGAGTGGATCACGGACCCCGACCGCCCCGTGGCCTGAACCCACTCGCGCTCCTGGCCCGGGCCCGCCGCCGCGGCGGCGTGGCCCGGCTGCCGGTGCCCGGCGCCCACGTCTACCTGGTCAGCGATCCCGCCGCGATCCAGGAGGCGTTCACCCACACCCAGCGGGAGTACGCGAAGGGGGTCGGCCGCCGCGGCCGCGAACCACTCAAGCGGGTGCTCGGCGACGGCCTGCTGACCAGCCCGCCAGACCTGCACCGCGAGCAGCGCAGGCTGGTGCGGCCGCTCTTCCACCGCGAGCGGGTCGCCGGGTACGCGGCGACCTTCACCGAGCTGGCCGAGGCCGCCGCCGGTGGCTGGCGGGACGGCGAGGTGCGCGACGCCCACCGCGACATGACCGCGCTGACCCTGGCGATCGTGGCGCGCACGGTCTTCGACGCGGATGTGGGGGACGCCGCCGTGACCACGATCAGCCGCGCGCTCGCCCGCAACCAGCGCGCTCTGCGGCGGGAGATACTTCCCGGCGGTACCCTGCTGGACCGCCTGCCGCTCCCCGCCACCCGGCGGTGGCGCGCGGACAGCGCGGCGGTCGATGCCGTGGTCTATGGGTTGATCGAGGCGCGGCGTGCCGGCACGGGGTCGGCGAGATCCGGTCCGAGGAGCGCAGCGACGAGGTCGGACCGAGCGGACCACCCGAGCCGCCCAGCGAGCGAAGCGAGCGCGGAAAGCACAGCGCCGGGCGGAAACGATCTGCTCAGCCTGCTGCTCGAGACCGGCATGCCGGACCGCCGGATCCGCGACGAGGCCCTCACGCTGCTGCTGGCCGGGCATGAGACCACCGCGAACTCGCTCGCGTGGACGTTCGCGCTGCTCTCCCACGACCCGGCGGCGCAGGAGCGGGTGGCGGGCGGCGACCGCGAGTTCACGACCGCGGTGGTCCGCGAGTCGCTGCGCCTCTACCCGCCGGCCTGGGCGATCTGGCGCCGCCTCGTCGAGGCGCGCGAGGTGGGCGGGCGGCCGCTGCCGGCGGGGTCGACGCTGATCCTCAGCCCGTGGGTGACGCACCGCGACCCGGCGTGGTGGCCGGAGGCGGAGCGGTTCGCGCCGGAGCGGTGGCTGGACGGGCCACCGCCGCAGCGGTACACGTACTTCCCCTTCGGCAGCGGCCCGCGCCAGTGCGTTGGCAACGAGTTCGCCGAGCTGGAGGCGGCCCGGGTCACCGAGGCGGTCTGTGCCCGCTGGGTGCTCGCCCCGGCTCCCGGCGGGCGCCCGGTCGTACCGCAACCGCTGATCACCCTCCGCCCGCGCTACGGCGTGCCACTGCTCTTACGCGTGCGACGATGACTCGCATGGCGGAGGGCACGGTGGTGGTTTGGGACGAGTCCCTGCTCGCGTACGACCTGGGGGACCACCCGCTCGACCCCGTCCGCGTCGAGCTGACCATCGCGCTCGCCCGCGAGCTGGGCGTCCTCGACCGCCCCGGCGTGCGCGTCGTCGCCCCCAAGCCCGCTGACGACGCCGCGCTCACCCGGGTGCACCGCGCGGACTACATCGACGCGGTACGTGCCGCGCCGGACGACCCGTTCTTCAGCGGGTGGGGGCTCAACACGCCGGACAACCCGGTCTTCGAGCGCATGCACGAGGCGAGCGCGCTGGTCTGCGGTGCCACGCTCGCGGCCGCCGAGGCGGTGTGGCGCGGGGAGGCGCGGCGGGCGGTCAACGTCGCCGGCGGGCTGCACCACGCGATGCCCGCGCGGGCGGCCGGCTTCTGCGTCTACAACGACCCGGCCGTCGCCATCGCCCGCATGCTCGACCTGGGCGCGGAGCGGGTCGCGTACGTCGACATCGACGTCCACCACGGCGACGGCGTGCAGACCATCTTCTACGGCGATCCGCGGGTGCTTACGGTCAGCCTGCACGAGACGCCGCTCGCGCTCTTCCCGGGTACCGGCTTTCCCGAGGAGACCGGCGGCGAGGGCGCGGAGGGCACGTCGGTCAACATCGCGCTCCCGCCGGGCACGTCCGACCCGGGCTGGCTGCGCGCGTTCCACGCGGTGGTGCCGTCGGTGCTGCGCGAGTTCCGGCCGCAGGTGCTCTTCACCCAGTGCGGCGCCGACAGCCACCGCCTCGACCCGCTCGCCGACCTCCGCCTCACCGTCGACGGCCAGCGCGCCGCCCACCTGGCGCTGCGAGACCTGGCCGACGAGCTGTGCGAGGGCCGGTGGATCGCGACCGGTGGCGGTGGGTACGCGCTGGTCGAGGTCGTACCCCGGACCTGGACCCACCTGCTCGCCACGGCCACCGGCGACCCGATCGAGCCGGCTACCCTCACCCCGCTGGGCTGGCGCGCGCTGGCCAAACGCCGCCGCCCGGAGCGCGAGGTGCCGCTGCGGATGACCGATGACGCGAGCGTCGCCTTCCGCCCGTGGGAGCCCGAGAGCGAGCCCGACGCGATCGACCGCGCCATCATCGCCACCCGCAAGGCGGTCTTCCCCCTGCACGGCCTGGACCCGCACGACCCCCGCGACTAGCGACCCCCTGTGATCAAAGCTCCGCTCAAGTCGCTAGAGCTACTTGAGGGGAGCTTTGATCACAGGGGTTCACGATGCTCTTTGGGCTTCAGGCGGTACGCGTGAAGTGCATGTGCCAGTTGGTCTCCCACTCCTGGCCGTCCTCCGCGAAGGCCTGCTCCCAGCGTGCCGAGTCCTCCGTGATGCCGGACCAGATGAAGCGCACCCGCACCGGCCGCCCCTCCCACAGGTCCGTGCCGGTGAACTCGCCGACGCCGTCCACGAAGCGTCCCACCACCGGCGGGTCCATGCGCCCGGTGCGGCTGCTGACCCAGTAGAGCGACCACAGCTCGGTCGCCGGGTCGTAGCTGCGTATCGTGGCGCCGCGCCACCCCTTGGTCGGGAAGACGGTCTCGTCGAAGTTGCCGGCGCCGTCGAAGAATGCCCGCGACTCCGCCCGCCCCGGGAACTCCTCCCACTCGTCGCTGCCGGCCAGTCGCTTGGTGAGGAAGCGGTTGGCGACGTTCCAGGTGCCGATCAGGAAGTCGAAATTGTTCATGGGGACATCATCCGGGCAGGCTCCTGACAGCTCCTGTCAGGAATTGCGGTGACGGTTCTCGGGGAAGCGGCTAGGGTCGTCGCCGTGCATCTTGGCGTGCTTTCTCCGCCCGCCCGCTAGCGGGCGGCCTCTTCGCGTGTGAGCCACACCGCCGGACCGACTGAGGTCCCGCGGTCGATGGTTGCCGCCCGCATCCCGCGGTCCCGTCAACCATCCACAGTGGAGATTTCGCAT
>Ga0307513_10007772_pt1 | contig 13837 bp, 13 predicted proteins | sample 15_EM_MG_FD_202174 | JGI IMG/M metagenome (GOLD analysis project Ga0307513, IMG submission 202174) | Populus trichocarpa ectomycorrhiza microbial communities from riparian zone in the Pacific Northwest, United States - 15_EM | ecosystem: Host-associated > Plants > Roots > Unclassified | place... | reverse complement strand
GCACCGGCGTGCGCGATGATTATTTATATGTATTAACGGAGAGATGAAATTTATGAGTAACGAAGAACAACGTCCTAAGTCGGATGAGATACACGGTCAAAAACTTCCATACCCGGCGAAGCAGTCGGAGATGAAACCGCAGCCCGATAGCGATCTCTCGAACTACAAAGCAGCGGGCAAGCTCGCAGGCAAGGTCGCTCTGATCACGGGCGCGGACTCCGGCATCGGTCGCGCCGTGGCGATTGCTTTCGCGATGGAGGGAGCAGACGTGGCGATCCTTTACAACGAGAACGACGAGGACGCCGGTACGACGCGCGCTCTGGTCGAGGCGAAAGGACGGCGGTGTCTCGTGATTAAGAGCGACGTGCGCGACTCGGAGGCGTGCCGCGCTGGTGTCAAGCGGACGGTGGACGAGTTGGGCGCGCTGAACATACTCGTCAATAATGCCGCTTACCAGATGGCACAGCAGAAGTTTGAAGACGTAACGGAAGAACAGTTTCGCCGCACGTTCGAGACGAACATCTTCGGCTACTTCTACATGGCGCAAGCCGCGCTCCCGCACCTCTCCGAGGGCGATACGATCATCAACACCGGCAGCATTGTTGGTCTTGTCGGTCATCCGCTGCTGGTGGATTACACCGCCACAAAGGGAGCGATTCATGCCTTCACCAAGTCGCTCGCCTTGAACCTCGGCGAGCGCGGCATCCGCGTCAACTGCGTCGTGCCCGGCCCCGTCTGGACGCCCAACATTCCGGGGACGATGCCGATTGAGGAAGTTGAGAATTTCGGCCACGAGGTCGCGCTCAAAAGGCCGGGACAGCCCGAAGAACTCGCTCCGGCCTACGTGCTGCTCGCGTCGAGTGACGGAAGTTTTATGACCGGCAGCCTCGTCGAAGTCACCGGCGGCAAGCTGTCGAGCAGCTAAGTTAAGCCATGACGTCCAAAACCTATCCGCGCGGCACGGTTCGCGCACTGGTTGACACGGACTTCGTCACCCCAGCCACGCGCGAGGTGCTCAAGTCGCGGCTCGTGCCGGATGATGCTCCGCCGCTCGCCGATTCACAGCCACGATTCTTCGACTCCGAAACCTTCGACACTCTCCGCGCAGCCTGCGCACGACTGATTCCTCAAGCCGACCGCCCGCGTCCGGTTGATCTGGCGGGCGCGCTCGACGAGCGTTTAGCCGACGGCAAGTGCGACGGTTGGCGTTATAGCCAAATGCCCCCTGATGGTGAAGCATACCGGCGCGGATTGTTTGGGCTGAACGAAAGCGCGCGTGCGATGTTCGGCATGGCCTTTTATGAGATCGATGCGTCAAGTCAGGATGAAGTCCTGATGGCGGTGCAGCGTAACGAGGCGCAAGGGCAGACGTGGATGTCCCTCCCCGCCCGACGGTTCTTCGAGGAACTTCTGGCGGAACTCACCGAGTGCTATTACAGCGACCCTTTGTCACAGGAGGAGATCGGCTATGTCGGCTTTGCCGACGCGCACGGCTGGCAGGCTCTCGGCCTGAACGAACTCGAAGCGCATGAGCCGCGCGCGGTTGAGGACACAGCAGATGGAGGAGCGTGAGACACCGGGCGAAGATGAGTTGCGGACTGGCGCGGCGACCAGCCTCCACGGCCAACCGCGCGAGATGCGATTCTATTCGACAAGCGAGGCGGTGGACGCCGTCGTCATCGGCACGGGAGCGGGCGGCGCGCCGCTCTTGGCACGGCTCGCCGCCGCGGGTTTGAGCGTCGTCGCGCTCGAAGCCGGAAAGCAGTGGTTTCCGGCACGCGATTTCGCCACCGACGAGCGCGCGCAAGCGAAGCTCTTTTGGACTGACGAGCGACTCAGCGCGGGCGATGATCCACTTCCCTTCGGTAACAACAACTCCGGCACAGGCGTCGGCGGTTCGACGTTGCATTACACCGCCTACGTCCCCAGAGCACAGCCCGATGACCTGCGGCTTCACACAGAGTTTGGAGTCGGAGCGGACTGGCCTCTCGGATACGGCGACCTCGAACCTTATTACGACGAGCTTGAGCATTTCCTCGGCGTCTCCGGGCCAAGCCTATATCCGTGGGGACCACCGCGTCGCACCAGTTATCCGCTCGCACCGCTGCCTTTGAACGGCGCGGCGCAACTGATGGAACGAGCCTGCGCCGCGCTTGCCATTCGCACGTCGCCCGCCGCCAACGCGGCGCTCTCCGCACGCTACTTTCAACCGGGCGTCGGCTGGCGCGCGGCATGTACGAATCGAGGTTTCTGTCAGGCCGGGTGCAGCACGGGCGCGAAAGCGAGTATGGATGTCACGTTCGTTCCGGCGGCACTCCGCGCCGGAGCCGAAGTGCGCGCCGAGAGTTACGTGATTCGCCTTGAGACGGATCGAGCGAAGCGCGTCACCGGCGTCGTGTATGTCCGCAATGGAAGAGAGGAACGCCAGTTGTGCCGCCACGTCTTCCTGTGCGCGGGCGCAATCGAAACGCCGCGCCTGTTGCTCATCAATAATCTCGCCAATTCGAGCGGTCAGGTGGGGCGCAATTTCATGGCGCACACGGGCATTCAGGTGTGGGGGCAATTTGCAGAAGATGTGCGTCCGTACAAGGGCATTCCGGGCGCGTTGATCTCTGAGGATATGCACCGTCCGCCCGACGCAGATTTCGCCGGAGGCTACCTGTTGCAATCAATCGGCGTGATGCCTGTCACTTACGCTTCGCAGATGGCGCGCGGTCGCGGGCTGTGGGGTGCGCGTTTGCGTGAACACATGCGCGGGTACAATCACACGGCGGGCATCAACATCCTCGGCGAGTGTCTCCCCTCCGCGCACAATTACGTCGAGTTGTCGGACGAACTCGACGCGCGCGGTCTGCCCAAGCCGCGCGTCTATTTCACCAACGGCGAAAACGAGCGACGCATAAACGCCCACGCGGAAAAATTGATGCGCGAGATTTGGGCGACTGCGGGCGCACGCGACATCTGGGTCTACCCGCGCAACGCGCACATCATCGGCACTTGTCGCATGGGTACTGATGCGGAAAATGCGGTCGTCAATTCTGAAAGCCGCGCCTTCGACGTGCCCAATCTTTACATCGCCGACAATTCGATTTTTCCGAGCGCCCTCAGCTGTAACCCCGCGCTCACGATTATGGCTCTCTCACTGCGCACCGCCGATCTTTTTTTGCAGCGCGCACGACGCTCGGAGAATTAACACAAGGTACACATGGCAAAGAAGAGCTTCCTTGAAATAGTCAAACGCGAGCGTGGCACGAGCAACTACGCCGGAGATCAACATGGCGGCGCGTCGGGTTCGGCAGGCAGCGGCCTGCCCGACGGATATGCGGGGAACTTCATGTTCGCTACCGGCATCGAGTGCTCATACCCGACCATCCGGCATGGTCATGTGCGCCGCGATCAACTCAAGGAGTGCGGGCATTACGACTACTGGCGGGAAGACTTGCGGCTGGTTCAGGAGTTGGGTTTAAAAGTGCTGCGTTATGGCTTGCCGTATTACAAAATTCACCGCGCACCGGGTAAGTACGATTGGAGTTTCGCCGACGAAGTGATGAACGAAATACAGCGGCTCGGCATTACGCCGATTCTCGATCTGCTGCACTTCGGAGTTCCCTCGTGGCTCGAAAACTTTCAGAATCCCGAACTGCCCGTCCACTTCGCCGACTATGCCGACGCCGTCGCCGGACGCTACCCGTGGGTGCGCTACTACACGCCGGTCAATGAAATCTACGTGACGGCGAAAATGAGCGCGAAAGACGGCGCGTGGAACGAGCAACTCAAAGACGACCGCGCCTTCGTCACAGCCTTGAAGCATCTGGTGGCGGCAAGCATCCTCGCCACTCATAGCATCGCGCGCCGCCGCCCCGATGCGGTGATCGTGCAGAGCGAAAGCGCCGAGTACATACATGAAGCGACGGCCACGCAGTCATTAGAAGTGACGCTCATCAACAAACTGCGTCTCATCTCGCTCGACCTGCTCTATGCGTTCCCCCCCGACGCAGACGTGTTCATGTACCTGTCTGACAACGGACTGACGCGCGAAGAGTACGAATGGTTCATGGCGGGCGAGCCGCCCGGCTACCAGATCATGGGCAACGACTACTACGGGCGCAACGAGAAGATTTTGAAACCGGACGGCTCGATGAGCATTGCCGAGGACGTAATGGGCTGGTATCAAATCACCAGAGAGTATTACCTGCGCTACAGGAAGCCCGTGATGCATACGGAAACGAACGTCTTCGACGCGGATGAAGCCCCGACATGGTTGTGGAAGCAGTGGGTCAACATCCTGCGGATGCGCAGGGACGGCGTGCCGGTGCTCGGCTTCACGTGGTACAGCCTGACGGATCAGATCGACTGGGACATCGGACTCACGAAGAAGCGTGGGACGGTAAACGCCTGCGGCCTGTACGATCTCAAGCGTCAACCGCGCCCGGTCGCGGCTGCTTACCGCGCGCTGCTCGAAGAGTTTGGTCAGATCACCATCGTGCCGCACGGCGAGTTATTCGAAGTCACCAACCGGCCTGCGCGTCTCAAGGTCGAGGTCTAAGTTAAATTCTGCACGATGGACGGGGTGCGAGGTTCTGGTGCAAACGCTGAGTTGGGCTGGTAATCAGTGACATGAATCAGCCTCCACACTCATTGTCCCTGTTTCATGGCCGCCACTTTGCTCCCGCAATCATCATTCTCTGTGTCCGCTGGTATCTCACTTACAAACCTAGAGCAAATTTCAATTGGCAGGAGAACAGTAGGGGCAGGGCTCGTCCCTGCCCGCGCCTTACGTCACCACACGGGCAGGGACGAGCCCTGCCCCTACACTTATAGCGATTGTTCTACCTCCATCTGAACATTGCTCTAGCTATCGGAACTTGGTCAAGATGATGGCCGAGCGCGGGGTCGATGTCTCTCATTCAACAATCCTGCGATGGGTTCAAGGCTCGACACACAAAGTGGTGGCCGACGCCTTCGACGCGGCGTGGAAGTGACGAAGCGCAGACGTAGGAGGCTCGCCTTGAACCCATAACCGAAACCGTCAAGGCGCATGGAGAAGTTTCATCACTGCTCCACGCGCCTGCGGCGGTTCTATGTGGCCGGGGCAGAGTTTCTTAATTCCGAACGTCTTATCACTCCCGACATTAACGGACTCGGCCATGTGTCTTTCAGCGTGATCGCGCTGCCCTGACTCATGGAAGATTTATATGAAGATAGATTCAAGTATTGTGCTAAGGTAAAAAAAAAAAGGCGTAAGTAACAAAACCTGCGCTTGAGTTTGCAAATAACGACAAACGAAAAGGGAAAAATATCAATGTCAATTTTCAATGCTAAACCGGGTGCTACCGGACAACCCGCCGCACCCGTCGCCGAGCAGGGAAACACAGATCAAATGCACCAATTCCTAGAGCAGTTCGAGGATGCTGCCATTCAATCCATCGAAGACGGCGAGGAGGCCGGACGCAACGGAAACTCCGAACTGCAAACGCTCTGTATGCTCTCTTCAGTCGCTTATTCGAACGCCGCCATCATGCTCCGGGAGAAACTCAAAGGATAAGGGTGATCGGCATATGAAGACTATTAATCATAAAAATTTACGCGCACTCCTTCTCGGCGGCGTCGTGCTCACACTCGGAGCGACATTCATCGGTTGCGGCGGTAGTGGCGGCGGCGCGCCGGTGCAACAACAACAACCGGCGCAGCAACAACAGCCGACTTACCAGCCGCCCCCCGCACAAGCGACGCCACAACCGGCAAGCCCACAGAACCAATCGAGGACATCGATCAATAACCGTAACACCGGATCAGGACCGACCACCGGCGCAGGAACAAATGGCGGCTACGTGCCACGCGCCAGACAACAACAAGCCAGTCCCAGCCCGACGCCAAGTAACGTTAAGGAAGGCGGGTATGTCCCGCGTGCCCGAAAACCTTAATCCATACCGTAAGTAAAACTCCATTTAGACAGCTTTTCTAAGCCACTTGAAACCCTGTCGGCTTACGCCTGCAACGCGCACGCATGACTTCATTCATGCGTGCGCTCGTAAGTCATCGCGTTTAGCTCGCGCCGTGCCCTGTTTGCTCAGAACAGCGAACCGAGGCTCTTCCGTTTAGCGCTCTTAGTTCCCATTCTTAAATTAGAAGGTAGAATAAAAATGAAATTGAGAATTGCCTGCAACGCTCAAAGGGGTCTGGCCGTCTGTTTTTTGATGTGCAGTTTGGTGGCTTGCGCACACGCCCAAACATCTACGCTGACTTTCAAAAACGGCAAGACTACGGTGAAGAAAATTATTCAGCCGCGTCGAGAGTCCGACGCGCATTTTTATCTTCTCAAACTGCGCAAAGGTCAGACGGTCGCGATCAAGGTTGTTGCAGGCAGCTTCTTTCTGTCCAAAGAAAATGAGTGCTCAATGTTTTTCGAGTTGTTTGACGACAAGGATGAGGCCGTCTTCATCGGCGATTCGATGACCGGCATTGACGATTGGGATGGCGAAATCGAAAAAACAGGGAACTATAAAATCAAAGTCGCCATGAGCTGTATAGAGGGGTTTACGGCCAGCCAACTGCGGAAGAAAAAGCCTTCCTTCAACTATTCGTTGCACGTCCAGATGAAGTGACGACCCTTTGTTTGCATGAAGCGAAAGATTGTTGCTCCAATCCCGATCACCCGAAAATAAAATAGTTCAAGGATGCACGCATGAAAAACTTGTCAGCGAAAGTTGTCATCGCATTAATCTATATCTTTTGGGGCGCGGGTTCGTCGGCCAGCGCGCAAGGGGTGTCGAAGTGTTTCCACGCCGACTGGTTGCAGGGCGAGCGCGTCGTCAATTTTAGGGTTAATGGGAGCAAGGTGACGGGAGCCTTCGTGGTGAGTAGCGGTGGTGGTGATGAGGATATTCCACCCGATGCAACATACGAGTTTGACGGAACGCTCAAAGGCAACACGTTGACCGTGAAGTTTGCTGAGAACAAGCTGCCCGATGTCGCGCCTTCGGAGATGAAGAGTCTGATTTGGACGCTGGTGAAGTCCGGCGGGACGGAGTTGCTGCGGATCAAATTCTCCGGCAAAAACTATGATACGAATAAGTACGAAGTGAGCTTCGCTGATTTCGAGCCTTGCGGTGAAAGTTATGCCGCACTGGCGAAGAGGGCAGTCAGAGTTCAATTCGCGAAGGGGACAAATTCGGCGAGTTTTCCGTTGGTGTTTAAAACAAAGGATGAGAGCAGAACCTTCTTGTTGAATATGAAAGCGGGTCAACAAATAGAAGTTGAAGCCGCCGGATGCACCATCTCATTTTATTATCCGAACAAAAGTGAAGGCGAAGAGCCGTCGATTGACGGTTTTAGTCCAGACCGTTTGACGCAAAGCGGAGATTATCTTTTTGTCATCAGCCCTGCGCCGTCTCCGGGCAAGTACGCTGTGAAATTCAAAGTTACAAATTAACCTTCGAGGGCAAAATGAGTGAAGGGCTAAACAAAATGGCAAAAGCAACTGACGTTATTTTCGAGATGAAGACGCCATTATGGTTGAAGCAAATTCTTTTGGCGTTGTTGTTGCTGCTGTGTGTTCCCACCACGGTGACGCCCCAGAAGGCGGATGAGTATCCGGCTAACTGGTGCCGTAACGGGCTATTCCCGTCTGATGAAGCGGAGTTCGGATTGGCGAAGATCGGCGGCAACTGGACCGCCCGGATTCACTTCTTTACAGACGACGACGACTGCCCGAACTACACAGCGAAGTGCGAAACGAAGAGGTATCTCATCACCGGGGATCAAGTGCTGGTTTCGCGCAAGTACGGCAAATGGGTTTGCGCCTGGTATCAACCGCAGAAGGGGAGCGAGACGGTCGGCTGGCTACTGGCGGACAAACTGATAATGTCCGAGCCGCCCGCCCGCCCTGCCTTAGCAAACTGGATCGGTTTATGGAAGTATGGCAAAAAATCATTGGACATCCGGCGCGATGATAAGACCGGTTTTCTCAAAGTTAAAGGCTACGCCATCTGGGAAGGCATCGGCGCAAACGTTCACGTCGGCGGTGTCGAAGCCATTGCCCAACCTCAAGGTAAAGAACTTAACCTCGTCGAAGAAGAATGTCAGGTGTCGCTCAAATTAGTCGGTGATTACCTCGTCGCCAGCGACAACTCCGAGTGCGGCGGCGTGAATGTGCGGTTCAACGGAGTCTTTCGAAAAGCTCCGCTTCGGTAGTCCAAATGCCGCGCCACTCTCAGGCGGAGTCGAGAATGAAAACACTTTTAATTGTTACTTGTATTTGTCTGTTCTTTGGGGCTTCTTGCGCCCGCGCAGTTTCCGGCAAAGGGACGGATGAGTTGCTGGTCAGCGTTCGGTTGACGACGGGCGAGCGCAGCAAAGACAGCCATTCTGAAACGACGACCATTACTGTCGAGCGGGACGCGATTGTGTCGGAGCAGATTTTCGGCGGGCGCAGCGGGATGCGTCCTGTTCCTCCGCGCAAGGTATTTAAGTTGTCGCAGGCAGACAAGGGGAAGTTGCTCAAGTTGATTACAGCAAACAATCTGCTGGTGACGGGTGCAATCGAACTTCCGCAACCTTCTGCGAACTACAACTACTTTGAGATTGCGGTTGACCTGACTGTGGGTGGGAAGAAAGGGTCGATCAAGATCAGCGGCCTGAGAACCGCCGCGAAAGTCAAAGAGGAACAACTATATCAAAGCACGCTCACGTTGCTCGAAGAGCTTTATCGAATTATGAACAGACAGGACAAGAGCGTTCGGCTTGAAGAGTTAATTCTTGAACCAGTCAGACGTTGACCTGAGAACCGCGGAATTGAACAAATCAATTTGCCGGAGCAGACCGCAGGATTAACGTTAAAGAGGAACTTATGAAGAGAGCCTTAATAATTACTGTCGTTTCGCTTTTCTTTTTATCCGGCTGGACACATGTCGCTGAAGTGGCATCGGCCAGCAGTCCGCAGGAGAAAGACGCGATCTCGGCGATCCGCCAGCGATATGCTGCCATCAACAAGAATCTGACTAAATTCAAGATTGTGAAGAAAGAGCTGTCCGGCTTCTCGACCGAAGGCGGCGAACTGACCGCTTATTTCGACGGGGCGGCCATCGTGAAAATAGCAGTCATCAATAACGGGGAAACAAACAGCTTTTTTGAAGAATTTTATTACTCGAAGGAACAACTGATTTTCGTTTACCGAAAACAAGAAATATACGACGAGCCGATGTCGAAGGTAGTGAAGACGAAAGAGAACCGCTTCTACTTCAACGACGGCGAATTAATCAGATGGGTTAATGAGAACGGAAAACAAGTTGCAGCGAGCAGCAGTGAATACCCTGAGAGGCGAATTCATTACCTCGGCCTCTCGAAGCTACTCAGCAGCCCATGATCGAAGCGCCCGAGCGCAACCCTTGACTTCACTTGCCTCATAGCGGGAGAGGGGCGGGAGCAACTATTTGCAACGTGAGGCCGCTGAAGTTTTATACAGCGTTCCGATCCGGCGCACGCGCCGGACGAGTTTTTGGATCGGGGTCGCGGTAAGTCATCATCTCCGCGCTGTTAGCCGTTTTGTCGGTGGTTGCGCCCGGCGGCTTGCTGATGTTGTTGAAGGTTAACTTCGATGGCGTCCGTGTCATCTTTCTGTTTGGCTTGCTCTGGTTCGGCCTACTTCGGGCAAAAGCTGAGCTTTAACTTCTCGTCCGCCCAACAGGCCGACTTCCGGGCTTCGCCCTTCACCGCGCCGGTGCGACCGTCGAAGACTCTGACGTGGGGGCTGCCGGAGTTGGTGGTCTGGCTTCTGCTGGCAGCCTCCCTAACCTTCTGCACGGCGGGCAACAGGAGTCCTATCAGTATCGCATCTGATCCCTTGCAGTAGCAGGCGTCGATAAGGGTTCTGTCCTCCAGTTCAACCGTCTTGCACTCGCTCTCTTCATCCGGGCAGGGAACGGTAAGCTTGTCAGTCCGCTTCATGTTACGCGTGCCCGCCGAGTCAGTCGCGGTCACTTTCGTCAACGCCCCGCGTTCAACGAATAACTTAAGATCCGTTTTTTTGTTGCCCTGCTTGAAGTCCAATCTGACCTGCTGCGGTTTGCCTGCAATGCTCTGGGTCGATGCCTGCGGGGTCGGGGCGGGCGTCGCAAGTAAGGCCGCAGCGAGCGCCAGCGTTAAGCCGACAGCCCTCACGCCGGTGGCCGAAAAATTTCTGCGCAATTCGAGTTTCATGAGTCTTCTCCTTCATTACTGAAATTTCATTTTCGCCTGACGATCAAGGTCTTAATTGAAACTGGCACGGGCTGCCTCTTCGATTACGGTTTAGCGCACCCTGTCATGATACTTTCCTTTCCCTGTAACCTTCGCCTTGCGAGCGATGGCAAAAACTAAGGCGCAAATCGGGCGCGAAAGTTATCATCGTGCTGTAACAATTTTTTCCTTTCCGGTGTGATAAATTAATTTGGAAAATTTTGGATTGAAGAGGGGCATGGCGACAGGGTCGGCGCACGAAGTAACAGAGTTACTGCAAGCCTGGAGCGCGGGCGACCGGGAAGCCCTCGAACGTCTCACGCCCATCGTCCATGCCGAGCTACACCGCATCGCCAAACGCTACATGGGCAGAGAACGTGGCGGCCATACTTTGCAAACGACAGCACTGGTCAACGAAGCGTATGTGCGTCTGATTGATTGGAAAAACGTGCGCTGGCAAAACCGCGCGCATTTTTTCGGCGTGTCCGCCCAACTCATGCGCCGGATTCTGGTGGACTTCGCGCGCCGTCGCCCGCATCTGAAGAATGTCGAGATCAGACATGTCGCCATTGACGAAGCCTTCATCGTCCCCGCGCAACGCGATGCGGATTTAGTCGCGCTCGACGAAGCGCTCACGGCACTGGCCTTGATTGACGAGCGCAAGGCGCGGATCGTCGAACTGCGTTTCTTCGGGGGCTTGAGTTTCGAGGAGGCCGCCGAAGTGATGAATCTGTCGAAGATCACGATTGTGCGGGAATGGAATAAAGCGAAGGTCTGGCTTTTCCGTGAACTCAGTCTCAAGGCGGGCGATGAAAGCTGACCGTTGGCGACAAGTTGAAAAACTCTACGATGCCGCCATTGATCTGCCCGCTGCGGAGCGCGCAAAGTTTGCGCAGGAAGCATGCGCGGGCGACGAAGAGTTGCAGCGCGAACTGTTGAGCCTGTTAGCCGCAGAGCAACAAGTCGGCGACTTTATGGAGTCGCCCGCGCTCGACATCGCCGCCAAAGCGGTCGCGCAGGAACAGTCTCCGGTCAAACAATCCTCTTTCATCGGGCGCGAACTCGGCGCGTACAAAATCGAAAAGCTACTGGGCGCGGGCGGGATGGGTGAGGTTTATCTCGCCCACGATGCCAAACTCGCGCGCAAGGTCGCTTTGAAAATTTTGCCGCCGCAGTTTACCTCCGACCCTGAGCGCATCAAGCGTTTCGAACGCGAGTCGCGCGCCGTCTCCGCTCTCAATCACCCGAACCTGATCACCATCTACGACATCGGAGTTTCAGATGGGGTGCATTACATCGCCACCGAATTCGTCACGGGAAAGACCGTGCGCGATTTGATTGACGACGGCTTGAAGATGAGAGACGCGCTGGCGATTGCCACACAGGTGGCGGAAGCGTTGGGCGCGGCGCATAACGCGGGCGTCTTTCATCGAGACATCAAACCCGAGAACATCATGGTGCGCCCCGACGGCTACGTGAAGGTGTTGGATTTCGGACTCGCGAAGCTCAACGAACAGGCGACCGCCGCAGAGGGACTGCCACTCTCTTCAGCACAGACACAACCCGGACTGCTCATGGGCACGCTTGCCTATATGTCGCCCGAACAAGCGGCGGGCGAAGAGGTGGACGAGCGGACAGATATTTGGAGTCTGGGCATCGTGCTATACGAGATGATGATCGGTTCATCGCCGACCAAAGGTGCAAACCGCCTTGAGACTCTGGGCACGATTCTTTCCAAAGAGCCATTGAACACGACGGATTCGCATCCACCGCTCCCCCCCGAACTCGATCACATACTCGGCAAAGCCCTCGAAAAAGACCGCGAGCTTCGCTATCAAACGGCTTCGGATTTTCGCGCCGACCTGAAACGACTGAAACGCGAAATCGACTCCTCGCCTTCGCAGCCGGGCGACGGCGTCCGTGCCGCGCGACGGACCTCGGCGGCAGTCGCCGCGTCGGCGAAACCGTGGCGCAGGCGCACACTCGTGTGGGGCGCACTGGCCGTCGTCGTGCTGTCGCTGGGTGGGTGGCTGCTGGCGACGAAGTGGTTCACGGGGAAATCTCCGGCGGGACCCGACTGGTCGCGTGCGCGCAACGTGCAACTCACGATTAAGGAAGCCTCGGAACTCTTTTGTAGTCTCGCGCCAGACGGCAAGTCTTTCGTCTATGTGAGCTTCGAGGCGGGTAACACGGACATCTACTGGCAGCGCGTCGGGGGCAAGAACCCGACCAACCTCACCAAAGATTCTTTGATGAGTGAGACGACCCCGGCCTTTTCGCCGGATGGGAATCTGATCGCTTTTCATTCCGCGCGCGAACCCTCCGGGCTGTACATCATGGAAGCGACGGGCGAGAACCCGCGCCGCCTGTCCGATGTCGGCTACCACCCTTCATGGTCGCCCGACGGGAAGCAGATCGTCGTCGGCGAGGAGTGGGTCGGCGTTCACTCGAATAAAAGCAGCAGCCCGAGCGCGTTGTGGATTATTGATGCGGCGACCGGCGCAAAACGTCTGCTGACGGAAGGCGACGCCGCGCAACCGAGTTGGTCGCCCGATGGCGAGCGCATCGCTTACTGGTACTGGTCCTCGCAAGGGCGCGGCGACATCGCGACGATTCCTGTCGCGGGTGGTCCACCCGTCCGTGTCACGGCGGAAGACTCGACTGACTGGAATCCCGTGTGGTCGCCCGACGGAAAATACATCTATTTCTCCAGCGACCGCAGCGGCAGCATGAATTTGTGGCGCATCGCCGTGGACGAAAAAACGGGGAAAGCATTGGGCGCGCCCGAAGCTGTTCCGACGCCGTCGAGATATGCGCTCAGCGTCAGTTTTTCGCGCGACGGTAAATCGCTGGCTTACGTGCGCTATGAGAGTTTGGCAAACTTACAGTCCATCCCTTTCGATGCGTCGTCGGGAAAAGTGACCGGCGAACCGATTCGGGTGACGCGAGGCTCTACGGGCATCAGCCACTCGCAGCTTTCACCCGACGGCGAGCATTACGTCGCGCGCTGGCCTCGTCTGACACAGGAAGACATCGCCATCTTCAACAAAGACGGCTCGAACTGGCGCGCCCTGACGGATGACAAATTTCAGGACCGCCGCCCGCGCTGGTTTCCCGACGGGCGGCGCGTCGCTTTCAGTTCCGACCGCAGCGGCGTCAATCAAATCTGGTCGATCAATGCCGACGGCACAGGCTTGCGGCAACTTACGTTTGCAGAGGGGAACGGCGCGACTTCGCCCATTGTGTCTCCCGACGGTACAGGCTTGGCATATCTGCAACTCAAAAACAAAGGCGCGGGTGCTTTCGTGCTCAACCTGACGAAGGGCCGGCAGGAGCAAAGTCCAAAACAGTTGCCGCCTGTTCCGTCCTTGAAGGGTTATTTCGTCCCGAACGACTGGTCGTTCGACGGCGACAAACTCATCGGCACGTTTGTCTCCGAAGATAGAGACGACGCCGGCATCGGAACATATTCTTTCTCATCCGACAGCTATGAAAAGCTGACGGAGATTGGCGGCTACCCCACTTGGTTGAAGGACAGACGCAGATTCATCTTCATCGAGAAGAACACAATTTACCTGAGCGACGGCGCAAGCAGGAAAGCCCAACCAATCTTTACGCCCTC
>Ga0307513_10007771_pt1 | contig 13837 bp, 7 predicted proteins | sample 15_EM_MG_FD_202174 | JGI IMG/M metagenome (GOLD analysis project Ga0307513, IMG submission 202174) | Populus trichocarpa ectomycorrhiza microbial communities from riparian zone in the Pacific Northwest, United States - 15_EM | ecosystem: Host-associated > Plants > Roots > Unclassified | place... | reverse complement strand
AGCCCACTTCCCTTTCACACAAACTGCAAACAAACGGTTCCTCCGTTGTGCTGCTCTCACAATCCACTTCGTTGCGCTCGACCTCGCTGGTTGGAGAAAAAGAAGGAAGAAAAAAGATGGGGTGAGAGAATAAAACCTAACTAACACACCACCCCTGTCTGCCAAGCCCCAGACAGCCTCCCCCCCCGCCAGAAGTGCAACAACCCTTGACCCTGAGATCGTAACTAGCAATACATCAAGCCCAAGTTATCTGCAGATAAGAAAACAACTATAAAATACGAGTAAGAAAGCCAAAATAAAAACGTAACAGTACCGGTACCGTATTGTGAAAACCCGCTCGCGACGGGACCAAGGGCCCGTTTACCAAACCGTCTGGTGCTATAGTAAAATCTTGATCATAAAGCCAGACTGTGCCGTGTCAACAGGCATCGTTTTCAAATAGACAGTACTGTCGGATCCCCTCCGTGAATGGCATTGTTTTGTGTCGGCAATTTTTTATATCATGGTCACAAAGCTGGGAAAGCAAAAAGGAAGCTGAAGGGAACAAATGATAGGGAATATCCGCTGTTGAAGAAAATCCTGGTTCTCGTCTTGCGCTTCCCCTGATGTCCGCAGAGCCCCCCGCACACAATAAATTTGGAAACAAAAATCACAGTGGTTGATGGGAAAACAAGAAACAAGTACGTGTGCGTCTGAAGTCTCGAATGCAATTCCACGAGTTTCTAGAAACCTCCCACAGTACGAAAATGTTTACCTAATTTTCAGTCTCTCTAAATTCTTTCCACCAGAACGTTGCCTCGGAGGTGGGCTTGGAAAATCCCGCCAGCCTCTACTCGAGTATGATACTGGTATATCATGTGATCTTCATTCGGGGTTGCCAACGACTCTCACGGGTAATTTGGTCTCTTTTTTTTAGGAAGGACTAGAAGATAATAGGGGTATCAAGGCCTTCCCTTTGATCATTTCACTCATTTCCATTATCAAGTAATTCGCGGAATCTAAAATCACGTGGTCTACTTAGCACTTGAACTCGGCAACATGAGTACCGTAGACGGCACGCTACTGCAGGTAAACACCATCGACCGTGCTTATCCGCACTCCTCCAACCGTCAAGCCCCGCCTAACGGTCAGCAGGGTGTTGAGGCGCTGGACGGCCGTCTACTCGCAATTTCCTAGCGCTTGTAAAAACGACTACTATTGCATATGGACCAAAAATTGCCTGGAGCCTCAAGATTTTGCCCATATGCAATAGCGGTCGTTTTTACAAACGTCAGGAAATTGCGAGTATAGGTAAATGGGCCCTGACTCCTGAGCCAAGCGGCGCAACCACCATCTTCCGCAATATCCAACCATCGTGATAAATGTATTACTAACTAGCAAGGGAGCGCCGCCGATCCAGGCTTGAGTGTTGTGGCAGATTGCGGTCGCGCCCGTTGTCTCAGGACTTATGCCTGCTGCTAGTAGGGCAAGCACATTTTTTTGATATAGGCTTTAGTGAAATGTACAGTAGGCTATAGAATTATTGAGAAACGAGAAAAATATAACTGTAGTGAGTAGAGTATTCTGTTCAACGCAAAAGCAGAGGAGAGGGGGGTTGCGGGGAGCAACCTTGATTGTTGGTCGTTGGATGCTGCTCGGAATTCTTAGGCTATTGTTTGATCATTCGGCTGGTTTCCGGTAACGCGTGTTGGCTTCCGCAATGCGCTTGATGTGTGATGGTGATCTCTGGGAGGATAAGAGGACGACTTCATTGTGATTCCTATATATTTCTGTCTCCATTAGTTAGTTTAGCGGGATCGATAGAGAAGAAGGGAACGAACGGAGTTCTTTTCCCACTAACCCCAGAGCGATGCTCTGGCGATGGTATTTTTGTCACGTGAACTCTTGGCACATCGTGTCGCCGTCGATCTGTTTAGAGTTGATGTGCTCTTGGCGTAATCTCGGTGGATTTATAGAAGTATTCAACACCTTTCACCCCCTGGCGGCCGCAATAGCTATCCTCCAACCTGAACAGCGCAACCTCACTCTTTCTCTTATCGCTGGGAGCTCGGGAGGCCCCATATTTCAGGCAACTCGCGAACCTCTCACGTGTACCACCTGCAGGAGTCTCAATGGCGCAATTTTAACCTCCACATCTCCCATCTAGTCCCCGCTAAGACCTCCGCGCGTTTACTCTCCCACCCCACCAACTCCCCACCCACCTAGTCCGTCACGAACACCGGAGGCCCCGACCCATCCCAAAATGAAGGCACTCCCTCCTTCGGATCAAACACTGTCTACTCTACCCTCTGCGAACTCCCCACCCGGCTTCATCTTAGCGACCCTTCCGCCCCCCCCCCCTCCCCCATCCCTTGGCTCCGCTCTATATAATTGCGTAATGGCGTTGTATCAGGCTAGATATACTACTACAACAACGACCCCCTCCTCGTTACGCGGCGCAAGACCTCCACTACCAGAACTCACCCCGGGATACCCCCGCTCGCTTCTCCCGCCTGTCATTCCGTGTTCTAGCGCTACGTCCCGCACTCGGCTCCCGGCACCAAGCATCCGCCCTTCCGCTCTCCTACCCGCCCTGTCCTTAGTTGTATTCGAAAATCGGCTGGGAAGGCCTCGCCTGCGCAGGGCGGCGGCGTGGGAAGCCTCTACACCCCCACAGCCCTAAGTTGCGATCAGGACTCCCTCCTGGCAGATGCTAAAGTTGTATCCAGCAAACACAGGAGATCTGCGGGGTCCTGGTTAACTGAGTCCCTCATGCGCCCGCGGGGGGGCGCAGGCTGCTTTGCCTGGAGCTATCTGAGAAGGTGTTTGATCTTCCCGGCGAACCCCCACCTACCGCCGAACCCCCTATCCACTATAGTAAGATCCTCGGCCATCCAGAAACCATAAATACCATTTGGAAGTAGGTCCTGCGTACATTGCCTTGCTCAATCGCGGTGGGGATGGAGGAAATAGGGGGGGGGGGGTAGATTCACAAGCACGTACTCGAATGATCTCATTCTTAGAGGGAGGGGAGGAGGGCTGGCTGGGCGGACTACGGAACTTGGGCTTTTTAGGTTCACGGGACCTTCCCGCACTGGTGATGCTGCTTGGGGAAATGCTGTTCATCCAGAGTGCCGTTGGAGTAGGTAATGGTATTGTAGAGTGAATTGGGTGGTGGCTGGGCGAGGTGCTGGGTGTTACAGGTGGTTATGCTAAAACCTGTATTGCCGGGATTAGGAGGCGCTAAGGAGAGGAGGTTGAGGAGGTTGTTGATGGGACAGACGGAGGGGATGTTGGGCGCTGTTGAATGCAGCTCGGCATACTCACATTGTTCTCATTGTTAAAGCAAAATGTTTCGGAGGTGCACCGTTGGTTTGATGCACTAGTGTAAGGAAACCCCAATCAGTGAAAAGGGCAGCACGGGAGCTATGAATTTTGGGGTTTTTGCAAAGTGTCTTTCCTTTTGTTATCGCGGGAGCGCACTATGGGAGCCGGACAGAATAATATGTTTGGTGATCGGAGGAAGGGTCTTGGAAGATGTCATGTGTTTTATATATGTTCCTGTTTTTGCAGTTTTCAATGGTTAGGGATGGGAAAAGAGTGAGCGAACTTTCTCACTGATCCCGAAGTCGTGCGACCAGCGTGAGATTTTTCCTACATTGTGTCTAAAAGGGGGGACACCCCGATTGCGAGGGTTAGAGAATTCATTTCCCACTATGAGTTTTATAAATCCCTTTTTGATCTCTAAGCAATTTGTGGTTGGGAGGGAGGATAACCGCATCATGATCCTGTGTCGGAAATTCGCTTCCTTTGAGTTAAATATACCGCATTTTCACCTGATACTCACAATGCCGTGTGCTTGGTCATAAATACTCGTGGTCCCGATCACTACTAGTGTCTCGTGGCAAGTCTAGGCGTTTTACCTAGTGTACATGTTCCAGGGCCAGGTCAGTAATTGCTATCATGCCTGGTATTCCGAACCACCAGGGGACCCACTGTGACCCCGAGGGTGACGCCAAGGAGACGGGATGGATAGGACTGCCAGACACTGGGGGGTGGTGGTCATAGACGGTAGACTCCGGGGATGACTGCCGGGGAGGACGGAAAATCCGGAAGACGACGGGGGGGACTGAAGGCGACCTCCGGAAAACTATGAGTGATGTATTGTAACATCTTGCAACTAACCAGACAAGAGCTGGCGCCCAGGAAAGAGAAGAATTTCGTTTCACGCGAGAAGTTTCCGCACTCGGTTTTGATTCATTTTCTAATTTGGATCAGGCCAGAGCTCAAAACTAGCTACCAGCAACCACCGAAATTTGCTTACTGACCATATAACCGGGGCAGCAGAACGCATAAAATCCTGCGCCAGGGAAGGTTTAGCGTTCGGAGGTGAAAGGACGGATATTCAGAAGGTTGAGGATATGCTTGGTGCCTCCCCGTTTCATGCAGGCTGTTCTCAATCACCACAAAATTGAGGGTTTTTCCGAGTTTGGCAAAGCCTTCTCGTTCGTTTTGTCGTTGGGAATGTATGCTTGCTTGCCCCTCATTTTCCCCATGATCAATACAGTTCGCTAGGCGATAAAGATGCAGGATTCGGAATCCTTAACTTGGCTTTGAAGGCCGATCACCCATTTCCGCACGAGCACCCATGTTGGTGAAAACACAATTCCCAGATTGGAATTTGGGAGGTTACCAATGGATGGATTGAGATAGGGAGATACTTTGAGTTTCCAGGTGTATAAAGTGATCGCGCAGCTACAAGTGTTGAACCAATCAATAGGAGATTATTTTCTCCATTGGGGTTTTCGCTTGAGCTAAGTGCAATCAGGTCCTTATTTTACAAATTTGCCCATTCCTCCCCCATTTCAATTTTCCATGTCATAACTTATCCTTGCATGTATGATACCGTGTTCTCTTCTACATAGGTAAAATATACATTATCTATTCACAAATACCCGTGGCTCCCACAACTACCAGACATTACGACTATGAAAACCGAACACCAAAATCCTGTGATATGAATCTGGATCAGAAATCCAGGAAGAGCAAACCGATAGTTTACACCAGGATATAGTATCTACAGGCACTCTCTACTATCTTAAGATGCCACGGCAGCCGCACAGTGAAAGTCTTCTTAGATAGCTGCCGTGAAAGAACGCCTGCCAGAGGCAGAGGCGTGCAGACATTTCAGCACACCTCCCCCCCCATATATTTTCTCCTCCACTGCCAACTGTCAAGGTCTGGATCCCAAACCAGTGGATTACTGTTATTTTTGGGCTTTCCGATTTTCCCGGAAAATAACCTCCTCAAACAACGTCTTATATGTTGGATAGCCTATAGGATATGGGGTTATGCGGTTGAGAGGATATGTGGATATGCAGGGATGCGGGTATATGCGGCTAGGAGATAGGCGGTTATAGGGCAAGCGGCTTTGTGGTTTCCGGTGCAGAGTTCGCTGAGTTTCGGGAGTGTTCAGTTATTGTTAGTTTGACGAAGAGATATATCGACTAGCCTGTCCTTAGGCAGAGAGAGTAGAGCGAACTAGACCACCGTTCCTCCATCATCTGCCTTTCCTCCTAGAGCCTATTACAATTGCGCTTTCGTTATTTCATTCTTTCGCGCTTTCCTTGGTCTTCATCAGTTTAGATCGCCCCTGTACCGAATAAATATGTGTGGCAGCTACTTTTATTGCAACGAATATTTCCGGCATGTTTGCAGTGGCATATTTGGGAGACTGGTGTATATAGTTACAATTCTGGAAGTTAATATAATTAATAATTCCGACTGAGTGTGGCTTGGTTAAGCGGAGGTGGAGAGTTTATCCTCTTTTTTCTGCTAGTCGTCGGGAACGCCTATTCCGAAACCTCTCGTATAGGAAAGGAAATCTATGTGCAGTTTATCTATTATATCTGTTGATCTATCTACCCATCGCTAGTATGGGAAAATATGGAGGAAATAAATACCCGCGTAGAAGGAAAAGTAGAAAAGAGAGATGTTTTCTAACACGGAATCTGTTCCGGCGGGAGTGATGATTGTAATAAATAGCGCAAGATGAAAAATGAAACAGTCCCCCGACAGCTGCATGGTCAAGACAATGAACAGGGACTTGCGTGCCTTCACTTATAACTGCATGCGGTTTCTTGTACCTTATCAAAGAATACTTGACGATATGAAAATAAAATAAAAAAACTGCCTTCACTTATAAACATTAACAGATGTTGGAAAGTTTCAGAGGGGTATAGCTTTAAATAAAGCTTGGATTCCCACAAATGAGACCCAGGAAGAACTTCAAGGTCGCGTTGTGGGACTAAGATAGAGGACACAATGAGAAAATCGGGGGATGGTAATGGGGGCAATAGCGCTGAGAAGGGGCCCAAAGGCTGAGCAAGAAGAGAGCTAGAAGAGAAGGAATCCCATTGGGGCGATCAATTGGATCCTCCAGGTTTAGCTTGGTGTTCATTCTTTCATAGTTGGTAGGCTGGCTGCGCAGCCGCGTTTTCGGTAGGTGTGCGGGCTTGCAAAAGCTTGACAACTTGTTTATGGCCATTCATGGCCGCACAAGCGAGTGGTGTTCGACCATTCTCGCCAGGGCAATTGGGGTTGACATCTTCTCGACCTAGTAATAGGCCGACCACTCCTTCATATCCCTTGCTCGCAGCGCACCAGAGTGGTGTTTGATCATACTTATCGGGGCGATTGGGGTCGACATCATTCCGTTCTAGTAGTAGCTTGACAACACCTTCATGTCCCTCGACGGCAGCGCACCCAAGTGGTGTTCGATCATTATCATCAGGTCGATTGGGGTCGACATCTTCCCGGCCAAGTAGCAGCTTGACAACACCTTCGTGCCCATGTACAGCGGCAGACCGGAGTGGTGTTCGACCATGATCCTCTGGGCGATTGGGATCAACATCCTTTCGGTCAAGTAGTAGCTTCACAACCCCTTCATGTCCGTTATAAGCAGCCCACGAGAGTGGTGTGGTGCCTTCGTTATCTGGCTTATTGGGTTCGACATCTTCTCGACCTAGTAGTAACCCGACCACTCCTTCATGTCCGTTATAAGCAGCGAACGAGAGTGGTGTGGTGCCTTCGTCATCTGGCCTATTGGGTTCGACATCTTCTCGACCTAGTAGTAACCCGACCACTCCTTCATGTCCGTTATAAGCAGCGAACGAGAGTGGTGTGGTGCCTTCGTTATCTGGCCTATTGGGTTCGACACCTCCCCGACCAAGCAGTAGCTTGGCAACCCCTTCATGCCCCTTTTCAGCAGCACACCCAAGTGGTGTTCGACCATGCTTGTCTGGCCTATCGAATTCAACACCTTTCCGGCCAAGTAGTAGCTTGACAATACCTTCATGTCCATCGAAAGCAGCACACCCGAGCGGTGTTCGATCATTATCATCTGGTAGATTGGGGTCAACATCTTCCCTGCCAAGTAGCAGCTTGACAACCCCTTCGTGCCCCTCTACAACAGCAGACCGGAGTGGTGTTCGACCACTAGCGCTGAGGCGATTGGGGTCAACATCCTTGCGGTCAAGTAGTAGCTTCACAACGCCTTCATGTCCGTTATTAGCTGCCCAAAAGAGTGGTGTACTACCTTTGTCATTTGGCCTATTGGGTTCGACATCTTCCCGACCAAGTAGTAGCTTCACAACCCCTTCATGTCCGTTATGAGCAGCCCACGTGAGTGGTGTATTGACTTTGTTGTCTGGCGTCTCGGGGTCGACATCCTCCCGTTCCAGCAGGAGCTTGACCGCCCCATCACGCCCATTCCTCGCCGCCCATAAGAGTGGTGTATTTCCACCGCAATCAGCTTGATTAATCTCGTAACCTTTTGTATTGATCAATGCGGCCACAAGTTGATGAATCCCAAAGAAAGACGCGCAATGTAATCCAGAGAAGCCGTGTGGGGAATTCGCATCTAGTGGAGATCCGGCAGGCAGAACTTGTTTCAAAAGTGATACTGCGGATGGGTGGTCAGGGTACGAACTCAAGAGCTTCAGGGCAAGGGCCCCCACGTGGACTGAGAGCGACTTATTCGCATGTATTCCCCAATACCTTGAAGAATATTTGAGGAATGGCATGAGTTGGTGGCCTGAGGGAGGGTAGGATGGGAGGTTCTTGACCTGTCGCGAATTCAGAAAGGTCAAGCAGATTTTTGAAATTACCGAATGGGGATGGCTAAAGTAGTCTGGATGAGCGCAGAGATACTCCTGGACTGTAAAGTGGATTAACCGGACAGTCGAAGATTCCTTGTCGACTGTGATCAGTCCTTGACAGCAACCTAGCAATACACCTATGGAAGGGGCATTTTCGCTATTGAATAAGGCCGATCCTATCTCCACTGCCAGTGCATGACGCAATTCATCGACTTGTAACGGTCGTTCCGCATGACAGATCCACATGAGAGCGGCCATCGCAAGTTTTGTCTTTCCCTCACCCTGTGACTTTATCCGCTCAAGTGTTGCACCATATGCTTCCCCTAGCCCTGTCCCATCTTTCACTGCCTTTAGCCTTTTCTCTCGCTGAGCGATAGTAGTTTCTCGGAGGATTGCCTCGATGTGAAGAGAAGCCAGTAGGAATCTAGATTTGAATATGTTAGCTATTATCCTGAGGTAGCTTTGCGTAGCATAGCCCTTGAATGGTTTCTACATACGTTTCCGAGCTTATTTGGGCAATGCTTTCCATAATATTTGCCTCTAGTGTGCTGGTAATCATCTCAGGTGCAGTGTCGCACCTGAGCTTCTCACGTAGATACCCAGTGATGCCTTCACCCGTAGGCTTTATCAATAGAAAATCTGCCGCTCCACCCAACCTCCTTTCCACCTCACTTCGGACATGCGATCTTCCGGTCATAAATATGCGAGTATCAAGCGACTCTCGCATTATCTGTCCTAGTGATTCAAGGATTACCATTTGATGCTCCGGCACACATTCGTCAAGTGCGTCAACGCATATAAACGTTGGCTTTGTGGTTGTGATGGCCTGGAACATCTTCAATATCCCTGCCACTTGTAGCCCCCTACCCCCGATAACCTTTTTCTGGTTCCGAAAAGCTCGGACTACCGCTTCGGGAATTCCCTCCAATCCGCTAACAAGCTGTCGCAGCAGGGAACCGAGCATATTTACTGGCGACTGTTCATTCCTGGAGGCAAAGTCGAAGTAGAAACAAGCAACCGCAGTATCTTCCTCCACCGCTTCGTCGCACAACTTGTCTATCACTAGTGAGCTGTCACCCAGTCGGTCAGAAATAACCTTATTTGACTTCCGGTAGTGCTAGGCTCTCTCTTACCTGATGTAGCTCTTTCCCGCCCCCGGACTTCCGTGGCAAAACAAGATGCGATGATTAGATCCATCCCCCCGATTACCACTATACCAACTTCTGAATTCCTGGGTTTCCAGTAGCCAGGATCCTATACTGTCTAGCCGCTGGGCTCCGATGTCCCGATGCCGTATCCCTGGCTCTAGCGGAGACAACCAGGCCAATATTTTAGTCTCATCATCGGGGGTGAGGTAGTTAAAAGTATTGAAAGAGTTTTGGTTATTGCTGAAGGCTTGCGACATTTTTTTCGATTTTCAGCGCCGTGAAAGTTGTTCAAATCAAAGTGTTGGTTAGCTTGGGGTGTGTGAATGCGATTACTTGAAATTGAGGAAAAGCGGGGTTGATGGTAAAGCCTTGCCTCTTTCTTGCTGACAACATTCCCACCACAGAAATCGTTACACAAACGCCCGAGGGCTATCTATCTCAAAACTATGAGCTAACCCCCACCGGTTTATAGGAGCATATGTCGAACACACTATTTCTCCATGCCTTTTCCTAGATACATTACTTGAAGTAGGAATTTGAGAAACTGATACTCGCAGCGCTGCCCGGAACCCGTTTTAGTACCTTCCCACGACCCCACAGATTACTCGGAGATGACATGCTACCGCTCAAGCGGGTTCAAATGATACATCGTTTGTGATAGCCAGGAAATTAAGACCTAGGCACAATTTTTTGTAAGAAAATCGGTGATGTGCAGGTTACAGAATTATTGAGGAACAAGAAATATTTGCCGAGTAATCTTTTGAGGTTACAACCTTAGGGGAACTGGCACGACCAAAAACGCATCTTAGCAGGAGTGGTGGTAGGGGCGACATAATGATTCAGGGGCTAAGGCCAATTAATACTCCCAGATGTTTATATGATAACGTATGATAGAAGAAATAGTTTCAGCACCAACAGCCCCGGCGACAGTAACAACTTTTCCAACTAACTTAGAAACACCGATAGTAAAAATAACACTACTTCCATGCTTCTCCTGCAGGAAGTTCGTGGGGCACCACAATTGAAGCCGCTCTCGGACTTCCGACCCACCGTACCTGAAAGGGTTTGAGGAGCACAACGTTAACCTCCGCACCCTTCCTTCCACCAACGCCGCCCACTAGCACCTGTTTCCTTGCCCTTCTACCCCGTTACCTCCCCGCCAACCTATTCTACCGCCAATACCGGACACCGCTAACTCATTCCTGGATGAATGCCGTCGATCTTCGTAGCACAGCGCGAAATTCCACTAGGCCCACCGTTGCAGCCCATCCGCCCGTCTCCTGGACCCGCAATCCCGCCGTCTGACCAGGGTCGTGCCTCAGACCCTCGGTGGCGCGAGCACCCACTTCCCCCTCCTCCTTCATCTACCCCCTGCCCTTCCCGAAAACTAGCCGGAAAAGCCCCGACCCATACAAGACGGCACCAGGGAGAACTGCCATCTCCGCAGAGCTCTAACATGTGTGCGGCACATCCTCGGATGGGTGTTAGGTGCCTAGATAGTGGAGGTCCCCCTGCGCCCGGGAAAGATGATCGAAACCTCGGGTGAAAGTACATGATTGGGGGCCCACCCTCACAACAAAGCTTGCACGCGCACACAACACCCCCGGGTAGCCGTAAATCGCCGAAACCCTTCGGGGGGAGATTCCGTACGCATCTGCTTTATCGGAACGTAGCGGGGGGGGGGGGGTAAACAAGGGGCCGATGCCTAGGAACATGGTGGAAGGGATCTTGCTTGCGGGGAGCTAGGTGGATAGACTGCGGAAGTCCGTTTTCTGGGCTCGGTGGATTTATTCCCTCTGGCGATGATGCCCGGGAAGATGCCGTAGTTTGACTATTGAGAGAGTAGCTATAGTATGGTAGGTTGAAGGGCTAGACAGGTGCGGTACCTATAAGACAAGCAAGAAATTTAGGGCTGTTGTGTAACGGGTATTCTACCGTATGAAGTGTGGCACTGTCGGATCACTTCCGGTGAAGGCGCTCTTTGGTGGCTGTTTGGCAAGAGACTTTCGGTTGATCAAAGACGGTTCAGAAAACAAAAGATAGACACGAAGAAAAACCACACTCAATGATCAAACTGTCCTCAAGAATTGCGGTTGTTGTTCTCCTTGCCCGGTTGTTCGCAGACAAGCCCCTTTTTTCCCCGGAACCTATGCTAACCGCCAAGTTTTTTGTTTACACCAACCCACGATAACATCACGTGGTGTTTCTCACCATTTCTCTCTATCCCATTTACCCGTCCAACAAGTACCCGGTGTAACTTTAAGTTTGTTCGCAAAATATTTAGCACGCACTTGACATGGGTGGCATCACCTTTGATAGGAAAGGTACTCGAGTAGGTGATACCTGTATGCAGTGGTTTAATTGGCCCCCCATGTTGTTCCTCTTCTGCTCTTGCTATGAAATAGTAAATTTACGAGCAGTAGTTTAGGTTACTCTTCATATTGAGGCAGCACTGCTACGGTAATTCCTACAAGTAAGGTCCACTAGCAGCTCGGTTGGGCGTTTTGGCCTATTTAGAGCTTGCGGAGCCTTTGAGATGGTTCGTTACTCGAGTGCAAGGATTGCAACTAACGCTCCGCTTAGGGCTTAACCTGCTTAGCCTCAACAAGACACCTCGAACTTAAATTTAAGCCAACTCAACCAGGTGACACAATAACACCCGAGCCTCATTTCATGTTCACTTACCTACCCTACCTCACATTGTAATCCCTGCAAAACACATTGCCTTGTGGCATCGAAAAAGTGAAACCATTGCATGGAACCATGACTCCCCTCTGCCACCGTTGAATAGCAATAAAAAATTAACAAATCAAGTGAAAAAGGAGTAAATGCCGTCAATGTCATATATTTATTTTTCCACCCTCAGAATGGCTTTCTGTAGGATGGTTTTTTAAGCTAAGAATCCCAAGAAAATGGCCAAAAAAAGAATTGTAAGGAGGTTCTAGAAAAATGCAAGGAGGGTTGAAGTAATTCTTTATTTTTTCTGTCATTTTTCTCAATTTCTTTCCATTGTTAAAGAGACAGAAAGATACCGGTATGGTAGAGTATGTAAAGTCTTCGTTGTTCGTTCCAATGGGGGTTGGCCATGTGAAGGTTTCACTTTCTCGATAGTATATTTCCAGGTCGATGATACCCGAAAGGATTGACCGCCAAGCGCATGGTATTCAGAAGGTTTTCTCATTGCCCTAGTTCCTATGGTATTCCGATTCCAAGGATTATGATACCCTCCCCTCCCCCTCCGTCTCTCCTGAGTCCTGATGCCCTAAATCTGGCCTGACCAAATCCTTGCCCGATTCATCGGGTGCGGGAACAACCGTACGTTGTGACTGAAATTTCGCTCCACTTAGTTCGCACTTCTTAACTAGGCTACTAATAACTTAGAGAGCTTAGATAGGGGTTCATAATATAGCTTTGCTTAGGAAAGCACGTTGGACTTGAGTTGAATGGTTGGTAAGGAGGCGTCATGTTCACTACTTGTACAGGGGTGGCCGTTGCTTAGTCTTGGTGGACAAGGGGGGGTGGCTATATAATGCAACAACCCTTTCTCTTCTCCCGCATTTTATTTCCACCACACATTACCGAAAGAACAGTTAGGACCGTCAACGGAGGAAGGAAACTTAGGAAAAGGGGTCGACAAGAGGAGGGTCACCTGGGGACAGATAGTCGGCCAACCGGAAAAGATTGTGCTTTCCTTTTCGCTTTGGTTTTTTTCCTTTCTCAAGTGTTGAATTGCGTGAAGGGTTTGTCAATTAGCTAGGGCAGGGTGAATTGATTGTGAATTTGGTGGCTTTTTTTACTGGGCGGGGTTGTTATGTGTGATAGTTGGTGATTTACAGCTTCCTCCGCTTCGGAGAGTAGATATACTATTGCCCGGTTTCTCGTTTTTCAGTACGGCAGGTTATCCCCAAGACCATCAGAATACGCTAGGCTAGCTTGAGACTGATATGAGCAAGATGAAAACTAACGGACAGGTACTCGCGAGTCTTTGCCAAGAATACCTCCGCTAGCCGATACCTAGGTACTTGTGCACTAAATGTGAACTCTGACGACAGCAACAACCAGTAGCAACTTCAGTGAGCAAAGAATACTTGTACCAATCGTGCTCTTGCATACACAGTGCCAATATTCGCTTGGATCTCAATACACCCCTCTGAACCTAATCAAGAATCACGGCTGGTTTCTTGTTTTCTTTTACTCTTCAGAATGTGGATGTTTGGTATATGGGTTCGGAGATGATTGTTTATTCATCATATGCAACACCTTATTGTAGAAGTAGGTTTTCTTCATGTCCTGCAATCCGGACTGAGCCCAGAAAGTACCGTACTCCACTTTCGGCTAACGGAGGTATTCTTGGCAAAGACGCACGAGTACCGGGGGTTGTGGGTAAGTCTGGCGAAGTCATTCTGATTGGTGCGGGTCTTAAGGAAGCAAAAAAAAAAGGCTTGGCAGCGACCACCAAATGACTGGTAGCGAGCTCTCTTATCAACCAGTTTCTCGTTCATTCAGACAACCGATAACACCCACCACCGATAGCACCCACCAGAACATTTG
>Ga0307513_10007770_pt1 | contig 13838 bp, 13 predicted proteins | sample 15_EM_MG_FD_202174 | JGI IMG/M metagenome (GOLD analysis project Ga0307513, IMG submission 202174) | Populus trichocarpa ectomycorrhiza microbial communities from riparian zone in the Pacific Northwest, United States - 15_EM | ecosystem: Host-associated > Plants > Roots > Unclassified | place... | reverse complement strand
AGTGGTGCTTTGCGAAATCGCAACTGGGAACAAAAGGTTGAAGCCAATGGGCAGAATGGGAATTAGGGCTTTGAGTCGCATCCTGGGCAGAAATGCGAACTGCTTCTGCGGTTGATATAAATCAACCGGGTAAGGGTGCTTCTGCGATTGATATAAATCAACTGGGTAAGGGTTCTTTTATTGAACACATGTCAAAAAGATCGGCATACGACGTGCTTGGGAATGAGTCTTCACAAATACATGTATTTTTCTCTTCAGAATAAGAAAATTGAGGTTTTATGGCAGTGTAATAATCTGTGGGACTGAATAAAATGTAAGCTCCATGGATAAACCTTGGGAATTCGTACTACAATATTTGCGACGCAAAGTAAACTCAACTGGACGTAATTTGATGTCAACATAATTTAATAGCCGCTTGCTTCATATAATTAACCACGTGATTCTCGATATAGACGATAATTTGAATGATGCCAGGTGTAGACGTCGTCTGGGTTGGAGTAGCCTTGAGAGAGCCTTGAGAGAGCCTTGAAAGGTTCAACCAACCTAACACGTGCGCGTGACCGGGGACTAGTGGCCGTCGACTCGGAGTCTCGGACCGGCATGCGTTTCCCGTTTAGCCTGTTTGCCCAACAACAATCCTTGTCGAAGGGACTTTGATCATAGAGTTTGAGTACTGAGTATTCATGACACAGTCGATGGTTATGAGATGATCAAAGTTGCGGCGCCTCCGTACCTAACCTTCGGCTCGAACCCTTCCTCCGAGTCCGCGCCTCCGAATCCACGATGGTAAGCAACCCTTGGTCAAATCGAAGTTATTTGCTAGCTAATGAGACGAAATTATCATTATAGCCGTCAATTTATTTCTCCGAGTAATTTTCATAGCCCATTTTCGGTTTTCAATTATTGGGCTGTGATATTCGAGTTGATTATCCTGACGGTGCATACTCATTGCCGACGTTGTTACCAATGGTCAGATTAAAATTGAGGCAACATTTTGACATTTTGGAAAACGCGACTTGGAAAGGAGATTTTCAACCTCTTCGACGTTAATATACATCCCAGTGGTCGGGGTCTGGCTTATGAGTCATAAGATGGGATCGAGATAATCTGAAATAGTTTATTTTTTATTCAACTTGGTTCCACGACTGCTCGGGCTGGTTTCTTCTGAGGTTAATAATTACCCGGGAAAACATTTTATTGCTGTCGGCTTTTCCCACTACCATGTCTAGTTCAAGTCAGTTCAATCCCGCTCTGGGCCTCTCTCTCAATATCCATCGATTTATTTTACGCCATATTTTGTTACAGTGCAGCAGATAACGGGATATTGCGGGGGAGGAGTGGCTAACCGCCCATATGGAAATTCCCGCCGCAGTGATCGCCGCAGTATTTGGTGGAAGGCGTTTAGTCTCAGACAAGACAACCCAGATCTGGGATGTTGAGATGTGGAAGCTGGTGCGACGACACAGAGATACGGTAAAATCTGTCCCATTCTCGCATGATGGCAGGCGCATGGTATTTGCATGGTCTCTGGCTCGGGCGATGACACAGTTCAAATCTGGGGTACGAATATGGGGATGCAGGTGGGAGGGCCGTTTAACCATTTGTACTGACATTCTTCCGCTGTGCGTCCACATCCATTATTTCTCCACCAGGGAAATCACCCCGTTTTTTTGACAACAGATATCGGACACTGCATTCCTTTACGACATCTCAGACACTTTCATGTTTAGACCTCCTTCCACGATGACGATTGCCGCGTTTTTGTGATATGATACATCGCAATACATCGGTCCCTTTGCATTCCGAGTACCTGAATGAGAATCATTGGAAGGTCTTCCCAGGGATATAGAATCCTCGAAACTATCATGAAAGCTTCGGAAGTTTGGGGTCCATGAAGGGATCATCCATCAATACCGGAGTTTATGTAACGTAGTCAGCCTACAAACAGAATTTGATATAATTTGTACAAAAATCGAACTCATGACAGCAAGGATTTCTCTGGCAGGTTTCCCCCAGGGTAGTATTATTGCCAATGTGCAATTTTATTTATTGGTTGAACTATTAGTTTGGGGTATAGTGCACATGGTAAAACGGCCATGGAAGTACTGTACTATTTCGACCGATTGTTCACGCCATGTTACACGTTACATAACTTGTTCATTTGACAAGTTGTTCATCACACCCTAAATAGGAAATTAAGGGTCCATTTCGGGTGCCTCGGGCGCTTTTTTTGAGATTTTGGATCAAAAACTCACCCTTTTAGGGCCTGTTACATGTTACATTTGCTACATTTGTTCAGTTCACTGGGCCCCGTTACACGTTACATGAACAATCGGTCGAAATGATACAGTATCCGACTCGTTGGATGACTCAGCGCTCCGAACTTCTCGGCCTGGCTGCGATGGGCGCCTGTTTCTCATGAACCTTCACTGTGGGTACTACGATCTTGGATCACTTAATGATATATCCATCTTAATATATGGCGTGGTGGTTCCTTCTCCGTCGCAAAAAATGCCGTCCTTCACGTCGGATGAATCCCTCAAGCTTCTCGCGTTCGACGGCACCAATTCTGCTGCACAGTAAAATACGTTCTTTATCTGTTATATTACTAGGCTTCTTCCTTACGTTACGGTCCATTTCCGTGTGTCACGGTAAACAGGAGATGAATGGAGAGCATTTGTTCCACTGAAGTCGGAGATTTGGGAGCCTCAAGTTGACTGCAAAGATTTCTATCGCGCAATAGACGCTCAAGGCGTGCAGCTCAATACACGGCCGGCGATGCTGCATTCAACTCTTGAGTGAAGTACTTAGTACTATAAAGGCTGGGCACCTTTGCCGATTCGAAGTCGCTCAACCCTCAGCATGTGTGCGTTCTGTCTCCCTGCCCGTCTGACTAGTGATATTTAACAAGCTATATATGTTTGCAGCACCCTTGCGTTTCCCTGTTGTGCTCATACATGGCTTCAATGACACCTCTCCGGAGGACGGAACATTGAAATTCGCCCAGGAGTTTCTGTATAGGATGGAAGTGGCGTACTTCACCCCGCAAATCCCGGCATATGGCAGCATTGAAGAGCGATCGATATCGCTCATCGAACAGATTGCCACCAGGTATCCTCACCAAAACGTTCACCTTTTTGGCCACTCTATGGTATGTGAATGGCTTGTGCAACATTCAGAATTTTCTCAAGCATTTTATAGGGCGGGATCAATGCCCGAGACATCGCCGCTAAGGCAATGGTGTTCTATCTGGGCTTCAGAGTGAGAACAGTGACCACATTTGTGCGTTACTTTTCAAATCCATGTCTGAATCTTTAATAATGTCGCTAACAGGGCACCCCCCACCGAGGCGTAAAATGGAATCCACTTCGAGGCAAGGATGGAGCGGAAGGTTGGTTCCATCATTTTGTGTCAGACATGGCCCCGCTGACTCCAGGTTCTTTTAGCGGTCCCAGATTTCATTCGTCGTCTCTGTCATACGGACTTTGGGGCAGCAGGAAACCTGGGCCACAGCTTCATGACCAAATTCAATCAAAGTACGGCAAACAATCCTGATGTGAAATACTTCTCTTGGGCGGGGAAGGTAACAACTCCGACAGCTAATCACAAGTCAGTCAGCTTATTCCACCCCATTGCTCACATGTTCTTTGGGCTCATTGGAATCTAGGGAAACCTTCGTCCTGAGCAGAATACATGGGCCAACTGACGGTGTAGTAGAGGTCGACAGTGCAGTGTGGGCAAATGATTTGGGGCCAGGTACACACTTAGGAACTATTCGTGGATTGGATCAGTAAGCCTCCATCTGTAATTTCCCGTAAATCCCGACTGACGGGCCCATTAGCTCTACCATAGTCTGTGATCTGACAGTCACAGCCACGATTCCACACCTGCAAGCTGCAGAATGGGGGCATGAAGTCATTGTGCAGCCTGTAAAAAACAACTTACCACTGGCAATAGCCCGCCGCATTGCGAAAAATTACACTTCATCTTGAAGCACTTTACAGAGGCTTGATTTTATGCCGCCTCCATCCTTTTTACCAAACGCTTTCCAGTTGCCTTTGAGACCTTTGGCCCGGAGCCTTATTGATTTTTACCACTTTCATATTTTATAAAAATAGTTAGGTTCACTATCAGCCGTGGCAGGCTAATTTTACCATGCCCTCATTTAAACTCGAATCGATGACATCTGACCGGTAGTACGACTCCCATCACTGATATCTGACGATCGAAGTCGCAAACGAGAAAGGTGCTTCATTTTATTTCCCAAGCCAACAAATTGGAACAATGTAAGCACTCAGGAATCTCCAGTAGCAGCTACTAGTATCTAATCCGGAGAAAATGTGCCGCTATCGTCGGTAAGCTGTCATGTTCGCCTTGTATCGAACGCCTCGCCTGATGCATTAGTATCTTCAACAGTGTTCACAATACCTATCAGTGCGGCCATGTTATACAATTAGTATGTTTTTGATACTCCACCCACCTTAAAACGGTTTCCTAAAAACCGATGATTGAATAGCCTGACGAACTCGTCGGTGCTCCACAAAAAAAAAAAAAAACTCGTCGGTGAAGTTAATTATCTCGCGATCCTCTGCTACCGCCCCCAGATTCAATCCCAACCATGATCCCAGTTGTGTTTTTCCCCAGTGCCGAAATACATGTGCCCAACGTCAGTTGTCCTTTTACCGATTTACCACCACGGCACTAATGTATTGAATATTCCACCGATGTTCACATTACATGACATCCTTCTTGTAATCGATTTGTATTCCTGTAACTTCCCATTCTAACGACATTCGCCGTAGTAGTCTTGGATACCCTGGGCAGTACTCTATGGCCCTCTTCTTACTTGACTTTTTGCCGATGCTCACCAATTCACAAGTTCCCATGTACAGAGCGTGTGCCCCTCTTGCCAACACGCGGGCGTTGTCTAAGTTCCTTCAACATGGGCCCGGTGGGGGCCCCCACCTCCCAGGAAGCCTATCATTCTGACTCCTTTATAATGGTTTTCGTTCTTCGTTCAAATTTCTGTCTAGCTATCGTCATTTACCTACTTCGCTTGTCCGCTCCCGAAATGTAATAAATATTTCACTGGTGGTTCTCCTTTCTTCTCTAATTCGCGTTCGCTTGCGCTTTTCTGATCCACTGGCATGGTAAGCCTCGGAGTGTCCATAATAAGGAAATGGCGAGAACTGTCGAATGACAAAAAAAAAAATACCAGTCGCAAAATAAGCAAGCAACTCCAGATGTAAAAAGGCTGTTTTTGCTAGACTCGAATCGGCAACGGTGAAACCGACAAGGCGAACGCCTGGGCGTTTACACAAACTAATCTCAGAGGCAGAGGGATTTAAGCATTCGTTGGTTTGACGCATTGGTGTCCAGAGTCAACAGCATCGATATTGACAGGTTCTCCCAAGCCAGCGACTAAGTCGAATGGCACTTCGAGTCGCAAAAAGCGACCGAGACGGTGATATCATCTCTTGAGAAATCCAAATTCCCGCCTCCTAACGCGTTACGCACCAAATGGATTGCAACGTTGAGATCCTCGCACACAAATTTCTTTTCTCGATGCCAATATTTGTACATTAGTAGTGCAGCGTCCTTGTAGTCCGAAGGGTAGATAACAGGAAGTTTGGATGGAAGAGTAGCTTCTGCCTCCGCAGAGGGTAGAGAGCTCAGAGCTTTTGCAGGGTCACCAGAAATCGCCGGCCAATCATTGGGGTTCACCTTGGACTTATCCATAGGAAGCAGGATCGTCACCTTCCCACCACCTGGAATACCAATAGGCTTCTCGACCCCGTTCTTCTCCAACCATAAATAAATGAGCCTAACGATCTCTTCGCTCAAGGAGTCCCACAAACCATCGGATGCGAACACCGCAAAGTCGCCTTTGCGAACTCCCTCGGTGGTGGTGATGACAGGTTCTGCAGTGAAATACGGTGGGGTTTTGCACACGTCCCGAGGTCGATCCCCCAGGAAGTCCTCGTGGAGCCGTTGTTGTAGTTCCAGAGACCATTCCATCATTCCATCTCCAAAGGCTCGCGTTGGTGCCCAACCTAGCACACGATTTTTATTGAAAAATTCAGGTTCGCCGGGGTGCAATGCGGAGAGACGAGCGGCTTCCGCAGGTTTTTTCGGGTTCTGGTCGACGGAGAGGTGGTGCGTTTCGTGGATATACATATTCCCCATCCTGCCCCGCGTTCCCTTGCCCAGGGCAGGCACTCGTCACCCGAGGACAGCGCGACAGTCCCCTGGCAGCGCAACACGGAGAGAACGATCCGAGGCGTTGAAAATTCCAACTCCGGCACAGGCACCGGAGTAAGGGAGATGGAACATGCCGACTGATTTGGGGAAGGAGGGAGGATTCTTATTAACAAACGAGGCAAGCGGGAGTGGCCCAAGGTCCTTTACATTCAAACCGCTAAGTACGGCGTAGGCCGTGTCGTCCAACCTCAGGGCAATCTGGGTGACGGAATGCACCACTAAGTCATCGGCGTGACGAAAGACGTCCTTGATCGTCTGGTAGATCACCTGGGCTGTTGGAGCAGGGTCGGGAGGGTCACCAGGATTCCGTTCGGAGAAGTTACTGAAAGTAGAGAGGCCTACGGGGTGGCTTTGAGAAAAATGAGTAGAGGTCGGCAAGTTGAAGGAATAATATTTGTGGAAGAGTTTGATTCGGGAAGGTAGTTGTCCATAGGCCGTTGTGTCCATCGGAAATACTGAAGCAGTGAAGACTCATTGTATGCGAGACCTCGGCCTCTTACTGCAAATTGGTACCGTTAATGCAGATAATGGGGATGACAGGGGCAGCTCATACCACAATGCATGCCCTATCACAGGGGGAAAAGCTGGCAACCACGTTGACGGTGCCACCTGCCCTCCTACCTCACACCGGGGAGATTAGTAGTGGGCAACGAAGATGATATGAGTGGCTCATACCAAAAGAGGTGCTGCGAACGAGTGGACCGGGAGCCACGGCGACGCAGATGGAAGAAGAGGCGGGGTTGTGTCAGCGTGTCCAACGTTGGTCGTAGCGTCAGCCGTGTTGGCACTGGTTGAGGTGGGGGCATTCGCAGTGATTGAGAAGGACATGGGATTGGGGGTCGGTGACAGCATCCAAGGCGATGGAGGAGAGGGGACACGGAGCTATGTCAGCAACGTCGTCGTCGTCGTCGACGCCGTGTGAGTAGCAAGGTGGTGCGAGTGGTTACATAGGAAGAAAGGTCGCCTCCGCCGTCCGGAAATTCACAAACACGATCACGTGTGCCTACGAGCCGACTCGTCGTTAACGACACTCTGCCGTCGGCCCCTGTTCACCCACTTTACTTACCCACCACTAATATCACCCCATTAAAATGCACCCAACGTCTGGCGTCGCCTAATCTACCCGCTCCCGACTTGCGACACGTTCCAGTGTCTTAAGGTAGACTAGAGATAATACTTAAAGGATTTTGTAATGAATCTTTCGTTGCTGCTCACTACACGCCATTGTCAATATAGCCAATAAATGTGCCCTTACAAACAATGCTGAAACAATGAGGTACACGAGAGATCATCCATAAGGCTTGGCAGCTCACTATATCCAATAGCGGTCTGCAGGCCGTCCCTCGATATGAGCAATCCAGGCAACAGAAGGCAACAAAGCTGATCGACGAATTATGACCAATTTCATTTTTTCCTAATGTCGCGGTTCACATCCGCTCGATTAAATCACTATTAGAGTCACCTGCCTTCCATATTGTTGACGGAATGTAGCATTTCTCCCAGCACATTGCCGCGAAAGCAAATTTGCTCCGGACCTTATCCTTGACCCAATCTAATCGGTTTCGACTTTGGACCTGGTCGTTCCACCAAGGAAAGCTCGATGATTCAATGACGCGCTCACCCCCTTTCAAAGAACTCCTTGCTCTGAAGAGCTACGGCACTGATGGTAGGGCCCTCGTGATTCAAATTCCTTCTTCCCAACAAGGACCGTGAACCACGCCGCGGTTTTCGTCCACCCGAGTCATACATTCAAGAGCCATGGCTCATTGTTACCTCGCATTCTTCTGCCCACCTACTCTCTGGTTTCTCCTCTGGGCTGAAATGACGCTCGGGTTGAGTGGTGGTGGTACATTTTGAATCAAGGTGGACCGTGATCTTGGCCGCATCTTTTGCTGGTCGAGATGCGTACATACACCACGAGATGACTGCTCCGATTTGAGTGGTGATGGACGAAGTGTTTTATTATCTCCTCCCTCACTTTCCAACGTCTGCTTACTATCATGAACGCGACTATTTTCGATGTTCGATGTGTTTACATCTTCCCTTTTCGGCCTTGCGTGCTTGTTTGGACATCTCCCTTTTGCATTTTCCTCTGGTTGGACGAGCGGCGGGTTAAGAATAGATGGATTTCAATTGTTACCCGCATATTTCTAGGCGTGTTTCTCCGACATGGCGGTTGACTGTCCGAAGGCGTGGTATTCTGCTAGTGTTATCATCTACATGACTACATCTACCCTTTTGCTACGCTTCGCTCCTAGCGTCGTCCTATTCCCACTTCTTTCTGTTGATCTGTTCATCAGATTCCCCCGGCGCCGAACTGCATATATCGTGTGTATTGGGCACGAACGAACGTTGAACCTCACCATTCTTCATCGCTGGTTGACCCCAGGTGTCCGGTCCAGAATGGGTATGTCGAGCATCCATGAACTTCTTCTCATTCTCATTCTCGAACTAATCACGTTCACATCGACATGTCGATATATATCCATCTACCAATCCATCAACATGTCCACACCCTTGAGCATTGAATTGCGCTGAGCGCGGACTCGGAGTCGGACCGCCCCCGCTGTGCTTTATCCTCAATCATTCTAGTGCATTCAGTATGTGTCACTCGCGAGGTATCCCGGTTGGGGTTACCCATGGCCTTCCTACGTAATGCTGACTAAGTATTAATCTACCTGCCCTGCGTCAATTATCGATGGCTTCCTTGACAATAATCAAGTGTTGCATATATGCAATTCCAGATACGATGTGTTGTCCGAACCCGTCGGTATGTGTCCACGTATGTCCCTCCACCTTTGTTCCCCCTTCCAATCTTTTTACACTAGGATTCGCAGCAGATGCAGTACATGTGCGCTGGTTTCTTGTTTTATTGGCCCTTCTTTGATTAGTGAAAAACCATGAATCACATTGGCGTTCGATCGCTCAGTGGCGTCTCTCGGGAGTCTTTGACTTGTCGGGTAAGAGATTGACAGGTACATTGGAGGGCTACTAGATATATGCGCGATCCCGGCCAAAAAAAAAAACAAGTAAGCAAAATTGTCTAGAATATAAAATCGGAAGGATAACGAATAAACTAAAGCAGCGAAGAGTCCGTCCCATCAAATATACAAGAGAATCATTACGAAGAATCACGTTGGATATAAATAATGCTGCGCTTCGACGAAGCAGACGGCTAGGCCATCTAGGTATGATGCTTCAAGAAACGAGGACCTACCCTGCGGTTATAACCGGCCACTTGCGAGGTTCGCCGATATTGTCTGGCTGGAAAGTGCTGAAGGGATGAGAGATGGTGGTGGCGATGGAAGTCGTTGCAGTGGCAATGGCAGTGCGGAGCGTGGTATCGAGGAGGATGATTAGAGGGGTACATGGGGTTCGTAATGGGCTCATGACTTGCGTCGTAGTCGAACGGCGGATGCGGACCAGGGCTGCCTTCTACAAGGTCAGCCGGGTTGTGTGCCTCATAACGATCCGAAGAAGAGACAGCTGAGGTGTTCTGCCGATTACTATGTCTCATCGACTGTCGTCTGTTTTGGAACCTGTCATCTCCTGTTAGCGACCCCCATAAAATATCTAGAGACCGCTTTACCATATTTGCATGCTGTGTGGAGACATGTCAATTGCGAGTGCAGCGCGCTCTTCCGTCGACGGGCAAGCGGTTCGGCTATAGGCTGCGTTCAGGACTTTGAGCTGATATGCGTCCGCGTGTTTACGCTCTTTCTTGATGATCGGCTCCTCGGGTGATGTTGGCCAAACCGGGGGCGAGGAATATGTTCTAGGTGGTACATGAGGCGCGTGGTATGGCCCGGAACTGCGGGCATAAGGCGAGGAGTAACGGCGGTCGTCAAACGCACCATTGAGGCCCTGATTTGGGGGGTTCATCGAGGCCAAGTGGTCGTGAGATTGTCGCATGTGGTAGGCCGAGGAATAAGCTTGGTTGGTGGGATACGCTGCTGGATGCGAAGCCGCTGGCGATCTATTGAAATTGGCGCCAGAAAACCGATTCCACTCTGGGGGATATGAAGATTGTAGCCGTCGATCGGCTGGTGAGCCTGGGGAGGTCGACAAAGGTAGTCCCCTCCGCGAATCTCTGGAGCCAGTGACGTTTGACGTCGTCAATCCAGAAGAAGAGTACCGGTAGAAGGATGGCTGAGGGGAATATCGTTCGTGGTGTACTTCATAGTTAGGAAATGTAGCCGGAGGTGTCTGCTCACGGGTACCTTGCGTGGGATATGAGTCGTAAAGTTCGAAATTCGGGGAAGAGTGGGATTGTGCATAAGGATTTGAAGGGGGCGCTGTATTATATAAAGCGCTGGTGTAAATGCTATGTTCTGGAATACTACGTGCGAAGAACAAACCTACAGAATGCGAGCTCAGAGAATTGTAGAGGAGGGAATAGTGATCACTCACCTTGACCGGTGTGAAAGAAAGCGCCATGAGTGTCCTGCGAATCCCCTGGCGAGCTTCTCCGCGATTTCCCAACTGTCGAATAGAAATGATCCTTATTATAGCTCGACATCGTTATTTTCTCCAGGTTCCCTTGACTGAACGTGACATTTTCAGCAGCGATGGTCACGTTACTTGCACCGTTAAATATAGACATTATCTGAGGACCAGAGTTCAGTGATGAGTAGCCGGATTGAAACGTGCGTAGGTTTGGTAATGTGGGTGATTCCTTTCTGAAAGGAAGGTCCGCGCTCTCGATTCCCTTCGAGTGAGCAGCTATGAAAGTCGTATATAGACTTTAAGCTGAGCAGCAGGTAGCGCACAAGCGAGGGATTGCTGGTGACGGTCGATCGATGGGTATTAAATAAGGACCCTTATTTCTGAGCGGCAGACCGATGGGAACCAGTCGGAGATGGACAGAGTTGTTTTTAAACGAATTCCCTGTTATTCGCCCGAACCCAATGCATCATGAGCGTAGTCTCGCGAGCCATCCGTTTTAGGAAATTCCTTGGTGACTTGCCTAATTAAGACGGATGGGAACGAGCGAACAAAAAGTTTTTTATTTCTCCAAACCGCCAGCTTCCCCATTTGGATACTCCAAAAAAGATGATGCCATTCATTGATGCACGTGCAAACATTGATGATGGCAATAACGCCCCGTATACCTCATCCAACTGACTTTGTGCGGAGGGCATATATGCCATTGCTCAGAAATATATATAGCCTGGTTTACAAATACGCATGTTGGAATTTTTTTCTGATTTTTTCTGATTTTTTCAAATTTTCAAAATTTCAAATGCTATTTTTAGCCTTCCCCCCCAAAGCCATAACCCCTGAAAACCCATACTCTGGACCGTCCACGGAGGAGTAAGTATGGGTTATGAGGGTGTCAACTGTAGCCTAATTATATCGACAACCATTGATACCGACACTAGTTTTCGAACCTATTTCCAGGAACGCGAGGAAAACAGGACTAGATAAGGCCGCTGGCACGCCACGAGCATGTCCTTCGTTGAAAGTGCTACACACAAGCCCTTTGTCAACCACAGAATCAAAACGAGCACCAATCAAGAGCAGATAGGATGAATATGAGGCCATCACTCTGCCGAAAATACAAATGAACTTTAATGAAGAACAGAGGGCTTTCCGGGAATGGGAGGGTGGGGACAGCACCGATGAACGTCCAGATTCTGCAGGAATTCTATGTCCTTGACGCATAGGTTCCGCATTTATTGCAAGGAAATACACTAGTCTGATAGGTGTTTTTTTCGATATCAAATTCGTCCTCTTCGTCCGCTTTCTGACACTTTTGACACCATCGTTGCGCAGTTGTCCATGGGCAAAGATTTTGAGTTGGTGTGAATGTTACTGCCAGGAACTGTGTGCAGGTGCACTGAGTGGATGGCCGACCTCGGTTGCAAGACGCTCGAGTTACTTAGCGAATATTAGCTAATATCAACTAGAAGGCTTCTAAAGATTTCCACCATGGTCCTTACTTTTCAAGCCAGGTGAAGGGTGCATATCTGGTCAAGTGACTGTGAAGCTTCCAAAGGCTTTGACAAATATGTCACGGATGATGATGCCAGCTTTTGTTGATGCCAAGTTGATGCGCAGAAGTGTATTTAGATCATCAGGACCTCCGAGTCAGAGACACATCGATGCGCATCACAATGCCAAGTCCTCCACTGCACCTGCGAATTAAATGATGCTCACTCAATTTATTTAAGGTCCGAGAACGGAATATGGTAGAAAAAGTGTTGGAGAATATGACTATGTAAGGGACATAAACTTAATATCAAACCATATCTAGTCACTTCCGCTGGAAGTTTGTTCCAGTCTCATTCCTATTTCTTCCACACTGCAACGCTTTCTTGTAGGTCAGGCACTCCGTTCTCATTAATCACTCGGGTATGTGCGTGGTGGGAATTTCGTGCTGACCAACCGATTTCTTGCCTATCCCCTGGCAATAGTGGGTTTCTGCCAGTGCCGTGCGTGACAATAGTACAGATTCTTCCGACTCCATGCCCGATCGCCAATCCCATGAATGTAGGGTGATAATAAAGAGAGGAAAGGGAACACATTCTGTGGGGGAGAATATAAAAATAGTAGGCATCAAATGCATAACGATGATTCTTGCATAATACCATGCCATTTTGTGCCTCGTGGCCAATAGATTTCGCTTGCAGGGGAATAAAGCTACGACTCCGCATCTCGTTCCACTACAAATTATAATGCTAAATAGACAATGCTGAGACATCAATGCAGGAAACTCACGGTTTTCACATCCGTCGTTGGAACTATATAGGCGCATTCGACCCAAAGTGGATCACCACAAACCACGCATTCTTCGTTATCACGCTGGTCAATTGCAGTGCCAAATTCCTTGGTTCCAGAAATCGTAAGGTTTTAAATTAAACAGATATTAACTCAGAAAAAATCTGGGAGATATACCGAGTCCTAGTCCATTGTTTTGAACATTTGGATGAAGCGGTGGATTTTATTGAACAGTTGCAAGTTTACCTCGACCTTTTGGACAGCATTAATAGGTGGATATTGAACCACCTGCTGGGATATATCTCCACGGTGGACGAGACAATCCTGGGCCTGACGGCGCTTACTACATGGGAGGGGTCAACAATGGTCTCGGGCTAGGTAAGCTCCGAGTTAGCTTAGTTTCAAGATATAATTATTAAATTTACATTTATTCAGATACACAATTGGAAAGACAGTTAGACAAGATGGACGATGCAAATGGTGACTTTGAGATAGTGGAGGTAAGATTACTGATGGAGAAGACTTCACTGCTCCAGAGGAAAGAGATAAATGGTGAATGTCCGTGAATGGATTCTTGGTACTGCTTGTTAGGACGAGGCATGGACGAATAAGGTCCAAATTTCATACCTAGACTGAGTTAAGGACACATCTTATCTAACCGATTTACTTTTACGAGTCCCTAAAGACCGAAATGAGACGCAGAAAGTGCATGTGATCCTCTTTCAAGTTGGTGAACCCACTAGCAATTCTGGCCCTCCAAAAGCAACGGTACACACCTGCCGATCCTCTTCTGTCACTCGAATGATTGGCTTCGGGTACGAGTTGCAGTAATTTGATCTATGTATTCGATTGCGCCA
>Ga0307513_10007769_pt1 | contig 13838 bp, 12 predicted proteins | sample 15_EM_MG_FD_202174 | JGI IMG/M metagenome (GOLD analysis project Ga0307513, IMG submission 202174) | Populus trichocarpa ectomycorrhiza microbial communities from riparian zone in the Pacific Northwest, United States - 15_EM | ecosystem: Host-associated > Plants > Roots > Unclassified | place... | reverse complement strand
AGTTATCGCCTTTCCATTTATGGTGGGACCTTCAATGCATATATATATGGCGACAGGGCCCACGGGTAAGCTCTTAGATAGAGTCACCATCTCTATTGACATTGGTGGACGCTGCAAAGAGTTCGAGAGACTCATGCAGGGTCCCCTAATGCCTTCTGCAACTCAGACGACCGCCCTGATCCTCCAAAGTGCCACGAAAATACAAGTACTAGTATAGCTGTTGTTAACAAGATCATTGATTGGGCGAAGCGGAGGATTGATCAAGACACCTTCATGCTCTGGCTCTATGGCCCCGTTGGAGCTGGCAAGACGGCCATCGCCCGAAAGGTCGCGGAGATATTCGCGGAGCAAGGACTCCAGGCTTGCAAGCTTTTTCTTCGTTCGCCCGGATTCCAAACGCAATACAACAACGCCGCTGGTCGCTGGCATGGCTTACCGTGTCGATTGTGTCATTCCTGGCACTCGCGAACCCATCAATGACGCCGTTGAGGCCGATCCCCTCATCCTTTCATACCCCTTCGAGGTGCTGCTCGCAAAGCTCTTCTTCGAATCACTTCGACTTCTTGTAGACCAAGGTCATTTTTTGCATACCCGATTTCCCCTATTGGTTCTCATCGATGGCCTCAAACCAACTTAATACAACACCTCTCTTCCTCCATGGCCCGATACCAGTTACCACTCAAGTTCTTGATATCGAGTCGGCCAGAGCCGCATATCAAGTCAGCTACCAGTCTTGCCAGCAATCAGTCGATCATTTCTCATCTTCAGCTCAATGACAACTTCAAGCCTGACGAAGATATTCGCATCTTTCTAACTGACAAGTTTCAGGAGATCCAGAGATGCCACCATTCTCCCTCACAAATCCCTCCTTCCTGGCCCAGCCGACAGCAGATAGAAACTCTTGTCCGCAAAGCTTCTGGTCAGTTCATATACGCCTCGCTTGCCGTGCACTTCATCAACTCCGCTTGCGATTTACCGATGCGACAGTTAGATATTGTTCTCGAACTTCGACCTCCCATCAATCACAACCTCCCATTTGCAGAGCTGGATGCCTTCTACAAATTTTTTCTCTCGTGCACAACAAATGTCGACTTAGTTTTGCGTATCTCGGGTGTAAACAGTGTTTTTGTGATTCACCCACCCACCTCCACAATTGAGTCTGCTAGGTTTGGAAGAGGGCGATGTCCGCATCTACCTCGGCCCACTCAGCTCTGTTCTTGAAGTACGGGGGGGCGATGATGATTGCTACATTACCTTCCATCGCTCATCTTTTATGGATTTCCTGCACGCTCAGGAACGGTCTAAGGTTTTTTATATAGACGATCGGGAAAGTCATACTCTCGTCGCGCAATGGGTATTGCAAGCTTTCACAAATGGTGTATGTGATTGCAGTCCTCGGTGGTGCTGAGCAGGAATTTTTAGTTCCCAATGCGCCTCTACAAGAAGCTGATTCGCGGGCCATACGTTCACTGGATCTTGTATCACTTTTGAAGGATTCATTATGGGCTCCCGAGTTTGACACTGTGGTTACATAGTAAACGCAGTTATGCCTACTCACCAGGACAGCTCACGCTAACTACCTTTGAGCAATTCAAGTGACTGATACTTCAATAATTATGGCCATTTGTTATCTATTTCGAGTTTCAGCACAGTTTTACACTATTGCCGTACCTATTCTACTGCTCAAGGCCTCCACTAAGAATACACTTAAGGACCCGAAATATTTTTCTGATGCGAGAGCTGTAAGGAGGCCTCGACGACAATATAATCATTCATACAAAACGCTAGGACGGCAAAAACCTACTTGGCGATTTCAGTAGTCACTCAAATATGTTGGTGGATTCGCCACGGCGATTGGCCGCTGATCAGAATTCAGGTGTATGAGCAAGACGGCCCGGTGGGTGATGTCATTCGCCATAACACTTCCTGCCGCTGATGATCTAAGCGCCGCTAATCTCATCTCTTCCATCATACCAGCAATTCATACGCGAAGATGGTCTTTACAGATCATGTCATTAAGGAGATGGACATGGAACTAGAAGATTTGGAGAACATCATCGGGAGAATGGCCCTTTTTCGAGCTCGACTAGCAGGGACACGAAACCAACACATCTTACCATCACGTTTGCCCACCGAAGTCATGGCTGAGATATTCCACTTTTGTCTTGCTACTTCTCTTCCCATCGGCACGGCACCACCTGTGGCCACCACTATTCCTTTCGTCCTTGGTGCTGTCTGCAGGTCTTGGAGGAATCTTGCGTGGGGTTTGCCTCAACTTTGGGACACGTTCCATTGCCGTCTCTCGATGAAAAAGGCCCCGATACAAGCGATATTACTAAAGGAATGGTTATCACGCACCAACAACCATCTACTCTCAATAGTTATCTCCATGCAAGACGGAGATAAATGGGACGTCGATTCCCCAGCCATCCCCACTGATTGCATGGAAATTTTGGTCAAGTATTGCCGCAGGTGGCAGCACATCAGCTTGACGCTGCCTCAAGCTTGGCATGGTCAACTCTCACGAGTATTTGGTAACCTACCCAACCTCCAATCGCTCGCTCTATGCCCACCAGGTCGTTGCGTCTTCGAAATGATGGACATGTTTTCCGAAGCGCCCGCTTTAACGGAACTTAACCTCGGATATTACTATCTTCGCAACGTAGTATTTCCCTGGAAGCAACTCGTATCGATTACGCTGGCGTCTCCTTCCATCGATGAAGCCCTAGAGATATTACGACGATGCCCCCTCCTTCATTCCTGTCATTTCCTCAACCTCGCCCCGCCAGAAGATTATTTCGACGTCGTGCCAGTCACACACACTACCCTCCGAGACCTCACTGTCATTATTAGGGATGCGGAAGAGGAGGAAGAAGAAGAGGAAGAGCTAGATGAACCCATAGAAGACAAGGCGCTCGTTCAAGTCCTTCTGGAATATCTTACCCTCCCTGCTCTTCGGAGCCTCTCTGTGTCCACGTATCCAACCGAAGATCCAATTCCCGCAATCGAATCTCTGGTCGAACGATCACCAGGCTGCCAATTGGAGAAAGTCGTTGTATCCGGGCCTCACTTTTTTGAGGACTACATGATTGAGTTCCTCAAAAATTGCAGGTCCGTCAGGGAATTTAACAATCGGAAATGATTTCTATACTAACTCCTCGTTCAAAACCTTGATTGCATATTATGTACTTCATCTTTTTGTGAAAAAAGCGATACTAGTAGCATTACTATCACAAATGAATTTACTCAATAACATAAATCCCACGTCGTAGTGTACATTTTCAGATATTCCTATGATATTCTGCTTTTTGATTATTGCTAACCTGTTGCCAACATTGATATCCACTGGCCCCAGCGATCCATATTCCCAACGATCAATATGTTCATTTAACCTGAATTCTCTGAATGCCCGCTTACGCTCTCGGCGCTTCGGTAACCGAAGGGTAGGAGGCCATTAATCTCAAAGGATTCAGCTGGCTGGACGAAGAATCCCTCAATTGAGTATGCGTTGAATAGCTCATCCAACGAGCAAGTATCTGGACGAAGACGATGGTCTCGTGTCAGAAAAGTAACAGATCGTCCACACGCGACATACTTGATTCATTAGCTTCTTTCATCAGACAGCCTCAACGACGTCTCGGCCCGGATGGGTGGTGCTAGATTCGGATCCTGGCTCGTGAATCTTCGCAAGAGGCCCCCATCTGGAAGAGAGATAAAAGTCTTAGTGGCTCCGACCAAACTAGTGGGTAGAAGTCCAAGACCTTGTAGGTAGGTCAAATTATATGTCCCACATCAGTGAACAACTTCCAAGGATCACGCACCAGCAGCCTTTTGCTCCAGAATTTCACGAACATAGTTAACCCCAGCCCAATACTGTTCCATCCGCTGCAGATCTTTCATCAGAACTCCGACATTCTGGCGCGGAAAGGAGGTGAGGAGAACGTCGACAGTCTGGGTCTTGTCGCGAGATAAGGTAGGAAAGAAAAAATACCAGGGGAACAATTATGCGCTGGTATTATCGCTTTGCTTCTCCGAGTACTCTTGTTGGCCCACTTATTGACTTGACCGAGAACGGCGAGCAAGAAGACGAAGACACTGAAAGAGGGCTAAGTTCATCGCTGGGAAGAAGAGTAATTCCCGGGGCAGGCTTAGATCGTAATTGAGAAACCGGGTACGAATCGAGGTCCATGCTTTGCTGGCCACATGAAGGAGACGTAGATGGAGGCAGAGTTACCGAGGGCGTTGACAGTGGCGATGGCAACGGCACGCTTTTCAGCGGGATCATCGATGATGCTGGACACCCACTGTCGATCTGTCAGTCGCGTGCATTACACAAGCAACAAGGAAGCGCTTACCAGAAAATTGAGGGGGCAGGCGGCATAGATGCCTCCAACACCGAAGCACAGGAGAGCGTATTCGACCTTTTTTATTGGTAGAGGCAACAGTGATGATAAAGCTAACACCAGCGACAACTGCGGCGGCCGTGATGTAGTTGCCGCGCTCCTTCCTCCAGTCGGAGATGAAGCAGAATGTGAGCATACAAACGAGGGCGACACCGTAGATGGGGGTGATCATGAACTGAGCGGTATAGCTTTTGTAGCCGAGTTGTGCAACGGGGGTGGGGATGAAGTATTGGATGGTTTGGGATCCGGTTGCAAGCATGTACATAATGACGAGTACTCAGGTGCGCCAGTCACTGAAAGCCATCTTCATCGCTTGATTATGACTGGGCTCGTCGCCACCGGTGCCAGTGTTGCCGATACCGTGAGCGAGACGTTGAACAACCAGAAACTTCTCTTCGGGAGTGAGCCATTTAGTAGTGCTGGGCCAGTCAAGAAGAATCATCCACGTAACGAGGGCTGAGTTTCAATGTCAGACTCGAGTGACGACTATAACACAAGTAATAAAACTTACCAGCACCGCAGGAGGTGACACTCCCGATGAGGAGAAGCCATCTCCATCTGAATGCCACGAGCATGGTGTAGATGATCCGTGATGACACCAGCTAGGAGACCAGAGAAAGCACCCTGTAAAACTTGTTGGGTTGACGGGAAATAGGAAATGATGTAAATATACGAACGGAGGCAGCGGTGGCAGTATAGTAAATGGAGTAACGCTTGGCAAGTTCGTGGCGCTTATACCATGAAGAAAGGTAGAAGGCGATACCAGGAGCAAAACCAGCTTTGGCAACACCGAGAGCAAAGCGGACACCGGAGAGAGCCTGCCATGACTGGACGGCAGCCATGGCGGCAGCGACGGCACCCCAGCAGAAGCATAGAATGGACAAGCTGGTAACTGACATCAGATTTATCAAACCAAATAAATTAAACAACTTGCTAGATCGAGGGGCGAACACGAGTGAGGAGCGTGTTTGAGGGAACTTCGAAGATGAGATAGGAAACCTTGAGAATGAGGGGTAAGTATTCGTTGCAAGATATTTAAAGAGAAGGGAAACTCACGAAGAAGAGCAGCAGGATAATTGAGTATTGGTTCGAGTTGAATCCGAGGTCAGCTTCCATTCCACTAACTTGGCATTGCCGATGTTGGAACGGTTGAGGTATGAAAGGGTGTACAAAACCCAAATGGTCCTAACACAAAGAAAAAAAGTGATTTATGAAGTTAAAAATATCGAAAATAAAGTAAACCTACGATTCGCTTGTCCAGCTTCCTCACGAGAGCTTTCTCAGCGCCAGAGTTAGGCGTGGGGACAGCAATTGTTGGATCGAAGTCCGAGGCGGACGAAGAGGTGTTGGATTTCCCCATTGCGACGGCGAGCAGCCAATCGTGGGGTGGGGTAGGAAGTGGAGTGGGAGAGAGGGAGAGGGAGCGAACTTTTAGCCGGATTTCCAGAGAAGTTCAAGCGCCCTTTATGTAGGCGAAATTGACAGGACAATCCCTCGACAGTGAGCGCTAGTGAGCCAACAGGCCTCCAGACATCTCCGGACTCCACTTTCCCCACCTGGAGTAGCCCCGTACCCCTTTCAAGGAATGATATGAACCCGGAGACCCTTCCACACCATTGAAGAGCAAAAATTCGAGCGACGAGCAAGGAGCAGACTTGAAATCATTGGCACCCGCAATAACAGAAAATGCCTGATCCGCAAAATGGGGATGTGGTCCGGATTGACTTCGGTCCGGACGGGATCAAGCCATGATGTGTACTCTTGGGCTCCTCTTGGCACAGTCTATTCAAAATCAAATGCCATATTTGAGGTAAATTTGAGAGGCACTAACCTTCAGGCAGTCTTTTGAATTTCTGTGAATGTTAGTACTTATAGATGTCTTGCATACGCTCCATGGTTCGAATGTGTTGCTAACGATCCAACGAGACTGAAAATTGGAGATGGGATGGTTGTTCCGCTCAGGAGGAAATGATTTCAGGACACATTGTTGCTTGCTCTGTTCTTCCGATATTTGGCCGTATTAAGGTCGGGGCTTCGATGCAACGGTCCGGAAGATTGCCGGAAGAGGGAAGAGGCCCACTCAAGGATTATCATCCAGGATACAAGCTCTAGAACAACCTGGGGAAATACCTGGAAGGCGAGTTTACTCCGCACATATGTATTTCTGAGTAAACTCACCATCCTTCAAGTTGTACAAAATTGTCCCAGAAATTCCCGGAGTCCGTAATCTGGACCGTACTTAACGCTCGCTTTCAGGGACACGGAAACTTCCCCGAACACTGCCCTCACCAAATCTCACTATGTCTGGACTTCAAGGAAACCGCACTCTCGAGATCCTATCCAAGGCCGAGCGCGAGGGTTACGGGATTCTTGCTCAAACTTGGTACGTCCTCCTTCAATCTCCCACCGCTGAAGCCACACTGATATACCTTTCTCTCAGCTATGATGCCCAAATGGCCGTCGGACTTGTCCGTGCTGCTGAACGCTCCCGCAGCCCTGCCATTCTACAACTATTCCCCGTCACACTCTCCTACGGTAAAGGCCCTTTCCTGAGATATTGCCTTGAGCTGTGAGATCTCCTTCTATCTCTTGATCTCCTTCATCGAACGAATTTTAGCGCCCATTCGGCCTCTGTCCCTATTTCGGTGCATCTTGACCATGCCACCGACCCAGAGCATCTCGAGCTCGCTCTGAGCCTCGCTGAACAAGGCATTGCCTTCGACTCTATCATGGTGGATGCCAGCCACGCCGATGTATGTCTTTTTACTTCTTCCTCAAGTTTAAAATACCCCCCCTGACCATGGTTATCTGATAGTCTGACGAGGAGAACATCGCCATTGCCAAGCCCTATGTTGAGCGCGCACGCAAGGCTGGTGTCGCCATTGAGGTCGAACTCGGGCGTCTGGAGGGCGGCGAAGCTGGTCTCCGTATGATCTCCGATGCTAAGCTCACCGATCCCGCTAAGGCCAAGGCTTTTATGGCTGGGTAATTCCAAACCCATTCAACGTTACTGAAAATAGTAAATACTGATCTGTTTCGTTCCCAGAACTGGCGCCATCATCCTTGCCCCCAGCATCGGTAACCTCCACGGTTCTTACATCAACCCACCTAACTTCCGTCAACAAATGTACGTCCTTCTGCTGGTTACATTATAGCTCTCTTAATCACACATTTGTCTCTTAGTCTTAAGGACCTCCACACAGAATTCCAGGGTAAAGTCCCCATTTGCCTCCACGGCACAGACAAGATCCCCGACTCGCTCTTCATCGAGTGCATCAAGAACGGTGTCAGCAAAGTATGCTTCCCCTTTTCACCTCCCCCGGTTGTCCTTGGGGCTCATCATGTTCTCTTTCTAGATCAATGTTAACAGCGCGGCGCGCGATCCCTATGCGAAGTCCCTCGGCGAGCGCCTGTTGTCGGGCCCCTTTCCCGAAGCTGTGGAGGAGGCCACCGAGGAATTTTCCAAGGTGTGCGATCGCTTCTTCACTCTTTTTGGATCGGCCGGAAAGGCGTAGAGTGTGGTCAAATGGGAAGGATAAATGTATTTCATTTGTATTCATACCCTACTGCTGTCGAATACATCAATTTGGTTATAATTTCCTAAGCCAATCTGGACATTGTATTCATGGCTTGGATATCGATAAGCAATAATTATTGAGTATCCATCATGAAATATTGATTACGAATCATGCATACAAACCTCTGTCCCTCTTCACACATACTGGCCAATAGAGGTACTGTTCATGACGGGATGGAGGACTGCGCCAACTCTGGAAGAACAACATTAAGATATCAACAATTGGGTCGCGTTTTGACAACATCATTCGCCGTATGCGAGGATAAATTCACCGGTGAAAAATAACTGACATCAGTACTCGAGATGGACGCGTGTATTCCGAGGGTATTCTCACCTGGCAATTTTCGCTGTAATGATCTATCATTTAACCTACAATATGTGCTGCCTTTTCGCTCCTTACCATTCTAGTATAGAGTCAAGCATCATAAAAGCGCAATCCAGAGAAATTTATGATATAAGAGCTCCGCGAGGCGAGCGCTTATTTTCTAAACATATTCCCAGGTGCATCATATGTGGCTCATTTTTAAAGATGGGAACCTTTGTATATTGGTGTGTACCCTTCGTATGGCAGTAGCAGGTCAGAATAAAAAGGAAACTTGAGCTTATGAACGGAATGTTTTGGCTAAAGTTCGGATATCAAAGGCCTGTTGCAAGGCCTGTTGGAATACATATGATGGAGCATATAGTATGTTCTGATAGTAAGCACAATATTGCGCTTCAAAGAAATATTCCGTACACCTTTATTTTCTTGAGGCCGTGAAGGCTGCCTAGGACGAAGTAGTACTAGAGTACGACATGTTGGGCCGATTCCTGTCTGGGTTTAAGCGCCCGAGCCCGACTGCGTTTCGAGCTGATACTAGTTAGTGTTTTAATTAAATAACAACGATCTCATCAACGAGACGATATAGAATGAGTGTAGAACCAAATCGCTTACGCTGCATAGCAGTAAAAATATTCAACGGCCCATCCCGCCACAAAAATATTCCAGAGAAAGTCACATATAATGAACCAATCTAAATTCTAATAGTAACATATCTATGCAGCGACCTCATACTGAGCAATAAAATCGACCTTGGGCGCAGATGGAGAAGTCGCATCGAACTCATATCCCAACCACTCGCAGACCAGCCTCCTCGCCAACTCAATCCCAACGACACGCTGACCCATGCACAGAACTTGGGCATTATTGCTTAGCACAGAGCGCTCAACGGAGAAACAGTCGTGCGCGCCATTACCGCGCACGTCGTTCACCTTGTTGGCGGCGATTGCAACACCTACATGTGCGTCAGACGCGAACGCAATGAATGAGGATGGAAACCTAAAGCGCGCGCCAAGACTTGTTCCGCAAATTAGAATGGCGCGATCAGATTCGCCGGCCGCAACCTTCTTTGCAGCAGCCACTGCGACATGCGCATACGCGGTGTGCTCGTCGTCATTGATGCCAACATCCACGACTTCAGCAACGTGCGGATCTTTCAACAAATCAACTTTGATGGTGTTTTTATATGAGAGTCCGGCGTCCTAAATGGATTCCTGATATTAGTACTTTCGTAAAGGAAAACTGACAAGTGTCAAATACATCACAACCGATAGCTGCGATACGCCATTTCTTGGTGGGGGCGGTGTTGTTGACGGTGGACGTGTTATTGACAGTGGACGTGATGTTGACGGTGGACATGTTGGAAGGTGAATGAAGTTATTTTAAGGATTGCTTGTCGTGGCGGGGAGGGATGGATGAAGAGCTTCATGATGCATAGCTAACGGAGCGGTATTGGACGTCAGGCACTTCCAAATTCCTGTACTTCCAGACATACTTCCGACGGTCAGAAGAGGAGGATAGCCCAGCCGCCACAAAGAATGACGTAGCCACGGCTTCGGGCTCCGGCATTGCGTCCTCGTTTCTCGCGTAGCTTTTGAGAGTTCGCACAGGTTTAACGTCTCCTGCTCAGATTCTGAATAAAAATATTCCACCAAGGTTGCGATAAATGTATCCTCTTGCCAGTACCATCCTCCTATGGCCACCATTTTGTTCTAGATCTGAAAATACATCGTGTACGCCAATCGAGCGCTCTACGCAGTGCCTCACAAGGTTGAGTATGGCGACTTGAGGTGGTCCAGAAAGCTCGTGTAGTGTAATAGTCAGCTGGATTTTCAGAGAAAAATTTCACATTCAAGTTCAAACAAAGTCCAAAGTTACTAAATACGCTTCCTCAATCACGAGTCACCCGACCCCCCTTTTTTTCGATTTACTGAGATTTTTCGAAAACGCAAAGGAAAAGCAGATTTTGGACCAATTGACCGAAATGGTACCGCACCCGCTGTGAGTTACGACCTATAACAAATTATCCACCAGGTGACATGGACATTCGTGCGCCTCATCTTCAGCATTTCTTCTTGCAGCTTTAATAATAGAAAAACACCGTTAGAGCCCACATACTAGTGGAAAAAATGTCAAGAAAAAACTGACGCTCCGTCACAGCAACTATACCCCTTCGTTTGACCTAAGCACAATAATTTAAGTGTCTGCATGGCAGTGAAAACTTGTCAACTTACACTTCACCTGTGGAAGCGTGAATATTGAAGTCAGTGGGAGTATGTCTCACGGTGCCGCTATGAGAGTATGCTCACTGTTGGGGAGCCTTGCAAAAACTTTTTTTAACAATGCTGATTGCTGGTGAAGAACACGGAGGACTTACATTGACTCGAGGCAAGGGCTTGAGAGAACATGAGTGCGAATGCGACGAGAGATACGATCGAGAACTTCATTTTTGATGCTGAAATGTAGTGTGTGTCTTTCTGTCTGGTCGCCATTTAGTATCTTCAGGAAATTTAAGGAGATGAGGCGACTCACAAGCTTTCTGAGAGATGGGGTGTTATGGAAATGAGGGTCCCAATTGTCTGGTTTTATAGCCAATTCCCTCGAATCACACGCTGAAGGGAATACTAGACGGGTGAAAAATCACTTTCGAGCGAAAAGAACTGAAACGAGGTGTGAATTACGAAGTTATGATGCAAGTATATCTTCCGTTCCTTCTACCGTTGTTCTACGCTGATTCATGGCCATTTCTAAAATCATTATGCTACCACACGGCGCTTTTGGATGGGGTGATCTCGTCGAAGTGGGAGGAACTCGGATTTTGTAGCTATGTTTGACATTCAGTACAGCCGAATAGAAGGTCTCCGACGTATAAACCATCTTATGGAAGCCAACCTTGACTTAACTACAGGTGCCAGTCTTCACCAATCTTGCTTATCCCATGACATAGTTAAAAATCGGCTTGGACTTGGGTCCCAGGTGCACAAAGCTATAGCGACCGTAGATTGGATAAATTTTGCAAGTCAAGGAAGCAGAGTTGGTAATAGAAGGTGGCAACAGGTCTGAGGTGACAGAGATAGTAATACCAATGACAACCCTGAGGGATGTAAGTGCTCCTCCAACTGCCAGTGCTTTCCTTCGTCATCTCATCACTCTCACAACTAGTGTAATATATATTATGTGCACTACAGTCAGTGAATCATAAATAACGCTCGGGTAGTCGAGAATTTGATTCCTAGTCACAATCCGACCGTTATATAGAATACTCTAGAAACCACTCCTTAACTTAAGTTTTCTGACTCTGAAAGACTCACAAAGGTGAAACTCGTCCAAGTAACCGGCGGCCGACCTTTCACGAAGATTTGTTCATCTGGCCGCAAGTTGCCGATTTTTAATTATCATTATTATGTCATGAGTAAGTAGCATTGGCGGAGACTGGCGCCCGTTCCTAACTAGGGATTCATCCCACCAGTGTCCAGTCAACCACTGAAGCAGTCGTCAACATAGAGTTGGCTTCATAAAATTAGTTGTATGTTATTGTTGAGCACCTTCCAATCGGCCACCGTTCAATGTAAGTACCCTGCGTTGGACACACCTACAAGACCCACTTCGACAAGAGAAGTCACCCCATCCAAGAGCGCGGCTTGGTAGCCAGTGGTCGGTACTTATTGATCTTGTTCGGTAATTACCTGCGAAGAATCACGGTAGAAGGAGTGGAAGATATATGTTTGTAGTTCGACCATCGCTTCATAATTCACAGGTCGTTTGGGTTCTGTTGGATCGAAGGCATCCGTGAGTTGGAAACACCCGGGCCGGCGGTGATCGACGCCATCAAACACCGGCAGCAAACACATGTTTCCCCCGAACCACGGGTCACGGCGAGCAGAGCTCAGAGCCTTACGCTGACATGGACATGTACCATACCACTAGGCTGATAATACTTACATTGTGAAAACAAATATATACGCGCAACTAACCAAAACCTCAATGTAGTCCCAGCGGTGGCTGCACGTCGCAAGCACGTCAGTCGTCACGCGTCACGCGTCACACTCAGTAAAAAGAGATTTTTTTTTAGTCAACATTTAGTCAACACGAGGTCAGGCTTTAGTCTACATTCTTGCAGGTACGACTACTGCATGATTTTTGTCGACTGTTGGGTGACTATTTGTATGACCAGGGCATTTTTTAGTCAGTAGCAGTCAGGCACAAGTCAGGCAGCATGACAACCCTGCCAAGGAATGGAACAAAAGGATCTCACGCCTTCAAAAAAAGTCAGGCATTAGTCGTCAAGTGGTCCTACCATAATCATACAATAGTCAAAAGAACCAGTCATTAAAATACAGACTTTAGTCTGAAATCCTGCACGTGCGACTACTGCATGATTTTGCACGACTTTGTGTGACTAATGTAAAAGTTTCGTTTTTACTGAGAGGGATTGGTCACCCCCATATACGTGACAATGTAACGGACTAACGGTAACAGCCTTACAATGCACCCCCGTTGCGTCGCTTTCTGGTTTCATTCTCTCGCCGCCGCTGTAACCCGTTCCCTCGACCTCTCATTTCGGAGCATCAAGCTGACACAAAGAATGACGTAGCGCGGGATTACCCGTGAAGAGGGAAATGAACTTCGTCAAACGAAGCCTGTCGTCAAAGCGGCTTCGTGGTCTGTGAAGGGCGACGTTTACATAACTTCAACTTCTCATCGTTCAGCCCATTGAAATTTGTTTTGAGAACGGTTCTGGGAGGGCTACAATTACTTTGTAGATATTGGGTCAAAATGGCTCTGCCATGATTCCGAGTCAGATAACTGCATAAAATTCCGAGCCGAAATTCCGTAAGTCAACAATAAGGGTCCTTACCACTTGTACGTGCATAAACACTGTTAAACGCGACACTGATGCAGAAAGATATCCTGGAATATTACTGTAACAACAATTTGACTGGAGTTTTTCCTTGCAAATATTTTTGGATAACAGATCTGGTTGAATTTTCGGAATAATATATCTAATATTAGTAATAGTGCACTTCTACCATGCTCAAAAACGTGAAGGGAAAAAGGAATAAGCCTTTTTACTGCAATTCGGCAATGTGCCGCCATGTGTCAAAAGGGGCGGCGGAGTGCGAACATTAAATACATGGAGCCTAAGAAAAGTTCATCAAAAAAGGACCACGCCAGGGTCGAACCACAGGGTTCATGCATATCAAGACGAAAAGGAGCCTAACCGTTGAGCCATTTGACGTTGTAACCATAGGATACAATTTACAACAAATCAACTCAGGATTCGCAAAGCCAAGCAGAATCAATGTCGGAGATCGAATCTCAAGGAAGTTTCATTTCCGCTGACAGGGAAGCCATCACTGCCGATGCCCGGAGGCCAAAGGCTACGTCATTCTTTGTTACAACTTTGTTTCCCTCATTTCGCCGCAGGCTTGACAGCTCCATGGACAGCTACATCAATGCAGTTCATTTCGAACTTTCATTTCCCCCAGGCGGATGTTGCCGGGTGACGTCATTCTTTGTAACGGCTGGTTGCTCGAAG
>Ga0307513_10007768_pt1 | contig 13839 bp, 17 predicted proteins | sample 15_EM_MG_FD_202174 | JGI IMG/M metagenome (GOLD analysis project Ga0307513, IMG submission 202174) | Populus trichocarpa ectomycorrhiza microbial communities from riparian zone in the Pacific Northwest, United States - 15_EM | ecosystem: Host-associated > Plants > Roots > Unclassified | place... | reverse complement strand
CGTTGACTGTGGGAAGGCGGAAAAAAAGGCTCTCGGAGGCGGATGGATGAAGAAGAGGTCGGAGGTCGTAGACGGAAAGGTGAAGAGGAGTGTTGGGGAACGTGAAGAGGTCGTGAAATAGTGCCCCGGGGGTTGGCGGGGTGGAGAGGAGGAAGAGGCCGAGAAGGTGGGGTGGTAGGGAGGAAAGCGGGAGGTGTTGTGGTACGACAGCGTTGGACACACGAACCCGTCTTTATACGGTGGGGGGTGGTGGGCTGCGTCCAATCGGCGTAATCGGACAGGCGCTTTGCTGCCGCCGCCGCATGGCACTATTGTCCTATTTCCAGGACAAAGCAACGACTGATGGCTCCCAAAAAAGGGTTTACAAGAAGGCTTACCCATAGCAACGTGTAACAGCGAAGGGGGCACGAGGACGGCGTGGCTGGCTGGAAGCCAACACACCGCGTAAGCCACGAGCAGGCACGAACACGCCGCGATTCGGGTCCGGCGGCGGATGGACTCAGGCTGGTAATACCTGGTAAACCACAATGCTCATTTATGCTCAAATGTGCTCATATGTACTCATATGCGATTGGCCGCGATTGACCGCGATCGCGGCTCCTCTGTCTCGCCTCGCGCTGAACCCGCGAGTGGGGGGATCCGCAATTCCACCTCTCCAAAACTCACCTGGATACCATTGAGTGCCATGGTCAGAAGGCGAGTTCCCCAGAAGCGGCCGCCGCGGGGAAGCGAGATGACTAAGCAGTGGCCGGAGCTGACCGGTTCAAGCAAGCTCCTTTGACAAGCCAAGTCCAGCTGCGGAATTACACACGAGTCCCGTTCTTGAATTTTACTTTCCTTCTAATACAAATTTTTGATGGAACAGTCTCTATGAAATGTCCGCTCTTGTGGGCCACACCTCTTCACATTGCCATCGTGACCGCAGCAAGAATCCCCCGATAGTTTATATTTACAAAACAAGAAACAAATGAAAACCTGGCTTATTTCAGGTATTACCCGATCAAATCAGATGCAGTACTCATCGGCACGAGAAAAAAGCAGTATTGGTGGGTTACCCAGCAGCATATCAAATCATCAAGAAATGTATAGAAACGGAAGTGCGGAGATAGGAGCCATTCTAGATCGTCAGTCGCAGTGTGGCTGTCACCAGTAATGCAAGCGTTCCAGCTGCAGGCGCGCGACCATACCTCTTATCCCTGTACCCTTGTTTGACCGTCCCGAGGGCCCCAGAGAATGAGGTTTGGCTGTCGTCCACCAGCCACAATGTACCATAAGGAGCGGAAGGTGCAGCTTGATGAGCCATAATACGACTGGGAAGTAGGCTGCCTGGTTATGCTAGAGGGTGTGCCACCAGTTGGTCAGTAACATAGTGGAGTCGTCTCGAGTGACGACTCCATGAGATCTATCTAGGCACCTACGCACGTCAATCACCCCCCGAGTGAATTTGAACCCTCTCTCTCTCTCAAAGTGGACCGCGCTACCAAATCTGGTCTATATCTACTTAGAGGAACCTGGTCCTTCTCTTCTTGTCCCGTACAAAGCACCCCGAGGAAGCCTAACGACCAGAGACCCGAAATATACAACAGAATAGCGTACACAAGCTATGCTGGTGATACCCAAATAGTGATTTTGCGCTTTCGGAAATAGATTTGGGAGTACGTCTGAAGAAAGCCGTCTCGGAAGGCGCTCCAAGCGTGGATCAGGAGGTGTCAGGACTGTAGCAGCGCCACTGTGAGACCATACTGCTAAAAGTGGAAGTGATGGTGGCCCTAAAGGCCTTGTTGCGAGGCAAATGCGATAATTTGGGATCTTGGAATCCACCGTCTCCGAGTGGTCGACGTACTGACTCACCGCCCTCCTCTGTCGCCCTAAATCGATGCTGGTGGATACGTGTGACCACCTTTCCAGTTTGGTTGTTGAACGAGGTCCCACAGCTAGACAACGATGTGATTGGTGCGTGGCCCCACCTCACTACACGTTCTGAGCACTAATACCACACGTCCGTACAAAGACTGAGGAGGAATATCAGTGAGGAGTGTCCAAGTCGATGAGTGCTCCAGTCTCACCAGCCTTCTCCAATAGACAACGCGAGGGGTCTGCAGCTCTGGACCTTCCCGTAGCCTCCCAAGTATCCATTGAAAACCTCAAGCACATCTCTCTCAATGCTTTTCCTATCTCAATCCCGCCGACGATCACCATTAACAGTCATTGGTTCAGCACGTCATGCCACATCTCACCACTCCGCGGACGTCTCGTCAGTAAAACTTCATGTACTTCTTTGGATTGTGCTGTGTCCCAGTCGATGGGAGTTGACGAAGAGAAAACTTCTAGGACGTCAGATTTGGCGTCTTCCGTAACGAGGATGGCAATCCTGAGTTTGCTATTCAGGTTGTCAAGGATGGCAAGGGTACGACCTCCAACCCTTTGAGGCGGTGAGTCCCCTTCGTATTTTCAGACTCTTGACGATACTGATAATATGTAGGGTTCAGGCCGCAACACTCGCTGCACGAGGGTCTGAAGGAGGGACCTCTGTTTTTCAACCCGATCCTTACACATCTCGCCATGTTTATTGCGAGGAGGGCGTTTCGAGACTTTACGACTATAGAAGAGCTCCTTGCCCCCGCACCTCCTGAAGGCGATGAGATGGTCCTGCTAGCTTGGAAAGAGGACCTGTTGGACAAGCCCATCTACCAGCGCAAGGATGGAAAAATCGACTCGGTCTTTACCTTCAACGCGTGTCTCCGTGCCCTTTGTACACGTGCCGGATACGCCGTTCCTCCAACGATCCACGACTTCCGTGCAGAGGCTCTCTTTTTCATCGTTCCGTCGGTCTATATTGTCTTCATCCTCTAGTCTAACTTATTTTCCACCGGTAGAGCCTTTCTACTCTTCGTCTGCGAGGATGGCACCGAGACGAGCGCACCTATGCCGACTATTATGCTCCCACGGATCCCGGCACAGACGGCCAGGGCAGCTATCTCGGCACTGAACGAAGAACGCGCATTAGCGATTACTTCCGTGCTCTCACTGTTCTATGGAATCCCGGGCTGTGGCAGTCTCTTCCAGCTGCCCGGATGTACGAGCGAGGACCAGCTGGTCAAACTTTGCCTCGGTGACAACGCTTCTGACGCTGCCGAGAAGCAGAAGGAGTACCAGAGCTCAAGCCAACCAGCCACGTGATATTACCAAGGACAATGGTCCGGACGGCCAGATCGGCCACCAACGCACTATGTTCCAGCGTATCCGTAACCTCATGGGTGCTCGACATCGTCTTGCCGAAAATATGCTTTGCCACGGCAACAATCCGGAGCCCACTTGGCCAACGGGTCCTTATGGACCTTATTGCACTCTACGAACAGTCGTCCGATGGCGAAGTTCGTCCTGGTTTAGAGCCTAAGTGGTGTCACTGCCGGATGGGGGCTACTTCGAGGTCAGTTACGTCTTGTCTTACCTGGTGATCGTTCTTTGCTGACACTCCGTCTTTTGTTCACAGCGACGAGAAGCGTTCACGCCACGTCTACGGTTGTGTCAAGAAGGAGCTACAGGCCAACTACCGTTTTGGCGAGTTCTGCTTTTTGTGTAACTCGTGGTTCACCAACCTCCTCGAGTGGACGAACCACTGCCAGTCCCATCTCGACGGCAAGCTACAGCTTCCGACACAGTGCAACCCGTTCGCCTACGACAAGTGCATCGCGTCCCTTGGCTACTGTCCCTTCTGTCTGGGTGACAAGCGTAAGGACGCTGCTGCTCGGATGCGCCACCTTATCGAGCCCAGGGACTGGCGTGATCACGTCAACAAGCATATCGAAATCCTCCACGAGCAGGTCGCTACGCATACGGGCCCATATGTTGTTACCATCCACGAGAGCAGTGCGGAGAGGAGGAGTTCGATTCGGTGCAGAGCCTTGCCTTCCATCTCCAGGACGTCTATTGCTGGATGGTTGGCACACGCCGAACTCGGCAGTCGAACACGACTCGTGGTCCTTCTGCTTCTGACGGGGCTGATGAGGACGAATACAAGGAGAAAGAGGAGGAGGAAGTCGAGGCGGAAGTCGAGGAAGATAGCGATGAGTCTGACGCAGGAGACGAGTTACTGGCTTACCTGGCTGAGCATGATATCATTCGACCTCCCAGCTCTCTTTCGTCCACCTCTTCTTCTGATTCCCCTGCCTCTCCCCCTTTGTCTTGCGCCTCTCCCACATCATGTTACACCTCATCCTTATCGTCTCACTCCTCCCCCTCACCGTCCTAAGGGGTGCCGCAATCGCATGGTAGAAGTCTAGAAGATTAGAAACTGTATCGATTAAACATGTATTTCTAGCACTGCGTTCAGGAGGCGAACCTAGATGATATAAGCAAACGGACAGGAGAAACGGTGGTGAAGTTGGGTTGCTGCTGAGTCATCCGTCTTTTCATAGGGACCGGCTGACATCACCGTAAAATTCCGAGGAGGTGTCTCAAGCTAGAGCTTTATCAAAAGCCCCCTACTCTCAGCCTCTATCCAACAATGGTGACCGCCCGCCCACTCATCATCGGGCCCTCTACGGGGCTCGAAGCACCCTACCCTCTGCAGATGGAAGGCAAAGTCATCCACGGCTTCGGGCGTGGCTCCAAAGAACTAGGCATCCCCACCGCCAATCTCCCCGTCGACGACAACCTGACACCATGGATCGCCAATATCGAGCGCGTCCCTACGCCTACCGCCTGAACATCCGAACCAACCAACTACATCATCAGACACCACCACGACAACCACGGCCCCGGAGACGTACTCCGGGTTCAGCGTATATCCCATGGTGATGTCGATCGGGTACAACAAATTTTACAAGAACACGGGGCGGTCGGCTGAGGCGCACCTGCTCCACGAGTTCGGAGCTGACTTCTATGGCGTCGGGATGCGACTGCTTGTCACGGGGTTCATCAGGGAGGAGAAGGACTACGCCGGCGTGGAAGAGTTGATCGAGGACATCCGCCTTGACTGCGAGGTAGCGCGCAAGAGCTTGGACCGCGAGGCTTGGGCATTGCGGGAGACGGGCAAGGGCACGCTGGATGGGAGTTGGTTGGTGCGATAAACAGCAGAGCAGAATTGGGATGTGGTATAAGGATAGGAGAAATAGAGAAGTGGGTTGGCGGGAGACAGCGCATGGGAACCTTGTGTTCGTTGTGGAGGCTAGGGAAGACGACGTCGAGAGCCCATTCATCACTGTTCCCAACCCCCACTGGATGTTCTGCAAGAACGAAGAGCCGACGTCTAAGACTCTATCCAGCACCATTTGTCACCGTCAACATTCTCTCAGTCGATAAACGTGCCAAGACGTCTCGACTACGTCAATGGGGACCGGAGAAATTACTAGTACGTGCTGAGAAGCTTGCTCAAAAAAGAGGATATATTTGAAAGACGTCCATTTCGACCCTTTATGAACACAGTCTACGTTAAGTCGACCAGCCTAGGGATATTAGGATTCATCCGATAAGTTAGACTAGGACGCCACGGCCCCACGTCTCGAACGTACTCAGTACCAATCCGATTCACGGACCAGTCACAACCACATGTCGTCCTGACTGGTAAGATTCACCTACTGGTCACACCCACACGTCGTCCTGACTGGTACGATTCACGTACTGGTCAGCAGCCTGTGGCTGTCGACTAGTCTGAAGGCCGGACTGGTACAACAGAGTGACCATACATGTAACCCGTCAGGATCAAATGTATCAAGGATAGGTGATAGTCTAACTGATATGTGATTAGCGAGCCCGTCAGTGAGTCTCACCTCATAGTGGCCTTGTCGACGCCCTCTAGATGGCGCCAGGTGGGGAGGTATGAGTAATGACATCCGTACTGATCCTTTTTCACTAGGTCGGTACCTTGGGCATTGCTACCACAAGTCGAGAGTAGGTACTAGTCCAGATGTTGCTCGTGCTTCCTAAAATAACTAGTCGAAGACATGAAAAGGGCCCCGTTACAGACCAGTCCGGAGGAATAAGCAAGTATTGCTCGATCAAATCAGATGCAGTATTCATCGGCACGAGAAAAAAACAGTATTGGTGGGTTACCCAGCAGCATATCAATCATCAAGAAATGTATAGAAACGGAAGCCTTGAGAATGCGGAGGTAGGAGCCATTCTGGGATAGTCCAAGTAATCGAGGCAGGCTAGATCGTCAGGTAGACCGTCGTAGTGTGGCTGTCACCAGTAATGCACTGCAAGCCAAGGGCTGACAAACGCGACCACACATCCTATCCCTGTACCCTCGTTTGATCGTCCCGAGGGCCCCAGAGAATGAGGTTTGGCTGTCGTCCACCCGCCGCAATGTACCATAAGGAACGAAGGTGCAGCTTGATGGGCGATAATACGACTGGGAAGTAGGCTGCCTGGTTATGCTCGAGGGTGTGCCACCGGTCAGTAACATAGTCGAGTGACGACTCCATGAGATCTATCTAGGCACGTCAATCACCCCCGCGAGTGGATTTGAACCCTCTCTCTCAAAGTAGACCGAGCTACCAAATCTGGTCTATATCTACTTAGAGGAACCTGGTCGAAACAGTAAGCCCTTCTCTTCTTGTCCCGTACAAAGCACTCCGAGGAAGCCTAACGACCAGAGAGCCAAAATATACAACAGAATAGCGTACACAAGCTATGTTGGTGATACCCAAATAGTGATTTTGCGCATTCGGAAATAGATTCGGGAGTACGGCATCAGGTGTCCGAAGAAAGCCGTCTCGGAAGGCGCTCCAAGCGTGGGTCAGGAGGTGTCAGGACTGTAGCAGCGCCACTGTGAGACTATACTGCTAAAAGTGGAAGTGATGGTGGCCCTAAAGGCCTTGTTACGAGGCAAACGCGATAATTTGGGATCTTGGAATCCACCGTCTCCGAGTGGTCGACGTACTGACTCACCGCCCTCCTCTGTCGCCCTAAATCGATACTGGTGGGTACAATCTATCAGTTACGAAGAGATAGTGTGACAACCTTTCCAGTTTGGTTGTTGAACGAGGTGCCGCAGCTAGACAACGATGCGATTGGTGCGTGGCCCCACCTCACTACACGTTCTGAGCACTAATACCACACGTCCATACAAAGACTGAGGAGGAATATCAGTGAGGAGTGTCCAAGTCGATGAGTGCTCCAGTCTCACCTGCCTCTCTCCGTTAGACAACGCGAGGAGTCTGCAGCTCTGGACCTTCCCGTAGCCTCCCAAGTATCCATTGAAAACCTCAAGCACATCTCTCTTAATGCTTTTCCTATCTCAATCCCGCCAACGATCACCGTCAACAGTGATTGGTTCGGCACGTCATGCCACATCTCACCACTCCGCGGACGTCTCGTCAGTGGCATGTCCATCATTTGCAAGGATGATGGGATTAAGACCACCCTCCTCACATTCACGATTTGCACCATCCCAGCGTGCAGGGGGGATTTATACAAGGACCCAGAATTTAGTATGGTGGGAAAGCAGATGGGATGGACAATGGAACCTCTAGGAAGCCAGGCTGTAGGATTCAGTATCCATTTCACTATGGGCGTGCCTCCGCGCGTCGTAGCGGTGATGTTGTCCAACTTTCCTGCCAAAGTCGAGGAAAGGGTCGGGATTTGTACTTGGAGGTATGTATATCCACTTGAAGTGTGGGCCACATGGAGATAATGTCATCCTCCAGCGCAAGTTGACACCCGTCCATGGACACGTCCCATAAAATATCGCTTTTTCAGGCGATCGCTTCACAGCGACAAATTGGCCGTGTTTGTGATTACAGTTTGGTTAATCAATGCCTCTTGCAGGCCATATTTAAACCAAGGCACTGATTTCCAGTCTAAGTGAGTTCGTCGGTCACTCAAGCGGCTCAAGATTGCCGTCATAATTCCCAAATCGACTAGAATATCGTTAGAGGATCCTTATCCTTCAAACTGACGACCACTTCCACGTCCTGGACGCCTTCCTCTGCTAAACCGGCGGTGAGTTTTTGCTGGAGAAACGGGAGATAACCGCGCTCGGTGTTACTATGGCCGCCTACATAAAAAAATATCAGTGAGCTAACCATGGCCGCGAAGATCGAAGCATACATAGAACGACGTTAGTACCTCGCGCCACAGCTGCCAAAACCTCGTGCTGTATCTCGCTATAAGCCGCGCTCAACAGGTGCACTGTTCGTATAGTAAACCTACGTGGGACATTTCCCCAGTCCAGTACAAGTCCGCCTTGACGCTGCTGAACGCCGACCCTCCAGACCCTGCGCAAATAGCGATCGTCTGAACGTCTTTTGCTGCGCCTGCCACTTGAACTGAACGGAGGGACCATGAGAGAGGGCGGACGTGAGAGTTCTGTTGAGCGTACCATGCTGAATACCCAGGTGCTTCTTGATATCGGGAATGAGGGCGGCGAGAGGAGTCGGTTGTTCCAGGGTAACCATTCGCCCTACTCCGATGCCTGGCTCTTCACCTACCTTCTGTTCTAAGGGCTGTACGTTATCTGGCCTGAGATACTTTGAGAATGCTTGGGCGAGCCAATCGTTTACTCCTCCCTTGGCGCTGTCCAGGCTTGTATGAGGACAGAATACGGATATCCCTGATGCCACACATTTGAGAAGCGACGCTTGAAGTGGAACTGAGAGGGTCATTGAAGTAACGGGCGAGAAGATCGGGGGATGGTATACGACGATTACACCCGCCTTCGAGGCGAGAGCTTCTTCATAAACGTCTGTTGTGAGGCTGAGAGAAGCTGGTCACAAAACGGTAGACACGTTCTCGGGATATCCTCACTCGATCGTTAACAAAACTCGTGTGCTGGAACGAAGCAACGGTGACTCTGTAGGTCGGAATAGGATGCGTAGTCTATGGTCTAGTGTAGGGAAATGCTAACCCACGATTAGCCCGACCTGAGCGATACACGTTCAGCTCTGGAAGGACCGCTCAGGCAGAGTTGGAGGCTTACTTTGTCCCATTTCTCGGCTAGACGTAGAGGCGCTATTCGTTCCATCGCGGCCATAACATGTTTCACGAGGCTTCCCATTTCTTCGGCCGTTGTATTAAATGCAGTGGTGAGAGCAGCCGGGTGCAAAGAAGCCCGACCAAATACAAACCCTTCCAGCCTTTGGACCGAACCACTCTCTAGGCGCCGACGTACACACCTTCGAACCAGATTCTGGGCTGCTCCAGCTTCTAGTCACGTTAACACTACATCTCCGACACTACCGCTGAACGCAGGTCTCTCAGCTCCGTGAACAGCAAGATATCACTCACACACACCACCACTACAACAACATTCTAATACCCTATAATGTCTGACTTCAATCTCGTTGATCCGCAGGCCGGTTGGGAATGTGATCTCCACTCGGTAAGCTCGTTGAGATTCGGAGCCTGTCTGGTTTACATCCGCATATAGGTATATTCTGCCTATCTTGGGCACTTCCAGATCCACAGTATTCCTTGGTACGACAAGACCTGGGGACACCTCTTTGAGACCTTTGAGAACTTCCTCGAATTCGGCTGGCCAGTCATCGTTGTGACGGACGTTTATAGCGGCAGAGCCCACATTGTGACCAAAAAGAGCTCGATCAGCGCCTTCATTAAGATGGTGCGGACGAGGTGAGGGGGATCCACCCCTTGCATGGGTGTTGTGGGAAATACTGATAGGCGTCTCCCAGATTCGGAGAAACTCTTCCACTGGTTGACAACATCGTCGGTCATCTGCTTCTCCTATTGTAGAAGGCGTGTCTAACCTCGGCCTCCTGATAGATCAAAGTTCGGCCATTCGAGAACCAACAACGGCATATGCGACATATTTCAGAACTACCGTTCTACAGGAAACTGCACGCAACCCTACCTGCGGCCATCCTCGCTGCCCAGAAGGTCCGCACCCGAACCGGCGAGCCGGCTGCGATCCAGCAAATCTGGGATGCCAAGGACAAGAATTTCTTGGCGATCGACTTCGAGTGGAGCGAGAAGAACCCCAATACGTGCTTGGAATGGGGTTACGCTGCTCTGAGGTCTGCCCATGTCCAAGGTTTCGGCATTTGGCCACCAAACCCGCGAGAAAACTACCGGTGAGCGTGCATGGTCAATAGATTGTAATGGAAGCACTCTCATCCGCCGTAGGAAAGGGCACTTCATCATTTCGGATTATGTTGATAAGATGGTGAATAAGCGGTTCCCGAACTTTCCCCTGGACTACGCGGTCAGTACATAGCGAAGCCCACCGAAGTGTTGCTGACATCTTAACTAGTTTGGAGAGAGTCAATTAATCGCCAAGGGTACACTACCGAAAGTCATTCAAGCAGTCATCGATAGCCTTGCGAGTCCCGAATCGGAAACTCGAATCAACGACCTCGTCCTAGTCGCGCACGGCGCATCGGGTGATCTCGATCGTATGGTAGAGATGAAGATACGTGCGTACCCCTCCTCCATTTCTGCCCTTTGTTTTGACACCCCCCGAACAGGTCTCCCGTCGAATGTTCTCATCGTGGACACAACAACCTTCGAGCGTCAGCTTTTCCTAGCCGGACGGCGTCCAGAACTTGCCCAGTTAGACCCCTACAATCCACAGCTGCCGCGCCAGCCCGGGTCGACGCTCTCCCTCACGAACCTCCTCCGCACAGTTGGCATCGAGCCCGAACACATATGCAAGATGCACAACGCCGGTAACGACGCATTCATGGCTCTCACCGCTCTCCAGCTGCTCCTCGAGCCCACCACGAAGGTCAAAGAGTTACGACCGCGCAGCGGGGCACCCGGCGTGCGGAGGAGCACGGTGGGAATGCCAGTAGCGATGGCAACGCATTCGAGAAACGTGTCTGCCTCTCCCACCGCGGGGAAGTTCCAGCCCCCCAGCATGGCTGGGGCGCCCTCGACGACGACGGTCCGACCCAACTCGGGCGCAAAGGACGCGAGCGAATGGGGCGTGCGGCAGAACGGGTATGCGGCGGCGGCGGCAGTTGCGTGGAATGGTGCTGGCGCGGGAGTGGGAACGGGAACGGGAGGTGGCCTGGCGCCCGGGGGACAGCGTAGGCGCGGGAAGAGCGCGGGCCAGCCGCAGCCACATCAGGGGAAGGATGTGCAGAGCGCGATGGAGCAGCTCCAGTTGTGAGCATTTCGAGGAAGGAGGAAGATACCTCCCACATTATTTTAATTTACCGTCATCTCGGACTGGTTTTGGCCTCGATCGGACTTTACTAATACCTTGACCGGACGCTTTGGATATGCCATTCTGTATGTGTTCTGGCTCCGGCTCGCAATGGACTTTGACTCAGTCTTGTAACTCGCATTCGCACATTCAGCAAGAAAACCTCCCCATTTATATTCCAACCAACTCTGGAAGTACTCAACTCCGCCACTTCATCTTCGTATTGGATGGGGTGTAAAGCCTCATCGTTTCTTCTCTCTTTGGAAATCTTCACTATGGATACTACAACATCTCCTTCGTCGTGACTTATTTCATTAACTGAACATTCATTAACTAGACTGTGCTGCTTTTGGGTGAACCGCTTAGTAGTACTCGCGCATGATGCGGGAGCGGCGGCGGAGGTTGAGGGACTGGCCAACGACGAGGTTGGTGCAACCGGCGTTACTGTACGAGAGAAGAAGAAAACAGTGAGTTGAAGAAATGTAGGTGGAGGGGAAGCGAGAACATACACAGAGGGGTTGTTCTGCAAGAGCTGTTCAACAGTGACGCCATTTTGAGCAGCAATGGCGGTGCAGATATCGCCCGACTTAACGGTGTACGTAGCACCAGCCGGGGGCTGGCCACCAGTTGGGGGAGGGGCGGCAGCACCCTCATCAGCGGCAGGAGGAGCTGCAGGCGGGGGGGTAGTAACACCCCTATCAATACCACCGTCGTTGTTGCTAGGTGGGGCGGGGGCGGGGGCGGGGGCAGCCGCAGAGCAGCTCCCGGTGGGGGGGGCGAGCTCGGCCTCACTGATCACCTGCACGTCCGAACCTCCATTGGGAAACTTGACGTCGGTGCCCTCCGTCGTGCCGCAGTCATTGCCGACGTTGGCGACGAACATGTCGGGGTTGCCCGAGAGGTCGTTGGTGCCACTGCCGGAGATGGTGACCGCGGCGCAGTTCATGTACATCTCGCGGTTGCCGGTGTTGTTGAACCAGGTCCAGGCGAAGACGGCATCGCCGGCTTTGGCGTCGGCGGGGACGGTGAAGTCGAAGGACTGGTCGCCGCCCGCCTTGTTGACGCAGCCGCCCTCGATCGACTTGATGACCTTGAAGGTCTTTCCGCTGTCGTACGAAATCGAGAGCTGGCAGGAACCACCTTCGTGCGCCGCGCCGCCGGTGAGGCTGAGTTGCTGTTGGCTGCCTGCAGGCCAGGAGGCCGTAGGCGCACCAGCGGGAGTTCCGAGGTCCTGGAGGTAACCCTTGCAGGGGAAGTCACCTCCTGTTCCCAGGAGAGGGGAGGTCATGCTGAAGTCCTGGTTCTGCGAGTTCTTGTTCAACTTCGAGCGGAAGGGGATGGCTGGATGAACAAGGTGAGTGAGGGGAATAAACGTAGGATTGGAGGGTACTCACGGTTGGTCATCTCCATGTGGGCGTAAGCCGAGGAGGCGAAGGCCGCGAGAGCGATGGCAGCAGTCGTGAAGTGCATGATGTTCTTTGTTTAGGAAATAATTAAAGATAAGAAGACGACGAAAAAATGTCGATGGGAGATGAATGAAGTGTGAAAAGAGGGTCGCTCAGCGACTTTGAAGAAAAGAAAGGCTTGAAAAGAAAGAAAAATGGAAGAGGAGCTTGGTTGGAGGGAGTGAGGACTCGCTGGGGAAAATTTGGTGCTTGATGAACTGATGGGTTTATATACCCAAGGACCAGTGGTCCATGATGGCCGTGCGTGGCGGTGATTGATGATGGGTTGCTATGGTGCGAGGTGGTGGTAATAGGAGGATGTGACCATAGCAAGCTGTGAGACGTTCATTATTAGTCGTGCGGTGTTGCCTTACGCGAACGAGCGAAGAAACCCTACCGACGAGGGCAGTAAACAATTTAAGAGTAGTCACAAAACGTGCGTAATATCTTCCTACCCGAATACAATTTTGTGAATGACACGGCGAACTACGGTCTGGCCACGCACTCACTCTGGTTGCACTTTGGTTCCTCCGGTTCGAAAGGAGGCGAAGGAAACGCAGGTGGGGTCCTTATGGAGGATGGTGAATGTTCCAAAGGTCGCATGAACGATTCCCCATCGATCCAAGTGGCGAGGTTGGGCGAGGTTGATGGCACCGGCGACGCTGTGCTGCCCAGTTGGGCGCGCGCTGTCGCACCTGTGGCTGAGGAACTGCGGCCCTCGCACCGACACGCTTCAAAGCTTGCCGGTAAATAGCAGCAGGGGGACCAAGTAAAGCCTCTGCCCCTTGACCTCGCTGAGTGGCGGAGAACGAGAGCGATGCGCGTGAGAGAGCCGAAACGTCCGCCCGCAGCCCCGTTGCCGTCGTTGTCGGGGATCGAGAGTGTCGAAGTAATCGCGAGCGAGAAGTTGAGTGCTATCAGAATTACTAGAAAACCCTGTGTCCATTTGGCAAACTCATTGCAAATGAACAGCTTTGCTTTACTCTGGCCTTACGCGTGGCCCAGTATGTACATGTACTATCGATACCAGAGTCACTGGTCCGATGTATTTTCTAACTGCTAGTCATACTTGACTAGCACAGAGGGAGACCGCAGGTTTGGAAACTTTGTTTGCACCTTTGCCACTCACCAGCAGACGAGTGTGTTACTAGATACTGACCTTCAATGCAAGATGCACGTAGACGTTACGAGGACATCCCGGGCGTCCCGGGACCGCGGACATCCTCAACTGTGGTCTACCAGTAAGGCAGAGATCTTTTATTCGTGCCAATACACAGGCGAGCG
>Ga0307513_10007767_pt1 | contig 13840 bp, 21 predicted proteins | sample 15_EM_MG_FD_202174 | JGI IMG/M metagenome (GOLD analysis project Ga0307513, IMG submission 202174) | Populus trichocarpa ectomycorrhiza microbial communities from riparian zone in the Pacific Northwest, United States - 15_EM | ecosystem: Host-associated > Plants > Roots > Unclassified | place... | reverse complement strand
CCACCCCCGGCATTGCTTCGTCTTCTAATCTGCAAGCCCCGGCACCTGTCCCTGAACCTATTTCTTCGGAGGCTACAATCAAACGGGTTGAGTACTATCAATGCGTCCGATGCCACGGTGCCGTGTCAGAGTATGACCTCCGTAACAGTCTGCATTGTCCTCGGTGCTCTGGCACGGGTAGGAATGGAAGAGGTAAAAGGCGGTGGTCATTTATGCAAGTGACGACCTGAGGGGGATGCGTGACAGTGGTTGTGTCAAAGTCATGCAGTGGTGTATTTGTGTAAAGGGAAACACGTGTAAATTCGTTACTTCCCCCGAGCCACAAAGTTGGATTTGGCTTGGGGCGCTGAACCGGTGAGGGGGGAGACATCTACATACCACCAAACCACATTTCCGATGTAATCTTACCCGGAGATGGTAGTGCCAACCGGGCTACCGAAGTGTCTGAGTCTCCCAGACGCCGCGTGATTGTTGTGTCCTTGACATGTATTTTCATATGTTGTCTTGGCATACGTTGAGCGCCTTGGTGTATGACGGGGCGTATGTCGGACGTCTCGATGTTTGTCGTAATCCCAGGATTACACCCGGATAGCGAATGACGCTTTCGCGATGAATACAAAGTAAGCGCCAGAAGTTTGTTCAAACATTTTTCCGAAGGGAAGACACCAGATAAAATACCCTGATAGCATCGGGAAATGTTTGCAGGGTCGATGAGGCTGACCGACTGTGGCGCGTCAACGAAAGCTTTGATCACGTTCAGGGTGACAAAGGTGCTGAAAGTGACGAAAAGTCTCGGGAGGCGCACAGAAGTGAAGTGTCCCTGAGCACCAAAATCTGGCCGGGAAAATCGTCGAAAAATTCTAGCGCTGGAGTGACGGTCGGACTTTGGGTTTTGTCCTTGCGAAGGGGCTCATCAGAGGGCTTACCCGCTACCCTAGCCCGTCGTCGAAGATCCTAGTTGCCTAACAGGGCCGAATGAATGTCTGCCATAGACAGGACACTGTCGCGTACAAAGATCCGCGCGCGAACGATCTACCCACACCCGTTCAGTCGGCCGTCTCCGAAGATAGGGATGAAACAACAAAGTGCTTCGACTTGCTGTAGTTTGCATCAACGTGAACACGTCGGTCGCTCACCAGACCAGTTATGGATTGACAGTTATATGACAGTTTCCACATTTGGGTAATTTGTCAGTGAGATCCGAACATATCAGCAGGCCGGACCCCCCAATGATTTCCCGCTCCTCTCACAGAGAACGCCACAGCTGTCACTCCTCAGTGTTCAGTATTCAAATGTTTCGTGGTTCACCGGTCACCTGCAACCACGCGCCCTAGCCCTACGCTTACGACTTGTACCGGGGCTCCACTTGTCCACACCGGACCCAGTTGGCGCCGTTGTTGACAATGGCCGCGTCGTACCAGGTGACTGGCTCAGGCGCTGTTTCCTGCCTCCCGACGACAGTGAACTCATCACGGGGGGTGGGACACCGTGTTCCCAAGTTCTTCATCGCGCTCCGCGGTAGCCCTGCGTGACAACAGCCTCCTCGGGATTTGCACACAAGCAGGGTACGGGGAGTTTTCGCGAAAGAGACCCACGTGTGGAATTCCACCTCTGCTGGACTTTGTCTGACTAGATTGAAGGCCATGCCTCCACGAGAGAACGAGTATAGTCCTCGCCCGCAGCGGCTGGAATATGACGTCCACGGCGAGATGTAGCGTCGTGAGCGACTCGCCCACACCTCCGGTGGTGAACAAGGCCGGGGGGACTTCGAAGGTCACAGCGGCCATTCTCGTTGTCTCCTCCTGGAGTGGTTAATTATTTTCTTCAAATCAAGAGAGTACGTGCGGACCGTGACGGTGTGAGGGCGAGATGTATTCGTGTGGAGAGGCTGGTTGGGCTCCTGGCTCACATAGATGCCAAGTGTCGACACGTTTAGCTCTCAGCTACGCAAATATGGGAACTGTCACATCGATGCCATTGATAACTGGTCCGGCGAGCGACCGAGGTGTTCACGTAGTGATGCAAACTGCAGTAGGTTAGAATCGAACCGAAGATCGAGACTTTCGCTGATGCAGCGCCGCTGGGCGTTGGGCATCACTTCTGCGGACCCTGTGCCACCGGCATTGCCATTGAGCCCGACACACGCGGACCGGCCACAAATTTGTTACCTTCTGCGTCTGTGCTCTTCAGTGTTTTTGCAGTCTTCTCTCCCTTTGAATCGATCGTATCATATACTAATGCGAACTGCAGTAAGTACATGAAACCTTGAAGTGCGTCTAGTCCTAGACGGACCTGACAGCGAGAATTTTGATTTCTTCTGCCCTAGTTTTGCCTTTCTCTTTTCTGACGCTACTCCAAAATTGCATTGAAGGGCCTGCTGCATTAGTAATGCAGGCCAGTACGTATACTCTCGGGACCCTGGTGAACTTGGCGCACAAGTGGAATGACTCAACACAATCGGTATGGACATCCCAGTGCACCCACGCTCAATACACGGGACTGGAGAGTATCTTTTAAAGGACCCGTCCTACGTTATGACATGAGTAAAGTCCCTCATACACGCTTCTCATGTCTCCCGACGAATTGGAGGGGATTATCGATTCCGGCCACGACTCGCGAGTCTCCTTCCTTTTTATCCGGTTCAAAATAAACGGCCTTACCTGACCTTTGGATTCCTGAATTCCCAGGGTCGCAATAAAGGTGAGGATCGATTTCTATCGTTTTCGTGACCCAGAGTGGGGATTAACAATGTTGTCCGGTGTTCCGGCGTAACTTCGGTCGCTGGACCGTAACGGTCCGTTAGTCCCCGGCTGCCCAAGAAGGTGAGCGACTTCGACCCCCCTGTGGGTTGTGACCGGTATCCCCTAAACAGCCACGGTTCGACCTCCAGCACGATGTACATCCCTCAAGACGTCGTCGACCTCATCATTGACCAACTGGTTTTGGCGACCACGGTTTATAGAGGGGGCGTAGTAGGCAGGTTCAAGGGTCGCAGCTACCTCAAAGCCACTTCCCTGGTATCCACCGTCTGGGTCAATCCCAGCCAGCGTCACCTCTTCTCCGTCATCAGTCTCCATGGCATCGCGTCCGTGCAAAAATGGTGTTCCGACATCAGACCCGGCCCTCACAGGGTTTCAAGACACGTACGCGTCCTCAAATTGCTGGCCCCGTCGCTGGTTTCCGACAACCTCGAGACCGCGCTTCCCCATCTCACTTCGTTTCAAAACCTTCGGGAGCTGGAGGTAGGGCAGGTGATCCCGCACCGGGGTTACTCAGATAGGCGCATCGACATCGACCGCGTATCCCTCGACGTTCTCGTCCCTATCTTCTCCTCGTTTGCTGGAACTCTCAATCGACTTCGATGGACGCAGAAAGACACTTCCCACGAGACTTGGAAGTCTCTCTACACCCTTTCTGACCTTTTGCCAAACCTTATCGATATTGACCTGTTGGGTGTCGATCTCCCAATCTCTCCCCCTGCCCTCCCCCGCATTCACTTGTCGTCTGTCAATCGACCCCCCGATCCCCTCACTTTTAAACATTTCAAATTTCAAGAGCTCAAGATCATGGACCCCATCCCTCTATCGCCACGATTTCTCGAATATTGTCAAACTCACCTTCGAGTTCTGGATTTCTGGAGCAGCGAATTATTGGAGAGGGCCACCTACACTTCCCGTGAGTATCGGTATGAAGTGAGGACTCACTCTGACCATCCTTACAGCACATACCGAGAATGCCGGGGCCCTCCGAGCGCTGTTTGAGGCGTGTTACGCTCTACAGGAAGTCAGCTTCCGCTTCGGCTCTTACATTGGATCGCTTCTGGGCTCGATTCCCAGCAACTCCGTCAGCCTCATACGTCTACACCATCCAGAGGGTATTACTACCGGCACAACCTACGATAGCTGTTGGGGATATTCCCTCGAGCACTTCGAATCTTTCCTCGACGACCTTGTACACTTCGAGATACCAGAGTACGAGAGGTTGGGAGCTTCCATCCGGGAGATAGCCCAGAGGTTTTCCGAACGCCACTGCGGACTGAAGACCCGGGTCCAGGTCATTTATCCACCCTCGAGGGAAGAGGCCCAGGCCATTGCCAATGGAGAGGTTCCCTTTTTTATGATGAAGCTTGAGGAGGAATTAGGAACCCATGTGGCCCTCGAACTGGATCTCCCGCCATCTAGGCTGTGCACGACGTAGCTCACGCCTCACATTTGGTTACATCGTCATGTATGCAGTCGGCCACCCCGCCCGTTGAACAGTTTACAAATAAGAGTTAGCAGAGGTTTGTTCAGTCGCGATCACAGGAAGCAGCCACCCATTTGTCCAATCAAACACATAATCTTTGTTTTCGTCTGTCGACACCCAACCCCAGTTCGAAAATCCTCCACCCCGCCCCGAATATCAATGTAACCAGGGGTTTCCGTCGACGAAACGCGGCCGCCGGAGACTGGATCCGCGTATCTGCCCACTCTGATTCAGAAACCCCCGTCTCGCAACACTGGAATGCAGGGTAGGGTGATTCAAATGCGAGGAGTCCAAGCCAGAGAACATAACAGGGAGGAGTCCTCGAGTGATGGCGACGGCGCCTGCAGCGTTGCCGCCGCCGCCCCCATGAGTTGGAGAGGGTAGGCGAAGAGGACGAAGAGGCAACCGCTCTTATATTTTTGCGCCCGCCTTGCTCGACATACGGCACTTCAACGGCTTAGTGGACCGGCCTGATTTCTGTGGCGTTGCTACGGCGCCGTCGAGCGCTTTCTGCTGACATCGAGTTTCTCCAGAAATTCGCACTTTGGATTATGGCGACTCCCAAACCTCGTTCGGTCTTCATCTCCTCGACGCTCGCGTTTTTTCACTTGGAGATTCTTGTACAACGTTTCTGCGTTAAATTTTTGATGACCCACCACGCTGTGTACAATTTCGGACCCGCTGCAACCCCCGGCTACCTGGGTCTTCCCAGGACACCACCCCAGTCTCTCTCCGACATAAATCTCCCTGGCCATTTTATGGGGTCCGTGCGGAAGCTGCACGGAGGCACTTTCCTTTGATAAATAACGTCGTTGACGGTATTTCGGTCCCTAGATAGGAGCCAAGTATGAGTTGGTTTTCTGGTTAATAGATGTTCATTCCGTGCTTTATTGTACATTTTACTGCTTTAGGGCGCGTATGATGGATCGATTGTCTTACAATCTGAATGTCCGAATGGCAGTGACATTCGTCCCACAATCTCATTGTGAAACACGACGCGCCAATGCTGCAAAAACTCGGCGCAACAACGTAGTGCATACCCACCAGAAAGCGTTGAAAGAATTCTCAAGTGAAAGAACCTAGGATTCGGGGAGATGAAGGCTGAACGGGTTCGAGGGTCGTGAGAGTCCGAAGTCGGAATTTCGGGAAAAACTGGGTGTTGGCTGAAAGCGCTCAACGGCGCCGTCGTGGTACAGAAATAGAAATCGAACGGGTTCGTTGGGTTGTTGAGGTGGCGAACGTCGAGCAAGGCGGGCGTAAAAATGTAAGAGTGGCCGCGATCGAAAATCATAGCGGAAAAATTCGCCGCGCCAGCCCATCCGAAAATTGCCATTCCACCGATCCCTTCAGGCACAACAGGCTTCCACTCAGAATACGATCTAGCACGAGACGGGCCTGGGAGACGAGTGTCAATGAATTTATCGTGTGGCAACAGACTTATCGTCACGCACCCGCGTGTAGGGGGTGCAGGAAACGCGGATGAATTGTGACGATGGACGACGTCAGGTGAACGAATCAAATGCGTGGGGGATTCTCGGGTTCTCGCTCTGTTGTCATGTCCTTGGTGGTCGCTGCCAACCACATCACGGTCACCCTACGACACCGCCCCCCCACATACACCCCACAGACTTTGGAATCATATCAACGAGAATGCGAACGTTTCACCTCCACAAGATATTTCAGGCCTTGGAATGGATACGGGGAGACATCACTGTAGAGCGGGGGCGTATCTCCGACGAGAATATGTGGCCTGGTGAACGTGGGCTTGAGCATTCTGTTCAGTCATGCTTAAGTAATGCGGAACCGGCCCTTCGACCACTGCGAAGATGGACCCGCCACACTTTCTACTGGACGCCCTCGCCGATTCCATCACTTCTGGGAACTTTGTCGACACCAAACTCTATGTCTTCTCTCGCAGGGAGGCTTCTGGACGTGTGGGCTCTCCGAGAGCGTTATATTGCAACAGTCGTGTTCTGAGTACCGTTCCTTACTTTTCAGCGTGTGGGTACCGGAAACTTGTACGACGTTCCCCATCTAACCTTACGGTGTGGAAGTGCTCTCAGACGGATTTTCGGAGGGACAAACGAGGGACATCAACAGAGGATTCCCGTCCGACTCCCGCCCTTACACCGACGACTACGACTACCTGTCAGATAGCGACCTCGAGGATGAACCCTTTTGCCGTGAAGAGGAAGACGAAGATCCCTCCGAAGTTGACGACCCCAAACCGTCGCGGGGTTCCGAGTTACGAGTTCCTCTCATCCTACCATCCGAAGATCTACCACGGCCGGCGGCGGATGTAACCGAGGTTCAAAATGACGACAAGTCAGCCCCAATGCCCATCGAACCGTCCAACATTTCTGACCAGCTCGTGCCACAGGCCCGACGACCATCTAACAAGAATGGGGAAAATTGCCATCATCCGCGACATGGGAGCGGTAACGTATGTGAGGTTTATCGCTGAATGATTCTTATCCTTGACCAACCTCCCGTAGCTTCGAGGCCATGCTGTGTTTCTTATACACCGGCGAAATCAAGTTTGCCCCGTTCAGCTCAGACCCGCGTCACGAACACCCTGCACAGGCAAGGACCGGGGATTGGAGTACGGGGAGACTACCATCTCCATCAGCGAAGTCGATTTACAGACTTGCCGACATGGTGACTACCCTTCTTCGTTTGGCATCTCCGAAGCTCATAGGTTTTAGTACGATATACCGGCTCTCAAACAACAAGCTGAGATGCACATTCACGATAACTTGGCACACTGCAATATTGTGGACGAAGTATTTTCCAGTTTCTCCTCCTCGTAAGTTATCCCTTCACCCGAACTATCCATAAGCACTCATTCTTACAACATAGCTTCCCGGAGATATTGTCGGCGCAAGTCTCGCGACTTGTCTGCAAAATGAAGGAGGAATCCGCGGGGGAAGTCGGGAGTGTCATACGGAAACAGCTTCGGGGAAAACTCGCCGCTTTGTCTCAGTCGCGACTGGCACATGCGACGGATGCTCTCGCTATGATCTGGAATGGTGTAACGGGACCGTTGGACCTGCTTGTGCCGGAACCCAAGTCGACTTTCTCGACGACGCCCATTCTTTTTCCGAATTGGCATAGAGTGAGGCTTGCCCTCCTCAAGTCGATCTCCACGGGCACTTTCATCGACGTCCAGTTTTACGCATACAATGCAATCAACAATGGTTTATCGTTGGACCCGCGGCCGTTGTTCACTTCAAGTATCGTGATCGAAGAGTGGGGACCTGCAATCACGACGCGTAAGTAGGAACACTTCTCCTAATCCACCCCGTTCTGACGTACAACCGAAGAAACTGTGGGAATAGATTCCCAAGTCGCATGTCCTGTGGATGAACCAATTGATGATTACGAAAACTGGGATGGAGAGCTCCCAGAAGCGGTTAATAAAGACAAGATGGTTCTGTGCGTGCCTAATCCGCAGAATTTCCGCACTGAATGAACCTCACACCGTGCTTAGAAAGTACCGGACCGAAGCTGTTGCCGCTAGAAGTCGTGAAGCAGTGATACTAATGTCGGGGGCATGGAAAACGTAGGCTTGATCAGGCCATCCGTGTGATAGGTGACTGATAGGTTTGTAGGTGGATGTCGCTCCTCTCCTACGCCTACACGAGCAAGATGGCCTTTGCACCCCTACAGACCTCGACTCTCGGCGATCGAGTGGCGGATGCTGCGGTACAGCGACCGCGGTCATGTTCTCCTCGGTCAGCGTATTCTTTGACGAAGTCGGTAGATATCTCCTTCGCGCGTATCATTCCTAGCGCTGACACTGCCGGAAAGCTTGGTATCAAAAATCTCGAGGAGGATGCACTGAAGAGCATCCAATCCAAACTCACCACTTCGAACATCACGCAAGAACTCTTTTCTTCCTTCGCTGCAAGGTGGGCATCTAGCGGTTTACTTCTTTTTTTTTTCACACCCGAACCCCCTTCAGTCACAAAGCTGTCTTAGATATGGAGATCCAGGTCCTCCACGAAATGTTTATCGGAAAGGATTCCAAGTCGTTCATGGATCATATTCAAAGAATGGCGTCCGGGGAGGCACCCTTCTTTTCCACAACACTGAGTTTGGTTTACGACAGGGTGGTTGAGAGATTATTCACAAAACGTGTCCCCCCCGGCCATGACCCCAGTGAATTGACTGAGGGCCAGAGCACCACCGTCCTTACTCCCCCCCAGCCATCGACGTCCACCCCCCGTGTTACCCCGCCTTCTATCCCGCGCACTCCTACTTCTATTCCTGGGCCTATTTCTCCGAGCGCTTCCGGCCAATTAACATGGCTAAAGTGCGCCCGATGTAGTGGGTTCGCGCAGTTACAAGTCCTCTTTGACGGCTTGTATTGCCCTCAGTGTCCATCTGGGAGTGGTATAAGGGGGCGACCATTCATGCGGTGCCAATTGTGTCAGGCCGTACGGGTAACGCGTACCGACAGTTGTAAAACGAGGGTGTGCCAAGGGAGATTTATGTGAAATAGCTACGCGAATATGTATACATGTAAAACCACTTGCTGTATCCTACAAGCTGTGAGATCGTGACTTATCCGGGACAGTGTCACAACAGCGAGGACCTACCCCAGACGGATACGGTATCGAGACTGACCACTCCAAGTCGAACGACACCGGCGGAGTAGAGATTCTGGAAAATCGACAGGAGGGATCGAGGGGGGCGATGGAGATAGATGGTACTTACGGAACGGGGCAATGATACGCGTTAACCTCGTCCAGTGGGAAGGGGATGGGAGCTTCAAGAAGGAAACGGCAAGCGATTCAGAACCGCGAGATTTTGGCGCGGCGGGGTTGAACTCTGCAGTCAATAAGTCCACCATCTTGACTCCTGCTGCAGACGCAGCAGCCTCTTTCCAGGGATCACGAGAGACCACGATTCATGGCTGGTGCCTCGGAGTTGTCTGAAGAGTCTTCGCACGTGTCCCAACCATTCTCTCCGCCCTCGGTCGTCGTGATCGCCTCCTGGCCAACCTCTCTGCGTCGGGTCCCGAAATGGGTGGAGGCACGGGTGTTCCTTGTTTCTCTAGTTGTCCGATGTGTGGGAGTAAGCCTCGGGAGAATACCGATGCTGTGATCTCTAGACGTGAGGTCCTTGAAAAGGCGCGCTTGAGACGGGTCTGGGAGATGAGTGCCAATGAGTTTGCCGTCTCACAACGACGTCGCTGCCACGTACCCGTGTATGAAGAGCGGAAAGAGAGGCAGGCGGACTGCGAGGCCCCGACGATATGACACACTTGGGCATCGAAGTGGAGGTTGATGTTGAACGTTGAAACGTTGAATGCGTGGGGAAATTATTTGCATTACGTCCGTTAATTGGTCACTGCCAGCTCGGAGGTTGTCGCCCTCCTTGTACCCTCTACCGACCTCGGGACCGTCCCACCTGCGCATGATGTTTTCACCGCAGGGAGGATGGGGACAGGCGCAACTGCAGAACGGGGGAGGCCGCGAGCTTATCCCAGATGGAGACGCGCCGGGCCGGCGAATGGACTGAATAGTACGCTATTCAGCCACACTTATAGCGCCAATAATCTGGGCCGGAATCCAGCCTCGAGTTCGGAGGAAGGGAGGGCGTAGGGAGGGTTTTGTCTCTAGGGAAACGCAGGGAGGGGAGAGCGCTAACCCATCCTTGGATCTTACTACGAGATGGACCCGCCACAGTTTTTACTGGACGCACTGAAAGCCTCTGTCACTTCTGGCACATTTGTCGACACCAAGTTCTACGTCTTCTCTCGTAGAGAGGTTTCTGGACGTGTCGGCTCACCGCGAGCGTTATACTGCAACAGTCGTGTTCTGGGCACGGTTCCTTACTTTTCAGCATGTGGGTACCAGAAACTTATCCGGCATTTCCTATCTAACCGCATGGCCCCCAAGTGCTCTCAGGTGCATTTTCGGAAGGGCAAACGAGGGACATAACCGGAGGGTTCCCCTCCGATTCCCACCCTTACACCGATGACTACGACTACCTATCTGATAGCGACCTCGAAGATGAACCCCCTTGCTCCGGAGGGGAGGGACCTCAAGAAGATGGCGACGGCGACTCACAGCAGAGACTCGAGCATACATCGAACCCACAAACATCCCAAATCATTGTCCCTGATAACCCGTCGCCGAGTCCATCGTTAGACGAGTTAAGTGAGGCCCAACAAAATGACAGGTCAACCTTGTTTTGCGTTGGGGATTCAGACATTTTGATTGAATCGACCCACAGATCTAACGACGAACCCACAAGAACAGGCAAGGTTGCTATCATCCGCGATATGGGAGCTGTAACGTGCGTGGAGTACAGTCTGTTTCTGACCAACTCTCCCGTCTTACTAGTCGATCGCAGCTTTGAGGCGATGATATATTTTTTATACACCGGAGAGATCGAGTTTGCCCCGTTCACCTCGGACCGGACAAGGACCGGGGATTGGAGTACTGGGAGACTACCATCCCCGTCAGCGAAGTCGATTTACCGACTTGCGGACAAGGTGACTTGTCTTACCTGTGGTTGACACACCCCTAACTCATCAGCCTTAGTACGATATACCGACCCTCAAGGAGCGAGCTAGGGAGTACATCCACAACAACCTACACCACTGCAACATCGCAGAGGAGGTATTCTCCACGTTCTCCCTTTCGTGAGTGATGTCTTGTTTGAACTATCCACAAATGTTAATTCTTGCAACATAGGTTCCCGGAGATACAGTCGGTTCAAGTCTTGCGACTTATTGGCAAGATAAACGAGGAATCGAAAGGGAATACTGAAAGTGTCACGAGGAAGCAGCTTCGGGAACAAATTGCCACCTTATCCCAGCCGCGAGCGAGGCGTGCGGCGGACGTTCTCGCTATGATTTGGAATGCCATGAAGGAACCTCTAGAACCACTCATAACGGGGCCCGGGCTCGCTTTCTGGGCGACGTCTGCCCTTCCCCGTAGGGTGAAACTTGCCCTCCTCAAGTCGATCTACACCGGCACTTTCATCGACGTTCAGTTCTATGCGTACAATGAAATTGACAACAATTTACCGTTGGACCCGAGGCCGTTGTTCACTTCAAGTGTCGTGATCGAAAAGTGGGGCCCTGCAATTACGACGCGTAAGTGGGAATACTTCTCCTAATCCACCCCACTCTGACGTGTAACCGAAGAAACTGCGGGGATAGACTCCCAAGCTCCATGTCTGGTGGATGGACCTGTTGATGATTACGAAAGTTGGGACGGAGAGCCCCCAGAAGCGGTTCATAAAGACAAGATGGTTCTGTGCGTGCCCCGCCCGCGGGATTTCCGAACGGAATGAGTCTCACACCGTGCTTAGAAAGTACCAGACCGAGGCCGCCGCCGCTAGGGGCCATGAAGTAGTGATACTAATGTCAGGGGCATGGAGAACGTATGTTCAATCCGGCCGTCTGCATGATAAATGACTGACGGGTTTGCAGGTGGATGTCGCTCCTCTCCTACGCCTACACGAACAAGATGACATATGCACCCCTCCAGCCTCCGACTCTTAATACTGATCCAATGACGGATGTTGAGGTGCAACAACCACATTCATGTTCACCTCGTTCAATGTACTCTCTAGTAACCACAGTGGGTATTTCCTATGGATATATAACTCCCAGTGTTAATACGTTGAAAAGCTTGGGATCAAAAATATCAAGGAGGATGCACTAAGGGACATCCGATCCAAGCTCTCCGCTTCCAACATCGCGCAAGAACTCTTTTCCTCTTTTGCTACAAGGTGGGCATATTGTGGTTTTGCTTATTCGCTTTTTTTTCACACTTGGATATTCAGCCACGGAGCGGTCTTGGATATGGAAATTCAGTTCCTTCACGAAACATTTACCGAAAAGGACCCTAAGCTGCTGATTGACCATATCCAAAGGATGGTGTCTGGGGAAGCGCCATTCTTTCCCGCAACACTGAGCCTGGTATATGATCGGCTTGTTGAGCAGACATTTCCGAAGAACATTTCCCCTGGCTCTGGGCTCTCTGGACTTACCAAGAGTCAGAACGTCACCACCTCTACTCCTCCCATCCGGACATCACTTTTCACCTCCGGCGTTACCTCGAACAATTCCCCCGGCTCTGGGCTCTTCGGACCCACCAAGAGTCAGAACATCACTTTCTCTACTCCTATCTTCGGCAATACCTCGAGCACTTCTCCCAGCTCTGGGTTCTTTAGACCCGCCAAGAGGCAGAACGTCACTACCTCTACTCCTCCCGTCGGGACATCATCTTTCACCTTCGGAATTACCTCGCCTCCCACCTCTAATGTTTTCCGAGTTCCTCCTCCGATCTTGCGACCTGCTTCCCCAAGTCTACCGTCGGACCGGCTGGATTGATGTGCGTTCGGTGTCATCAGGTCAAGTCAATCAACAACCTCTACAATAACCTGCATTGTCCTCAGTGCTGCGTAAAGAACAGGAATGGAAAAGGTAAAAAGGGACAACCGTCCATGTGTTGCGCGAGTTGCGGTGCCTTGAGGGATAAACCTATAGGCGTCTGCCTCGAGCCCAAATGTAGGCGCCAATTTGTGTAGAGGTGAATATATGTGTAAATTTACGCCGCGGCATATCCCGCAATCTATGAGGTCAAACTGTATCCAGCGTACTAAACCAGTGAGTATTGACAGAATATTGGATTCGAAGATGTCCACTTGGCCAAGCCAGGCCAAACGATTCCCCGTGGAACAACCTCCCATTACTCGCGACGAATGGGTCCGTACTCGTGATTCCGAAGGAGGTGGATTCGAGACAGGATGAGGTCGGGGCGACACTGGGCTTCGGAGCACCGCCGCAGCTGTGATCGTGGCCGTAATGACCCATTATCTACACGCGGTGTGGACCACAAAAATCAATCCGCCGAGCGGCCTGTTCGTGCCACCCTCCAGGCTACCTTGTCTCTTCCCTGTGACAGGTCTGTCTTGCAGGAGAGCCGGAAAGTCCAGAGGCTGGAAACGTTGGGCACACCCCACGTCGTAGGGGAGCCGAATCTGGACGAGGGAGCTGAGATACAGCCATCACCAATACGACACGAAGGAAAGAGCATCTTTGGTAGTGATCCACTCTACGTAGGTTTCTGGCATTCCGAAGTGGTTGTACAGCAATGCCAGATTTGTCAAAGTGGACGATACAGTCGTGAATCTCCGAAAATCTTTCGCGTCAATCAAGCAACGGAATCTTCATCCGCATCTGAAAGAAGACCCGAGCAGGGATATGCACATCGATGGTATCGGGGTCCTGAAGGATCTTCGTTCGAGCCGAATAAGATCAAAGTGTACCGTGTCCGGGCCGCAGTCCAAGCCCTCGTGATTCGACGGCAGATCCAACAGCATACTGATAACCCAACGACCGAGGATCTGGTCATGAACTCACACCAGCGGGAAAGTCTATTCTTCGCATTAACACTCGGTCGGCGAGGTGGAGGTGAGTTCGGATGTCCTTTAGATCGGGGCGTTTGGGGTAAAATGGCAAGGTTCGATTCTTCCTTAAGCATACGAGATAATATTGCTACAGTGGGTGATAGAACAGCAAAGCCGGGAGGGACAGGTGTAGGACGAAGGTCGAAAGAAGTAGAAAAAA
>Ga0307513_10007766_pt1 | contig 13841 bp, 15 predicted proteins | sample 15_EM_MG_FD_202174 | JGI IMG/M metagenome (GOLD analysis project Ga0307513, IMG submission 202174) | Populus trichocarpa ectomycorrhiza microbial communities from riparian zone in the Pacific Northwest, United States - 15_EM | ecosystem: Host-associated > Plants > Roots > Unclassified | place... | reverse complement strand
TACATTTCCCTTGTGAACACGAACGGTTCGTCGACATCCTTGTTCCTCGCTCTGGCTACTTTCTCGTTGATCCATTCTCGTTCCTGTTGCTTCCGAACGCAGTTCGCCCACCAGCGGTCCGTGCTGCCCCTGATCATTGACGTATTGAGTTGACCGTGTTCGCTCTGTTCGTTCAGGATGTGTAATATAAATCCGTAATTCAGGTGTTCGCAGCCGAGCTCCGAAAGGCATTTGAGTATCCGCGAGATGCGAAGGTTGTTATGAGGAGATCCTATTGAATGAACAAAGAGGAGTGATAAGCGAAGGGGCCAATCACGCGGCAAAGCTATTGAAGGGGAACAGCAAAAACAACTATTGGTTCATCATCAAGCCCGCGAAGCGAACGGACGGATAAGATAAGATTTGAGTCCGCGGAGGCTCGCGTAAAAGCGGATGACGAGACAAACAGCCCCGGCTGAGAGCGAGGTCTGGACTGCAGAACAAAATCTAGACAGGGGTACGTACTGCACAAGTTCCTGTACTGGGCCACGTAGTTTTCGGACCGCAAAATCAACCCGGTTGCTTCATTTTCGAGCCGCATCCCGTAGAAATCAAGCATCAACTTGTAAGACGCCAAAATCCGTCGCATAATCGTTTCATCGTTCTTCATGGCCTTGATCTCGTGTTCCTGGAGAGGCTGCGCGGCATAGTTCAGCCCATACTCTCGGATTGGGAATCTGTAACCGTTATGAATTCGTGGGGTGACCTAACCATGTCCAGGGAACCCGGCGGGAGTGCGGTCCCACTCACAGCCATTGAATGTAGCCGTGTTTAGCCTCGAGCAACGAGTAATCACCAAACCATCTATCAACGTAGGAAATGACGAAACAGATGTCAGCCATGTCTCCTCCTAAAAGGACGCGGGAACAGAGAAAAACGGGAACGCATGGCGTACTCTTCGTGGATCTCAGAGATCAGCTTGCGGTCTGGTCGACATTTCAATTGATTGGAGTAGAACTTGAGATTGGTGGTCTGAAGGCGGTCATCGCGGAGGTCAGGATAGCCATCGAGGAACTCTTGGATGTCTCGAGGGATGAACGCGCCCATGGTCACACCAGAATGACCTGCGATCGGCGCCTGCCGAACCGAGGGAGGGCTGGTCACCTGTTCGACCTGGGAATCAAAACCTGCCCCTCATTATGCATTCGACTCCCCTATGCTGTGCCCACCAGAGGGTAGGCTCGTTTTGTCTTGAACCAGTGCTTTTTGTTGCGTGTCTCATTCTCCTTTCCTCCCGGATAGCTCTGGTAGGGTCTGGTTCCTGGGGTCCCGGGCAACAGCGTGGACCATCAGCGTGTTTGGCCCGCGCCCGGATTCAGCGCAAGCGCGGCTTTGTCTCCTGACTTTCTATTGCTCGGCCCTGGGCACCTGCCTACCCATACCCGGTATTCATTTCCGATTTTCTTGCGAATAATCGTTATGTCCTACAGGGTTGACTCGGCGCTCGGCGCTGGTTCCTCGCAGGACAAATGCGCCAGCCACATCCGGTAGACTATCAGTGTGGGGAAGCTAATCTAATCTCGGATACAACAAATAACGAACGATAATGAGAACAATGACCAGCTTCCCCTTGACTCACCAAGCTCGTACGCCACACTCCTTCCCCACGATCGACAAACGCTATCAAGATTCCCCCTTAACCTCTTGTGAATGTCTTTTATTCCGTTGCCCAACGACCCGGCCGTCGCTAGGGATACCTTGTTCGATGGTGGAGGCAGATGCCAAAGACAGCTGACAATCTGGAACATTACCGGTGACGGCAAGATCTCTCAGTGCAGTCGTAAAAGACTGCCATCCGATCAAAGAGAAACAGCCCGCCACACTAGACCAAATGGGACACCAGCTTTATTGGGTGGCTTTCCGCCATTATCTCCCTTCTAAGGCAGCTGTGAGCTCAGCACGAACACGTTTCCGAATATCCTGCGTCTCTCCGCCTCACCCGAGTTATTCTGAGCGAGCAGCGAGCGTTCAGAATACCATCAACTCGCCATTCACAGGTCTTTCGGGACGTCTTCCGAAATGTGACATATCTGGCTGCCTTTCGCCTTCCCATCTTTAATCCCACTCGGCTTCATATCCCGTTTTGGTTTCATAGAGACGGAAATTTCCAGCTAGCCCAAACACTTGCTGCCCTCACACTTCATCTCAGTGGAGTGGAAAAACTGCGGCCCACACGCTCGACAGATATCTTGAAGATACAGATAAGTAATTTTTTCCGTATTCATGATCATCTTGTTGTACATTCAAAGTAACCAATTACGAAAGGGGAAAGGGGCTATTTACTAAACTCTACGTCGATGATGATTTACAATCAAACGGCAAAAGGCACGGCGACTCCACCATTCTACGGGCCCCATCTAGCGGGCCAGAGTGCACCACGCCATCCGGGTGCAATGGCCCAAGACTGGCCCAAGATCGAGGGGAGGAAGGGGAACTGTTCTAGATCATGATGTGGATGCCCGACGACGGGAGTGAACGTTTTTAGCCGTATGACGGCACGGTTAAAGACGCGGAAGCTATTGCGACCACGGAGGTCGTGGACCGATCGGATTCTGAAACAGGAGTCCCATATCTCTGGATGCCCATCCCGCGAACACGACGACGAAGCGAAGACGCGCGAAACCCGACGCGCCGTCATAGCCAATCAGCCAGCCTGGCCAGTATTGCCCACCCATGCGCAAAGCGAAAAGGCACAAAAAACACCCCACCGCTCCGTGCTTCATCGCTTGTAAATCCGAATAACAGCGACTACCGCCCGAAATTCTCCCGGCCGAGTACGAGGAACCAGAAGAGCTTATCAACGTCTATTCGCTTTTTCAGATGCATATGTTTCCATCTGCGGAGGGAGAGAGAAGGGGCGGCGGAGTTTCCCCACACCGGGGACGGGGTTCAAGTTTATACCGGTAAGAACTAATCCTGGACAGCACACGACGCCTCACGGCCAACAATGCGCCGTTTGGACCCCCAAGATTAAGATTTGGAAAATCTACCGAACGATCTCTCACCCGCCCGTTCCCGTATCTCTGCTTCGATAGGGTTGACACAATGCACGAATTATTTGGGTATAGGCTGCAAACGTCACGCACACGACTGCTTGCACGGATGGAATTCGAAGCCTCATTCCCCGCACGTCGGACCAGTTCAGGAGATGGAGAACTCCCCCTAAATCTCAGGGAACGGATAGGCTATGACACTCTTCCCGTCCACCGGTTAAAACAGCGAAATCTCTTAAAACTTGCGAGAATAAGGGATAAATACTGCATCCCGCCGACCATCGGACGTAATTCAGTGAGTCTCCCCCTGCTCAGGGACTACCCCCGCGGAAACGGCACCAGTATGGGGGGCAATACGGGCTGTAAAACTCAATTTGACCACTCCGGATTTCCATGCTTACCGGCGAAGCGGACGCGAATAAGTTGGGGGCTTGGAGATGAATTATGGGCGGGGATCCGGGGTGCGCCAGAATTTTCGACAACGTTGCTGGGCGGGGAACTTGTCAGGGTCGGACCAACACAACGGGATGCTTCGGGATCACAGAACCGGAAACACAGCGCAGCGGAAAAACGTGGTGCCAGTGTCAGTGATCAATCCTATGTCAAAAACGGCGCTCATATAGAGCGCGAGACGGTCATCCAAACTACATGAACAACATGAGCCATCCCTTGCTTTTCGATCCTTTGTTCTCCCCATGGGCAGGGAGAGTGTTGTTCGGCACATCCGCACTTCGCGAACGTAAAGTCCGCCTCACGAGGCAGATGAAACCCGTGTAATGTCAACGTCATCCCTCGTCACAGAAACCAAAATACGTACTACGGCTCTTCCCGCCGTCTATGAACACATCGAACCAAGATAACGCACGTTCCACGTCTCTCGAGGTGTCAAGGCCAACGTCGGGCGGGGAGGGTCAAGCGAACATCTGAGACAGCAACCAGAAGGCCCCATTGATCGCATCCTGAATTCGAACACCGGTGGAGACCAAGAAACGCTCTGGAGCCCTCCTGCGCCATTTAACATTAGGCTAAAGGTTTTGAAGACCGCAGGCTGTAACACGAAAACTTGGTTGACGCCACCGTCAGCCTTGTCGTCAAGTCGCAGACGCGACTCTGCAACACCGGGGGCTTAGGAGAAATTGAAACAGGGTCGTAGTGGTTTTAATTTCGCCCCGATCGCGGTTATCGCTCCAAGAGGTGTATGAGTACCCACCAAGTACTTCGCGGGCTATACAAGCATGGGTTGGCGGAGGGAGGGATACGTATCAGTCGGGACTCGTAGAAGATAGTACTATGTATCCCTCAGAAAAACGATCGGTCGGGCAATGTGTCCCACGACGTGCTTTCCCTAATGGGGATCTACTTTTGACACTACCAAGATCCGCATGCCAACGTTTACATCACAAGGGAAAAGAAAAGAGAGTTTTGGTATTGTGCCCGGAACGCGGGGCCCTCCGTTAGGTTCGAACACGCCTTAGGCCGTGTGCCGTCGGGTTGAGTGAGCATCAGCCTCGTTCCTCATTCGCGCGTGCAGAAACGGATGCATTTGGTGACAAGGAGGCCGTGGAATAAAGCCCGTCTGGGTTAGTTTTTGAGTGTACGTTAACGCGCGGGAGGGCTAAGCCGCGTCAAGTTCTCCGTTAGTTCCAAGACCCCAGGACGGATCCACACGGCATTCCAAGGACGTCGAACATTCCCTCACTCTCGTCCGTCCCGCTAGGTGTTAACGTTGCCTGATGGAAGCTTTCATGGGGTCGACTGTCGACGGATCACTTCCGCGCAGCAGCCCCGGCCCGGGGCTCGGCCACCGCCTAGCACCACCACCTGGACGCACATCCGTTTGGATGCGTGGTTTTCTCGCTTCGACACCCGCCGATCAGGATCGCAACTTCGTCTCACACTGTTTGTACCTCTGGGCCATACAGGTGTGAAGTCCCTACGGAAATACGCAAGATCCTCATCCGTTGGGACTGAAACCCACCCCGTATGATACGAAAGCGGTCTATTTTCTCCCGGAAGTTTCGGGTGAACTTTTTGCGGTCGCACTCCCGCCTCGCTTCCCGCCGGTGGGTTGCTGCCGCACTTGCCACAGGGTCGAGCGAGGCGTGTGAGATATCATATGCTGGTCTGCTGGTGATGCCGTTTGCTGCACAGCCATTTACGGGACCCAATTCGACGACGGGTAAAGCTGCCCAAAGTCCGTCTCCGAGGTTACCCGTCGTTTTTTCTGATAGGACTCGAAACCCTTGAGAAAGTATCGGGTCGACTGTCTTCCGATAGTTCACACCGTCGCTCGGCCTGTTTTTTTTTAACGCTAGGGGTGGGAGTGGGAGAAATTTCCTCCAGTTGAAATTCTTCCAACTGCGCTGCCACACACGGCATATGTTGCAATTCCCAGTCTTTCCCTGGATTGCGCTGAAAGGGAATGTATGTTCTATGCGAACACCATCTTGTTTGCCGCCGTGACCTCACTCGAACGCCAGGGTAGGGCCAAATCAATAAGGCATCACTACGACTGAAACCCTCAAAGCGATCGCATGTCGGTAACGGTGTTACATATCTCCGATGGGTGTTCCACACCCCTCGGAACACATCCCGGTCGCTTCGCCATCCCCAGGGTTCGGTGGTAGGCTCTTGGGATCCAGACCCTCAACAAACCGAGTTGATCTCGATCAAAGATGGGGTTGTGACTGTATCTGACCACAGACCCTGCGCGACCCTGCGACCGTTTGTGTTGAGATGAATGTGTGTGGGTAGAACGGTGGGGCAGAACGTGGGGTAAGGTCTGGTAGGATAACCTTTTGGTGCCCTGACTACTCTTTTGTACGTACTGAGGAGAAAATGATCAGGTCGACATGACGAATAGGATTTGAAATGGCAAGCAGAACTCGACATCTTGTCTCAGACAAGAAGACGAAGCAACCCGCTCATCATGGGGGAGAACTGAGTTTCAGACGAGCCCCATGCGTGATCTGGTATATTCCTCTTGGGCGATTGATCAACGTTGAACGCAGAGGTGGGAGACAAGGAAGGCTCGGCAAGTATGTCCTTCTCTGTCCGTGACAATTGAGTTTCAGAGCACCCGGGGACCAATCAAGATATGCTTAAGGGAAGTGGGGTCAACGAGACGGATGATTTCATTCATTTGCAACGATCTTCTCTCGAGGATGGCGGGGTATATGTCATACCCTCCTTCCCTTGTTATTCGACAAGAAGATGACGACTCGAGGAGTGCGCACTGCTGATTCTGCAATGATCTGCGGCCCGGATGGCCCAAAACGATTGCTGGGCCATGGGGTACTATGTTCACGCGACCCAATTAACTGCGCGCCTTCATGCAACGCCACACACGACTTCATTTAGTGGCTGGCCATGTTCGCAGGCCTAGCACGGCCAATGGTAGGCCATGCAGGAGGCTGTTCGGATTACTCGGTGTCCCGCGACATTGGCGTCGGAATATTCTCGCCGTGTTGGGGGGGCGAACGTAAGGCGATGGCCTAGACACCCGGTGCGGTCCCAAGACCCGCGAATCAATGGAGTAAAGCCGCCACCGCCAATGCAGACGGACTTTCCGAGAATACGATAGGATCATCGCACGCACGGCAGACGGGGTCAGGTGGACGGACTGCCGTTCGAGGGGGCTGGCAAGCGCTGGATATATGCGGGGCAATTGTTCGGTCGATTATGGGCCAACGGCGACAGATGGATTGCATCATAGCGAAGGAGAATGCATGGATACGTAGGCTAACATGTAACGAGCAAGGATGGAGAGGCGAGGGATTGAATTGGGTGTGGGGAAATGAATGGGGGACGCATATGACGTTCTGGGTCTGGTGTCCCCCCACGGATGGCCCCATGAAATCATACCGTCGCCTCGCTGCATTCCCAGTCCAGACCGGTCTGCGCGTGTCAATCGACGCATCCCCGGCCAACGCAGTCTGGGGTAGGATCCGATGCGAGCGTGTGCGGGGGTGGGGGAGTCAGCTGGCCGTCGCTCGGCTGCCGCAGATTTGGGCAGATCCCATGTGTTTCCGCGTCCCCCCGCTGGCAACTACAAAGAAAGCCGTGCGTGCGGCCGCAAAAGTTCTAGCGGGGGGATTTTCCGTGTCGGAATAAGAGAATTATTAGGTACAGCAGGCGGGTCGGATGGGGGAGGGCGCGGGGACGTCGTGGGGAGGACGTATCCCCATTTGGACATGGTTACGCCGATTGGGAGGAATATTTTTTATTTTGCAGAATTTCCGGTTTACGTGTTTGACGCGGGGCGGACCGCGCAAAGACGGGGATTGTGATTAGTGGGAGTTGCCGGGGAGAATTATGCAATTTCGACGGGCAGGAATCTGGCGGTGTCAGATCCAGATCTGGGGTCCCTAAGCGAATCGGGAACGTGCTCTTTCTTCCCCTTCCCTCTCCCCGGACATCGGTTCGTATAAAGGCTGGAGGCTGTAGCCACTCCGTCCGTTCGATTCCCACCCTCGCCCCGTCCGCATCATTGGTGCTCCTCCTCCCAAGAGTCATGGAACTCGACTTTCAGATCGACACTTCCTGGTGCATGGGCTGTTCCAAGCAGATCCTCCCAAAGCGTTCCTACGTCCCCATCCCCCAACAACTTCCCCAACAACCCCCCACCCGTGCGTCCTGATAGCCACTTATCTCTTGTTCTGAAACTCACTCTTTTCTTTACAGCCACAAAGCAGTCTGCTGCCGTCGTCCGCCAGAAGAAAAACGCTGTGCGAGGAAGGGGTGGTCTGGTTCATGGCACTGGTCGTGTAAAGCCCAACGGTACGATCCGACGTTCCGATTCCAACTCCTCCAAAAAGTCCGTCCCCGAGCCCGCTCCCCTCGAACCGTCAAAGCAGCGGCTCGTTATCGAGCAGGGTCCGACGCCCCTCTACTGCTCCGATGAGTGCAGAATCGCCGACCTCAACGCCTCCCATGGCATCCTTGGATCGGACTACAATCCCGATCGCCAATCCCCCCCTCCCCCTCCCGTCCCCCACAACTCCTTCTCCTCTCTCGTCTTCTCGACCTCACAGGACTCCGAGAGCGACTCCTCCAGCTCCACCGATTCTTCGCTCGAGCTGACCGACACCGATCGCTGCCATGCCCGCCTTGCCCCGCTCTATGGCTTCCCCCCCCTCCCACCTCGTCCACACCTCGCCCGCCCCGAGCCGGACCAGAAGGTCGACCCCTCAAAGCAGTACCAGTCCGGTGTCATGATGGCTGCTCAGAGGATCAAGGCCAATCTGTGCAAGGAGGTGCCTAAACGATCTTCCTTCGCTCACCTCAAACCACCCTCTTCCAACGAGCGCAAGCCCATCCCCGGCTGGACTGACGGCAGCGACGGCTGGCGGGCGGAGGTCTACTCCTTCGCCAAGCCCCGCGATCACTCCCTCCCCGTCGACGAGAGCTCGGATCCCAAACGTGCCTACAAGGGCTTTGTCGCTTCCTCACAGCGCCAGGGCGGTGTCTACTCGACATTGGACATCAAGTACCAGGTGCCTCAACCATTATCCGACGAGCCAACCTCCCTCCCTCGCAACAGGACTGTTGACGAGCTCTACTCCAAGTACAATCTCGCTTTCGCTCGTCGCTGCGAGTCTCGTACCTCTATGCACTCTTCCTCATCCGTCCTCTCTATGGCTCGCTCTCTACCAACGACTGTCGCCCCCATCATCAAGAGGAAGGAAGTCCCCATCCTGAAGAAGGGTGCCGAGGGCAAGCTCCTCGTCCCTGATGTCAAGTTGAAGGTTTCCACTTCCTATGTCACCATCTCCGGCTCCTCTGCCAACAGCAACAGCCGCATCACCCGGAGAACCAGCGAATTCAGCGATGGATCTATGACCAGCGTCACTGAAGAGGATGAGCTCAGCTTCAAGCCGCGCACTGTCGAGAGTGAGTCTCATTCTCTGCGTTTTCTCCGACCCCGGCTCATCTGTCCCCCAGCACGTGCGTGGTCATATGACAACGTTCTTACATACCCCTGCATGGTGCCACCGGTCAGGACGGAGCGGCGCATCGAGAGGCACGTAGTCGACGGTGTCGAACGGGACATTGAAGTTGAGGTCGAGTTGCCTCTCAAGAGGCTGTTCCTCTTCCCGGGCAAGGAAGTTCGTTAGAACTCTTCTTATCGCCGCCTGCTCCTTTCTCTCCAACACCTTGCATCGTATCAAACCATCATCTGCATAGCATCGCATTGTCTCGCATCCTATACCCCCTCATCCGCCGCCCACACATACTTCCTCTTTGGCTCTCCTACCTATCCTACCGACAATGTTGCCTTCTAATGACGGGACCCCGGATCTTACGAGCTTTTGACGACATCGTCACGACCTGATTTATACACTCTATTATCTGCTTGCACACACTTCGCCATCACGCACACTCTTTCGTCGCTGCTCGCATCCGCTATCGTCCTCGTCTTATGTCCGCTGCATCGTCTCCTCCACGCCATCTCAAGCTAGTGCAATGCCTTGTCCAAAATGTTTTATGTCTTTGTCCGGTTTCGGTCGCCCCGTCTTTCTCTCTCGTTGTACATTTTGTGCGTGTTATCGGCCCTTCTTCGTCATTGCTATCGAATCCTTCCTGCCTTTTGTCGCCACCCCACCAGGGACAGGTGGTCGACCATTTGTATCATTTTGTACTACCCTCTTCTTTGTTATTCTCCATACCATTGGACTGTATATACGGAGTCTGCTCTCTAGCCTTGCGGTGATGAAGCGACTCGCGGTTGTCTTGTTCGGTTTTTTGGCGTCTTTGGGGTTTTCTCCAGTCATTGAGTACACTACGAATAATTACCTTAACGAAAGTTTGTCTTCCATTGCGCACCTGGTCGGTTGAATTGTACGATATACGACGCGAATGTATTACGTCTAGTTCTAACGCAACGGAGTTACAATGTGATTGATATGAAGATTTTCTGGTGCCCCTCTCGGTGTCATTCCGTGAAATGGCGATCTGTTTGAATGTATTGTCGTTGAAGTGACTTTGGATTGAGTGTGGAGAAGTCCTAGCGTGGCTGGAACGTTCCTCAGGACGAAGTCTGTTTTGGGGCCTGGAGGGTGGTTGATAGGTACACACGGTACGGCGTATAGAGATTCAAGGATTCTGGTCGGTTTTGCCTTGCGTTCTTTTACGTCTCCCGTGATGAGGGTCCTACTGCAGACTCTTTTTTTTTTTTTCGTTCTCGGACGGGGTTGGGCTTCTTCGTTCTTCTAGACGTGAAGATTGCATTCTCCAACTCCGCTCCCTCTAGCTAGCTCACACACACACTCTCTCTCTTCTCGGAGTTGTGCCCATATCCGTAGTATGCAGACACTTGTGGTTGGCTATCGCGGGTAGTACTCTTCATAGTCATAGCTTATTTGCGCCCGATGATGTGATCTCGGGGATGAATGACACTTCCGAGTTGTTTTTTTTTCTCTCCTCGTTTCAAGTCTCGGTACAAGTCTCGGTACTTGAAGAACGCAGGGCCCCATATCTCGACCTCCTCCGAATTTCCGATGGCGGAAATAGAGGATGTAGACAAGTGGTCGCGGGCTGATAACGAGTCGAGCGGATCGCGATCCCGGGGACTCAAGTCGTCGCCTAGATCCCAGCGGATAATACGGGTTTGTTCAAGCGGATCACAACGTCAATCCGATGAGAGTTTCAACCAGCGTTTTGTTTTTTTGTGCGTCATGACAAGAATATGACATGTGAATAAGTAATGCTTTTTTTGACATGTCCGTGACATATCATAGACCCTGGAGACGACGTCGTGATTGGTGATGGTGGGAGATTCACGCGCGACCTCACTCTCGGGTCGCTAGTAGCGTAAATCTTCAGGGTGATCGTAATCAGACAGCCGCTGGTGTGGGACGTGTGGACATAAAAGCCGGGACGAAGATGTGGTAAAACACATGAGACGGGTGTCGTTCAATCGAATCATATGTACGTGGTTGCGGATGCACTCCGTCGCTCATGTGAATTCTTTAGCTCATGGTCGACGGACTGAATTCGGCGAATCGAGAGGGTTTAGCCTTTGGCTACGTTCACGTTGGGTAAAAGGTTCGTCGCATATGCTCACGGAACGGTACCACGTGTGTTTCCAGATTACTGACCTCCTGATGCATATGGCTGGTGGCTGGCTCGGCATCACTCCTTAGTAGGCACCGGTACCGCGCTGGCCTACCGGTCTTCACTTTAGTTTCCACCACACGCCTTAGCCCCCATACGAACGAATTCCGACCCCCGAAACCACAGCTCGGAGAGGGTTTTTCGGATCACTCCAAAGGACTCTAAAAACGCGCTAGTGTCCCAAGTGGTTCGACGGACCGGAAGGCGACTTGTGCGAGGCCACAAGGCCTTGAAGGCCAAGACCTCACAAGGACTTTAGAATCCGCGCGTTTGAGATGAGAATTGGATATTCGGATTTGGTGCATAGTAGGGTGATTGGATCCGTTTGTCCCTCTTTGTTGGGTTCGAACAAGCGGATTCCAACAACAGGTACAGGAACACCACGGAGTTCGGGGTCAGTGCGCCGCGCTACGGCGCGTAGCTATCCGAGTCCAATACGCGATTACGGGAGGCAAGGGGGAATCCGCGTACATGCCCTCTCGTCGACGCGGTGGGATCGACGCAGACAAATCCGGGCGTGATCTTCAAACTTTCAGAAGCACTTGTCCCAATCAGGAAGGCCACTCGCGGTATACTCGGGATTGCCTTTTCCGGAACACCCTCCAACCGGATGTCCCCAATCTCACCGATGTCGATGAGGTCGATTGTCCTGCAGTCCCGTATCCCGGAGTGATGCCCGTACGCCTCATTTTTGACCCGCTCCTCCTTGATCAATCGCACAACTCACCGGCACCTGTATGCGGAAAAGCCGTGGGACGTTGACCGGATTTACCTTTTGGGCGTTCTGGACCGGTTTCTCTGAGTCTGACCGACACAAGAGAAGGAGAGGTACTGAGAAGGACCACCCAGCCACACGTCGGTCATGAAGCGGCGACACTTAGGAGAACAATGGTCCCGGGGATCTCGTTCTAGCAGTGCGCCCAGCGAGTAATGGATCCCCCGGGTCCCTCCTTTCCCCACTTTCTCGGCCCGGAGGCGTCCGTACGCCGGGGGGGATCTCTATCCGAGATGGTCGGTGGCCAACGAAGGCTGATCATCATCCTCCAACACCTTGCGGCTCCCCCCCACAATCTCCCACATCCTTGTGTTCGGAGGATTTTGTCCCATCTTGGGATTAAAATACACCCGTACCGATGACCGTGACGCCGTACCTCGCACAATTCATTGGCGGGACAACCTCTGATGTCCTTTGCATTTTGTCGGGTCAAGGTGGCGCGGCTGATGCCGTCGGATGAGTGTGTGAGAATAGGAAGCAGCTTTACCACCCACAGAAGCGGATCAGTCTTTGCGTCATCTCTTTAAGCGATCCCGACTCATCCCGTCGCACTCTTGATCCCAACCCACCCTTCTCGAGCTCGCAACCCTCCAAGATGTTTTCCCAGTATTCGGGCTCTGGCCGTGCAGCATTTGATCCCCGACGAGGTTATCGAGAGCCAAACCGTTGATCAATCCCGCTGATCGCCCGCTGGCGATGGGACGGCTGTACGTATAAGATGGATACGGGATCAAAAGGGGATCAACGGAGAGGTGCGCGGGTGGCCGTGCGTGATAAGGTCATCGACAGCTCGCGGTTGGTTGGGGATTAAAATGATTACCTGTACTCTACCGGCGAAGGCGTCACTACGGTTGTCAGATTATTCAATCGAGGTTTTTCTTTCCCGCCTTTCTATCAGTTCTGTCACTCACCGCGTTTCTAGTGCTCATTTAGGCCTCGTGCCCTCCAGTGTTGGTGCGCCGTGTCCCGCCCTTCGGACCTCACGAACGCCCTAATCCATTCAATGGCGTCCGGGGCGGAAGAGTTGGATGCAGGGTTATCCTCTGTTCCTTCCACATTTTGCGTTTTTACGTCTCATCCAAAACGGGACAGCCGAACTCCCGCTCTTTCAGCCCGCCCAACGGAAAATAATCCGAGTACACCCTCCGACCCACTCCACTCATCTATCCTTCACTCGCCTCGTGATTCCAGTTCCCATATGGGTGGTGGTGATGATGTGTTTCGGTCATCACCGTGTTGAATGTCTTTTGGATTCCATGAAACGGAAGAAACGCCGGATCCTTCGATTTCGGACCTATTGTTTTTCCTCTAGGCTTTCCCCCAAACCAGAAGTCGACACCCCCCACCAACGGACATGGGTATGAGAGCCTGCCCACTGACCGCTCATCCCGGCGGCGACCTCAAAGGTTTCTTGCCGTACATATGTGCGGGTGAACGGGTGTAAAAAGCATACGTCCGTCTCCTGTACGTACCTGGGCGCACGCATCGAACTTAGGTCATCCGTGCTATCCACCAAACCAGACAACAACTCAAACAGCCGCCTTCCGGCCGCTTTGCTTGGCGTGGAGCGTGGTGAAGGGATTACGGTAGAAACATGGGGTACGTGAACCTCCGAATTCTCATTTCTCTGCAGGATCGAGAATGATCGGCTTGGCAGAATTTCAGTGTATATCACGGCAAGATCCCACCCCCGACAAGCTCGATGGAATACGCCTTGAAACCCTTGTCAACATCTTCGATCTTCAGTAACCGCCCAGGGGATCGCACTGAGTTGAAAGTTCGTCCTCGCTGCATATGCTTGTGTATCTGGCACTGCTTACCGTGTTGGATATTTGAATGTTGTTTAGTGTGCAGGTGATACGCTGATGTCATGAGCGTCAGCGTTCGAGTTCCTCAAAAGGGAGGAACCATTCGTACGT
>Ga0307513_10007764_pt1 | contig 13841 bp, 9 predicted proteins | sample 15_EM_MG_FD_202174 | JGI IMG/M metagenome (GOLD analysis project Ga0307513, IMG submission 202174) | Populus trichocarpa ectomycorrhiza microbial communities from riparian zone in the Pacific Northwest, United States - 15_EM | ecosystem: Host-associated > Plants > Roots > Unclassified | place... | reverse complement strand
ATTTATACTACAATTTTACCATTGGCTTCACCGATGAAAAATTTAAATAATATTATTTTGCATTTTTCTGGCGGTGACTTTTAACCTTTCCGTCGGTAACGTATTAAAATTCCATCGATAAAGTTTAAATTTCGCACTAAAATTTTTAAATTACCCTCCAGAATTTTGACAGTCGTCGATATCAACACGTTGTCAGAGGAGCTAGAGAGACATTAATGCCCGTACCTTGGAATGTGCACAGTCCGTCGGTATGTGTCGATTGAATCGACATAGAACTCTAACAGTCACGTCTCTGTAACATACTAACGGACGGTATCCGTCTGCACATACATTGGTGAATGTGGCAAATGCAATAAATATTTTGCAACTCTCGGTAAAATACTAACGGAATGTGTTTGTCTGTAGAGACGTAAGTGAATGTGGCAAATGCAGTAAATATTTTGCAACTCTCGATAAAATACTGATGAATTGTATCCGTCTGTAGAGATGTCGGTGATTGTGGCAAATGCAGTAAATATTTTGCAACTCTCTGTAAAATACCGACGGATTGTGTGTCCGTCTATATAAACGTCGGTGATAGCGCATTGGGCGTGACATATTATGTTTGTATTGCCTATTTATTCTCCTGCAAACGCTTCAATTGCAAACTTCCCACACAACACAATAACAACAGTGAACAATTATAAAATAAATATTTCGTGTTACAAAATATCATCCATAATATTACATTATAAAAAAAATGTTTTACACTTTCGTGTTCTGATAATTAGTTAGAATTTTCTTCTTCTTCGTTGTCAATTGAATCATTATCAACTCCATCACACTCTTCAATGTGGATATCATCATCATCTTCATCAACATTTTCTTGTCCGTTAGAGCTCAATACATTATTCAACTCATCTGTGTCAACATCAACAAGACTATCATTGAAAACACAAAAATTCAAATTTTCTTCTAAGTCAATTGAAGAAGCAACTCGATATGGTTCAACCAACTCAGTAACTTGAAAGACTTCATCTCGCACACCTGCGTCTTCATTCTCTTCCTGAACAACCTCGACACGACCCTTGGGTTTTGTTTTTAAAATGGATAACCAATCAACCCTTGATCGGTCCTTTCTAAATGAAGGGGTGTATGTGTAATAAACTTGTTGGCATTGCTTTGCGAAAACAAAGACATCGTTTACGTTGCGGAGTCTAGCTTTTGAGTTGATTTCAACGAGACCATAGTGACGATCTACTCTGATTCCTCTATCAATTGTGCCATACCAATAACATTTGAATAAAAACACTCTATTATGCTCGTTATGATATTGCAATTCAATGACCTCTTCTAATTTACCATAGTAGTCAACTTCAAACTCACTACAAGTCGATCCTTTAACACAAACACCATTATTCTATGTCTTTCTTCCATGCCCATATTCTTCAGTATGAAACACATATCCATTGACAAAATACCCATTGTAGCACTTAACTTTTCTTTAAGGGCTCAGGCTTAGTAAAGACAATGAAATAGTAACACTCCCTCTCATTTGATAAACCTTGTATATCAAGTACAACAATAATCAATAAACGAGAATTCTGTAATATTGACGTACAGTTACGTTGCAAGAGATAATGAGTTTGTGATAGAACTTATATATGTTCTGAACCACGTGGCAAATTGTTCATCTTTTAATTGAAAGATTTGGGATTCAGTCACCTATGAGTTATTGGATAGTAAATATCATCGATGTTGCCTACGAGGTTGTTCCAAATTATATGAGTTAATTTATGATATTACAATAAATAAATAGTACACTATTGAAAAAGTTTAAAGAGTACATATACTTACTTAACACAAGGTCTCAACTCATCACAGTTAAATAGAACATAATTGTGTGCTTGTCCGAACTCTATTTCAGACAAATATCTTCCCCTTAGATATTGACAAGTTCCCACTTGAAAGGCACTTCACCACCATCATCATGCCGTGGAACGCGGTTGATTCTCGTTCTCAAATGAGGTTCGAAATAGTACGAGATAAATGTTGAGATCTCTTCAACAATATAGGCCTCGCATATCGAAGTCTCTACATGCGCCTTGTTCTTAACCTTTTTCTTAAGATTGAACAAGTACCTGCATGGAATTAAACAAAAAATTTCAATTAAGAAAAAACAATGAAAAAACTCTTAATAATGAATTACATTACAACTGTAATATCTAACCTCTCAAATGGATACATCCATCTATACTGGACTGGTCCTCCAACTTTTGCCTCATAGGGTAAATGTATGGGTAGATGCTCCATCGAGTCAAAAAATGATGGAGGGAATATCATCTCAAGTTTGCAAATTGTCTTAACGATATTTGTTTCAAGCCTTTCAATATGATCAACATTCAACTTGCTGGAGCATATATCTCTAAAGAAATTACTGATCTTCGTGACTGCATCCATTTGTAGACTAGTAGTTGTGCATTTTTCTCTAACTCGAAGCTTGCTCTGGGTTTTGCAACCCGTGACCCATCACAAACCAACTCCATATTTGTACGATTACAGAACAAAGCTATATCCAATCAAGCCTTGATGTTGTCCTTTGTCTTCCCCTTCACATCCATGACGGTGTTGAAAATGTTCTCATACATGTTTTTTTCTATGTGCATGACGTCAAGGTTATGGCAGAGGAGATTGGTCTTCCAATAAGGAAGCTCCCAAAAAATACTTCGCTTTACCCAATTGCGAGTCAAACCAAAACTAAGAAACTTCTGCTTACCTGATTGGAAACCAAACACAATGTCACCGTACTCTGATACAACATAATGAAATTCTTCACCAAAAAGACGTGGGGGTGCAACATCCTTTTCAACTCTGCTAACAATGAAATTCTTTTTGTTCTTTCTGTACCTGTGATTCGTTGGCAAGAAACGACGGTGGCAGTAAAAAAAAGAAGCTTTACCTCCATTTGTTAACGTGAATACCTTATTGTTTTCCATGTAGTATGGACATGCTAGTTTTCCATGTATGCTCCAACCAGAAACCATTTCATAAGCTGGGAAATCATTGATAGTCCACATCAAAGCCGTCTTCATAACAAAATTTTGTTTCCTCGATATATCATAACTCAAAGCTCCAGAGGACCACAACTGCGTCAACTCATCAATCAACGGTCGAAGACAAACATCTATATTCCGGCCCGGACTGCTCGGACCTAGTATGACCATAGATAAAAACATGAAGTCCGGCCTCATACACATCCTCGGTGGCAAGTTATAAACCGTTTGTATGACCGGCCAACAAGAATAAGGAGCAACAAATGACCTAAATGGGTTGAATTTCTCTGTACACAACCCAAGACGCACATTCCTTGATTCAACTGAAAAGTGAGGATGCACACTGTTAAAGTGTTTCCATGCTTCGTCGTTAGAAGCATGCACCATCACTCTATCAACTGCATTATATGATTGATGTCATGTCATGTGCTCAATAGTCCTTGGTGATATGAATAACCTCTGCAATCTAAGTGTGATTAGGAAGTATATAAGTTTTTTATATGCCACGAGAGCCTTTCCCCTACAGTTCGGGGTTTGTAACGGGAATGCCCACATGTCATGCACTCGGTCAGCTCAGCATTTTCAAGGTAGTATAACATGCAGAATTTAGGGCACATGTCAATTTTCTAGTATCCTAAACCGAGAGGTTTCATCATGGACTTAGCGCATATAAGTTCTTTTTCAGTCTGTTCCCTTCAGGTAAAATGCTTCTCGCCTATTCAATAATTTTGTCATAACCGGTCTCACTCAACCCGTGATCTGACTTGATGGTGAACACCTGTGCTACGACCGATAATTTACTGTGGTTTGGGCAACCATCTCATAATGATTTGTCAGAATCTTTCAACAGATCAAAAAACCTTGCTGCATCTGCATTAGATTCTTCTTATACAATTGGAAATTGATTGACATTACCTTGATTCATTCTCATTGCATCCATAACCATATTCCTGTAAGGATTACTATTGTCATTTACAACTCCATGCACCCTCTCTACCATGCTCTCATTAGGAACAAATAGTTCTTCATGTGCATACCAACACAGGTAATCCTCCATGAACTCTTTGGTTAGAAGATGCATCGTTACAACATCTGGATGGAGAAACTTTTTAATTTTACACTTCCTGTATGGACACCTAATATTGCCTTCAGTAAAATTCCTCAGAATAGATATTGAAAAATTAATATAACCTTGAACCCCATTACAATAATCCATCTTCCGCAATCCTTGGGGTGAGTCTCGATACATCCAGATCGTCACCTTCAGCAGCACCAGGGAACAGGGGAGAAGAACTAAAGAAAAGAAACAGAGAGAAGGAGAGAACCAGACGCAGAGAGAGGGGAAGAAAGACGGGGTAGAGGAGATTCAAAAAAAGAAGAAGAAACAGAGACGATAGAGAGTAGAGAAACACAGCAGAAGAGAAAGAAGGAAAACAGAGGGGAAGAGAAGAACAATAACCTCTCTCTCTCTGGTCTCTCTCTCCACCATTTGAAACGGCACCATTGCCGCCACAACACCGCCACCGCCAACGACTGCACCGCCAATGCCATTGTCAGGTCAGCCTCTCTCTCCTTCTCCCTTTCCTCTGTCCATTTTTTATTCGTCTTCATTTGCATGCAGAACGTGAGCAATTCACGTTCTGCAGCAAATGAAATATAATTAGGTGGTTACTGTGTAGAGCATAGTAACCATCTAATTATAATTCACTGGTTACTGTGCTCACCAGCAACCAATATATTGGTTGTTTCGGGTTGGAACATCAGCCCAACCCACGCGGCTGGTTTGAGTCCAACCACAAGTAGGTTCTCTTTCATGTCGATTCTGGCCTGATTTCATTTTTGGCAGATTTCGGCCCAGTTTCCTTTTGGGCCGGGTCTGGCCCATTAAAAAAAATTCAAAAAAATCATTTTTGAAATTTGTGATTTTTCTGCGTAAATTTTTAATGACATTTTGATTAATATTGGTTTGTATTTTTATATCGTAAAGATACAAATCCAGTATTAAAATACCCAGTTTTCGTCAAAACATTAATTTTAAAAAAATGTTTTGTTTTCATACATACGACCAAGTCTCTTAAACAAAAAAAAATCATATCATATTGTCATATAACAAAAATTCAAAAATATGTATTAGCATGCATTTTGGCTTTAATAACCAGTTTATTAAAGTCACGAGAACTAGGCCAATGTTTCAAAAATTCCAAAAAAAAATATTTTGTTTTCTTTTAGTATCCGGGGTTACTACCTTATACGTAAGACGTATTCCGAGTATTAAATTTTTTTGCTGACGTTAGAATGGTTAGATTTTACCCGATAAGATAAGGATCTCCTTACCGAGGAAGACTTTTCTTAAACCATAGACGGACCAACAATTAGAAAACACGACAAGACCTTAGATTTCATCAGACAATAAAACAATGCAGTTTACCTTAGGTAGGGCATATTTGGGGTGCTAATACCTTCTCTTTACGCAACCAGTCCCCGTACCCGATCTCTAAGACTAGTTAGGGTTCATAGTGACCAAAATACTAGGTGACGACTCCTATTCTATTTTTCCACTAATAAAAGACAAGAATTCCTTGTCTCCCCACATTTGCCACATTAGATAGATACAACATTCAGGGTGGATGTTTTCGTCACGACGCCGCACACGTGCGACAACATGTATTAATTAACTATATTAAGTAAATAAATTTATAAAAATATTGGTTTGCCTCGACATTATCCAACAAACTAAAAAAGGACTTCTCTTAAATATTCATTATCAATTATCAACGTCCATACAAATTTATACATATATAAATTTACGGAAATTACAACTCCGCAATAGAATTGATAAAAATTAAAACAGACCCGTTAAACATGTTATTACTTATTTTATTACAACACATCTAATTCGGTAATTCAATAAAGTTTCAACAATTTACAAACAAATACAATTTGACAAAATCCAAAACAAACCATAATAACTACAAAATTATACATTCATACTACAAGTTTCTTTGACAAATAACAATAAAACATGCACATACACTAACAAAATACATATATTAAAAAAACAATTAAAAATTATAAAATTGACATTTAAATATTAAAATTAAAAATGATAGATTTACTTACAAAAAATGATAAAATCCACAATAAATCAGAGCACGGATGTTGTGACCACGTATAAAAGTACAAGAAAGATGACTTGTGTTGAGAAGAGGGGGGTATTTTTAGGGGGTGGTTGTTTGAAGTTTGGGAGGGGAGAGTTGGGATGGGGGCAAAAGAAGGAGAAATAGGAGAGGAGAGGGTCAACAACGTGGGGATATATTAGCTTTTATTGATGGACTCACCGACGGCCACATTCTGTCCGTATAACTTTCGGTAATACGTCGGTAATTCTGACGATGAATGGGTCACGTCATTGTACGAATATCTCGATTTGAATCCCTCGATCATTTCGTCGGTAAAATCATCTACAAAAAATCCACGTCATCAAACTGCTTTTCTTTTTCAAAATTCTATATATTCCGTCTAAAATTCAGTCGGTAACTACCGACATAATTAATCCGTCAGTACATACCGATTCAATTTCAGACGGATTACAAGTCGTCGGTAATTATTACCGACAACAACATTCTGTAATAAGAATATATCCGAAGTCATCTTTACGCTTCTGCCCTCGACTTGTAGCATATTCTATATTTAATGCCTACTCCAGTTTCAAAAAAATGCAAAATAGAAACCGCTCCTCCTAAGCCATGGTGGTGCTTCCTTATACTGTTGCTTTCCTACTCCTTTCCTTCTTACAGACTGTAAAAATTGCAAGTAAGTTTGCGTCTCTTTCTATATTAGTTTCCTCCTTCCATTTCTAAAGAATTTACCTTCTTACAGACAAGTAAGTAACATATATCATGATTCACATTCAGAATAAACAAGGAGGTATCAACCTTTGAAGCCCGAAAACCAATAGTCAAGAGAAAATCACTTAGTCGCATGTACTAGGCCCACAGTGCTGGTTTTAAGCCATAAAGAGATTTGTGAAGGCGACAGACATGAGTAGGCAGAGCAGAGTCGACAAAGCCTGGGGGTTGTTGCATGTAAACAACCTCGCGAAGTGAGCCATGGAGGAAAGCATTGTGAATATCAAGTTGTCGAATCTACCATCGTTTTTAGACTACAATCGTGAGGACTAACCGAACAATAGTCGGTTTAACAACAGGACTGAAGGTTTCTGAATATTCTATACATTCTTGTTGGGTGAACCCTCATGCAACCAAGCGAGCCTTGTAACGGTCAATGGCCCTATCGACTCAACGCTTGATTTTATACACCCATCATCGGCCAACAATGTTCATTGATGGATCAAACGGCACCAATGACCAAGTGGCATTGGCATGTAAGGCTGCAATTTCATCCTTCATGGTAGTATGCCAACACAAATATTGGCCAGTTTCCTTAAAACTCGGAGGCTCAAGAGTAGAGGGGGACATTACTAGTGGAGCTGAAACTGGCAGAGAGGAAACTGAAGCAGAACTGATGTGGGCAGTCTTTTGCTGTCTAGGACGCAGCACCATGGGAAGCTGCTGAATGGGCTGCGTAGCAGAAGGCTGATCTGTGGAAGGCTGTTGTGGAAGAGAATATACAGAGAGATCCACGCATAAGTCCAGACCAGGCAGGGACTGAGCAAAGTGCCCAGATGGAGAAGAAGAGGTTAGCGGCGAGGCTGGAGAGGCTACAACAGAGGGCGAATCCGATAAAGATAGAGCTAGCACCACATAACCTGAACCTGCAAAAATCAAGAGACATAGATGGAGATGATGGTGAGGGGACTGACATGTTAGTGGGAAGGAGAGGTGTGGCGGAGACTAGTTGGGAAGGAAAGATGGTGAGGGAGGGTAGGCTAGAGATAGTGGCAGGTGGAGAAGATAATTGAGGGATGACAGGGGCAGATGGGAGGACAGACTCAATGAACGGGAAAACCTATTCATGAAATCGAACATGATGGGAAATGTAGATGCGGTCAGATGAAAAATCAAGACAATGATAGCCTAGATGAGACGAATTATAACTTAAGAACACGCATGGGGTGGAGTGATAGTCTAGCTTATGAGCATTGTAAGGACGAATGAAAGGAAAGCAGAGACATCCAAAAGTACGTAAAAGGCATAATCAGGCATCTGATGAAACAAACATTCGAAGGGAGATTTGTTGCTTAAAACCGAGGTTTCAAATGTATAATTCCAAAACTCAAAGGTGCCTTACATTGGCCTAGAAGAGTAAGACCGGTTTCAACAATATGGCGATGACAACGCTCAACAGTACCATTCTATTCGTGAGTATGTGGACATATGAGAGAATGGTGAATACCGATGGTTTTGAAAAAGGAATTTAATTTAGGATATCCACCACCCTAGATAATTTGAACAGATTTGATTGTCAAAGAGAACTGACATTCAACAAGTACTTGAAATTGTTGAAACACATTGAATACATCTGATTTTCCAGCAATAGGATAAAACCAACTAAATTTTGTATGTGCATCACAAATATGACAAAATATCAAAAACCATCAGACGATAGCATAGGAGCAGGGCCCCAAACATCACTAAATATAAGTTCAAGAGGAGTAGATGTTTTATGACTCGTAGGTCCTAAGGACAAATGAGAGGATTTTCCAAACATACAAGCTTGACATTTAAAATTAAGATGACGAAAGGTAGAGACAACCTTTTTATTGGACGCTAAGAGACTCAGAATACAGGACTAGGGTGACCAAGTCGACGATGCCAAATATCAGCAAAAGTGGTCATGCTAGTGGACAAAAAAGCATGTGGCAGAGATGTGGCAGAAGACTCTGAAAGGACATAGAGGGCGTCTTTACTCTGACCGGAAAGAAGAACTTCCTTGGTGATGAGATCCTTGACATAGAAAACAGAAGAGTGAAATTCAAAAAAGACATAATTTTCACGACAAAATTGTTGAACAGATAGTAAGTTTTTCTTAATGTGAGGAACATGTAATATGTTGGACAAGGTGAAGACTCGTTTTGGTGTATGCAGGAGATTATGTGCGGTATTAGAGATAACAAGTCCCTTACCATCACCAACATGCAGATCATTACCGATATAAGGTTACTAATTTTCCAGCAATAGGATAAAACCAACTAAATTTTGTATGTGCATCACTAATATGACAAAATATAAAAAACCATCAGACGATAGCATAGGAGCAGGGTCCCAAACATCACTAAAGATAAGTTCAAGAGGAGTAGACGTTTTATGACTCGTAGGTCCTAAGGACAAATGAGAGGATTTTCCTAACAAACAAGCTTGACATTGAAAATTAAGATGACGAAAGGTAAATACAACCTTTTTATTAGACGCTAAGAGACTCAGAATACAGGACTAGGGTGACCAAGTCGACGATGCCAAATATCGGCAAAAGTGGTCATGCTAGTGGACAAAAAAGCATGTGGCAGAGATGTGGCAGAAGACTCTGAAAGGACATAGTGGCCGTCTTTACTCTGACCGGAAAGAAGAACTTCCTTGGTGATGAGATCCTTGACATAGAAAACAGAAGAGTGAAATTCAAAAAAGACATAATTTTCACGACAAAATTGTTGAACAAATAGTAAGTTTTTCTTAATGTGAGGAACATGTAATATGTTGGACAAGGTGAAGACTCGTTTTGGTGTATGCAGGAGATTATGTGCGGTATTAGAGATAACAAGTCCCTTACCATCACCAACATGCAATTGATCATTACCGAGATAAGGTTCTGTGTGTGTCTACCATTAAATGTCTGGAGTAACATGGCGATTCGCACCTGTGTCAGGAAACCAAGTGGTAGAATCTTCTACTGATGCAGTACTAAAAGAGAGGTTAGCCGAGGCGTGATTTCCATGGTGAACAAGCTGGGAACACTGCTGTGCGGAATGGCCATAGATGTGGCAGAGCTGGCATTTTATTTGTTGTCGTGGCCCCTTATTCGGTGCTACACCATGATGTGGATGTTGCTGTCACTGTCCACTATGACTGTGGGGTTGCTGCCAAGGGGAACCACCACCAGCACCATGAGAGAACTGACCACTGGGCTAATGAAAGTTGTTGCGAGGATGCCGCCAGCCACTCCTTCGTCCTCTACCCCGATGAGCCATGAAACCACTGCTATTAGACCTATAAAAACCACGATGGGCAGCATAGACTGAGGGAGGCTACGCAGGGGGGCAGCAGGTAGACTGGAGGGGAGCTAGCTTCGATGTATGAATTCAAGAGTAGATAGGTGACCATGGAGCTCAGAGTACAAAAGAGGGTCAGCTTTGGTTGACAGACTCGTAACCAAATCATGAAATTCACCGCGAAGTCCCTGAAACATATATAAATTGAAATCGGTGAGAGAAATAGGTCTGCCAGCCGCACCTAATTCATCAAACAAACCTTTTACGCGTTGCAAGTAAAGAGTGACAATATCATCACCTTGTTGAAGATCCTAAAGAGAGCCATGCAATTGCATGATTTGAGAGTTGGATAGGGAGGCGAGAGCAAGTTTAAGGGTGCTCCAAACACTGGTAGAAGTCGGAAAATCAACCACGAGATGAAGAACTTCAACCGGAAGAGAGGACAACAGAGCACTAATGATGAGCTAGTCTTGCTGTTTCCAAGTCAGAAACGCTTGGCTAGGGCTGGAATTAAAGGTAGCAGACAGAGTAGAAGCCGTATTGGATAGATCGTGGGAAGAGGGGCATGGAGTTGAGCCATTGTAAAACAAATAATTGTTGTTGGTAAGTTTGAAATTGATAACCTACTGAGTGTTGGAGAGGGGAATAAGCATTGCTATCGTAGCAGATGGAGCCATGGCTGTGTTGGTTGTTGTTGTGAGTCCAGGAACCAGGGAGGAAGAATTTGGAGAAGACAAGCTTACATTAATGCCAGTAGCAGCACTAACTTTGTGATCCATAACAATGACGATGGCAGAGAATAGAGGTAATAACCAATTAAAAAAAAAAGAACATGCGAAGCCTTGATTGAAAAACGCCTTTGATAGAGAGGAGAGGTCGGGTGAGCAAGTTCAACAAACAAAATTATGTGAAGCAGAGAGAGAAGAGCAGGCAGTACAGAGACAGATCTGTAACAGAAAATAGAAGAGCAGGGATGACAGTAGGGAGAAGAATCTGCAGCAAAGTAGAAGAACCTATTTAAGGTAGAGAGACTCTGATACCAAGTTGAAGTAGAGATTTATAATAGTATGGTGAGTGCCTTAATCAGGGCAGCTCCTCTGCTATTTATATAAGTAGAGCATTGTACATATGTTACGGTGTAACCTATTATACAGGATAAAGTTATACAAGAGAAAACATAATATTTTTTTTATTTTTCAACGCATCTCATAATATTTTATTACATTAAATGTACCCAGATAATTAAGTAGCTCCTTCACATGGGAATATCTAACATCCATTTTTTTTAACGTAGAAGATGAGTATGACCTGGTTCAGTTTGATTTGTATAAAAAAATTTAACTAAATTAATTTAAATTTTTTTAAACTAAACTAAATAAAAAATTGATTTATTCAATCTTATTTATGTTAAAACCAAATAAATTTAAATAGGTTAAAAATAAAAAACTTAGACTATTTTTATCAAGGGTTTGATAAAAAACTACAAGATAGAAACCGCTCCTCCTAAGACATGGTGGTGCTTCTTTATACTGTTGCTTTGCTACTCCTTTCCTTCTTACTGTTAGAGAATAATATAAATCATATCCTGAGACCTCACCTAAAAGCTTAAGCTTTTGGGTTGAGATGGTTCTTTGACATGGTATCAGAGTCTTGATGACCAAGTGGTCTCGAGTTCGAATCTCACCATCCTCATTTATTTGATAAAAAATAAGCACAAGGTAATGTGGGCCTGTGCAAGTTTCAAGCCCAAAGGGATTTCACTTGAGGGGGTGTGTTAGAGAATAATATAAATCATATCATAGGACCTCACCTAAAAGCTTAAGCTTTTGGGTTGAGATGGTTCTTTGACACTTACAGACGGTAAAAATCGCAAGTAAGTTTGCGTCTCTTTCTATTTTATTTACCTCCTTCCATTTCTAAAGAATTTACCTTAACTGAGCTGTCTTCATTTTAGTCTATGAAAACAAAAAATGTTTTTGTTTTGTTTTGTCGTTTAAAAACTGATGTTTGATCATCTGCTTTAAATTTTGCTGCTTTTTGTGCAGACTCGCAATCATTCATCGGTATAAACTATGGCCAAGTTGCGGACAACCTTCCACCACCACCATCCACCATCCATCGCAAAGCTTCTTCAATCCACTTCAATCCAAAAGGTCCGCTTATATGGATCAGACCCCGCCATAATCAAAGCCTTAGCCAACACCGGAACTGGAATTGTTATCGGCACTGCAAATGGTGACATTCCATTTGTGTGCATTTCATTGGTATTTCGAGGCATTTAAATTTCTGTGTTTGGTTGGGAAGATGGGTTTTAGAAATCACTACGCATTTTATTTGTTAATAGAATGGACAGTTCCTACCTATAATAGCCGGTTGAGGGAGAGATATGGGGACGATCCTTCGACCCATCCGGATTTCGATCCGGATTTATGAATGGAGGTAGGATAGTCCGGTGGACCCGATACAAATTAGGTGTACGGGCTTTCCAACACTACGGCCGAGAACTAATGGGTGGCCTGTAGTGTCTCAACTGTTGGGAGCTCCCAATTAGTATCGAGCACCCACTCTAAGAAGTTTGTGGCCTTGCAGCAACACATGACTCATCTCACTGAAAAATACGAGCAACTATCCGCAAATTATGAACAATAAACGGCTAACACGGCTCATCTCACTAACAAATACGAGCAACTGTCAGTGAATTATGAACAACTTCGCCAAATGGTCATGAACATGACATCACAGAGTTGTGATACATGTGCGCCTCCTTTTTGGTCGTATGGTCCCGGGAACAGCCAACCTCCTCCTCCTCCTCCTCCAGCTCCGTCATTGTTTTAATTTAATATTTTTTTGGAAACACATTCAATTCAATTTGTAATGAATATTATTTAACTTTATTTTTTATGTTTAATAAAATTTTATTTGCATAATTGGTTTTTTTTACTATTAATTTATATAATTTTATATTATTTATTCTAAATAATTTATTCTAATTTTTTTTTTAAAAACCCCACCGACAAATTTATAGATGGAATGTAGTTGTCGGCATTTTACAGAAAGTGTCACAATTCACTAACAAATAGTGTCCGTCGGCATTTACCAAGAGTTGAAAAATATTTACTGGAATGCCACAATCACCGATGTTTTCACAGACGGATAATGTCCGTCGGCATCTTACCGAGAGTTGTCAAATATTTACTGAATATGCCACTATCATCGACGGAATATATCCGTCGGTATATTTCCAGTGGGAATTTTTTTTTGTGCGCATTTTCCGTCTATGAAACCATCAGTAATTTTTTTTCCCGACAAACTTAGCGACGGATTGTGGTATTATCGAAGAAAGAGATGCCGACGGACACTTTCCGTCGGTGATTTAGTCAGTAAAAAATGTACCGACGAAGTCTGAATCTCATACCGACGGATTCGGTCCGTCGGTAAAACTGTGAAATCTTGTAATTAAATTACACAAATATACCTCATACTCTTTTCATTATCAGTTATAGTTTAACTAGTTTTCGACAATTTGCATGTGTTTTGTTAAGTACTTTCATTTAAAACGCTAAAATAGACCTCAATATGTCCTATGATGTAGGGAGGAAATATTACGATTCTTGGTTTAATTATTTTTATTATAATATATATTT
>Ga0307513_10007763_pt1 | contig 13841 bp, 16 predicted proteins | sample 15_EM_MG_FD_202174 | JGI IMG/M metagenome (GOLD analysis project Ga0307513, IMG submission 202174) | Populus trichocarpa ectomycorrhiza microbial communities from riparian zone in the Pacific Northwest, United States - 15_EM | ecosystem: Host-associated > Plants > Roots > Unclassified | place... | reverse complement strand
TTTCTAGCCTAAATGAATGTCAATCCTGGTCTCAAGTACGAATGTTTTACTTTACATACCCTGTCACCTCCCACCCGCTTCATTGCCTGCTTTACCATGACTCGCGTATCCAAGAGTTCAACCAACATTCTGCCGAGAAGACCTTTGCGGACATTCGACTTGACATACATGATGCCGTTTGGCGCCACTGAAGAAACGATCAAGATCAGAGTTCTTTCGTCAGCAAATCCATGATTTGGACGGTGCTCGCCTGTTATGTGCTCTTTGAGCCTTTCCACAAGACCTGCAGGGATGTCCAGGTGAGGAACAACACCAAATTTATTCGTGCCTTGGAACTCCGTAATCCGCCCGATACATGTGGAATAACAATAGTTGTAAGCAATCATGATCGAAGGATAAAGGGACTGAAAATCAAGTACGAGGAGTGGACTTGAGTAGAAAGCCGAAGCTGGCTCCATTATTAAAGGCATGCACTCGGCAGCGTTCTGCGTTCCAACCTTGACACCACGACCAATCAGCAGTCGAAGGCAGAGCAATTTGCACACTTACGTCGCCTTTGCTAGGGGAGATCAAGATAAAATTTTCGGGTTTGGCGATGCGGAACATGAATGATTCCACCTTGAACTGGGACCCACGACTCATCACAGAGAAGAAATCGACGCCGAAGACCCGAGCGAATTCGCTGTGAATTTCCAAGTCAATAAAAGAAAAGGACAGCGCGAGAAACAAAATCAACAGACGCTGTTTTAGTGATGGTTTCCGTTTTCTCAAGAAGGTCAAGATTGGCACTGGTGCGCATTAAAAGATATTGAAAGAGGAGAAAGATGTGTGCAGGTACGGGGCTATGGTACCATTCTGTCAGCGTTTTAAAACTGTACTTGGGAACTCTGTGCGCTCCAGTTATCAGGTTAAGGTAGTGCTGCGCCTCGTTCTGGAACTCACCTTCTCCCAAGGACATCGAAAAGAACGTGTTCAAACGTATAGATAGTCAATGTTTTTTCCGATCGCATTACCCGCCAGAGGTTTAGAACGTGGCGTCCTGCTACTTTAAATGTTGAATTCTTTCGCAGCCCCCAATGGTCAATCGATGGGGGGCCAGAGTGTTTAGGAGGAGCGCGACAGATAAGGTCGGAGAATGTAAGACCTTCGTTGTGGAAAGTAAGCCTCGGTATTGTCCAAGCCGAATCGCTTACCATGAACGCCGCTTCGTGCTTCAAGATATCCCCAAGAGCTGAGCTGGACGTCCCACCCAGTCAGAATGTCTGGATCCAGCTCGAGAATGAGGTCGATTAATCTGTTGAGGATGTCAAGTTCCGTTTCCAGTGTCTCGACTTTTATCTTCTGCAATCGTTTCTGGTTTAATTGGGGTGTTTGAACAGCCAATACACCTGTTTGTATGACTTCCACGCCCGAGACATGATGAGCATAAAAAACGGCCAAAACCTCATCCAAGTCTGCATCTGGAACCCTGCTTTCACGTGTTGCGACTAGCAAGATCACATAAGGCGATTGTCAATTTTAATCCAGGGTGTAGGGATTCACCAAATATTTCCAACGACAAGATTGTCATGCTCGTTCGTCCCCTGTTTGCAGACATGTCCCCAAGCGGTGACACGTTGAGGCCATAGATGTTTGCTTGTGTAGGTCCTTCAATCTAGCAGAGAACATGTTCAGCGAAATACACGGATGGATGCAGTACTACGGGACCTGGGATCTCGAAACTTCTTTCGCCCTCTTTTCCTTCGCTCTACAATTAAGAGACACGCGTACTTCCTTGACACTTGGGGGGTGGCTGGCGTATTCCCATCCACCAATGCCAGTGGCATTCAAGCGGTGTAATACATCTGGCGAGTTGCCTCCTTCATTTCCTTTGTCCGTTGACCATTCTTCAAGTGTCGCAATCCCTTGCCCGCCTTTGAGACGGTATACCAAACCTGCGAACTCTTTTGGAATCTCAGGAATATCTGAATCGTTTGAGTAATGAGGGGCTTGGTATATCTTGCTTGCCAAACCAAACACTGGGAGGCTTTCTTTCAGATCCTGTAATGAGGGTGGTGGCACGGAATAAGCGTAGCGGTTGAGATTGGTTGCTTTACATGTGTTGAATGCTCTTGAAAGCTTGACTGCGCGAGCGTTAATGAGAGACATCCTTTCTTTTGCACTCTGAATGGTGGCGCTTGGAGGATGCTCCTCGCCTCCTTGAATGGGCGATCCTTGCTGGACATTGCATGGGTTTCCAATTAATTCCGTAGTAACATCTTGTACTGAGCCTAAAGGATGGGAATTGGACTGAGTGGGCGTTTTGTCACCATCATCGTATTTAAAGGGCATGTCGTTCGTGCCAATATCCCTAAGAAGGTGGGTGAGGATTTACATGAAAGTCAGCAAGAGGTCAAAACCTACTCATCTATCCCCTGCAACAAGTCCCTATGATCATTTATATACCGTTCAACGGCAAGAATCTGACATCAGCTTCATATGCGAACTCACTTTGTTGGAGTCAGAGAGCCTTCGCGGTCTCGTGGAGGGGTATGAGTTGGGGTTGGAGGGCTATCAAATTAATTTATATGAAATCTGAGAGTTGTGAATGTTCTACCTGTCTAGCCGATATTCATGTGGATGCGACGGGTGATCTCTTGTGGGCTCGAGAAATGGATCTGAGGAACTGAAACTGCTCAGTATATCATTGTAGTCTTATGGAGATAAAAGTCTACCCGGGATGCTGCTTGTCGGTTTCCTCCGGTGCAACATCCGAATCCTCTTCGTGAATAGATTCCTCATATACATCCTCGGGTTCCTCTATTTCTTCCTCTCTTGCGACATCGTCCAACAAATCCCTGTTTGGGTTTTGTTCCTCTTCTTGGTCCAGTTGATTGAGATCTTGGTTCGAGAGCAGGTTGATATCGACTTCAATCCGATCATCCTTTTCATCCACCCCAAGAACATTTTTGGGTTCCCAAGAATATCCTGCCATCGGAAAGATGCCCTCATTTACATTTTCTTGTTTTCTTGCCGGTTTCCATATCCTATATTCCCTCTCCCAGATTGCCTCGACGCTTTCAAAAGCGGTCATCACGAAGCGCTCCCAATCCTGTCGTTTGCTGTCAGCTACAGGGTCGTGTGTTCCCCTTTCTCGTTCGATTCGTTTGTGGATTTCATCCCACCATCTGGCTTCAGCTACCCATTCACCTCCCTCAGCTCTGGAAGATTCGCTTAGGTCAATAGGTATTTCTGGAGAAGGGTGCAGTCCCAGAGATTGACGGTGTTTTCGTTCATCGTCCCATAACTCTCGGACACTGAGAACCAGCGGTTCTGGTGGTAAATTTGACGGTGGTTGTGAAGGATGATGTAAGTCCCTTGCGGACAGCCGATGCCTGTTCAGGATGTGTGGTGCGATGACATCTACTTCCAGGGGAAGGCGAGACTCCCTGAAGTAGGAAGAGGAACCGAACTTAGTAGAGTTCGAGTCCTCGTTTTCATCTGGAGATTCGGGGCACCGCTCTAAGGCATCCTCGATTTCAATCTCCCCGCAGCCGTAAAGACCAAAATCACACATGAACTGGAGGATGTAGCTGAGATGACTTTCGAAAACACGGAAACGTGTTCCCATGACCGAGCCAGATTGAAGAATGGTTACGATCCTTGTCACGTATGTCGGATCTGCCACCAGTATTTTGAGAAAGGGCGTGTAGGAAGTATGAAACCCATAGAAGTGGATCCCCTTCACCAAAACAATTGCACGGATGAATTGTGACCTTGAGGATTCTGGCCTCCGCTTGAGGGAAAGAGCAATGGCATGATTCAAGGAGCGTAGAAGTTTAGATATATAATGGTTGACTGCAATAGTTTTAGTCCAAAGGATGGGAAGGAAACTAGGATTCCTCACCTTGACGGTGATTTAAGTTCCCAGTATATTCAACAAAGAAATATGGATATACTTGATGAACATGTACGCATGCTGTTTTGCCAGTTGATGATGGGCCGAATATTCTGAGCACTGGAACCCGTGGAAGTGAAGAATTGTCGAGGCTTCCTGGAGGAATAAGAGTGTGATCGATCTGGTTAATCCGTACTCGCAGCCGAGCAGGCTGTGGGGTTGTTTTTCCATCAATTTTAGGCATGCTGAGAATTCACCATGTTTGTGATTTGAAAGGTAGGTTTGTTACCGTTTGTAGCATACCGGTATTACCATGATAGCCATATAACGTATGTATAACGTGACTCGTTCCTGATGGACGATATCGGACTTACAACCATTCCATTGCACTTGATTTGCGCTCGAAGTTCAAGTTAGTTTAATTTGAACATGCCCGTAAACGCTTCAAAAGATACTGTTTTCTTACAGCACCTACAGGTGTGGCCTATTTTCCACTGAAATTTACGTCGCTGACGATGCTACTAGGGGTCCCAGGTGACAATCCTTCTATACGGAGCGACGGTTATATCGTGGAAGGTCGCAAACGTTGTCGGAGATCTGCAGGAAAGACTATTCGTTTCGGCCAAGGCTCCCTTAGACGGATCCAAGCCTGTCCGTGGAGGAATACCCATAGTGTTCCCATGCTTTGGTCCTCCAATCCACCCTGAACACTCTCGACTGTCCCAGCATGGGTTTGCGAGAAGCGAGGATTGGAAAGTTGATAAGGTCATCATGGATAATGATGCGGGTGTGTCAGTAAGGCTAGGTACGTCGTCCTTGGCTTAGATCTTCAACCTCCTTCAACACTTCTGCACCCCGAACTAGTGCTTGACCCAACAGTGAACAACAAAATCGCCTCCTTGTTTCCGAACCCCTTTCTACTGACCTACGTTGTTACTCTGGCTGCCCATCAACTCAGCACTGATCTACATGTTACCAATACTTCGCCCTCCGAGCCCCTCGAGTTCCAAGCATTATTGCACAACTACATCCTCGCGCCTGCCGACGAGTTGTGTGTGACTCCTCTTCAAGGCCTATCTTACTACGATAAAACCGAGGGCACAGATGAAGCTCGGGCAACGCCAAAGACTGAGACCAGGACCGAGGTTGACGTCAAAAAATTTACAGATTCTGTCTATGAGAATGCGCCCCAGAGATATGAAATCTCGTGGTTGAATGGAGGCCTCGAGATCAAGGCAAAGGAATTTAAAGATGTAGTTTTGTGGAATCCTCAGGAAGAGGGCCGAAAGATTGCTGACATGGAAAACGAAGGGTGGTGAGTCCCTTATCTGTTGGCGCTCATCAACAACTTCGCAAGTGCTGACTGTTGCCAGGAAAAAATATGTCTGCCTGGAACCGGGTTATGTCAAGGGTTTTGTAAAACTCGAACCATCGAAGACTTGGATCGGGCAACAAGTTTTGAGCGTTCCACAGAAATGACTCACGTCAGCGTGCGCTCAAGAAGTTTGAAGGATGTGTTGTAAGATCATGTATACTTACGTGGAAAGGTTCTCGAATTTTTTGAATATACTGAAGGTCTCCATTGGTGTTTTGTCTACTGTAGTTGGAGGCAAATACCTGTGTGAAAGTTAATTTAGGTTGATGTCATGGAACAGGAGCAATTCAGGGGTCTGGAGAATGCGAGCTTGAGACTCGTTACATTCCTGATGTCGGTGATGGTTGATAGCTTTTAGCCGAGTTAGGCGCCGGACTTCGAAAGGGGTGTGGACAACGAGAGCCAAAGAGTAACAAATACACGCCGCCCTTATAATACATTGTCCGTTCTTTACCTCCCTCACCTTTCTTCATCTCACCACTTGGCAACCCGCCCTCAGTCCGTATATCTTGGCGCTAGTCGTCCTTTCTTGGTATCTATCTACGCTACGGATCCTCGTCTCGACTGCCATGTTTCCCCGCCTTCTGAGTCTCGCCGTACGCGCCATCGCCGCTCTGAATGCCATCTCGACAACGCTGTCGGTTTCGGCCACGCCAATACCCCTCCCTCTTCCTCTGATGGCCGCAGATTACTCGCTTAGTCTTGTCTCCGTGAACCGAACGACCCCCCGGCTTGCTGGCCAGTCTTTTGGTACTCTCCATCTAGAGCGGGGCTCACTGTCAACCCGAAGCGTCGACTCTCTGACAAGCTTATATGGATACCGCGATGGCGCGGTTAAGAACTCGCAAAATTTGAGTAAGCGGATATCTTTCTGACGTCTCGCGGTTTCGACTGACCCCATAATTCCAGGGAACCTCGCTACTGAATCAGCAAACACGGGAAGTGACAACGATGACCTGCACCGACAAGCTCTCTCGGAACTCACTGGATTCAACGAGAACATTCAAGGCTTCCAAACAGTCTTCGCCGAAGCCACGTCTGACAAAGGGCTGGCAAATTATCAGGAATCGGAAGCGCTCGAGACGCTTTTGAAAGATATCATCGATGCTAACAAGGATGTCTTGAGCGCGACAACCACTCTCATCTACAAGATTCCAGGCCTGGGTCCGGTTTTGGGTCCTAGTAGGTCCGAGTACTCATATATTGGGTCGCGAGCTTATGGCTTTTTCCAAAGTAATCTACCAGATTAAGTGTTTTCTGGACGCCATTCTAGACATTACCGAGGATCTTACGGACGCTACAATCAAACAATTATTGCAACCACTGTTGGTAGCCCTCCTTGGCAGCGCGAAGGATAGTTTATGCCAACCTGGCGTCGAAATACTTGGACTGTGCCTTTAGTTTGTGTTCGTGTTTAAATACCTTGTTTTACACATTTATCTATGACCCTCCGCATTCGCGCATACATTTGTATCCACTATCAACCTCTATTCACTCACACTACTCCTTAGAGCTGTTTTGTAACCCATGCATTGTACAGTGTTTCCCCTCTTCGAGCAATACTAGGATGAGAACAGAATAGATTATATGCACACGGATATATTATCATAAGGACAGTGGCTGAGGAGAGGGCACGTTATTCACCGTTATCTATAGTATTTACGGCTTATGTTAAGGTACCAGACTCCTACGATAATTTAGGTCACCTGAGATTCGGTGATTGCCGGTGTACTATGCAGTTTTCCTCAGCCACCTATTTCGCTTTCAAGCAGTACACGTCCTGCGGCATCGGCGACGACCTCAAGCACAAGGTAGGATTTGGTATTCTGTAAAATTGAAGGGATAAATAACCTCGATCCTAGATTCCGACCCCAGGTTTTCAAAATGGTGAGTTTACGAGCCCAAATTATTTGACCACCGGGATTGTTGGGGATGGGCGAGGTCTTATGCTCATGCTAACTGCTCATTGCGAGATTGGCGTATTCCATGGTGAACATAGCTGACTTCTTTAACCTAGGCCGATAACGCAGCCCCAGTTACCATTCGCACCCGAAAATTCATTACCAACCGACTCCTGGCTCGCCGCCAGTTTGTCGTTGATGTCCTCCATCCATCGCGTCCCAACGTCTCAAGATCCGACCTTCAGGAAAAGCTCGCTGCTCTCTACAAGACTGACAAAAGTCGCGTCGTCGCATTTGGCCTCCGAACACAATTTGGTGGAGGACGAAGCACAGGATTTGCTTTGATTTATGATGATGAGGCCTCACAGAAGAAGTTTGAGCCCAAATATCGTCTAGTGCGGGTACGCTTTCCCCTCCTTTCCTTGCCATGGACGGTGACTGACCCACCCAATAGTCAGGGCTCGCAGCCAAGGTTGAAAAACCTTCTCGCAAACTACGGAAGGAGCGCAAGAACCGTGCAAAGAAGGTGCGCATAGTGTTCTGAACGCAACATGCCTGTTCCTTATCCAATTTTCAGCTCCGTGGCACCAAGAAGGTCAAAGCTGCAGAGCCCCCCAAGAAGGGCAAGTAGTCGACTCGCATCACCGTTCAATTTCATCGCTTCATTTCTGTATGCGTACTATGGTTCTTCAAGAATATCATGCATGCATGCAATCTCTCATCGCCTGCGTTCTTGCCCTCAGGTTCCAATGAGTTGACTGATCGCTCTTACTAAAATATTAAAAAAGCGTAATATATATGGGTATCTTGAGAGAAAAAGCAACATTGACATCTAAAACCCAGATTTTTTGTGAATGATGTCCGGGTCCTCTTGATACTCCTCGGCAGAAATCCACATCTGTAAAAAGGGTTATGAGTGCAGAGCGGCGAATTTACGTTGAAGTTACCTTTTTGAAGGTACTTAGACCAGCTAAGATGGATCCTCCAATCCAGGTTGAATACTTTCGTTCTGGTGGAGCGTAAATCTTGATCTTAATATCTTTCAATGCCAGCTTTTTGACTTCATTGAGCAGTCTATCACCAAAGCCTAAAGTCATATACCAGTACATTTCAGAACGATGATAGGTATATGAAAGGCAATGTACGAACCCTTGCACAGAGTGCTTCCTCCGCTTAAAATGATATTGGAGAATAAACTCTTTCGAAGGTCCAGGTCGACCCGGTTGATGGAATCGACAACGACTTGATGAACTCCGGCATATTCTTGACCGATTAATTCGGGATTGAATAGGATTTCAGGTGCACGGAAACGTTCAGGACCAAGCTAAAGGTTAAGGGAGTTGACCAAGCTTTTCATCTAGTCCAATGCGAAACACATACCTGAACAACATTGCCGTCAGGCAGTCGAAATTCCTCTGTACGGCCTGCTGCGTCCTTTTCTTCCTTCTGAGGATTAAGGGCAACATAACAGCATTTTTCCTTTATTGTCCGGACAACCTCACGCTCCGCGGTTGTATGAAGGTGATGTCCAGACTTTCGGAGAAGCAACTGCAAGTGATCGGTCACATCTCTGTGCCACCTTTAGAACAGAAAGAGGGTGATATGAGAACTCGATTACCTTCCTGCTACATCAACACGACGAATGGCATGAGGCATTGAGAACCCTTCGAATACTGGGACGGCGTGTGTCACACCATCTCCAGAATCTAGCACGATCCCAGTTGTTCGTCCTGAAGAATATCTATTAATCCCAACGTTAGTAAATACATCAAGGTTGGTGCATTCCACAACGTACAGTGACAAGACCGCTTGTACCGAGGTAAACAGGGCTGGCACGTTGAAAGTGTCAAAAAATATTTGGGCCGCTACGTCTCTATTACTCCGAGGATTGAGGGGAGCCTCGGTCAGTAGAACGGGATGCTGGTGTCACAAAAAATTAAGCACTAGCTTGTATAGAAGGACGTGTAACGCACCTCTTCGCTCAGTGTGCATAGCTCTGCCGTGTAAACCCAATTCCATATCCGTTCCATATCGTCCCAGTCCGTTACGATTCCGTGTTCCATGGGGTATTTTATCTTCAACAATCCCCTAAATTCTTGCGCACGTTTTCCAATGAACACATCACCCTCCAGAGCACCGGCCATGACGCGGATATGTTTCGGTCGTCCGACGCTACATATTGATAGAGACGCTGGTTAACAGGAGGTGTTTGCGTCGATTAACATGCGTAACTATGAAAACGCACAAAGACGGAAAGTAGCATTTTGGGTGATCTTGTCCTGCGAATCCAGCTTTTATTGTACCGGAGCCCTACAGAATATTGTTTGAGCCAAGAGAAGAACGGATGAAGAAATAATGACCCACATTATCAATAACAACTGGGTGATTGGTGAGTACATCATCGTATTCGCCGGACATATTGCAAAAAACGAGGTTTGCTGGTCGGTAGAGGCCTTACAAGCCTTTTAGACGCGCAAGCTGGATAATGTCCAAAGACGCGTTCAACGTTGAAGTTCAAGCTCAGCTGCGTTCTTATTTGGTTTGCACAAATGCAGCTCCAAGTCGATCCTGTACGAACATGGCTCCTTCGACCCTAATGCTGCCTACGTTCGTTCTCTTCATCCTCTTCGTGAGTTCTACGCGGATAATAATTAATTAATATTCAGTCCTCTTCCAGATCTCTGTCGAAGCTGGCTGGAAGAATTGGGAGGCCACGAATTTTTGTAAATGTGCGTCGCCAGCGCGAAGCCTGAGGAACCATGGCTCTTGAATACCTTTGACACATCTAGGCATATGTTTTGGTTCAAGTTATGCGATCTTGCCTTTAACTATTCCTGATAACCCTTCGCAACCCTGTCTATCCTGCACAAAGCAATGGTGCTTGAATCAAAACCTTCCAATCTGCGCAGGCGCGTCTTTGGGAAACACGAATCCCGACACTGCGACAGGAAAAGAAGGAGACGTTGAAGCAAGATGTTTCCGTATGATCCATTTCTGATTCCAGGAATTGCAGATCCTCAATCTACTCTAGAACGCGATTCACCACGGGACCAGCTTGTCGTTACCTTATTCCTGCTGACAGTTTTTGGTCTACTTCTCGGTGCTGGAATCAAGAACCGTATGTTGAGAGCGGGGCTCACCGGTGAACTTCCATGGAATCGGAGAAACCAAGGTAGATGGTGGGAAGTGAGTAGAATACATTGTTGAATGTGGATACGCATTGACTAGGGCCTCAGCCTTGGATTCCTCGAAGACAGGAACCTGACGGTCCCATAGGACTATCTCGATTTGGGATGAGTGCAAGTCATCCGGATAACGGCCGAGGAGAGTATGGACATGTTCTTCAAAACGATGGTTCTTGACCGATCCCTTATATGTAATTTTATGATGGTGAATTATTTCTAGAGATTAGTGTAGTCGTCACATGCGCAGCGAAATCTTGGCTGACATCCTTATCACAAATGGGTTCTATCTGTTCAAAATCATCAGTGCACGAAGGTGGACATACCTTGCTAAACTCAGGTGCCGCCAACGCAGCTCCTTCCACCAGACCCAATCCCGCTCCGTCGGATCCCCGTACCGCCGCGGCGCAGGCTGCAGAGAGGCGGATACAAGCTGTAAGCATCTACCATCACGAATACCTACAAGTTCTATATAGAATTTATCTTCAGGCTCAACGAAAGGGCGTAAATGAAGCAAATCCCAAAGCCGGGAAACTTGCTGGTCAACTGGCGAAACAAAGTACCAGCAGTGCAGCACCTCAAACCCAACGAGAAGAAAGGCTGGTGGTGAGTGAGTTCATCCAATGTCACCGCCTGCCGGTCGCTCATGAGCAACACCTCTATCCAGTGGGACTAACTAGATACCACCTTTCTATTGATACCTGTGGGGCCAAACTTCTCACCTTGGAAGTGTGTGTTATACAGTGCAACGACTCCCTTCGCAAGGTTCCATATAGGGTAGCCCTTGCCCCAATAATTTTTTCTGCATTTTACTGGAAATGGATTGGATGCCTCGCTCTCCACACGTTTCGGAAACACCTGGCGGTAAGCATAAGAGTTGAGGCCTTGAGGAGGATCGTGAGGTCGGGAATTCGATCCGATGGTTTCCTGTCTGTCGAACAGGTGTCGAAGTCCTCACTTAGTGATGTCCTGACATGGCCAAATGAACAAGGAATTAAGCAGCGATAATGCCCCTAGAATTTTGTGTAAAATTATGGGCGATGAAAACAACAAAAGCAAGTAGCGCCCATGAGTATTGGTAAGATACCTGTAGATACGTGTGACAAATATTTTGAACCTCACCCATGCCTATGCCCTGATCTCTTGACTGTTTTTAACCTTGTGGTTTGCGCTAAGCGTTTTGTTTGCCACCTTCTCATTTTTCACATGATCACCCTATTCCATGAATGACACTCAAGATTGGGAAAAGGTGTTGTGGAGAAGACAGGCGTACCCCGATAATCACGTTCCTCCAAGGCTATTTCTCGCGTCGTTGCAAAGGAATCGTAAGATTTGCCTAACTATCTTTCTTGCGCGTCGCTTTAACCAAAATTTCAGCCAACTTTAGACCTTACTGTTACTGGCCTCTTGTTATACTGTCCTGCTCCATCACCCAACACCTAGCAATCATTTTTATTTTCCTGGCGATCTTCGTCGAATTAAAAGAAGGAACTTTGGACCCTCGATCCTTAGTGTGTATTTCGGTGCTACTTTTTCTCGTTGGATATACTACCTGGAGCGCGCTCGGCACCCAACAAAAGAATACAGATTACTTTGCCAACCGTTAGTTAAAACATATATGGACTGTGGCAATGCTGACGCCGTTTGCAGATCTTAAAGCTTTGAAGTCATCCATTATGATGTTCCTAGCTCTCATGGCGCTTTCACCAGTATTACGCACACTAACTGCTGCCACATCTTCCGACTCCATTTGGGCTCTGGCCGCAATTCTCTTTATTATCAATGCCCTCCTCGCTGATTACACCGCGACAGATCCGGGGGATCCACATGAAGGGTAAGATTCGTGTGATTCCTTTTGCTCAGGCCATTGTCATATGAGATTATAGACTCTCGTCTGTACTCTCCATGAACGCTGCTGTATCTGCGTCCGTGGTGTTATCCTCACGCCTTTCGACAAATGTGTCCGTTTTCGCCCTTATGTTGTTTTCAATTCAATTGTTTGCATTATACCCAATCTTCCGACATCGCTTGCAGGTGATTATTTTTTTTCTTGTTCCCCCCTCCTTCACTCATTACCCACTAGACATCGACCATAGGTTTGTGGCTGATGACCACCCTCGGACTCTCCGTTTTAGCCGTCTGGCTAATGGCCAATCTCTCCCGCACCGTTATGTGGTTGAATTTTGCTGTATTGACCTTTATCACTCTGGTTGCTCCAGCAATCTTGATATGGGGCCAGCGATATAAAAAGTTGGGATCTTTCTCCTCAACAGAAACGTAACGTAACCTGATATTCATCTATTTTCCCAGTATTATCCGTGGACCCTGGGATACCGCTGTTCCAAAGGTTAACTAGTCAGGCCCAATATAATGTCATTTGTGTTTAACAAATCAGTAAATAGCAACAATAATCCTAGGAAGAGGTGTTATATACAATGTGTAATGGCAAAGCAATTCGACAAGAGGGATGTATAGTACAGCAGGGAATGAGTGGAATACATGGTATAAGGCAGTGAGGTATATGCAATGACAAGGGTCTACATCGGGATCCAAAATTTGTGGAGTTGACTATATATACAGGACCTCCATGGGTGGTTCTAAAAGGTCAGAAAGGGCGAGATTATGGGGTTTCGAGGTCCAGGTCTTCTTCATCTCGACGAGCGCGCTTTGAACCAACAGTTGGTGCAACGCCGATACCTCGAGCTTCTAAAACATGATTTGCAACTTTAGCAGCACCCTCGGTGGACTTCTTTGTCCGCGCACGAGTCCTTCGGAGGGCACCAAAGGCCTGGGCTTTAATCACAGCAACAGTGCAGGAGATCGGTGCGGGGCCAGGAGACGGGGAGCGCGAGTGGGATTGAATCGTTTTTCGTCGAGATTGCATCTGTGGGGTATTGAATGGAGGGTCGCCGTCGCTGCTGCATTGGTCGTGGTTCGAACCATTTTCGCTGGGAGCGACAATCGGCTGAAGGTCGGCCGCACCAGAATCTGGCCCGCGGCCCACTCGATAACGTAGTGGGTCAGAAGACTGGCCCGTGAGAGAGATGTCGGCAGTGCCACCATGGAGTGTCACCTCTGGGCAATGGGGAAGAGAATGTCGCCGGTAATCAAAATCTACGCACTCCTGTCCTGCCGAGGGTTCATGAAAGGTAAATTGAAAGGATGGATTCAATGGTAGGGATGCTGTTGAGCTCGGCGTTGATGATGAAGGAGACATCGAGCGGCTGTTTGGTACGCTGTCTCCTATGCCTTGATGAAAGCGTTCTCCGGTTGGGAAAACATACGGTGCATTGTCTAATACAGAGGTCAGCGCTACTTTTTGCTCGTCTCCAGAGAATCTTCCAGGATATGCAGCCATCTCCGTGGAGGTCAAGGAAGGGGATTCCATGTAGGGCGGGGAATGGGAGTGTGGAGGAGTCGCAGACTCGCCTCCGTTCAGACTCCCTGAAGGTAAAGCCGCACCGGTCTGCCAGCGTGGGTCTCGAGGAGATTCGTGGGCTGAATAG
>Ga0307513_10007762_pt1 | contig 13844 bp, 17 predicted proteins | sample 15_EM_MG_FD_202174 | JGI IMG/M metagenome (GOLD analysis project Ga0307513, IMG submission 202174) | Populus trichocarpa ectomycorrhiza microbial communities from riparian zone in the Pacific Northwest, United States - 15_EM | ecosystem: Host-associated > Plants > Roots > Unclassified | place... | reverse complement strand
GGCGGTTGGGTCTGGTACACCATGAACAGAGACATTCCAGATCCTATCAGCGTCGAATCCAGACATCGTGTGGACGCGTCGGGAGGAGTGATGGATCAGACCAAGACGCGACTTGTCAATTACACACGGTTTAGGGCAGGCCATCTCGTGCATCCCCCCGACTTAGCTGTTGACGCCACTGCGGTGACCTACACCTCAACCCTCCTCAATTTTGACACGATGAGCGCAATGGATACCGATGAACTGAACGTGGTTTTGCCATCGACAACCACGTCTGGCTTATCTCTTTCTCTGTAAGTGTGTAAATCACGCGCCGAGATTATCTTGTATGTTCAGACTTCGCCAGCCACCCTCTACCTATCCTCAACATATCCGAGCATCTGACACGGATGAAACTGCGCACTAACACGAACAATCCTTTTGGTGGGATACCCTTCGGCCCCTATGTCTCCAGCCGCTGACGATCTGGGGTGACAGTCCTAGGAGCGCTCCTAGGGACACAAAACGGCCGAGAGGTCGATATCGTCAATACATTTGAGCTTGCGGTAGAAGAAGATGGCCAGCTAGTTGACCATGCATTCTTCACACATAGGAGAGACCAATGTGCGTCGTAACACCCCTTGATCTGAAATAACACCCTGACGTTCCAAGAAAGACAAACAGGTGTTTCCATCGCTCGAATTCATCGGATGGTATACTGTTGCTCCGACACCTACAGCCAAGCATATTGCCCTTCATGAACAAGTAAGCAGGACCACAACCTGAGGAGCGCCGCGATCTTGACGGCCGTGTTCGGTCAAACAGTTCACCGCCTACACCCCCACGCCTTTGCTCTTAATTTTACAACCCACATCATCAGTGGCTTCATCAAACTCGACAATCACCTCACAAAACTTACCGTTCCGGGCGTATGAACCTTCATTGGAAATTCGAGATAGGAGATCACGTTCCGTCTTCATCGAGGCACCTTTCACTGTGGAGACTGGCGAGGCTGAACGGATTGCGGTGGACTGGACTGCAAAGGGGGGTGCTGGTGGGACAAGTCGTACGTGTTTTAATTTCATGCTCCTCCTGATAGTTGTTTGACCGCCTAGGGTAGTGGAATCACATCTTCAAACACAAAGGGCTGCTATCAAGATGCTTCATGAACGGATCATGGTGCTGGTTAAGTACGTGACCGAAGTGATCGCAGGTAACCTTCCCTGTGATATGCGGGTTTGTGGGTTCTGAAAGAGTCTATTCAAGGCCGGGCAACCAAAGATCACACCGTCTTAAGGTCGTTGTCTGCTCTGATGGCTTCCCTACCGGCGACAGAGAGCCCGGGGTTCCGTGAAGAGTTTGATACTGTGAGATTTCCGATTTGGAAGTCCGGCCTCGGGATTCCCTGACCCTGTTCCAGGAATATGAGGACGTGCAACTAACCGCGTACCTTTCATCTCTCACAAAATCGGCCAACATCCTAAATGACGTGAGTTGTTGACAGCGATATCTCTGGCGCATAGCGCTTACGATGGGTTTAGTTGGTGGATAAGCACATCGTCATCATCGGGCGGGACGACAGAGGCCAGGGGATTCCAGGCCGAAGACGTGGTCCGATGGGCGGTCGGGGCATGGAGTGGGACCGTATGCACTAACTTCACCCGTAATCATTCTCGTGTTTTCGTCGCGAATGTAATTTTCAGCTCTCAACAAAAAGGCGCGTATGCTTTTTGCGTGCATGATAAGAACTCGTGCGGACTTTGGCAGAACTATGGCTACAGTGTGTATTACGCGCCTACGGCGTCGACACCTGGCAAAAACCCCTCACGCAAGCTTCGCTCTAGTCGCCTGACTTCCTCGACGGAAGTAGCATTAGCGATTGCTTGACGGACACGATCGGCCTCCTCCTTGGACATCAACCTTCCCGCCTTGGGGGCTGGTCGAGGTTCGTCAGTCGTAATGGTAGTAGCTGTTACTGAGGATACTGTTGTCGAGAGCTGGGTTGCCAATGTATTGGGCAGGTTGTCCGACGTGAGGAACAACCCCTTAGCTTGTTGACGTTCCTAAACGCTTCCGTCAAATCCGCACGTTACTCGGGCTATGTAAGTGAACGGGCATTACCTTGTCTTTAATCCTCTGAAAATCTAAAACTCTCAGTCCTGATATCCTCCAAACAAGCCATTCTCGATACCATTTCTTTTCTCGTACCGGATTACCCAGTAATGACAGGTATTTGAGAGACTTCATGTCTTTCAGCGGCTCCAAGTCTCCCAGCTCGGAGACATTGTTGTTTGTGAGCACGAGGGTCGTGAGATTTGGTACGGAGAGGTGTAAGGACTGCGAAAAGATGGATATTCGGTTGTTGGCGAGGAGGAGGGTCCGCAATCGTCTCATCAAGGGTAGGTTTCCCAGCGTGATAATGGCATTGTCTGTTAGATCGATGGCATCGTGTTGATCCTACAGAAAACGAGAGGGCGAAGGCGCTGTTAGACTGCCGACGATGCCAAACGTGAAAGAACGCGATATTGTCTGACCTTGGTGACACCAAGATTTTCGATTGCAGGGATTTTGTGACCTGCATTGAGCCGAGACGGTTTTCAACCATTTGCAGCCGAGATCCAGCAGAAAATCAACGCGTACCTCGCAGGTCAAGTTGACGCTCCTTGAGAGGGTTCAAGGCCGACGGGGCCTGGGCAATGAGTTCGGGGGTGAGCTTCATGGCTTTGGCTTGATCGTGAGCCCTCGGCGTCTGTTTGCCAACACGCCTAAACGGACAAGCTCAGACAATGACCACCACCCAGAAACTGAAGCCTCTATTCAAGCATCTCCACTTGTATCCCTTTTTCTGCCTCTATTCGTGCCTGGTTTTCTGATTCTTCGGTTCCAGGTACATTGACAATGAGACCTACACATTCTTCCCGGCAGAACCTCCCACTGCGCCAACGCTGACAGTGTTCAGGACCTCGGGTGATATCGTTGTCAACCGTACGTCTCGACACATACACCATGCTTCTGGTCCATTTACAATCGTCACATATAGCCCCAGGTACTCCCCCGCCGAAGGGTGCGATGCGATTTGGGAGAGCAATCCATGGGATAGTTGGGCTGATCACCCTCACCCTGTGTGCGTGTTCCTGAAACGCGTGTCTTCCGCGAGGCACCTCGGACTTATCCTGAATGAACTGACAGCGGAATACCTCATTCTTATCACCGACCGCGAGAGGTTCGGTGGAATCAGCACAAACGACATCATGCATGCAAATGAGTTCGAAATCATGCCACTCGATCCGAACGCGTCTGTTCAAAACCCTTCGCATCCCGTGGAAGCGTACTTGCTTGCGCTGGTCAAGTCGCACTTGAATGGAGGCTCGTTTTTCTTCAGCCACACTTGGGACATTACGAGGAGACTCCAAGTGCAGTGGCTGGCGGAGAAGGCAGACTCAGGAAAGGCGATGTGGGAAGTGGTAAGTGTTATCAATAATCATGGGCGCAGCGTAGATCGAGTGAAATTCGTTGCTTAGGCCGACGATCGATTCTTCTGGAATAAGTAAGCACTCGGAACAAGACAGCGCACTCAACCACTAACAACATTGCAGGTTCTTGCAGTCGAGATTTATTGACGTCGCCACCGCAAACCCGGACCAGGATGTACGTTTCTCACTCTCCCCGCTTTGTGGGGTCCTCTTACCAACCGGCCACAGTTATCGGGATACATCATGCCGATGATCTACGGAAGTTAGTTTCATGTCTCTTACGAGGCTGCGAACGCCACTAACAGGAGGCCTCTAGCTTTTGAGATTCGGAGACGGGTCATTAAGAATGTCCATGTCCTTCTCTATCTTATCAGCCGTCGCAGCCGATATAGGGCAGGAACGCGGTACTTCCGTCGTGGCATAGACGAGGATGGAAATGTCGCCAATTTCAATGAGACTGAACAGATGGTCTTCGTTGACAAGACGGACTCGGAGGAACAGAAATTTCCTCATCTACTCAGCTACGTCCAGACGCGTGGAAGTGTACCCTTATATTGGGCAGAAATCAATACCCTTCGTTACAAACCCGATTTGCAGATCATGGAAGGCGAAGAACGGGTTTGTTGGCTCATTTTGGTTGTCTCTTTTTGCTTTCTTACGTCCTCGACAGTTAGCCGCAACAAAGAAGCACCTTACGGATTTGGTCAAGATATACGGTGAACAGACGTTGGTAAACCTTGTCAACCACAAAGGATACGAGCAACCTGTGAAGGAAGCCTATGAGAAATACTTCAATCAGGTAGAGACATGTCAAACCTCCCACCATCGCTCATAAACCTGACCTATTACTCCAGCTCGAAATTCCCAAAGTACAGTATGAGTACTTCGATTTCCACACCGAGTGCAGGCACATGAAGTGGGACAGGATCAGCGTCCTGATCGACAAAATCAAGGATGACATCGAAGTCCAGGGGTAAGTGGTAAAGCAATGCGACAAGGTAGTGATAGCTAACAATCCACAGGTACTTCTCCCTCGACTCCGAGACGGATGACGTTAAGCTGCAGAGCGGAGCTGTACGGACGAACTGCATGGACAACTTGGACAGGACAAATGTTGCACAGGCGGCCATTGCCAAATATGTCCTCACAAAGCAATTGCGTGATGTGGGCGTGTTCGGTGAGAATGAAACCATAGACGACCACGAGGAACTGTCAGAAGCTTTCCGAGAAAGTTGGTATTCTCTACCTTCACCTTCTCCGCCTGCTAAAACTCGTTTGTGTAGTTTGGTCGGAGCACGCAGATGGCATCTCAAAGGCATACAGTGGAACTGGTGCCCTTAAGACCGATTTCACCCGAACCGGAAAGCGTACGAAGAAGGGTGCTCTCGACGACTTGTACAAGTCCGTCGTGCGATACCTGAAGAACAACTTCTTCGACGGTGCTCGTCAGGATGCGTATGACATCATTACGGGCACATGGACACCGGATCTTGGCACCGCTGGATTCCTCATTTCTGACGACCGACCGTTGATCATCCGAGCCGTGAGCAGTTTCATTGTCTCAAAGCAATTCTTCTTATGGTTAACGCCGTTTTAGGTCCCTTACATCTTCTGGTTCTCAGTCTTTATGGTCGCCGCAGGATTGACTCTTCCCAGATCGTCTGGTGGGTAGAACGGAGTGTTTCGTGTTCCACGGGGCTTAACACTTTCACAGATTACTCTCTTTTCGTCTACTTCCTTCTTTGGTTTGCGCTGTTCGGAATTTCGCTTTCGTTCATCCTCGCGCATGGTATCGACTATGTCTCGTGGCCAAGGCTGATCTCGCTCTCCAGCGTTATCCACTATAACGGACCTGGTTACCGTGGTGGTAATCACGGCAAGGGCCTCAACATCCCAGCTCTTGACATGACGCAGCTGAAGAACAAGACGAAGGCGAAGATGCTTGCTCGAACACATAAGCGCGGGATGAGTGTCGTGAATGAGGTTGAGATGGGGACCAAGAAGAGAGTTGATTGAGGTTTTTGGTTTGTCGGTAGATATTTATGTTATGCGCAGCCTCCGGTGCCGGTAGCACCCTTTTTTTCCTACCTGAGCCGGCCTACCTAATGTTCCTAGAGTTACATATATTGTAATTCCTTCTTTCTTCCTTTCACGTTTTCACTGGTGCGTTCGGCTATCAGGCCGCGTTTGCGACCGTTTTCTGATCGAGAACTTTTTATCTCCATTCCTTCCTCCCCCACCTTCACATACCTCCTCCCATTTACACCCCGCCAGACCAAAACGAGATGGGTAAAAAGCGTGCTTCTCCTGGCGCCGACACAGAAAAGAACCCACTTGGTGACGTCGAGCTCAGTGATGTCCACCATGCGAATCTGGACAAGATTTCCGACGAATCCTGTCGCGTCGACATCGCCCTTGGTACGTGCTAACCCTCACAGAGATATGTCGTACCGCCTCTAATATGGGATTGGGTTCCGATAGAGTTCCTTACGCAGGAGAACTACGCCCCTTTCCTCCAGAAGCGACGCGAGGTTTTGAAGGGCATCCCCAAGTTCTGGCCAGCTGCCCTGTTGAACCACCCCACTGTCTCGGTACATGCTGTACACCATCAAGACCAGGTCGCCTTGAGCTACCTCGAGGACGTCTGGTTGACTAGGGACCCAAAGGAGAAGAGGTGTTTCACTTTGGAGTTCGTGCGTTGCCTTGAGTTCCCTTTCATAATCTTAGTCATGAAGCTCACGTATGGTATTGTAGTACTTCAAGGAGAACCCATTCTTCTCCGACAGCGTGCTGAAGAAGGAATACAGGTACTCCCCCCCAACGAATGTTGATGGTGAGAAGAAGGATGAGTGGGGCGTCACCGATGCCCAGGCTATCTTTAGCTGGGACACGAGCGTCGAGCCTCAGGTACTAGGACGCGTTCCTACCTACCACCACGAGTTATTTACCCCATTTTGCTTTGTAGGCAACCCAAATCGCCTGGAAGGACGACGCCCACAACTTGACCAAGGCCCACCCCCGAGTTCTCGACGAGGATGGTGAACTCTCCGAGCCCGGGAGCTTCTTCAACTTCTTTGAGATCGCGAAAGATCACATGGATGTAAGCCGGATTTCCCCGCAGCGAGACACCGTTATTTCCATATTCATCGTGACAACCAATAGCTGGGTGTTGCCATTGCCAACGAGATTTTCCCGGAGGCGATCGAGTGGTTCAAGGGTACCGCTGGCCAAACCTTCAGCGATGAGGATGACGATGATGAAGATGACGATGACGACGATGACGAGGAAGAGATCGATTTGGAGAAGCCAAGGCCAAAAAAACAGAGGACGTAGGTGGCCCTGCGACAGATAGACATTGTTCGATAAGTGCTCCAGGTTCCTTCCAACACTCGTGTCTTCCGTTCTATACAATAATTGATCCGGCTGCTTCTACCCTTCTTTCGCCTCCAGTGAGATGACCCAACCATACTGACGGGGCACCGTCTGTGTTGCCATGGACTCTGTGAGTATGTTGACAGGGGAACAAAGGCCGTCCCCCCTCGTCTCCGAACATCCCCGCCATCACTCATGATTTTAGTATCTTCCTTTCTCCCGGCGTGGGTTCTAGTCGCATCCTTGTGTCTTGTGACTCAGAAGTGGGCGAGTCCTCGAGTGGTATCGCCCACTTTGTCTTCCATACAACTCGGATTTCTCCCTCCCTGCTCTTCCTACAATGGTCGATACTGTTGCTCCACTATCTATGCGCATTGTTCTCATCAAGAAAAATCTACCTGATGTTATTAGACTCTTCCGGAGTGTCTCTTCCTGACACCCAGGGAATTGTTGTACCACCGCACAAAGTCACCATCCACTCATGTTGGAGTCATTTGTGTGGACTGACTCAACGGCCGGGCCGTTGTCAGGGGTTGTGTCAAATGTGATGTCCGTCTCAGTCCCCCCAGCGGTGCCGATGCTTGCTTTCTGGGACATCCTCCCCCTACCAGAAGCCCGTTATCTCTCTCGCTAGAAATGATTCCTTATTTTGCGGTATCGACATTAAACCTCGGCCTGGGGGCTGGTTATCCTCCTCTGGATAAAGCTCGAGTACCGACTCCCCAGAGGTCCAGCACTGGATATAGAAAATCAATGACTTGGGAGCCGAGATCCTTCCTGGGTATCGCACAAGCTGTGGCAAGTGGGTGTGTTACCAATGCTCGGTAAACCTGCACTGGTCACACAAGGGGATAAACATCGTCATCCACCCCGCACGTTTACTTGGGGGGACTGACCTACGACGATGCGGGCCTGCCTCCAGTTGGTGCTGCGGTAGCTTGACGAGGGGATGTTTATCAATACCAGCTCGCAGTACATACGCGGAGCCATTCCGCGCTCACGACCTTCTCAGACGAAACAAGACAGTTTCTATTGCCATGGACCTGACACCAGCTTTGTGAGTGAAGGTTCAATCAAGCGCAATGTTCGACATGGACAACAAGTCACCCTGCAGTATCACGTCCTCAATAACAAGGATTTCGTGCCAACTCAGGGTTTAACGTTCACAGCGGCATGATGAACCAAGAGAGACCCTCTGGAACTGGTTATATGTCCTCTCAAACGTCAGTATTGAGCACCGGGTTCGTCGTACTTGAGCACTACTTATCATCTCACCAGGCGGTGAGGCTGGCAGCCGCGTACATACATCTCGGTCATCTTGTGCACATACCAAGGTTCCAGACCAGGGCCATTACGGATTGCTCGCACCATCCATTAATCAGCGTAGACACCAAGATGAATCACGCCAGGACTAATTCCCTGGTAAAGGTAAAATCGAAGGGAGTTGAGGGTCCAGAGCCTCCAGCAACGGATAGAAGCTAACAAGTCAGGGAACGTTTGAGTGGCAACGACTATACAGCTCGACGTGTCCACCAGTGTCAGTAAAGATGCCGGAGTTCCCCGGTGTCGCTCTTCAACAACCCCAAATTTCTCAGGACAGTCGAAAAGCACTTGATTACGACACTAGTATGAACGATTACCACCAAACTATGATACACTATATGATAGTTTTGTACAGGAGAGAACATGATGGCTGGGGTGCAGTTTGACAACAGGGAGGAAAGCATAGAGCATGGTGGAGAGGGTATGATAGTGGGTTGGGTATCGTAGTTTACACAAGGGACATCTAAGAGTGGTCGTCGGTGGTCAGCAGCGATAGCAAGGGCACAGAGGAAATCATTAAGAGAAAATGATAGAACATCTACGAGTGTGCTTTAGTGGTCGCCCTTCCCTCGAAACTTTCGACTCACAGAGATCAATGCACTGAGAGCAAAGCGCTGGCATAGGTAATTCCCGCATCCTCGCCAGGAGGAAGGAAGAAGTCTTGTCCATGGATTACGGGACTTCCGATAGGAAATTGGATATCCTTCTCATCCAGGTGAGGGAGAATCCCAAGAAGGGGATCTGGACTGCAAAGATCGTTGTCAGAAGGAGAGGAGGGAGAAAGAATGGCATCGTCGACGAGCGGTGGTGTACTGGCCAACGACGATGCAAATGACGGGGAATATGGGAAGAGGGAAAAATCAGGTTCGCAGTTTAGGAATTCGGTCCAATCGGAGTCGAAGGTGGGGAGGCCTGGTTGTAATAAATCGAGTTGAGGTATTTCAAACAGGGCGGAAAAGTCGCCCGCAGTGACAGCAATGTCAGCGGAGGGCACTTCGGAATTTAATGTCAGCATAACATGTGATTACAGTATTGATAGAAACTCACCTAGAGTGGAGGAAGTAGTGTATAGTGGAAGAGATGCAGGGTTGAAAAAGTCGAGGTCGAGCGAAGACGAATCGAGTGGGTCGATAGAAGCGGGGTTGGGGATTTGGAAGGACTGATCCAAGTCGAACCATGTGGGTAGGGTACAGACAGTAAGCGGGTCTGATGCAGCATGGGGGCGGCTGCCTTCAATTCCTCTAGGACGCTTGGGTCGAGGGGAGTCCGAGTCGCTCTCCGACAAACGCCTCTTTTTCGGGCGTAGCGGAGGAAGTCCTGCGTGCGCGGAGATGATTGCATGAGTTTGCAACTCGAGGGACTCCACGAATTCATGTGTCCTAAAAATCTGTCAGTGATGGGAAATCATCATATGGCAGTTAGCGAACCTTCTTCGTTTTCGCGAAGGGGAGTCCGGGTATAGTTCTTTTGAGGGACGTTTAAGGATGTTTTCGGGCGACGGAGGGAGGCACTGTTCGTCGTCGCTGTCCTCGGAACTGGAGGAGAACGTGAGCGATGGTGTAGGGGAGATACTGCGCAATCTCTTCGAAGATGTAGCCCCTTCGTCACCATAGACAAGCTCCGCGTGAGATTTGATGGCGAAAAAGGCGGTCTTCAGGTCCACATCGAGGGGACTCGTTGGGTCGTCACGAACGAAAGCCCGGAAAGCGGCGTCTATGGCAAGGGAGCGGCACCCTGCGAATCGGTCGCGAAGCAGGCGCGCCCAGCCGACGCGTTGGCGGGCCTTAGCGAACCAGTCTCGCATGTCTTTGGAACTTGCTGTTCTACTGTTGGAGAACCGGATATGAGGGAGGGGATATGGGTTATGGAGATTGCGTAGGAGCCATTGAGAGGGGGAAATAACGTCGTGGGCTGGTGGTGTGAGTTCAACTGTCTTTGCCAACCCGTTGAAAACTGAAGTTGCGCCGGCGTCGATAGGATCCTCCAGGGTGAGAGATGAAAAGACCTCCTCGAGGCTGTCGAGGAGGTCCCCTTCGAGGGAGAGAGTGCGTGATTCAAAAACGTAGAAGTCTCGCGCAAGTTCCTCTATTTTAGAGGCAATCCCATCCACCAGTTGTCGAGTACCGAGGTCGGCTTCTTGGCGACAGGACTCCCAGTCGATCTGCAAAGTCTGCCAACGTTCCGCAAAATCCGCAAGAAGTTGGTCGTCCGCCTGAGTAACAAGCAGAAAGTCCTGTTCTGCTTGGATGAATCTTTGGCAGATAGAGTCCATCGGGCCCATGAGAAGTAGGTGGGAGTTGTGAGGAATGAACAAGCTTGCCGCTTTGAGTGTCGCCACACAATACCTGTTTGTGTTTGTTTGGGTATCAGCATATTGATCTCCGTTTTTGGCGAACAAAGGAAAATAGCGCTCGTCGCCGGCTGTCTGACGCGGTAACACCATCGGCCTCCCTCCAACTCCCTCAAAGCCATGGCCGAAAACTTGAGCCTTCTACGAGCCCTACAGCGCATTGCGCATACGTCGCGCAAGTTCAACTTTACATCCGCAACCCCAACCACCCGCGCAACTCCTACGACGCGCCCGAAAAGCACCCCCACAGTCCTAAAATCACTCCCGGAACACAGACCATTATTGCCCCTGTTACTCTCCCACGGCGTCCCATCTAAACTCGCCGGTGTATGCTCGGAGAGGTATGAGGGATACGCGAAACGGTTAAGGCTGGACACCGAAACCAAAATCGCGCCATACCTAACTAGTGGCGGCACTGGCGACAATCTGCCTAGGATTTACTCCCTTTTCCTTGAAAACTACAGTCATACGCTTTGGGACTGGGCGCAATCCATTCTTAATACCGCTCTGAAGACTCTCAGACGAGATTCCGTGGAACTCCAAGGTTGGGAGGCTACTTACGCCTCGCCAATATGGCTGCCGGTATGTCTCGCGTACCTGGACTCACCGGAATGGTATTAATATCTACTTAGTTGCCATCAGACTCACATCCAGCATCTGCTCATAGAAACACTCCGGTAAGGGACTGGGACCTTCATCATCCGACACTCCAACTGACGTTGGAACAGAAACTCTGCCCCATTTCATCCACTCCCGCGCCCTCTCATGCATTTCCGACAACGTATCCTCCCCCACTTCGCCCTCCACCTGGGCTTCCTTCAGTGGAGTGGTTACGTACACCAGCCATTTCGTCCGACTCTCCCTCCTCATCCGCCATTGACCTCGATTCATTGTGCCTGCGTTTCGCGGAATCCCTCGTGATTGGCGAGGGTCCGACGCGGCCGCCACGACCAAAGACCTCCATATTTTCGCTACCTATTGCGTTTGAGGGGGGGAAACCCAGTTGCGCTCGCAAGAAGCTACCGAAGGGACAGCACCCCAGGATACAAATTTCTCAAGAGGTAAAAACCCACAGACCGACTCTCCCCCACAAAGTAGTCAAGCCTCGTCAACTTTCAGTGCCTCCTTCCTTCCTTTCACCCTCTTCGAAAACCAAACCAACCCCCCGTAAGGCAAGCGCCCCCGCCCGTGTTCCCACGTCTCGACGCACATCCGTGTCCTCGCAACCTCCAGATCCCGCCCATTACATCACCCCGCCTCCAAATTTACACTCAACGCCCAGCCAAACCACTCACATTCCGCGGGGTTTGTCTTGCTCACTTACTGGTCCAACTACGCCTCCTACTCTCCTACCAGACCTATTTTCCGAGTCCATCGCAGTCCCCTCCAGTCCTATTCACATGTCTCCCGGGTCCTCGCTTCCCATCACCAACCCTTTCCTCCAATCCCAGCCGCAGTATGATTACTTCCTGGGTTCTTCTCTGGTTTCTGTCCTCGACTACAGCTACAATGGATCAACACCCGGGCTTACCACCGACAATTTTTTCTCCAAGAACGCGTTTGATATGCCTCTTGGGTTTGACTACCGTGGCATTTCATCTCCCATAATGACCAACCCTTTTAACGAAAACAACTTTCTTGACATCTACACTGTCTCATGATCTTGGGTGACTGTCCGTAAGGTTACGCCGTGTACACACGATCCTAGATGAATATCAAAGGACTTTTAAGGGAACTGTCAAGACCCCGTCCGTCGTGTCGGGTCACGGGCAGCGCGAGTCTCGGCTACTGGCACCCTTCTACGATGTTTAGAGATATCTCTAGTCTTACGGATAGTCACCCCTTATCTTCTGCCCTTTTTACTCTCGCTTTCGGGTCTGCTCATAATGTTCTCGCCCTGCTTTCTGGAAAATCATTTTTTCATTATTCGTTAATCTATACCGTATTGATATCTCTTCTGTCTCCACCTAGTACGTTCATTTTAGTTCTGTATAAACGCACAATGTAATACCAACACGGATAGGAGTCCGCATGTATCAACCAGGGTTCAAATCAAAAAATCCCGTGGAAAGTAGTTATGGGAAGGGGCACCGTGCAGCAAGTGGGTCGGTACCCACCTCACCCAGGAGACACAGGGGTCGGAGGAGGACCAAGAGAGGGTGTGGAAACAGAAGGGGGTTCCACCCAGCACCCTCTCGAGTCGAAGTACTTGCCCAACCCCGCCCGTTTCAGTGTGTACCCAACATCCTCGCAAACGAGCTTCGCCTCGGTGATATGCGTCTTCGCCCGCTCCATATCTTTCTCCTGGAGGGCAATGAGGCCGAGATCACGAAGGGATCTGACTTCGCCATGCCTGTCCCCAGCCTCCAAGAAAAGATCTCTCGCCCTCATGCAGAGTTGGGTAGCCTTCGGGTAGTTCCGCTGGTAGAACTCCACGTCCGACATGTGTCCTAGGCACCTCGCCTGGTCCCTCTTCGAGTCGATAAGGACGAACTCATCGAGAGCTTGGGAGAGCTCCATCATGGCGATCGGGAATTCCTCTTGGTCGCAGTGTGCGCTTCCCTTCGCCATAAGACACGTCGCAGCCCACCGAATATCGTTGGTGTTCAAGAAGTATTTCCTCGCCTCGCCCAGGAGTTTGTGCGCTTTCCCCCATTGTTCCAACTTGAGCGAAACTTCTGCTTCCCATCTCAAACACTCCCCCAACCAATTCCAATTCTCCATCCTCTCCGCGATACCCCTCGCAGCCTCAAAGTGGACCTGAGCGTTTGCTAGTTTTCCCTCGGAGAGCTCGACGCGGCCCAGGCTGATCCTGATCTCGCTGACGTTCTGCAAGTCCTCGATTGACTCGAAATATTCTTGAGAGTCTTCAAGGAAAGGCGCAGCTTCGACTCCCTTGCCCATCTTGAGTAGCATTCGCCCGAGACCGTGATTACAGTGAGCCTCTCCATCGCTGTCCCTGAGCTCGGAGAAGATGGCGCTGGCTTCTCTGAACTGGCGTTCAGCTTCCACGTACTCTCCGAGATCCCGCCCGATTCTGGCCACCTGCAGGAGACAACTCGCGGCAGGGTTACGCATCTCTTCGCGGAGGAACAACCCTTGGGCGTCGGACAAAAGATCCCGAGCTTCGGCGAGGTCCCCTAGATACCTCTCGAGTTCTCCCAGCCGACGCAGACACCAAGCCTTTGCCACCACCAGCTCGCTGTCATTTTCAGGGAGCCTCTCTACCAGAGGGCCGAGGATAGTTCGCCGGGGTTTCTGAACATAGAGGAGGTGGAGGAAGTTCTCGCAGGCCGTGGAAGCATCCATGATGGCTTTGTCGGAAGAGGGGGAAGTGAGGAAGTGGC
>Ga0307513_10007761_pt1 | contig 13846 bp, 10 predicted proteins | sample 15_EM_MG_FD_202174 | JGI IMG/M metagenome (GOLD analysis project Ga0307513, IMG submission 202174) | Populus trichocarpa ectomycorrhiza microbial communities from riparian zone in the Pacific Northwest, United States - 15_EM | ecosystem: Host-associated > Plants > Roots > Unclassified | place... | reverse complement strand
TGGCGGCGTTGGCGACGTCCACAGTGAGCGTGTAGGTCAGCGTGTCGCCCACCGATACGGCGGTGCCGCTGCCCGGGTTCACGGACTTGTTGACCGTGATTCTGGGTAGAACGGGGTTGGTCGTGGTGCAGGAGACGCAACTGCCGGTATTCGTGGTCACGCTGTTGCTGACCGAAGTGGCGGCGGTGGCGTCGACTGTCGCCGTATAGACAAAGGTGTGTTGGCCGATAGCCGCGCCTGCATTCAAGGTGCAGATGATGGTTTGAGCCGAAGGCGTGCAGCCAGCAGGTACGGTGCCGATGGTGAGGCCGGCGCCCAACACGTCGGTCAGCTCCACGTTGGCGGTGGTGGCCGCGTTGGCGACGTCAACGGTCAGCGTATAGGTCAGCATGTCGCCGACCGACACCGCCGTGCCGCTAGCCGGGTTCACGGACTTGTTCACCGTCACTCTGGGCAGGACCGGATTGGTCGTGGTGCAAGAGACGCAACTGCCGGTGTTCGTGGTCACGCTGTTGCTGACCGAAGTGGCGGCGGTGGCGTCGACTGTCGCCGTATAGACAAAGGTGTGTTGGCCGATAGCCGCACCTGTATTCAAGGTGCAGATGATGGTTTGAGCCGAAGGCGTGCAGCCAGCAGGTACGGTGCCGATGGTCAGGCCGGCGCCCAGCACGTCGGTCAGCTCCACGTTGGCGGTGGTCGCCGCGTTGGCGACGTCCACAGTGAGCGTGTAGGTCAGCGTGTCGCCCACCGATACGGGGGTGCCGCTGCCCGGGTTCACGGACTTGTTGACCGTCACTATCGGAGTCAACGATGTTGTCTCGGTACAATCGTTACCGGCGGCGGCGCAATTCACGCCGTCGACGGTGACCGCGTTGGCGATGGCCGTGACATTCGCGGGCAACGGAGTCGCGACCCGCACGACGAAACCGAGCGTAATGCTGCCACCGGCTGGAACGTTGGCCGTCGCTGTGTTGGGACAGGTGCTGCCGGTGCAGGTGAAGTTGTTGCCCGTCGCCACCGAACTGGTGTTGGCAGGCAGCGTTTCGACCACATCCCCCGCGAACAGCGTCGCGACCGAACCGCCTGTGTTGGCGATCTCGATCGCATAAGTCAGCGTATCGCCGGGCGCGACGGTTGCGCCCACAGTTGCTGGGGCGCCATTGATCTGCGCCAGCGACTTGATTACCGAAAGAGCAGGTGGAGCGATGGTGGGGAACGCGCAAGAGGCCAGGTCTCGCGAGGCGACTGCCGTGGTGGGCACCGTCGGCGTCAATATGCCAGTCGCCGGATCGAAAGCGTAATAGCGGCTCGACGTGCCGTTATCGGCAACGTACAGCTTGCCATCGTCGGCGAAAGCCACACCTGCCCAGTCGATCGTACTGGGCGAACCGTTGAGCAAGGGGCGGGTCTGGCGCACAGCTTGCAGCCCGACGCTGAAATCGATCCGATAAAGGTCTTGTCCTGCGGACAGCCAGCCCGCGCCGCCGCCGTCGAAGGCGATGTCGCCGGAACCTTGACTGGTAGGCGCGACGTCGTACGACATTTGCCCGATGTTCTGGACCGTATAACCGAAACTGCCGGGCGTCGGATCCGCGGTTATTCGCCATACTTCCGGCGTCAACGTTCCGCCTGCGATCATGTAGCCGATGCCGGCGGGGGTCATGCCCGCACGCGGGAAATCGGGCGACGCGAACGGCGGCAGTGCCTGATACCAGCCGCCGTTAGCGGAATCGTAAGCCCACAGAATCGTGTTGGATCCCGAGCGGGATACGAACAGCAACCGATTGCGAACCGGATCGACCATCAGGCCGTTAAGGCCGCCGGCAACGGTGAAGGTGAGATCGGTTGCGAAGGCGTCGTTGCCGGCACTCGGCTCGTAGCGCGAGATCTGCACGCCGTTGATGATGCTGAAGACCGGCTTGTCGACGCCGACGGGACAGAAGTCGTAGTCCACCGCAGCGGGTGTCACGGTAATCAGGGCGTTGTCGGCCCGCTCGCAGGTCGGGTTCGTGGCCACGTCCGAACAGGTCAGCCCAGTGGGATTGACGATGCGCGCGACGTTGTCGACCGAGGTCTGCGCGAATGCCGATTGCGCGGTCACCAATAGGAAGGCGCACAGGAGGGCGGAGTTACGAAGCGTTTCGCCCAGCAACACGCTCAGCTGCCGCACGCGCGAGGCATGGCCGCCATAGATCGATCGATTCATTCCACCACTTCCCCGCTTCCCTGGCTTGATCTGCCGCGCGTAGGCGGTCAGTCGGCAGCGCCGGCTCAGCCATGCGCTCCATAGGGAAAGGCGAACGGAATTACCCCAGATCTAGATAGTGATGCAGGCCTGCATCCGCAGAAGCCTTCCCCTTGGCGCGCACTTTATGCAAACACTGTGATGGATTACACGCACCGTAACTTTCTGAAACTCACCAATACTCATCTTTCTGCTATAACTAGTCCGACGCGTTATTCGGATTACATCGAAGCAAATGGGGATTTGACAAAGCGCGTCCGTGCGGTACGCCAAGGCGTAATCGCACCAAATTAGGGAAGAAAGAAAAACTTTCTTAAAAGAAAAGTTTTTCTTAATCGTGGATTGGCCGAACGTGCACTGCGCGGACGTCGCCGTATGCAAGGGGGGGCCTAATGGCCAGCGCTGGACAATGGATACTCGTGGTCGAAGACGACCCGGGAATTCGTGACGATATTCTGATTCCGGGTTTGGAAGCGGCGGGCTACAGCGTGGTGGGTGCCGGCAGCGCCGCCGAGGCCTACCGCAAAATGCTCACGCATGATTTCTCTTTATTCATTCTCGATATCAGCCTGCCGGACGAAGACGGCCTCACCGTAGCCCGCCATCTGCGGACGTTGACCGATGCGGGGATCGTGATGCTCACGGGCCGGTGGCGAAAGAAAGTCGACCGTATCCGCGGTTTGGACGACGGTGCCGATGTCTACGTCACCAAGCCGATCGACATCGACATGCTGACCGCCACCGTGCGCAGCCTGCTCCGGAGGTTGGGGCAACAAAAAAACGGACGTTCCAAAGGAGCGCTACCGGCCTGGAACTTCAATATGGACGGCTGGAACCTGGCCTCGCCCGGAGGGACCAGCGTCCGTCTGACCCGACCCGAAAGACTCGTCGTCAGCATGCTTGCGGCTTCTCCCGGTCAGGCCGTAACCCGCGACACGATCATTTCCAGACTGGCGCAGGACATTCACGATTTCGATCCGCATCGGCTCGAAATGCTGATCCACCGGCTGCGACGAAAGGTGTTGTCCGTAACCGAAGAGCCCCTGCCGCTGAATGCGGTGCGGGGTGTCGGCTATGTCTTCGCACCTTGATGGTGCGCATTGCGTCGCTGGCCTTAGCTTTGTCCCGGGACAAATGCTCGCATTGGTCGCAGAAGCGGATTTTCATGCGAAGTTGATTGATCGCCGCGAAGCCGCTTATTGCGGCCTGGTTCGACGCAATTTCGCCAAGCGCAGATGTCGCCCGGCCCGGATAGCCGCATAGACTTCGCCCGTGCCGCCCCGGCCGATCATTTTCTCGATCCGCCAGGCTCCCAAACTAGTGCCCCGACCAACGATGGATGGGCTTCCGCATATCGGGCGCATGCGGCGCAGTGTCCGGCACGCCCGGAGCATCGTGCGAACGCAGCAGCTCCTCTATCTCGTTGCGCAGCTCGGCATCGTCGCCACAATTACGTTCCAGGAAAGCGGCGCGCGCAGTCTTTACGCAGTCATACATCCGTGCCTTCCAATGGCCGGTATCCAAACACGGGCCAGCGCTGAAGTCGGTTTCCGATTCGATGCGTGCGGCGATGGCAACGGTCGTCGGTATCGACGAACCGGTGGGGACATCCATGTTGACTGATTCAGCGTAGAGGCTGCGAGCAGTCACGCGATAAAGCACCAAAGGGGTTGAAATCTTAAACCTTACTAATGATAATGATTATCATTAGTGATACTAGAATTCTCTCAAAGACAACCCGTCCTCATGCAACCCACCCCCAACTCAATCGTCGAACGCCACCTTCCCTTCGCACCCACCCTCCTCCGCCGTACCTTGCTCTCGCAATGCCTGATCGCGGGGCTGTGGGCGCCGACGACTGTCCTTGCCGAAGACTCGGCCTCGCAAACCAACGCCACAACGCTGCAAGCGGTGGAGGTGAAAGGCGAAGTCGAGGGTTACGTGACCGAGCGCAGCGGCGTGATGAAGACCGACGCGCCGCTCAACGAAATTCCGCAATCGATCACGGTCATCAGCAAGGAACAGATTCGCGACCAGAACGCGCAGACCATGCAGGAAGTATTGCGCTATACCGCCAGCGTGCGCTCGGAAATGTACGGGCTGGATAATCGCGGCGACTGGTTCACGCTGCGCGGCGGCAGCGAGGGCTCGGTATTGCTGGACGGTCTGCGCGTGCCGCTCACCGGTTGGTACGGCGTCGTCCGCAACGAACCTTACGCCTTCGAACGCATCGAAGTGCTGCGTGGTCCGGCCTCGGTGATCGCAGGACAGAACGGCCCGGGCGGCGTGGTCAACCTGGTGTCCAAGCGACCACAGCAAACGGCGCAACGTGAGGTCAGCGTGCAAGTGGGCAACGATAGCCACAAACAGCTCGCCCTGGATCTCACCGGCCCCTTGAACACCGAAGGCACGCTGCTCTATCGCCTGGTCGCGTTGGGCAAGGACAGCGGCACCCAGGTCGATCATGCGAACGACAAACGCACCTTCATCGCGCCGTCGCTGACCTGGAAACCCAACGCCGACACCACGCTCACGGCCTACGCCGAATACCAGAAGGACGAAACTGGCAACACCAACGCCTTCTTCCCCATCGTCGGCACGCTCACGTCCGCCCCGCACGGCAAGATCCCGTACGACACTTTCATCAGCGAACCCGACTGGGATTACTACGGCGGCACGCGTAAGCGCGCGGGCTACGAATTCGAACAGAAGCTGGGCGACCACTGGACCCTGCGCCACCATCTGCGCCACGACGACATCGACGGCAAGATGCGCACCATGTACGCCGCCTGGTCGGAAGGCTTCGTCGACGCCACCGGCGCAGCGGATCCCAACGGCACTTATCTAAACCGCTTTTGGTACTTCACCGACGACACCGCGCGTATCAGCAACGCGGATCTGCTGTTCGAAGGAAAACTGACATTCGGCCGCACCCAGCACACATTGCTGTTCGGCGTGGACGCCATGAACTCACGCATGCATCAGACTTCCTGGGGCGATGGTTTGGCCACTCCTCTGGATGTGTACAACCCGGTCTACGGCACCTTCCCGCTGCCCGCATATTTGGACACCCCGGCTACCGACACTGTTACGCGCGTGCGCAACGTCGGCGTGCTGGTCCAGGATCAGATTAAGTTCGACGACCGTTGGGTCCTAGTAGCTGGCTTACGCCACGATCGGGCGAAGACGGACACCTTGGTTACCTATGAAGGTACGCGGACGCCATCGCGTATCGAAGATTCGGCGACCAGCAAAAATCTTGGTCTTGTCTATCTTGCCGATGGCGGCTGGTCGCCTTACATCAGTTATTCCGAATCGTTCGAACCGTTGGCCGGCACCGATTTCTTCGGCAATGCTTTCGAACCCAAGCGCGGCGAGCAAGCCGAGGTTGGTGTGAAATGGTCGCCGGACGATGGCCGGATTACTGCAGCTGCAGCGGTCTACAAGCTCAAGGAAAAAAACCGGCTCACCACCGACCCTGATCCCGAGCATCCTAACTCCTCCATCCAAAGCGGCGAAGTCACGGTGAAAGGGCTGGAGCTGGAAGTCGCGGCCAACCTTTCGGCCTGGGATTTGATCGCCAACTACACTTATATGGATGCGTACGAGACCAATGTGGGCATGCAACTTAGCGGCATCCCGAAGCATTCTGCTGCGGTGTGGGCTCTACACAAGTTCGACGGCTATGGCTTGGCCGGGCTGAGAGCGGGCGCAGGCGTGCGCTACGTCGGCAAGACCAGCGACGGTATCGACGTGACCATCACTCCCTCCACCACGCTGCTGGACTTGATGCTGTCCTACGAAACCGGCCCGTGGCGGCTGGCGCTGAACGTCGCCAACGCGACCGATAAAACCTATATCGCCACCTGCCTGGATCGTGGCGATTGCTGGTTCGGCACCAAGCGCAAGGCGATCGCGACCATCGGATACCGCTGGTGAGCCGCATATCGTCCGCGCCGAAAGAGTAAGGAGAACGAATGCGCCAGTCCTTCGTCCTATTGCATCGCTGGTTCGGTTTGTTCATCGCCGTGTTCCTGTTCGTATCGGGACTGACCGGCGCGGTGATCTCCTGGGATCACGAATTGGACGAGTGGCTCAACCCCGACCTTTACCATTCTGCAGGCGTGGGCGAGCCGCAATCCGGCCTGGCCCTGGCGTCGAAAGTGGAAGCGGCCGATCCGCGCATTCGCGTGACCTATGCTCCATTGGCTGTGGAACCCGGACATGCGCTCAGCCTGTCCGTCGAACCGCGCGTCGATCCCACCAGCGGCCAGTTGTACGACGTCGACTACAACCAGGTCGCGCTCGACCCGGTGACCGGCGACATACAGGGTAAGCGCATGTGGGGAGCGGTGTCCCTGTCGCGCGAGAACTTGCTGCCATTCCTCTACAAGCTGCACTACAGCATGCACATCCCCGATGGTTGGGGAATGGAGCTTGGCGTGTTGTTCATGGGCATCGTCGGCATCGTCTGGGCGATCGATTGCGGGATCGCGCTGTGGCTTTCATTCCCGAACCTGCGCGCCTGGCGCAAGTCGTTCGCCTTCCGCTGGCGTGAGCGCGGCTACAAACTCAATTTCGACCTGCATCGCTCCGGTGGCGTGTGGGTCTGGTTGTTGTTACTGACCCTGGCGATCACCTCGGTATCGATGAACCTGGGGCAGCAGGTGATGCGGCCGCTGGTGTCGACGTTTTCGTCATTGACGCCGTCGCCATTCGATACGCGCACCCCCGCGCCGCTTGAAAAACCGGTCGAGCCTTCCATCACCCGGGAACGCAGCGTCGAACTGGCCGTTGCCGCCGCCCGTACGCGTGGCTGGCAGGCGCCCGCCGGCGCGGTGTTCTATTCGCCCATGTACGGCGTGTACGGCGTTGGCTTCTTCGCCCCGGGGCAGGATCACGGCGACGGCGGGCTCGGTAATCCCTGGCTTTATTTCGACGCACGCAGCGGGCAGCCGGCAGGCGCGGAGATACCGGGCACCGGTTCCGCCGGCGACATCTTCATGCAGGCGCAGTTCCCGCTGCATTCGGGCCGGATCATCGGGGTACCGGGCCGGGTGATGGTCTCGCTGATGGGTCTTCTGGTGGCGATGTTGTCGCTGACCGGCGTGCTCATCTGGGCGAAAAAACGTGCGGCCCGGGTCCGCTCATCGGCAGTGCGCAAACTGCGTCCCTCGCAGTTGGCCAGCGATATCTAAGCGCGTTGCACGGTCGCTCCAGAGCTACGGCGATGCGGACTTCCGTGTCCTGACGGGTCTTTCCCGCAGTCAGACAATTCCTACACTGCGCCGCGCCCTCTCCCGACTGTCGTGCGCTCGCGGCGCGGGCATTCTGTTCCTGCGATGGAGTCGCCGTGATGCACAAGGAATAGAGTGCCGCGTTCAACCCGCAGCGGAGCCACGTGCGCTTTGCTGGAACCGGATACTTGGCCATGAATCGCTCCCTGTTGATGCTCCGTCCTTCGTACGAGGGTTGGAAACTGATGGACGACGGCAAGCCCGTTTTCTGGTTCCCTGAGAAGTCGGCCGCGTTGGCGGTCGCCAACACCATCGCCGAGGCCCGGCACACCTTCTCCAACAAACCCACTGGCGTGGAAGTGGAGAGCGAGGGGCAGCCGCCGGAACGGGTCAGCAGCTACGGTTGAACCGGCCAAGCAGGCACGTCTGAGGGCGAATGCGGGGCCCCACCTAAAAATTCATACGAATCAGCCGCTTGGCCTATTCCGCGGGTTGCGGCTCCGGTACAACAACTACTTTACACATCGCCTGCGCCGGGCAAATAAGCTGCACTTCCCAATGCGGAGGCAGCGTATGCGTAGCCCTAGTGCCCTGCTTTTGCTCCTCGCCTGCATCGCGCCTGCTGCGCACGCCGTCCCCCCCGTTACCTCGGTGCCGGAGATGGATATCTCCCGCTACGCAGGCCAGTGGTACGAAATCGCCCATCTGCCAATGTCGTTCCAAGACGAATGCACGGGCGATATCACCGCCGCTTACACGCTGCGCGAGGACGAACTGATCGGCGTGCGCAACGCCTGCCGTACTGCCGACGGGGAAACCAGCGTCGCCGAGGGCGTCGCGCGGCAGGTGAAAGGGCATCCGGGGCGCCTGGAAGTGCGTTTCGCGCCCGACTGGCTCTCGTGGATGCCCTTCCTCTGGGCCGATTATTGGGTGATCGACCTGGACCCGGGCTACACCTGGGCCGTGATAGGCGAACCCGGCCGCGACTACTTCTGGATCCTGTCGCGCGAACCGGCCATGGATCGGGCGCTGTTCGAACAGATCAAAGCGCGGGCCGTCGCCATGGGCTACGACCTGGGCCCGCTGATCGTGGCCGCTCCGTTGCGGTAGAGGTTCACGCCATACGCCGTAGTATCCTTGCCCATCGCATGATCGGAGGAATGGGTATGAAGGGTGCTGCGCGCTGGGTTTCGCTCCTGTTGTTTTCCCTTTTCCTGGCCGCGTGCAGCGGCGGACCGGTCCGACGTGTGTCGGAACCCGCAACAAGCATCCAGCAGCTGACCGTCAATGCCGACGGCAGCTGGTCGCTAGATCTGCGCCTGCAGAACTACAGCAGCATCCCCATGCGCTTCGACAGCGCCGAGCTTGTCATCACGGTCGGCGGCCAGGCCGCAGGGACGCTGCGCGCCGTGCCGGGGATTTCCATCGGCCCGGAATCTGCGGACGTGGTCACCCTGCCGTTCAAGCCGTCCGCCGAAGCACGCATGGCAATCGCCGACGCGCTGGCCGGCAGGCACTCCCTGGGCTACACGCTGAAAGGCAAGTTGCAGGCGGTGCCTGACGAAAAAAAATCCCGCTCGTTCGACATCGATTCGCGCAACACGCTCAATCCCGTCCCGGGTTTGGACGGCGTACTGCGCTGAGCGAACCTGCGGCGCGTTTTTCTTCTTTCCCATGGAATCTCTTTCCCGAATATGAGCACCTACAAAGCCCCGCTGACCGATATCCGTTTCGCCCTCTACGACGTACTGGGCGCAGAAACTCTGTTCGCGAAGCTCGGCTACGGCGATGCTACGCGCGACGTCCTGGACGCCGTGCTCGACGAAGCCGCGCGCTTCACTGAAACCGTATTGGCCCCGCTCAACAGCGTTGGCGACGAGATCGGCTGCGGCTTCGACAAGGCCACCGGGGATGTCACCACCCCGCCCGGCTTCCAGCAGGCGTATACCCAATTCATCGAAGGCGGCTGGACGGGCCTGACCGCGGCGCCGGAACACGGCGGACAGGGTCTGCCGCATGCCATGGGCGTGCCGCTCAACGAGATGATCAACGCCGCCAACTTGGCCTGGGGCAATTTCCCACTACTGTCGCACGGTGCGGTGGAGGCATTGAGGCAGCATGGCGAAGACTGGCAGCGCGAAGCCTTCCTCAAACCCATCGTCGACGGCCGCTGGACCGGCACGATGTGTCTCACCGAACCGCATTGCGGCACCGACCTGGGCCTGCTGAAGACCCGCGCCGAACCCAATGCCGACGGCAGCTACGCCATTAGCGGCACCAAGATCTTCATCACCGCTGGCGAGCACGACCTGACCGAAAACATCGTGCACCTGGTACTGGCAAAACTGCCTCACGCGCCGCCCGGCGCGAAAGGAATTTCACTATTCGTCACGCCCAAGTTCAAGGTCGCGCGCGACGGCAGCATGGGCGAACGCAACGCGCTGCGCTGCGGCTCCATCGAACACAAGATGGGCATCAAGGGGTCGGTCACCTGCGTAATGAATTTCGACGGCGCCGAAGGCTACCTGGTGGGCGAGCCGCACAAGGGCCTGCTGGCCATGTTTACGATGATGAACACCGCACGCCTGGGCGTGGGGCTGCAGGGCGTGGGCCTGTCCGAGCGTGCTTACCAGAATGCGCTGCGCTATTCGCTGGACCGCCTGCAGACGCGTTCCTTGAGCGGCCCCAAATTCCCGGACAAACCCGCCGATCCGATCATCGTGCACCCCGACGTGCGTCGCATGCTGCTGACGGTGAAATCGCTAGTCGAAGGCAGCCGCCTGCTCGCCCTGCATGCGGGCACCCTGATCGACGTTGCCCATCATGCGGAAGATGCGGCAGAACGCGAACAGGCCGACGTGCTGGTGAGTTTCCTGACCCCGATCTCCAAGGCCTGCCAGACCGAATGGGCCATCGAGAACACCTACAACGCGCTGCAATGCTTCGGCGGTCACGGCTACATCCGTGAACACGGCATGGAACAGCTGGCGCGCGATGCGCGCATCACCACACTCTACGAGGGCACCACCGGCATCCAGGCGCTGGATCTGATGGGGCGTAAGACTGCTTCGACCAAGGCCGCTGGCCTGAAACTGTTCCTCGCCCAGATCGAGGCATTCGCAAAGGAACACGAAGGCGACGCGTCGCTGGCCGAGTTCATCCTGCCTTTGCGCCAGAAAGCCGCGGAATGGGCCACGCTGACCCAAGGCATTCTGCAACGTGCGGCGGGAAATCCGGAGGAGATCGGTGCTGCCAGCACCGATTACCTGTTCTACTCCGGCTATGTCGCACTGGCCTATTGGTGGGCGCGCAGCGTGGCCGCCGCGGAGGCTTCCGCGCATAGCAACGCGTTCAAGCAATCCAAGCGCGAGACCGCCCGCTTCTATTTCGCTCGCATCCTGCCGCGCACCTTGGCCCATGCCGCGGCCATCGAATCCGGCGCGGCGCCGCTAATGGCGATGGATGCCGAACGTTTCGGCGCCTGAACCTGTAGGAAGCGGGCCCTGCCCGCGACGCTTTTGGTTGGCCGAAAAGCGTCGCGGGCAAGGCCCGCTCCTACAACAGTAGGCTGAGCGATACACAAATCATCAACATTTAGGTATAACCTGTTTCCCCGATGGAAGCAGACCCAGCTCAGCTTCACCGTATCGGCGCCAGATCCCCCGCGATCCCGGCCCTACTCGCGTCGCACCCTGCCTCCCGCTCCAATACCGTACGCCTGTTGTCGCTGGACGCGCATGGCCGCGTGCTGGACTGGATCAACTGGCAGGACGCGACCTGCCTGTACGCGCGCGACGCCGTCGCCTGGACCCTGGGCGACCCCTGTCTGCGCGTGCATGGCGGCACCAGCCGCATGACCGGCGAACAGAGCGTCATCGAACTCCACCCCATCGTCGCCTCACGCGGCCATGCGCGCTCGCACGCCTTGTCGCCCACGCCCACGCTGACCAACACCGCGCTGTTCGCCCGCGACGCGCAGTTGTGCCTGTACTGCGGGCATGAGTACTCGCGCCCCAGCCTCACCCGCGACCACGTGCTGCCGCTGTCCAAAGGCGGGCGAGACACCTGGGAAAACGTGGTCACCGCCTGCTTCCACTGTAATTCCCGCAAGGCCAACCGCACCCCGCAACAGGCCAATATGCCGCTGCTGGCGGTTCCGTACCGCCCCAGTTGGATCGAGCACCTGATCCTCTCCAACCGCAATATCCTGGCCGACCAAATGGCTTTCCTGAAGGCGCAACTGCCCAAGCGTTCCAAGCTCTCGGCCTGAGCCGGGGCCTGAACCAAGAGTGCCGGATCGCTTGCCCCTCCCACGGATGCGGAGGAAAATGCGGCAAATGATCGACCCCACCCGCTATCCCCGCCTTTCCCGCATCAATCTCCCAGCCGACCTGCGCCAGTTCGACGAATCCGAACTGACCGCGATCTCCGACGAATTGCGCGCCTACCTGATCGAGTCGGTGGGCAAAAGCGGCGGCCATTTCGGCGCCGGTCTGGGCGTGATCGAACTGACGGTCGCCCTGCACTACTTGTACAACACCCCGGACGACCGCCTGGTGTGGGACGTCGGCCACCAGACGTATCCGCACAAGATCCTGACCGGCCGCGGCGACCGGATCCACACGGTCAAACAGGCCGACGGCGTCGCGCCTTTCCCTAAGCGCGAAGAAAGCGAGTACGACACCTTCGGCGTCGGCCATTCTTCCACTTCGATCTCCGCTGCGCTGGGTATGGCCATCGCCAACGCGCAAGCCGGCAACGATCGCCGGGTGGTAGCGGTGATCGGCGACGGTGCGATGACCGCCGGCATGGCCTTCGAGGCGCTCAATCATGCCGGCGGCATGGAAGATCCGGAACCAAACCTGCTGGTGGTGCTCAACGACAACCAGATGTCGATTTCGGAGAACGTCGGCGGCCTGACCAAGATGCTCGGCCGCATCAGCAGCAGTCGCACGCTCAACGCGCTGCGCGAGGGCGGCAAGAAACTACTGGGCGACAAGCGCAAGCCGCCGGCGCGCTTCATGCGGCGCTGGGAAGAACACTGGAAGGGCATGTTCGTGCCGTCCACGCTGTTCGAGGAAATGGGTTTCCATTACACCGGTCCCATCGACGGCCACAACGTGCCCGCGCTGGTCAGCGCGCTGAAGACGCTGCAGACCCTAAAAGGTCCGCAGTTGCTGCACATCATCACCACCAAAGGCAAAGGCTACGAATTGGCCGAAGGCGACCAGATCGGCTATCACGCGGTCGGTCCGTTCGATCCCGAAAAGGGACTGATCAGCAAGGCGGGCGCGAAGAAGCCGACCTACACCGACATCTTCGGCGACTGGTTGTGCGACATGGCCGCGGCCGACCCCAAACTGCTGGCCATTACCCCGGCGATGCGCGAGGGCTCGGGCCTGGTGCGTTTCAGCAAGGAATATCCGCAGCGCTACTTCGATGTGGCCATTGCCGAGCAGCACGCGGTGACTCTGGCCGCCGGCATGGCCTGCGAAGGCGCCAAGCCGGTGGTCGCCATCTATTCCACTTTCCTGCAGCGCGGCTACGACCAGCTGGTGCACGATGTGGCTATCCAGAAACTGGACGTACTGTTCGCCATCGACCGAGGCGGCGTGGTCGGCCCGGACGGCGCTACCCACGCCGGCAATCTCGATCTGAGCTACCTGCGCTGCGTGCCGCACATGGTGGTGATGGCGCCTGCCGATGAGGACGAGTGCCGCAAGATGTTGAGCACCGGCTTTCAATTCCAGGGACCGGCAGCGGTGCGTTATCCGCGCGGCACCGGTCCGGGCGTGGCTATCGAAGCTTCGCTCGCCACGTTGCCGATCGGCAAGGCCGAAGTGCGCGTGCATGGATCGCGGGTCGCCCTGCTCGCCTTCGGCGCCACCGTGCCCGCGGCGCAGCAAGTGGGCGCGGAGCTGGGACTGACGGTGGTCAACATGCGTTTCGTCAAGCCACTGGACCGCGCGCTGATCCTGGAGCTGGCGAAGACCCACCAAGGTTTCGTCACCATCGAGGACAACGTGGTGATGGGCGGCGCCGGTTCGGGCGTGGCCGAATTGTTGAATGCGGAAAATATCCAGCTGCCCATCCTGCATCTAGGTCTGCCGGATGATTTCCAGCATCACGCGAGTCGCGAACAACTGCTGGCCGAAGCCGGTATCGACGCCACCGGCATTCGTACGGCCGTGCTCGATCGCTGGCCGTCGTTGCAGGAAACGGAAGCCGTCCGCAGCGTCGCGGGTTAGCGCTGCCGGCTAAAGCGGCGCTTCCACCGTATAACCCTTCGCCCGCAGGTAGGACAGATAGCCATTCGGCTTCAGCAGTTCGGCTATCGGCAAGGTCGCGAAAGTGATGCGATTCT
>Ga0307513_10007760_pt1 | contig 13850 bp, 19 predicted proteins | sample 15_EM_MG_FD_202174 | JGI IMG/M metagenome (GOLD analysis project Ga0307513, IMG submission 202174) | Populus trichocarpa ectomycorrhiza microbial communities from riparian zone in the Pacific Northwest, United States - 15_EM | ecosystem: Host-associated > Plants > Roots > Unclassified | place... | reverse complement strand
AGTCTTAGGCGAACCGCGGACGTTGGACAAAGAAATCAAACGGCTCGAACAGGACGGCCCTTATGCAGTTGTACAGGAACTTTGGCCGGCTACCCGGGCTGAACTCGTGGAAAACATGAAAGCACTGGGTGAGCAATGGAGTGTGGAGGCGATATTGTTGTTCGGTGGTCAGCCGTTCAAACCTTTGGACGAGGAAATCTTTTCTCCGTTTGTCCCGGCACTTCAGCTCGTTTGCGGAATAGGTGCTGGTGGGTGAAATTTCCAGTCTCAAATTTCTTGAGCAACTAATTGCAGAGCTCGGCAGGCTTCGACCACGGTGCGTCCACTTGGACACTCGAGCTTTGAGGCAGGGTGGTAATCCGATGACAGTTGACACGGAGTACCTTGAAGTAAATGGTGTTTGGTATACCAATACACCCATGGCGGTGGCCGAGTAGGACCTGGATCACCACTTGTGACTTTCATTGATACCTTTACAGACCTACCGCCACTACAGCTGTAATGCTCATCTTGCAAACGATACGCGCATCGACAGCAGCAGACCATTCCGTGCGTCAGGGAACATGGAGGGGCGACTTGAGGGTTACTCCTAATACTCGAGGCTTAATCATTGGTATCATAGGGATGGGAACTATCGGCAAGGTAGGTCGCTCCTCAAGAAGTCCGTCCACAGCATTGATGGAAGTGGGTAGCTTGTGTCTCAAAAGGTTCAAGGTGAGCCTTTCGTCGCTTTTCATGGCCTTCATTGCACCTAACGCATCGACAGCACTTGGCATGAAAGTCATCTATAATAATCGGCGCCCGCTACCCCGTGAAGGTCTGAGCCAAAATTATCGCCCACCTGTGCTGACATTGTAATAGAAGAGGGTGGTGCCACATTACTTACTCAGTCACGGCTCATTACTTTACATTGTCCCTTGACAAGGGAAACAACCCATCTACTGTCGGACAAGGAGTTTTCCAAGATGCAAGACGGTGTATTTATTGTCAATACATCCAGAGGCCCCGGTAAGATGGTTATCATGTGATTGAGCCTCAATGATTGCTAATTAATTCATTTGTAGTAATTGACGAGGAGGCGTTGGTGAGAACAATGAAGTCTGGCAAGGTGTGGTGGAGGTATCAAATCTTGATCGTCCCTAACATGCCGGGTAGGTACTGCGTGCCGGCTTGGACGTGTTTGAACACGAGCCAAAGGTGCATCCCTGGGTACGCCAACCCTCAACACAGTATCAATAAACCACTTACGCTATTACCCTTAGCTCCTCGGTAGTCACCGAGTCTCTCTCCTCCCCGTACGTTTGCCATCTTCTATTCCCTCCCAGTCCAACTAATACCCTGTAGCACTGGAGCACCGCGACTGAAACCATATCTCACGATGTGGAACATGAAGTGTTCGCAAACCTCTTGCAATGGATAGAAACAGGCGTGCCCAACACCCCCGTGAACCATCCTCACCCAAAGTTGTAATGTCTGCTATTGGCCGCCACCGTGCTAGAAGCTTATCTTGTATATTGATTTCCCCGTTCTCCTGTGCCATCCATAAGTCGCTTGCCCAGAGATGTGAGCATCGAAGGATCCCCTGTGCCGTCGGAAACGGAAAGCTTCGGCTTTCTCTTGCCGTCTGCCTCGTCTTGCCCTCTGCCGCTGCAGTTCTTTTGTAATTGGACTCATTCCTCCTCACCGTTACAACCCCTATATTGCAGTAGCCACCTGTTACCTCTTCCTTCATCCCGAGCTCCCCAACTCGCTCGACGGAGTCGCAGCTCGTCAGCTTGGTCGATCGACCCACAGCTTACGACTACACCTCAACACTTCTATCTCGAAAGCTCACCGCCGTGTCATCTCGAGCTCTCCCCAGGCCTCCAGGTCTGGGTTTTCGGGACCCACGCCAAAACTGAGGCGTATCTCGCTCTTCCGGCGCGTACCGCACCCACGGATACGTGTCAGGTGGGATCTCGACCCGGACGGCGCGCTTGGGGGTTCTCTGTAGTAGGGGTGGTCAAGGGCTCTGCGGAGAGCTTTTGGAGGCTGAAAGGATACCATCCTGGGTAGGTGGAGCAATAGAGAAGGAGCCGCCCGGTGCGCTAGAAGGATACAAGCATGAGGAGGCTCGCGATGAGAGTCGTGCGTGGGTCTCTCTCTTGGAAGGAGACGTCCACGTAGCACTGGTAACCTTCTTATTCAGAGCGGCGTGGTGTTTCTAATGCGTAGTCTAGCTTTTAACGACACCGCCGTCGGGGCTCTTCCACCAGTTGATGTTGTTGGGCGCACCAATCAAGACCAAATTCAATTTCTAACTTTCTCCGTCTTAACGGGGATCTCGTCCCTCATACCACCCTTCGGTACTCACATCCCACGCAAGTTGGTGATCGAAAAGTACCGAGAGGCAATCACCGCACTGTCTTACAGGCTTGTGCAGGATAAATGGTTCCTAGGTTCACGGTGGGTGGGCCATACTGTAGGTACTCACGGGGATCTAACTAGTTCGCAGTGAGCCCCACTATTCTTGACGCCTTGGTACCTCTACGCCGCATTGGAGGAATCGCGTGATGCGGAGGTCAAGCAGGAAGTACAAGTATAGGTGAATTTGGTCGCTTGGGAGAAGCGAGTTCGAAGTATCGTGCAAGGCGCAATGCGTAGACATTAGAATGGGCGCAGAAACGCGATACTTAATATGATTCCGTCTATCGGGCAATTTATACTACTTGCGCCACATAGATCCGTTGCATCGGGCGTGGGTCTCACCGGTTGTCAACCCAGCTCACACCTACTACCGCAACCACGACCACTATGCAGCTCAAGGCGACCACCTTAGTCTTAGGCGAACCGCGGACGTTGGGCGAAGGACTCGAACGCCTCGAACAGGACGGCCCTTATGCAGTTGTACATGAACCTTGGCCAGCTACCCGGGCTGAACTCGTAGAAAGGATGAAAGCACTGGCCGAGCAATGGAGTGTGGGTCAGCAGTTCAAACCTCTGGACGAGGTCATCTTTTCTCCGTTTGTGCCGTCACTTCAGGTCGTTTGTGGAATAGCTGCTGGTGGGTGAAATTTCCAGTCTCAAATTTCTTGAGCAACTGATTGCAGAGCTCGGCAGGCTTCGACCACGGTACGTCCACTATTGACACTCGAGCGCTTTGAAGCAAGGTGGTAACCCGATGACAGTTGACACGGAGTACCTTGAAGTAAATGGTGTTTGGTATACCAATACACCCATGGCGGTGGCCGAGTAAGACCTGGATCACCGGCTTGTGACTTTCATTGATACCTTTACAGACCTACCGCCACTACAGCTGTAATGCTCATCTTGCAAACGATACGTGCATCGACAGCAGCAGGCCATGCCGTGCGTCAGGGAAAATGGAGGGGCGACTTGAGGGGTACTCCTGATACTCGAGGCTTAATCCTTGGCATCATAGGGATGGGAACTATCGGCAAGGTAGGTCGCTCCTCGAAATGTTCGTCCACAGCACTGATGGAAGGGGCTAGCTTGTGTCTCAAAAGGTTCAAGGTGAGCTTTTCGTCGCTTTTCGTCACTTATCATGGCCTTAGTTGCACCTAACGCATTAACAGCACTTGGAATGAAAGTCATCTATAGTAATCGGCGCCGGCTACCCCGTGAAGGTCTGAGCCCAACTTTTCACCCACTCGTGCTAACATTGTAACAGAGGAGGGCGGTGCCACATATGTCCCTTTTGACGAATTACTTGCTCGATCAAGGCTCATTACTTTACATTGTCCCTTGACAAGGGAAACAACCCATCTACTGTCGGACAAGGAGTTTTCCAAGATGCAAGACGGTGTATTTATTGTCAATACATCCAGAGGCCCCGGTAAGATGGTTATCATGTGATCGAGCCTCCATGATTACTGATTCATTGTAGTAATTGACGAGGAGGCATTGGTGAGGGCAATGAAGTCTGGCAAGGTGCGGTGGAGGTATTAAATCTTGATCGTCCCTAACATTCCGGGTAGGTACTGCGTGCCGGCTTGGACGTGTTTGAACACGAGCCGAAGGTGCATCCCTGGGTACGCCAACCCTCAACACAGTATAACAAACCACTTACGCTATTACCCTTAGCTCCTCGGTAGTCACCGAGTCTCTCTCCTCCCCGTACGTTTACCATCTTCAATTCTCTCCCAGCCCAACTAATTCCCCGTAGCACTGGGGCGCCGCGATTGAAACCATATATCACGATGTGGAACATGAAGCGCTCGCAAACCTCTTGCAATGGATAGAAACAGGCATCCCCAACACCCCCGTGAACCGTCCTCGCCCCCAGTAGCCCAAAGTTGTAATGTCTGCAATAGGCCGCCACCGTGCTAGTAGCTTATCTTGTATATGAACTTCCCCATTGTCCTGTGCAATACATATGTCGCTTACCCAGAGATATGGATATGAGCATCGAAGAATCCCCTGAGCCATCGGAAAGCTTCGGCTTTTTCTTACCGTCGGCCTCATCTCGCCCTCTGCCGCTGCGGCTCTTCTGTCGCTGCGGCTCTTCTGTAATTGGACTCATTCCTCTTCACCGTTACAACCCTATATTATAGTAGTCACCTGTTACCTCTTCCTCTATCCCGAGCTCCCCAGACTCACTCGACGAAGTCGCATCCGAAAATGCAGACCCCAGCTCGCCAGCTCGGTCGATCGACCCACAGCTTACAACTACACCTCAACACTTCTATCTCGAAAACACACCGCCGTGGCATCTCGGGCTCTCCGCAGGCCTCCAGGTCTGGGTTTTCGGGTCCTGCGCCGAAATCGTCTTCCCCGACCTCGGCCTTGGCTTCTGCGACCGCCCAGGGGAGCCCACTCCGCATGCTCTTCTTCGGGAAGCCTGGTGCGGGGAAGGGCACCCTCAGCGCGCGTATGACCAAGAAGTATGATATCACCCAGCTGAGTGCGGGGGATTTGCTGCGGACGCACATCGCGGAAGGGTACGTAGCGTCCTGTACGCCTGAATATCATAGAGCTGATGCGCTGGTAATGCGGGGTGCAGGACGGAGGTAGGACGGGCCGCGGAAGCGATTGTCGCGAGTGGTGGTACGTTTTCCTCCAACGTCATTTCAGTGCAGAAGGCCGACGCGGAATATACACACAGGGCTTATCCCAGATGATGTGATGACGCGGGTTGTCACGAGTAAACTGGATACTCTCCGTTTTAAGGCAGGTCGGATCAACTCGACGGAAAACTTGCCACTCATCCGGAGTGCAGAATTGGATCTTAGATGGATTCCCGAGGACGCTACCGCAAGGAAGGTTACTTGAGGCACATCTTCGGAGCATGAATAGCCCGCTTACACTAATCATCAATCTCGATGTCCCAGACGATGTCATTATTAACCGGATTGGCGGTACGTACTCGGCTCTCTCGGCCCGTTCTTTGCTTATCAAATAGTTTGCAGATCGTTGGATACACCTCCCGAGTGGCCGAGTGTACAATACGAGCTATAACCCACCAAAAGTGCCTGGGCTCGATGACATAACAGGTGAACCGTTAATACAACGACCTGATGACAACCCCGTCCGTGACGTTTTCTCAATGTCTATGTCGTTCTCGTCCTGAACACTTCTTAGGAAATCTTCAAACGCCGTCTAGAATCATTCTATAAATCCACCGCCCCTCTTCTATCATATTACGCCTCCGCCGAAGGTCCTGCGTCTCCTAAAGTAGTTACTCTCCGCGGCAGGACGTCCGATGAGATATGGCCGCACCTAGATGCGATCCTCTCCAACGAATTCCCACTCAAACCCAAGCGCTCTGCGAGCATACATGAGGCGATGATACGTAGCGTCGAGAGTGAAGTGAATAGGGGCAGCTTGGAAGCCGCCAAGTTGTGACCCACGAAATAGATTCCCTTGGTTAATGACCTAGAGCACACACCAGGCTTGGGTCCAGCACCCGTTCGGTCCTTTTCTGACTCTACGTTTACTTGTTACATCTTGTTCTTCGTTCTGCCTCGATGGCCATATCCACTAGTCTGCAACGAGGATACCAATTGGCTAGCACGTTACACCGCATTTAGCTTGACATTTGGCTCCTACGCATCTGAGACGAGATTAATGTAAGAGCCTGAGGACGGCACATCCGGCGAGAAGGCAAGACGTACTTGCTAGGGCTGGGTGGGGTCGCCGAACGTGTTGAGTGCTACAAACAGAGTTGGTGGGCGTATATATATATAGGGGGGATTGGGTGGTGCTGTGGGACGCTAAATATGATGTTGCAGTGTGAAACGTCCCAGGTATCTTCTTGGACCACTCGTCGTCGCCGGTCGAACGACATCTCCTCAATGTCGACGCAACAATACTCTGAAGATGACGCATACTTCTCTGCTCTCTCCTACGACGATGGTCACTCAGCCGGACAGCAAAATTGGCCACCTGCTTATCACGAAGGCGCTCCATCCGGCCAGAATTACGCCAATCCCCCTCCAAGAAGACAAGGTGATTCTCTCCAACAAGGTATTCTTGTTTCCACTGCTTTTATTTCATTTTTTGGGGGGCTAACAATACCGCCTATCACCAGGAGGTAGCAGCAACGGTCAGCCATACTACAACGAAAGCCGATCTACACCCGCATTACCTTCGAATTATCATAATAACAGTAACAATCCTAGTAATGGACAGCCTCCTCTCCCCTCCTACTCGCAGAACTACGATCCCAGTGGTCTCGACTTTGACCGCCTTCGAATAAGCGGCGACCCTATTCCCCGTGGTACATCCGCAATGTCCAATCAGAACCCCCAGGCCGTCCCTGCCTGGCAACACCAAGAAGGTGCGGGTGTCGCGGACCCTGTTGCGCGAACGGGCACTTCGATGTCCATGAGTAGCGCTGCCCGTCGAGGAGCGCCTCCACCGAGACATGCTACTACAATGCCAGCCAACATCGGAGGCCAACCTCCCGCCCAAGGTTATTATTACAACAACGGGAATAGCGATGCGTATTCCGTGCGGTCATTTGACGCCCAGTCGAGCAGCCATGCCGCAGGTGGAGGTCAATACGCCAATTCTGGATATGATGCGAGTGGTGGTATGTCACAAGGAGACGGAAGTAACCCTCGATACGACGAAGGCGGTTCTATGTACTCGTACGACGGTCGTGGGGCGGCGAACAACAACGGAGGGTACTATGCTGGGAGTGGAAACCAACAACAATATGGCCACAACCTTCAGCACCAGCAGCAGTACCCTGGCTATGCGGCCTCGGAATACGCACCAAGTCAGTATTCTGGGTATTCGGGGTACACTGGCTACGTACAAAGTCCCCAGTCAGCCCCAACCCCCCAAGGGTACAACGGATATGAGAACTATGCGCAGTATCCGGGTGGTGGTTATGATCCTCAAACGGGGTATCCTAGCTACGCGACCGACCCAAATTTGCAACGCGGGCCTTCGATGGCACAACGACCGGGCCTCGGTCGTGCGGAAGGGACGCTCTCTGACATGACGTTTCTGAATACCAAAAAGTCAAAAGCGATCGACATGTCCCACCCACCGTATACGCGAGAGTATGTCGAGCAGTACCGGCAGAGGATCAAAGGGGATCCAGATCCGGAGGTGCACTTTTCGTACGCGAAGTACCTGATCGAGGCAGCCAAGAAGATCGGGGCAAAGGCACAGGACCAGCGGGCGGTACGAAAGTACCGGGAGACGATACTTGCGGAGGCGTTGAAAGTCATCCGACGACTTGCCACGCAGGGAGACGCGTATGCGGAGGCGCAGTTTTTCTTGGCAAGCTGTTGTGGGAGCGGGCTGTTGGGTCTTCAAGTGGATCACGAACGCGCGTACCACCTGTATCTGCAAGCGGCGAAACAGAACCACCCTGCGGCCAGCTACCGCGTAGCAGTGTGTAATGAACTCGGTGTCGGCACGCGCAAGGACCCGGGACGGGCATTTGCGTTTTATCGAAAAGCGGCGTCGCTTGGGGACACGGCCGCGATGTACAAGCTGGGAATGATCTTGCTCTCCGGGAGTTTGGGCCAGGCGAAGAATGCGAGGGAAGCGGTAGGCTGGCTGAAGAGAGCCGCCGAACAAGCCGACGAGGAGAACCCACATGCACTGCACGAGTTGGGCCTGTTGCATGAAATGCCAAACTCGAGCATCGTGGTGCATGACGAGGCATATGCGAAAGATCTGTTTACGCGTGCGGCGCAGCTTGGGTTCGTACCGTCTCAGTACAAACTGGGACTCGCATACGAGTACGGACAACTCGGTTGTCCTGTGGATCCCAAACGGTCGATCGCGTGGTACACGAAAGCGGCGGAGAAGGGAGATCCCGAGGCGGAGCTGGCGTTGAGTGGATGGTACTTGACGGGATCGGAGGGGGTTTTACCCCAGAGTGACGCGGAGGCATACCTGTGGGCGAAGCGGGCGGCGGAGAAAGGGTTGAGCAAGGCTGAGTTTGCGGTGGGGTACTACGGCGAGGTGGGCATCGGGGTGAAGCAGGACCTCGAGTTTGCGAAACGGTGGTATATGCGGGCTGCTGGTAAGACGAATTCCATTTGGGTATTGCGGTTAATCAGATATGGCTGAACTGCTGACGCTTGTTGTTGTTGTGGGGACAGCGCAAGGGAACAAACGTGCTATGGCGCGACTGACCGAGTTGAAGCGACGGGGGGCGCGGGGCCGGGCGATGACCAGGCCGACTCGGCAAGAAGCGAAGGATGAGGGATGCGTAATAAGTTGACGGTAGTGATCCGTTCGTCTGTCTGGTTCTTTGCTAAAAGTTTATATAAAATCTTATCTTTCTTTTTTCAACAAAAAAAGGATTAGCGACGACCGAACACTGGGTGAGGCTGGGAGGGTGGCCGGTGTCTCACATGACAATGACATATGGCCGGGCCGGGGCGCGCAGGAAAAACGGCAGCGGCAGGGGGTTAGTAGTGATGATCGGGAAGAGCAGGGTGACCCTGATTTGAAGAAAGGGACGACGGGGAAAGTGATGGGGCTGGATGGATGGATGGATGGATGGATGGATGGGAGCGCAAGGGAAATCGATTGGCAGTGAGTAAGTAGTGAGCAGCTATGATGATGAGAGACAGTTGAGACAGCCTGGGCGAGAGAGAGAGAGAGAGACAGCGATCTACTGCACAGCTGCTGGCCCGCTGCTCGATTTGGGTATTTCCCCGAACCAGTTTTGGGATCCAGCAGGGAGCAGGGACCCCCCGTTGGGCTTCTCCCCCGGCAATCCGCGTTATCATCCAATCCCTCCGTCGTCTCTCCCCTCCCAACCCTAGCGGCCATCGCAGCATCTTGAACCCAGCCATATCTCAGCATCCACGAGCACCCACCCATCCTGGCCATACTCGCCTCCCTCAGCGATCCCGACGCCGAGATGGGCGTTATCGAGGACCAAGACGGCCCGAACGGCGACCAATCTGCCCAAGACGGAGGTGGCACCAAAAAGCCGACCGTCATTCGAAGCGCACGGTGAGTAGAGCACGCTCTCACTTGACCCGTCGCCAGTCTCTCTCCCTCTCTCTCTGAGTACCAACCCACTCACTCCCCACTCACTCTCGCTGTCTGATCCTCGGATCCATAAATCTAACGTTTTGATTCCCGCTCCCCCGCAGCGCCTGCACAGTATGTAGAGCCGCAAAGGTACGCCATACGCTTCCACTTCATATCCCGAACGAGTACAACGAGTACAACGACGTCTCCCCCCCGGCGTTCACACCCCCACGCACGAGCCTCGCCGTGGCTGCGCCCTGGTCCCCCAGCCGGCATCTCAACCCCCCAACCACCGGCGCCACGACGTCCCTGACACCCTCTTCCCTCTCTATCTATAGATGCGCTGCATCGGCGCAGATGACGGCCACCAGCAATGCCAACGCTGCAAGCGACAAAATCTCGAGTGCGTATTCTCCCATATCAACCTTTTCGCCACACACACCCAGTCTCACACATCCCAATTCATCAGGTGCATTTTCGAGAAACACCGGTACGCATACCGAACCCTCAATTTATTCCCAGCCTGATTTTACTGACTCGGTCCCGCCCGACCAGCCGTGGACGAAAGCCAGGTTCAAAGTGAGCAACCTAATCTCCCCCCGCCATTCTCCGATATCCATTCTCCCTCACATGTACTCACCACCCCTGGACCCAGACTCTCCGAACACAGCAAGGCTCTCCGCCGGATGGAACGCGAAGCCAAAGCAAAGCAGAAGGAAACCGAGTCTCAAAGTCTTCATCAGCCGCAGCAGCAGCCTCCTTCGCCGGCGCACCCGCAACCTTCTTCTGGGCCCCTCCCGGTCCCCTCCTCTAACCAACCGCCCTCCTCTGCCTCATCGGCATTTCCCCCATCCGCCCCTCCCGCAGGAGTTCCTGTAGCTCTCCAACCTGCCCCCGTCGTCCCATCTAGCTACCGGTCCTCACCTCCCAAACTCGACCCCATACACATGGGAGGTGGTCATCCGCCTGCTCATCACACCCACACCCACACCCACAGCGGAAGCATCGGAAACGCCAGCGCGATTAGCCCATCACACTCACAACCTCAACCACCACTTTCTGCCACGTCTCTCGTCCAGAGCCCCTTTGAACTCCGTTACTCCCAGCCGCCACCCCAGACCGCCCACTCGTCAAGCTCGTTTCACGATACAAAGCCAGGCGCTGCCGGAGGTGAAAGTGCAGACGACAGCACACCCGACATGGAAGACGTCTTTCCTGCGCGCATCGTCGACAGGGAGACAAAGCGCCAGATCTACTTCCGCACCATCCTCAATCCCTCCACGAAAGGAATCCACCAATCCCGTCGTCCAAAGGAAGTCCCTACCCGTGCTCCAACCCCTCCACCCAGGTCAGCGAATGTCGATTTCAATGTCAGAGATCCTATCGCGGCTGGTATCTTGGATGAGCAGATGGCGGTCTGGCTCTTGGAACAGTGCGTATACAGTTTTGGTTCTTCGTTGAAGAACGTATCACTGATGGAACGAACTTCCCCGTCGACTCCATAATAGAGTGCTGACAAAACTCAATCCGTTCATCAACCTGCTCGATCACCGATTGCACAATGTACCCTACATTCGCGCACACTCCCCATTCCTTTTCTCGGTCCTGATGATGGCGGGCTGCAAATTCTTCAAGGCCGAGTTCTACAGGACATGTCTGGCCATCGCACATAATTTTGCCTACCGGGCGCTCATTGACGACTGGAAGAGTGTCGAGGTGGTCCAAGCATTTGCTTGCTTGACCTACTGGAAAGAGCCGGATGATCCCAGGACGTGGACGTGGATTGGCTATGTGCGTACACTTTGTCTCCAGGTCTCCCTGTGGCAACTGACCAATCTCGTCTCCCCGATTGCGCACTTACCCACCTCACGCCACTGACCCTATTCTTGGTGACAATCCCTGACAAATCACAATCTTGACAGGCCTGTCGGATGGCCATTGAACTGGGCTTAAATCGCTATGCTCGGCGGCACGACAAAGAAACACCGTTGCAACACCTAGAACGGCGAAATCGCGAGCGCACATACCTCGTGCTTTGGGTGCACGACCGCTCCCTGAGTATGCAGACTGGCCGCCAGTGGATGCTCCCAGAGGTATGCCCACCCCACTCACTATCAGCTTATCTAACCCTTGCTGACGGGCTTCACCCATTCCCCATTCCCCACGCCTAAAACGGCCATTTCATGACTCAATTATGTCATCTGCCACAATATGATTGGACGGCGTGGGAACAACGGGGACTCAACCTGGAATAGTGTGACCTAGTGCGGCATGCCGAAACTTGGCATGTAGACGACCCTATCCGGACAGAAGATGTCATCGTTGCATCATTTGTCATGTTGCGCAGGCTCGCGGTGAGTTTGTGGAACTTCGATCTTCAAGGGCCATCAGCTTCAAGGGCTAATGCGGCGTTCATTCTTTTCGAATAGGCCGAAACCACGGATATATTTTTCATGCACAAGGACACTGTTGAAGACAAGCACACGGACCTTGACTACGAGCTTCTTTTGAGGGGCTGCAATGGGAAGCTCACACAGTGGATGGACCATTGGCATTCTGAACTCAAAAAAGGTGCGTATGTGTGTGTGTGATCATCGTGGCCATTCTTGGTTGACGAGACGAGTGTCCCACAGCCTATGGACAGCCCTTCCACTTCTCGTTCATCTCGTTCTTCCGTCTCCACGTTCGGCTGTTCCTCAACACGCTACCTCTTCAACCTGCATTCAGTGACCCGGTTAGTCCCTCCTTCCGGACCGCACTTGAAAGCACAACTGACAAATCAGCCACAGTACCGGAGCACTAGTTTGCAAGGGCTAACCAACAGCTACAAGAGTGCGTTGCAAACTCTCCAGATCATTACGCAAGAGTTTGCTCCGTGGGGCATGCTCGTAAGCTTTCTCATGCTTTATTCAAGGTCGATCCTGACCGTGGGTCCCATTCAGCGCTATGGTCAAGACTCCGTAACTGTCATGTCTGCCTATGCGGCTGTATTCCTGATCAAGGTGAGCCTATTAGCGCGGCGGCGATCTCCCTCCCAGACTAATCCGGCAATCAACAGCTCCTGAGACGACAGGCCATGTTCGAGCTCACAGAGGGTTCGGCACAGAAGATCTACGATACGATCAGGCAAGCGGCGGACGCGTACCAGGAGGCTGCACTCATGGCCGTGTCGTCCTCGTCGGCCGCGTTCCACGCGCGTTTCTTGAGGGAGCTCGTCGCTAAGGATGCAGAGAGTCGTCAGCACCTATTGAGGGATGATCGCATGGAAGAGGACCGCATGTCGTCTACTGCGACTATCCCATCGCAAGGTCCCATAACCCCAACTCATTCCAACCCGATCCCCTACGTTCCTCAACTACAGCAGCCACCACCTGGCCGTCCGCAGCTTTCTCATCCTCCCCTCGCCGGTCAGCCGACACAAAACCGGCCTTTGCAACCATCGCCGCCACTCCATCCAACCGTCTACGCCAATGGCACCACCCACGCTCAACCAATCACACCCTCTGTCGCGCAACCTCCCCCACCACCGCCCTCTGCACAGGTGCATATGGAGAACCAATACCCACTATACACGTCGTCGTCTACTCCCGCGGTCGCCCCGATCAACCCTTACATCGTGCCTGCGCCCCCCTCGCACTACGGGAACGAGCCGTCTCTCGAGCTCGCCGCCGATGCGACCTACTCGCGGCACATGCTCGAGGCGCTCGGTTTCCGGGGGGCTGACTACCACCCCAACTGGTTCCACCAGGCGATGGGCCCCTCCGCGTCGGCGGGCATGCTATAGAGTCCGTCGGAGCAACTAGCTGTTTATTGCCCCGCCGGCGCTACGAATACCTCTATTTTTGACGCATACCCCCTGCACCAACATTTTCTTGTCTAACCGAAGCACACTGAGGCGCGGTACATGGATTTTTTGGGTGTCCTGAAGTGTCCCGTTCTTTGTCAGCCGTATTACTTGCCCGCCCCCCTGTTCTATTTTTGATTTTGGAACCTTGCGTCGCAATGCGTCTTGTCATCTTGAGTCTCATTGATCGCTCGCTCTGTTGTAAACGCTTTCAGACATATGCTTTGTGTTTCTTGATCTTGCTAGTCCTAATCAAACGGTTTGGAACCATAGAATATGCAACCAATCCCTAGTTCTATTATTAAAAAATACGCGACTGTACACTCAAAGGCGAAGAGTAGAAGCGAATAGAACTAGTTGTACACTTGATATACGGGTCTGAGGGCGATCCCGAGTTAGCACCCACCATTCATCAAAGGACAAGTTTAGGACGTACGTGCTAGAGAATTTCGTTCCTTGTCGGACGACTTTTTCGACAGCATCCAGGAAGTCGCGCTCCGTTGCTACCTTTCGTCGCGCGCGAATAGCAAACATACCCGCCTCGGTGGCGACC
>Ga0307513_10007759_pt1 | contig 13850 bp, 13 predicted proteins | sample 15_EM_MG_FD_202174 | JGI IMG/M metagenome (GOLD analysis project Ga0307513, IMG submission 202174) | Populus trichocarpa ectomycorrhiza microbial communities from riparian zone in the Pacific Northwest, United States - 15_EM | ecosystem: Host-associated > Plants > Roots > Unclassified | place... | reverse complement strand
TTCGCTACGGTCTAGTTGGATTAGCTATGGGTTGGCCGCCCTTGCTACCACGGGGTCAAGCGTTCGAGTCTCCTTGGAGGCAACAATAATTGAGTACCGGTTACTACGGCTAGCTAGGTAGTGGAGCAGCAAGGCTGCCCTTAATCTACCTAGCAAACCATGTCCGAACTGAGGGAAAATGTCCGAGTCAGAGGGAAAAAAGTCCGCCTTCCTAGGAAGGTGGCAACACAAAAGTCCTCCTTCGGGAGGCAACCACACCGGTACCCTATTCCGTAAACGTCGGTTCCTGCAGAGCGGGTGGATAGTCCAGGTTCTGCAGCGAGATTTTTTGTACGAGCGCCAAGACTTTGTGCCGAGAATGCCGAGGAAATAAACACGTGTAAAAAGGTTTTGTAATCGCTTTCCGCTTGCCTTAAGAATAGATGGTACCTGCTTGCTTCACAAGATCTAAGGCGCGACTTACCCGTGACCTTGTCATTCTTAAGGCACGGTGACATCCGCTCTAGTCTGTCCACTAAGCGAGGTCAATAAGGACTTATAGACTTAGGAAAAGGCGATACTTTGTTTATTTGCAACGTGATTCCTTTAGGTCATTTCTGTATCGGACAATTCCCAAACTTGGGTAGGCATTTCTCGATGTACTCGGTTAACCTTAGGGACTTGCTCTGAACGCGACGGTGGAGGGTTGTGAACAGCCAGCGTTGAAGTGCGTGGCTTCCGGTAAGGTTTAGGGTTTCCCTTATTCCCGTAGGCGAAGGTAGTTGCTACTACAATCGGCTTTCGACATTTTCTCCAGGTGTGGTTGTCGAGGGTGCAACGAGTGCATCGTTTTTCCCTCTTTCTTTTTTCAACCACCTCTTCGGCAATTCCTTCATGAGCTTTCTTCCAGTTGGTATGCTCATTCTTGGAATTATTACCGTTTTGTTTCGCAGTTGCTGTCCGTGCAGATTTCCATCGGGAGGTATTATCCTTCCGAGGTTTGTCATCTTTCTTTTTCTCGAATTTTGTGTTGAATCCTTTTTCTGACCCTTCTCGCTTGCGCTTTGGTGCGGGGTTGTGCGGGGTCGATATGGATTTCGATAGTTTTCCACGTTCGAGAAGTTCTTCTTCCTGTCTTCCAACTTCCCGCAAGGTCTCTATCCAGTGATCATCATCGTTGAACTTGAAGTGGGATAATCGACGAAGGATATCCTGCGGAAGTTTGCTTTCAACCTTAACCCTCCACGCTATTCCTGTGAGACCGGCCTTGATGTTGAGATTTTCGAGGCGTAGAAGATATGTATCGATTCTGCCCTTATAGACAATTTTATCCATTTCTTCTAGGGCTCGTCGTTCTTCTTCCATACCGATGTACCGTTTTATAATCTCTTGCAGAAAACGTTCCCACGTGGAATAGCTGGGGTCTTGAGTGTAACCACCTAAACCCCCCATGACCTTCCGGTATTTCTCTGAAAAAGGTGCTACCTTATTTCCCTTAGTCTTTCCTAAGGCAAATACGATGCAATGTGAGTGGTTCTCCCATTGCGTAGGGTTGCGATCGAAGTAATCTTCACATGTGGTTAACCAGTTTCTTACGTCTTGGTTATCTTCTCCTTGAAAAAAATGAGGAGGTTCGGCAGTGTTTTTCGTTGGTCGTTGAGAAGTACTAAGACTTTGCATAAATTCCAGCATTGCTCTAGTACGGGGGAAGCATCTCTTGGAAGCGATGGTCTTCGAGCGTTGCGTTCCGGACGTCCGCCTTTCCTGCCCCTGCCATCTCCTCCATTCTTGTCGTTATCATCATCATCATCGTCATCAGGGTCGGGGTCTCCACCAGTATTTCCTGGCGGAGGTGGTGGTTGGGTGTTTCCTCCTCGATCAACTTCCTTTCCTTTATTCTGTCGGGGAGTTGAAGCTGATTCCTTGTCAGGGTTGATACCATCCGGTGGTATCCACGGGATTTGTTGACCTCGGTTAGAAGGTCCGGGGTCACCGTCACCACCATCCGTTGGTGGAATGGTATAATGAGGTTTTTCAGCACGATCAATTCTTGCAGTTAAGGTCTGTATTAAGGCTTGAAATTCGAATCGTTGCTTATCAAGGAGATCTCTTGCTTCTTGACGATTCTTTTGTTGCTGAGCGTCAGCATCGTCTTTTTGTTGCTTTAGTAGCTGATCCGCTCGTTCCTCGTGATCATGGAGGATTCGTTGCCAAGTAACGTCCTGGTTTTTGACCTTATCTTTTAGTTCGAGAACTTCACGTTCTAGAATCTTATCTCGGTCTTCTGCCAATTCCGCATCCTCCTTTTGCTTTGCTTCTTGTCGTCTAAATTCTCCAGCTATCTCAGCTGTTAGACGTTCTCGCTCAACTCGAGTTGCCCCTTCCAACGTCAACAATGCTTGCCTAGCATCGCTTAACTCCTTGTCGACAATTGTTTCACCCTTTGCTAACCGGGTTTGTAGCAATTGTAGGTTGGCGTACTGTACCCTAGCATCGTCTGATAGCGCTTCGAGAGCTATTTGACTTTCATCATGGCTCTGATGTATTGTAGACGAGATATACTGGAATGCTTGGGCAATTTGTCGTTTAAGGAGTTCAGTAGGATTCGTGGGGTTTCTCGAGTGTTGTCTGGAATTCGAACCGGAGGTAGATTTTCCAACCCGGAAAGGTGCACTTGTGGATCGACTCATTGCTAATGAGCTAGGTCCAGAGGGAATGGTGAGAGGTCCAGATGATGGGGCGAAAAATGAAGCAAGAGGTGTCGTGCTTTCATCATCCATAGGATCATCTGGTGATTCATCACGAGAGGTGGCTTCGAAGGGAAAAGGTGAACCAGGTTGGTTTTCCGTCATCTTGCTTTAACAAACCTGGTAGGAATACGTTTTAGTCTTTCGCCTTTTTGAAGGAAATGGGTGACGAATGGGCCCGTATTTTGTATTCCACCAGTTTTGTTCAAAGGAATCAATATATTCCTGGTAGTTTTTTGCGATTTGATCTAAGCGATCAATACAAGGAGATTGATGGATAATAGTCTCCGGGGTTGACGATCGGGATGGGAGGGTTGGTGGGGGAGAAGGAGTGGAGCACGGTAGTGTAACTCCACCTTCAGACTCTGGTTCCCAATCGTCCAAAGGTTCTTCGGTCGGTAGAGATGCGACAATGGCAGTCTCAGACAGGTTTTTAAGAATGAAAAAAAGATAGTAAAGGATCAGACAGGCAATCAGGTCTGATAGCATGAGGTAAGGTGTAAGCCTTGGTGACAGAAGGTTAACAATATAGTGTTACGGGGTAGCTAACAGGGTAGGATTCCGAGCTAACTAGGCCAAGGATATTCGAGACAACGGATTAATAGTCAGGAAGGCTCGTTGGTAATTGTTTGATAAAGGTAAAGTGATAAAGTATAGTCAAATATCAAAGAGTTAGAATATAACTCGCTAACTTGTTATATTGTTAAGGTCTCTTCTCCATTGCTTGATGATTCTTCAACCACCGGGGAGAGGCCTACTATTTATACTAATGTTCATGCTACTTCAACTTCTCTAGTTAAGAAATATCTTTCTTAACAATTCAGTTCGTCAGAACATAGTGCGAACACTGTTTGACCCTGAGAACTTGCCCAGCTCAACTCAGAGAATCTCCCGAACTGCTATTTAATCTGAGGGTATCCCCACTCCACTAGTAGACAGTCTTCGATCTCTTCGTTATGATAGACTATAAATGAATATGCAGCACAAATGCCTACATACCAATAGTAGTATGGAATATAGAGTGATCAGTTCCGATATCCAGCTATCATAGCATTATGCAGCTAATCGCATCTGCAACTAGAAAATGAGAGGAGTAGTAATCTCCAAACATCGTTCCAATCAGTTAAACATATCTTGAAACGTGCTCTCATTCAGTATTCCGAGTCGTCTTCCAGATGCCTCTGTGAAGCTCATAACTCCGGGAGCTTGGGTTCGGATATGTGGTCATCCTATGAAGCCATATACCTCGCTCTTAATTATTAGGTAAGCTATTCCCGCTAGGGTAATAAGCGGGTCGTTGGTTTGCCTGAGGGTTTTGTTCACGCCATAGCTAGCGCTCCACGCGAGTTCTTGTACCTTACTTATCTAGAAATCAACGAACATATGATATAAAAAATAAAATAAAATAAAATAAAAGCCCCGTATTTCCTTGATTCTTTACGCTACCTGTTATTTCTTTCTCGACTCCTGTACTTCAGAATATAACATCTTCTATTCTGATATCCAAGATACACGCCAAGAACCCACGAACCCTGACCCTGATCTGCCGTTAAGCAAACAGCCTTGACCTGAGATTATCATCTCCGAACCCTCACGCTAAACGAGTGTTATCGTTTTGGACCTTCCTGTCGTTGTGTGCCTTAGACTAACGTCCAGTGCCAAGACCCCGTTACACCATATACCTCACAGGTTTTATGCCAAGAGGGTATCAGGAGAGGATCCAATACCGTTTTGGAATACTTTTCAGAATCCAAGGTTGTACCCGGGGGCACAACATAGAGAGGAGATTTTAATTCTCCACAGAAAGCACCCTAAACCATTACAGACTTCCGGCCCAATCCCCAGACTTTATCGACACAATCTGGATGATATTCCTCGTCAGGAAGGCGCAAGACCCAAGGCCCATGGCTAAATCCAGCGGTACTAAAACTGGATTCATCGGTCCAGACTGTCCTGAGGTACTCTTCTCTGGTCCAGTGTAGATGATCCTCACACCAGCGAACTCTTTTCGGTTTGTTATAGTATCTGATGTCCCATCTTCAATTTGTTAACATTTAATCACAATATAAAAATACAAAAAAGAGAGGGAAGTAAACAGATGAATTGTTTAAACTAACTTTTTGCGTGGTAAACGCTTGTGGTATCCCAGTGAAGCCATGACACTCCTAATCGTTCGAACAGAACAAGCATATTCCATTTCTACAATTATTTCCTCCCATTGCAGTCTTCGGGTTCTTCTATCACGGGTAACAAAAGCTATTAATTGTGTCTTGGCCTTCTCCTCAAAGAGCATTGAACGACCGGAACGTCGCTGGTTGGAGGGTGTTCCATTGATCTTTGCCCGCTTGTAAATCTTTTAACAGGTACGAAAATTGATATTCAATATTTGGCTGATTTTCTATATATTCAACTTAGTTAAAACACTAATAGCAATCCAAATCAAATGTAATTTTACCTTTCATGTTAGACATGCTTTATCCCTTAGAGCAATTACTTGGACTCTCTCATCTCTTGTTGTTTCTTTGCCACTTGGATTACCTCCAGCTGGCTCAGCATAATCAGCTCTCGTCCCCTTAAGCTTCATGACTTAAATGCCGCTCGGGCAAAACAAACCACCCTGGAACTAACTTTGTGTTAATTTGGTACAATAGCTCAAGTAGGTATCAAATATAGTTTACCTTCTTCGTGTGCGAACGGGCAGGGGAAAAGGGCCTTAGAAGACTCCTCTTATCCGCGGTTCAGCAGTCTTGCAAACAGTAATCCTGTCTCAAGGTGTGCGAACAGGCAGGGTAAAAAGGGCCTTAGAAGACTCCTCTCATCCGTGGTTCAGCACTCTTGAAAACAGTAATTCTGTCTTAAGGTGTACGAACAGGCAGGGTGAAGAGGGCCTCAGAAGGCGCCTTTTTTTATCGGCTGTTCGGCAGTATTGAAAACAGTGATGCCTTCTCAAAGGTTGTGGTGGGTGTTATAGGTGGTGGGTGTTATTGGTTGTCAGAATGAACGAGAAACTGGTTGATAATCGAGCTTGCTACCAGTCATTTGGTGGTCGCTGCCAAGCCTCTTTTTTTTTTTGCTTCCTTAAGACCCGCACCAATCAGAATGACTTCGCCAGACTTACCCACAACCCCCGGTACACTCAGGATAGTGAACGAACAATCGTTTTCAGCGATGGTCGATTCCGAAACACAACATAGTGCTAAGCCCCATCCGCCAACGCTAAAATGGGTAGACACATGTAGGGAATCTATGGTGGAACTGTGTCCAATAAGCAGAATGGGACAAAACTGGTCAAGTATCATTAAATAGACTGGTTGATACTTCTCCCAGGCAATACGTATCTGGAATCAAGGATTCGCGAAATATATGGCAAAAAACCCCTGCGTATCACAAACTCACTCGTATTTCTGAATACTTCTTGCCCGGCACAGAGCGTATGTCAACCCAGACTCAAACAGTTATTGCAAATAATGAAGCTCCTATTAAACGGCAGTTTTCAACACTACTAGCAGTGGTTTAATGATCCTCAGGTACAAGAGTGATGAGATTTCTAGGTATGGTTCCGGCCGTCTATACTGTCAACCAAATCTTTTGCAACGGGGGACGCCTTGGCATAAAAAATTAGATGGACATGTTCGACTCCTGCTAAGTTCATAGTTTCTATAATAATTTCCAAGCAACGAAACATGAAAAATTAGTATGCCGTGTTGGAGAATTGAACTTATCCGCACTTTCTGAATGCCAAGGCGTCCCCCGTTGCAAAAGATTTGGTTGACAGTATAGACGGCCGGAACCATACCACAAATCGGTTCGGAGAGGCATAATCTGTGCATAACACGCCACCATATATTATAAAAAAAATGCCGTTTTTCCTAGAAACCTAGTTTCTTGCTAAAACTTAAACCCCTTTGGCGGGTGGGTATAAAAAGGTATATATCCAGACAGACATCTGTCATTCTCATTATTGTAATGATCACTATTGTAGTGAAGCCCCCACCATTCCCCACCGTCCCTCACTATCCCCGGCCGTCCCCTACTGCCCTCCTCCTAACCTAAACCCACATCTCACCCTGTAGGGCCCGCCGTCCAGCCCAAGGACGGCCGTCCTGCACTTTGACAGCCCCGGAGAACTACGGGTAGCGGTCCCGTCCCGTCCAGGGCTCTTGGCGGTGCCCCTGCGGGGCCCTGCCGGGCTCCTGGACGGTTGGGAGCACTGTTTTCTAGAAAAGCCGAACAATTAGTGAGCACTTAGTTTGGGTTTTTTCTGTTTGAATAACCTACTATAGCCTGTTCCAGAATCCCACGACCCTGGAAGTAACTGTGCTGGATGTGAAAGAATCTTCCCCCAAGTTGTGTATTGTTGTATCGGGTTGTACGGGTGTTATGGGTAAGTGAGACGAAGGGGTTTTTATTGGAACGCAGGCTACTTCGGCCACTCGGAGGGCTGCATATCTTGAAGCCACTGTGGTAGGAGGAGTACCAGTAGAGGGTTCGCCTGGCTTTGTTCCACCCACCAAAAAACAGCCAATTTTTGGCCCATCATCTGGTTACACAAATCATTTTCTAGCCAATAAAACCGAAATCACCTCACTTATACTCACCCCCGAGTACTTGTACGATGTGCTGTGAGAGGAACTGCTTCTGTAGGTTGTGTTCTTTGTCAGCTTTGGTAATAAAGTGAGGTACGATCCCACACCAGGCTACTAACAGGGGTTTGACTGTAACACAGAAAGTGCGGAAGGGAAATGGTGACAACTGTTTTTGATTTCTATCCAAGGGATCCGGAGAGACGAAAAGAAATAGACAAAGGAAAAGAAATAAGGTGGGGAAAAGATGCCCTGGGGCACGGTTGTCTATCGATAGTGTTGTCGATGAGAGAAATTATTGTGCAGAAGACTTGCTCAATGGTTGAAGTGATGCTCACCTTCCGTCGAACTTGACCCTTTAAACACCATTAGGGAGCGCTGAATTATTTACTGAATCCAGGGACATCAAGGACGCTCAAACATGATGAATGTCCTTGTGAGCAACCACGGTGCCACCCAAATCCAAAGGTTCTGGCCAATTTAGGCTATGCAATAGCAGTCCGTCTTTCAAATGTCACGACATTACGTGGTTGATGTCAAAAATGGTGAGCAAAATGACATGTAACAACCCAAACCATCCCACTTCATGCTTTCCAGACTGTAAAAAATCTGCAACAAACAAAAAAAGAAAAAGTGAAGAAAGATGAAAAGGAAGGAAAACAATCATGCACATTGATTTAAAGTGTGCTCTTTGGCCACTCGTACTTTGTAGAGGCCCAATTTGTTCGAATTGGGTTCATAAACGCCTCGAGGTGATCCTCAATACATTTCGTTGTAGGATACCCAGGGGGATCGCAAGTAACTGAGTAGTCTTCGTAATCTTTATCCTGCCAAATACGGACCTAGTGGGAAGAATCTTTAGGCTGAAAATCCGTAACACAGTCAGAAATAACATACCAATCAACCCTCATTTTCGCTGAGAGTAACTTTGCTAAGTCAATGTATGCGAAGGAAGATCCTATTCCCATGTTAGCAACGACAGCCATAGGTTCATTTGGGATCGGCCGCTGCCTGATATTCCCGTTGGGTCCAGTCGCAGCGGCACTCATCCTCCAGGTCTTCAAATCTCCGATATCCCATTCAATCGTCCCCTCGCTGCCCAGCTCATACTCAAACCCATAAGTTTGATATTGCTTCCCACCGCGCCAGTCGTCATTCAAAACAGAAATACTAGAAATAGTTTCCTGGACGAACCCACCACGATATGCATTCATGGCGGTAAAGTCAGAGTGATAGACGGCAACATGGTCGTAGTGCGGTTGGTACCCCAGATCGAAGGGTGCGACCTGAACAGACTGAGAGGTCGAGCCAACAACAATCTTGCCCTCCTTGTCGATAGCTCCAACACTAGCTTCGATAGCATCAATTTCAGGGGCAGATCCAGATTTTCTAGGGCTCGGATGATCCTCGCCGGCGCAAGTACATGCAGGAAGTTTCATCCCTGGAAGGAACCTGATACCATCAGGGCTTGACTGATTTGACGTGATACCGGAATCGCATTCGTCATGATAAGTGTAAGGCCACATTCCTTCATTCGTAGCAAGATACCCCGGACGACCCGGGTTACCCATAGTCCAGAAGCCCGGCCAGAAACGAGCAACATCGCCACGCCCAGGAAGGGAAAGGTTTGCTGTACCCCATATTAGAACGAACCCGGTAGAAATGAAATCGGGCAAACCACCTTCAATGATCCCACCCTTGAAACACATCTTATTCCAACTCTGCAGCATCCCCGAGCAAAAATCCAAATTGTGATTCCTAAAGGCGGCGGATTCGACCTCGAGATATCCATCTTTGGTAGTGATAGCATCTGGATTATACCACTCCAAACCACCAGCAGTAGGACTATGGGATCGAGGCTAATAAACGAACTGTGAGGACTAATCATCCGGTTGTACTCACTAATGAATATCAACAGCCTCCCTGTGTAACCAGCCAGCAAGAAATATAAATCACGATGTACCAGATAGCGTACCACGAGGGGAAGGTGAAGCACATTAATTAGCTAGGTCAGCATTCTATAAGTGAACCTATCCCTGTAATAGGTGATATACGAATTAAGCAGGGTGATCAATTGAAAAGAAGGGAAAGTTGAAGGGAAATCAATTAAATGGAATTGCTCGTTCTATCACTGCTTGATTGCCTAGCGTACCAAATAAATTCCCGTAACAGGGTATTATATCCCCTGCAGTGGTGATAGTGCCGAATTTCCCTACATCCTACGTTGCAACGCTTTTAAAAAAATTTTTAACCAATCATCTTTTGACACGACGGTTGCGAACTGTTACAACTTCCGGTTTTTTTTGTTTATTTGTGTTTGTTTCAAGGTGTTTTTACCTTGGTACCTGCTTAGATTTATCACTTTTATCCCTCAGACATCTAGGCAAAGCCTGGTATAGGGGTAATAAATAAACTAGTAGGCCAGGTTGGGCTTTGAACAACCAAATGGAAGAAGAACGGACCCTGAACAGTAGGGAAGAGGTGAGAAAGAGTGAGAAAATGTTGGCGAAGGTGTTGACCACCTTGTGGGCACTGCCTAATGGCGTGCAGATTAAGTTGAGGCACTCGGAGAAGTGCAGTAATGAGAATAACGACCATCTGATTTTGGATGTTGTTGAAAGATCAGGACCAGTAACGGTCGCAGAGTTTGAGGTGAGTCTAAGATGCGCCATGCTAACACTTGGGTGCATAAGATGTGAAGTAAACAAGGGGACGTCAGCGGGAATCGTATTTAGGCACTCCCAAAACTCGGAATACATTCCGTCAACGCAGACAACAGAATCGTTTGCGTCAGTTGAAAGCCCGAACTCATTGGCAGTATCGTCGTGGGGAAACTCTACGATACTAGACAGACTACAGTCCTCCGAAAGGAGATTATACAAGAACTTCCGGGATGATCGAACCTCGGATGAGAGTTACTCGCCACCTAAGGCGGTTAACAGGGAGATTGTGATGAGTTTGGAGGAAGGTAAAACCACCGACGCTAACGGCGTTGGTGATAGCAAATACGCGGGGCCAAGTAGGGTGCCAGTAAAGGATGTGATAAGGAGGATGAGAATAGGGAACGGAGAAAGTACAGAGCCGGTAGAGAGCACCCTGGAAGAAGATACACAGGTCCAGTTGCCGTCAACTGTGGCATATAGCCAGAGTGGGATTAACAGCCTACTAATGGAAGCTGTTGAGGAGATGGAGAGAGGGGAGGAAGTACCGGCGGTGGTGGAGGAAGTTAGATCAACTCTGTCAGATCAGGAAACAGGATTGTAAGGTTGGAAGGTGCAGTCGAGGAGGATAGAGACTTGTTCGATGGAACAAGAGATAGAATAGAGGAGATGGGGGAGGCACTAAAGGTGTTGATGGACTGGAAAAAGAAGGTGGAGGAGGATGGATGCGATAAATGCGTATCTAGAGAAAGAAAAGGGAAGTATGTCCCAAATAGAGAGACGGCTAACCCTGGGAATAATGTGGCCGAGGATCGAAGACCAGCCGTACCGAGAGTGGTACATTTGGTTAAGAACAAAGAGGAGGAAGAAACTCCCAAATACAAGAAGGAAGTAGGGAGCTTCAAGGGTGAAGAGGTAAAAGAAGGGTGGGCAACGGTGGCTAGGAAGGCCAACAAGAGTGGACAAACCCAACGGGTTGGGAAAGCGGAGAGAAAGAAAGTTTCCAAAAAGATGGAAGTAGTAAGGAGAGATGTAGCCCCGGAAAGGGAAAGACAGCTGAGTATGAGGTTCAATAAGAACAGGAGAAATAGGGAGTTGAACATCCCGGAGAAGGTAACCCCCGAGATTGTAAGGGGAACACTGAATAAGACCCTTAAAAGTCTTAATATTGACGCCTACTTCGCGAAAGTTGGTTTGAGTAGATGGGGCGACATCGAGATGACCCTGGCGAGGACGAGAGCAGAAGACCTTGTGATAGCAGGGGACGCAATGAAGCAAGCCATGATAAATGAGCTGGGCTTCAAGGATAACTTTTATTTCGAAAGAGATATAAAGAAGGTTAAGGTATACATTGCGAGTGTACCATTGAAGAAAGGAGGTAACGGGGCGGACTGGGATGCAGAGGACTGGCAAGGTGAGTCAGCATTTCACAACATGGTTAACGACCTGGAGAATAGCAATCCAGGTATACAAGTGTGCGGGAGACCGTCATGGGTAGGGAAGTTTTCAATTATGAAAAGTCGGAAATAGACAACGGCTGGATTAGTGGTATTGTGTCACGAGACAGCAAAATTGAAAGAAGTCATGGGTAAAAAAGAACCAAAACTCCTGTTGAACGGGAGAATGAGGTTCTGCAGAACATGGAGAGAAAGATCGGATACGGTCATCTGCGACAGATGTTTGGCAGTGGGCCACGTGATAGGAGAGTGCAAACTGACTCTGAAATGCAGATGGTGTGGAAAAGATCACGCATCAAATGAGCATAAGTGTCCGATTATTGACTGGGCGGCACCCAAAGAAACCGCATGCCAACACTGCAGGAAAGAGTGCAGATTATGCGGAAAGAAAGTCCACTTAACGGGTTGCAGAGAATGCGACGTCCTGAAAAGGAGATCAACCCCACCAAAATACGGTAATGCAACACCGGCGGAAGCAGACAATACCTCAGCAAACGGGATAAATGACCGAAGCCGGAACAGGTTTCGACATACGAATAGGGGGGCTGAGAAAAACACCTGTTGATGAACAAGTAAGAAACAATGAAGCGGTCGGCAATGGAAGGACGAGACCAAATACGGTGATCGCCAAGCGATCATCGTCAGTACCAGCAGAATCGAGCCGGGCGGCGGCAGGGGTAGCAAGTATTTTATCACCGTGGTAAAATGAGGGCTACAATCTGTACGATAAATGTGGGTGGCGGAGAAGGAAATCGGAACTTGGTGATAGAAGTGTTGATGTGGGTGGATGTACTGATAGTGATAGACGGACCAACTACTCAAGATGGGGAGTATGTGGACCATGAGTGTAAATATTACGAGTTGATTTCTTATGTTAAAGGATCAGGGGTGGAGGTGTATATAAAAAGAGAATGGTTAGGATGGGTGACGGTGGAAAAGCACAATGAGTTTGGAGTTGTGCTGAGCTATAAAGAGAAGAGAAAAGAGAAAAAGACGAGGATGGCGGGAATCTACCTGAAACCGAACAGATCGATAAGTTACCTTGAAGAGGGAATGGAAGATCTGGAAGATTGCGATATTATAATGGGCGACTTGAACGCAAGAAACCCGTTATGGGGAGGAAAAGCTGGGGATAACGAAACAAACCAACACGGAAGAACGATCAAAAAGTGGACCGACAAAAACGGAGTCGATATAGTGGAACATGACCACAAAACGTTTAGAACAGTATCGGTTATCGACATAACGCTATACAAAAAAGACGAAACGATACTGAAAGTCCACTTGGTAGATAAAGTGGGCCTGGAACACTGCGGACAGGTAGTCAGAAAATGCCTGGAAGAGCCGGTCGGTTTGATAGAAAGAAGTATCGCATGGAAAAAGGTAGACTGGAAGGAGGTGGAAGAGAAGCTGAAGGAGTTGGATGAGGATGGAAGAAAGAATGGGAAGGCCTAAAAGAGATAGTGGAAGGCCTGAGAAGAACAAGAGGTGGAGTAAGAAGTGGTGACTGGTGGAACGAAGAGTTGGAAAATATGGCTAAGGATATGAAAAGACTGAGAGGAGAAGGATCGAATGACTGGAAACTGGTCAGGAAAGTGTTTCGAAACCATCTGTTGCAGGAAAGATACCGGAAGATGAAGGATCGACTAGCAGATGATGGGAGAAATTGACGCGTTTGGGATGGTGAAACAACTGGAGGGAAGGAGAGCAGTACCACCAATGCAAACACAAGAAGGACAAACAGTATTCGAATTCGATAAAGTCAGCGATATGATAGCCGAACAACTCAAACCAGGAGAAGAGAGAGAAAGAGGAGGGGAGGAGATTGAGATAGAAGCGGACATGGAGGGCCTGAAGATAGCGCTGAGAGATAGTCCATCGAATACAGCCGGAGGGATAGACAAAATGAGCTACCCGCTGTTAAGATTTTGGTTCAGAAAAGATGGAGACAAAATGCTAGCCCTGGTAAACAAGTGGATAAAGGAAGATTGCTGGGACTGGCACAGAGCGGAAACGGTCCTCATAAAGAAAGGGGATAAGAAGAGATACGACGTGGTCAAATCTTGGAGGATGATCCACCTGTTACCGGTTATAGCCAAAGTGGTAGAGAGGATCAGGAGAATGACGAAGTATGTCGAGTTGGAGGATACCCAATACGGTTCGAGGAAAAACAGATCAACACACGACGCCTTCAAACAGATGTCGGAATTCATCGAATACAGTAAAGGGATGAAAGTGGGGATGGTTACAATGGACGTCGAAGGAGGGTTTGACAAGGTGGAAATCGATTGTTTGTCCACATCAGCAAAAACGGACCCTGCGTCTGATCCGTCGGCGTTGCGTCCTGACGCAAGCGACGCATCTCCTGCGTCCCATGCGTCCTGTGCGTCCTGACTTGCGTTGCAACGCCCCGCCACATCCCAC
>Ga0307513_10007758_pt1 | contig 13855 bp, 15 predicted proteins | sample 15_EM_MG_FD_202174 | JGI IMG/M metagenome (GOLD analysis project Ga0307513, IMG submission 202174) | Populus trichocarpa ectomycorrhiza microbial communities from riparian zone in the Pacific Northwest, United States - 15_EM | ecosystem: Host-associated > Plants > Roots > Unclassified | place... | reverse complement strand
TTTCGGCGTAGCGCTCGACGCTGGGAGCCATTCGCCAAACATCACCCCCATCCAACTCCGACTAAGGCCCGCCAAGCGGCGGACCTAAGTCTCCGTATCCTTCCCCCATCAAGGGGGAAGGTAATTCTTCCCACCCTTCAATATGATTTCGGCAGGTCGAGCACCTTTTCCGCGATGAAGCTGAGGATCAATTGTTCGGTGATCGGCGCGATCCGCAGCAGAATCGATTCGCGGAACAGCCGCTCGACCTGATATTCGGTCGCATAGCCCATGCCGCCATGCGTCATCACCGCGCGCGTGCAGGCGTCGAAGGCGGCGCGGCCGCCGAGGAACTTGCCGGCATTGGCTTCGGCGCCGCACGGCTTGTGCGCGTCATAGAGCTGGGCCGCGCGCATGATCATCCAATAGGCCGATTCGAGATAGGCCCAATTCTCCGCCAGCGGATGCTGGATGCCCTGGTTCTCGCCGATGAAGCGGCCGAACACCTTGCGCTCGCGCGCATAGTTCGCCGCCCGCGCCAGCGCGCCGCGGCCGAGGCCGACCGCCTCGATGCCCACGAGGATGCGTTCCGGGTTCAGGCTGTGCAAGATGTAGTGAAAGCCCTTGCCCTCCTCGCCGATGCGATCCTCCTCGGGGATGAAATAATCGTCGAGGAAGGTGGCGTTCGAATCGACCGCGTTGCGGCCCATCTTGGGGATGCGGCGGACCTCGGCCTTGGTCCGGTCGAGATCGGTATAGAACAAAGTCATGCCGTCGGTCGGCTTCCGGCACTGATCCTTGGGTGTCGTCCGGGTCAGCAGCACGATCTTGTCGGCGACCTGGCCCGAGGAGGTCCAGATCTTGCGGCCCGTGACGCTGTAGCCGCCGGGCACCTTGGTCGCGAAGGTCTTGATGCTGGTGGTGTCTAGGCCGGCATCGGGCTCGGTCACGCCGAAGCAGGCGCGCTCGGTACCCGCCACCAGCGGCTTCAGCATCCGCTCCTTCTGCTCGGGCGTGCCGAACACGACGATCGCGTGCGGGCCGAACAGATTGAGGTGCAAGGTGCTGGCCGCCGAATAGCCGCCGGCGCTCTTCGACACTTCGTGCATCATGATCGCGGCCTGGGTCACGCCCAGGCCCGAACCGCCGACCTCCTCGGGCATGGTGATGCCCAGCCAGCCGGCCTCGGCCATCGCCTTGTGGAACTCGAACGGGAAGGTCTTCTCCTCGCTGCGCGCGGACCAATACTCATCGTCGAACCGGTCGCATACCGCCTTCACGCCATCGGCGATCGCCTGGTTCTGTTCTTCGTCGATCTCGGTCACGCGAATTGCCTCCCTCGGATATTATTTGCCGGAGAAAATCTTGCGGCTGATGATCTCGCGCATCACCTCGGACGAGCCGCCGGCGATGCGGCGGATGCGCGCGTCGAGATAAGCGTGCGCGATCTGATACTCCATCATATAGCCATAGCCGCCGTAGAACTGCAGGCACTCGTCGGCGACCTTGCACTGGAGTTCGCCGCACAGCATTTTCGCCATCGACGCAGTGGTCGCATCGAGCTTGCCCTCGACCGCCAGATCGACGCAGCGATCGACGAACACGCGCAGCGCTTCGGTCTGCGCCCACATTTCGGCGATCTTGAAGCGGGTGTTCTGGAAATCGGCCACGGTCTGGCCGAACACCTTGCGCTCCTTGGTATATTCGATCGTGTAGTCGAGAATGCCCTGGCAGGCGCCGATCGCCGAGACCGCGATGCTCAGCCGTTCCTCGGCGAGATTGTGCATCGCGATCGCGAAGCCCTGGCCCTCGGCGCCGATCCGGTTCGAGACCGGCACGCGGACGTCGCTGAAGAACAGTTCCGACGTGTCCTGCGCCTTGAGGCCGAGCTTCTCGAGGTTGCGCCCGCGCTCGAAGCCGGGCCGGTCGGCCTCGACGATGACGAAGGTCATGCCGCGCGCACCGGCCGACAGGTCGGTCTTGCAGGCGAGGATCACGATGTCGCAGAGCTGGCCGTTGGAGATATAGACCTTCTGGCCGTTGATCACATAATCGTCGCCATCGCGAATCGCGGTGGTCTTGATCGCCTTGAGGTCGCTGCCGGCGCCCGGCTCGGTCAGGCCGAGCGCGACGATCGCCTCGCCCGACGACATCAGGGGCAGCCATTTATGCTTCTGTTCGTCGCTGCCGAAGTTGAGAATGTAGTTCGCCGCCATGTCCGAATGGACGCCGAAGCCCGGCCCGGTAGACCCCGCGCGGCCCAGTTCCTCGGTGAGGATCGCGTTATATTTATAGTCGGCGCCGACACCGCCGAACTCGGCGGGGGCGTTCGAGCAGAGCAGGCCGGCGGCTCCCGCCTTCAACCAGACCTCGCGCGAGACCTTGCCGTCCTTCTCCCACTGGCGGTGATACGGCGTGATCTCCGCGGCGATAAAGCGGCGGACGCTGTCCCGGTAGAGCTCATGCTCTTCGTTGTAGATGCTGCGGGGGACCATGGACTCGGCTTCTCCAGACGCATTTTGCAATCAGTAAACGGCAGATATCGTACACATCATTACAATGTCAATCGATCTTTGCGGCGGTGAAAGCGAGACGCTGCGCCTCGACCGCGGCGAAAACGAAAGAGTCTCGGATTTCCGTGATCTTTCCGTCGATCACGGCCTCCACGCCGGCCCACGGAATCACGATCGTCAATCCGCCCTGGATCATAAAGTCCATACGCTCATTATGAACCGCGGTCCCATCGGCGGCGACCGCCGCGCTGGTCACTTCGAAGCGGAAGGAATCGTAACCGTCGAGACAGGCGCGATAGAGGCCGCGAACGATCAGGCAATGCCGCGGCCGGTCAATCCGCCATGGCTCAGCTGCGCCTCGAAGCCGTAGGGGCTGTAGCGGCCGTTGAGGAAGATCTCGACCTGTGCCCGGCCGATGGTGACGCTGCCGTCGGGCGCGGTCGTCTCGACTTCGGCGACATGCTCGACGCCGAACACCTTGCGCGTCTCGCCGGTGCCGGGGAATGTGTGATCGCAAGGCTGGCCGGAGAAATCATACTCGTCCCATTCCATCGCCGGACTCGCGCCGTGCCAGGTGTGGATCGTACCGCCGTCGGTCCAGGCGCCGACATGATAGCCGATCTGGCCGAGGACGTGCGGCGGCAGTTTGACGGCGAGCTTCAGCGTCCAGGTGCCGCCGGTCTCGTCGGTGAGCGTGACGATGCCGGAGGTCATCGATCGCGTGCCGGGTCGCCATTGCAGGTCATGGTCATAGCCGACCAGCTTCAGCGCCGGTCCGTCCCAGCCATGGCTGATCCACCCCTCGAACGGCGTGCCGAATGCATCGTTGATGACGACGCGCTCGCCGTCCGGCCCCTCGTGGAAATGAAAATAGGCGGAGAAGCCTTCGCTCTCGAGGAAGCAGGAAAAGCGCATCGCGCGCGCCACCGGCGGCGGCGCCGACGGCAGGAACTGGGGCGGCAGGAACTGTGCGCCGCCGTGCAGCGGCGGCCGGCTCTCATAGATGCCCCAGCTGCGGTCGCGCGAACCGCCCCATGGCTTGTCGGGATCGATCTCGGTGCGCTTGCCGTCGATCTCGAACCAGCCGGTGGCGGTGCCGACCTGGTTGTAGCAGCTCTGGTCGGTGGTGCGACGGCCGTCCCGGATCGCGCGATGGTGCATCGACAGACGCGCCGGCGCCAGGCCGGTCCAGACGAGGTCATAGCTCATGCCGGACTCGTTGGGTTTCAGCACCATCCGGCATGTTTTCAGCGGCTCGATGAATTCATAACGCAGCGGGCCCACCGATATGCTGAAATCGTCGCGCCAGATGCGGCTGAGGCGCAGCGTGCGCTGGACGCCGCGGACGTTGAACGCGCTGTGCCCGCCGATCATGTTGCTGTTCGGCGCGATCCGCATGCCGTTCCACATCTGGATGCCGGCATCGAGATCGTAGATCATGAAGAAATAGCCATCGTCCCACGCAAAGTCGGTGTTGGGGACATAGCTCATCGGATAGGGCGTCGCGTGGACGGGATACTCGTCATATGGCGTCAGCGCCATTTTCTCGAAATCTTCTTCCATCGCAGATGCTCCTCTCGGCCAGCCGTCATTATCCGGAACAATGGCGCGTCCGTTGGGGTGAATCGGTCCCGTCGACGGGTCGTGCCCCAGGCCGTTGACTCCTGATCGCACCGCACATAATCCGAGCCCGATATCATTTGCAACATGACAATATGCATCCTATCTATATCTGACCTGCCCCAGGCGAGGCGGGGTTTCAACCGGCGAGGGAGCCTCAAGAATAGGAATTTGTGACGGCCGCGTGGCCATCGTGACGGGCGCCGGCCGTGGTGTCGGCCGTGCCTACGCGTTGATGCTTGCCGCGCAGGGCGCGAAGGTCGTCGTCAACGATCTCGACGCGTCGACTGCCGGCGCCGGCGCAGACATCACCCCGGCTCAGGAAGTCGTCGACGAGATCAAGGCGGCCGGCGGCGAGGCGATCGTCGATGGCTCAGACGTATCCGACTGGACCCAGTCGCAGGCGATGATCCAGACCGCGATCGACAGTTCGGCGTCCTCGACATCCTGATCAACAATGCCGGCATCCTGCGCGACCGGATGATGGTCAACATGACCGAGGACGATTGGGATTCTGTCATCAAGGTCCACCTGAATATCGGCCAGTCCAACTATGCCGCCGCCAAGTCCGGCATCGCGTCCTTCTCGATCGTGATCGCATGCGAATTGTCGCGCATCGGCGTCACCGTCAACGCGATCGCGCCGCGCGCGCAGACCCGCATGACCGAGGGCCTGCGCGAGGTTTCGGATGGAGTGGGGCTGCGCCGCGACCCGGAGTGGATCGCGGCGCTCGTTACCTGGCTGTCGAGCCCGGCGGCATCGGACGTCACCGGCCGTGTGTTCGGCGAAGTCTGGGGTTTCGGCTGTACGATCGCCGAGGGCTGGCAACATGGCCCACGCGCCGAGGCGAGCCGCGATCCGGCCGAGGTCGAGACCAGCCTGCGCCAAGCGCTCGCCGCCACGCGCTACAACCAGGGTATCGAGCGCGACACCTGGCTGATGCCGTAAGGGCGATATTCTAGCGGGCTGGCCGTTGGACCGTCCTCGCAAGCCGCGTCAACACCTCGTCGAGCGCCGACAGGAAGCGCGAGCGATCGGCCTTCGCGAACGGCGCCGGACCGCCGATCACGTCGCCACCCGCGCGCAGATCAGCCATGATCGCGCGCACCGCGACGGCTGCGCCGATCGAACTGGTCGTGAACGGCTTGCCGGTCGGCGCCAGCACGGTCGCGCCCGCCTTCAGGCAGCGGTCGGCGAGCAGAATGTCGCCGGTGATCACCACCGCTTGGGCGTCGGCATGATCGACGATCCAGTCGTCGGCGGCGTCGAAAGCGTCGCTGACGACGACGCGGCTGAGCAGATCGTGGTGCGGAATGCGGAAATGGCTGTTGCTGACGATCGTCACCGGCACGGTGTGGCGAAAGGCGACCTTGTAGATCTCCTCCTTCACCGGACAGGCGTCGGCGTCGACGAGGATGCGCATGTTGTCGGGCATCGACGGCCCATAATCTTCGCTCCCGTGTGCGGCAAGCGAAGCGCGGCATTGAAACTGCCGCAAAGTCGTTTAGTCTGCGCATCATAAGCTAGAGCAATATTAGTGCAGAGGCAATGAACCTGGGACTCGAAGGAAAAATCGCGGTCGTGACCGGCTCGGCGCGCGGCTGGGGCCGTGGAATCGCGATCGAACTCGGCGCGCGCGGCGCGCGGGTCGTCGTCAACGGCCGCAATGCGGAGACGGTCGCGCCGCTGCTGGAGATGACCGACGAACAGTGGGACAGCGTGCTGACGACGCAATTGTCGTCGCAGTTCCGCGCGTCGCGGCAGGCTGCGCGGAACATGGTGGCGGCCGGCAAGCCGCAAGACATTTCTGCGCGCGACCTCGGCAGCTATCCGGCCGACGAATCGGCTTCGATCGCGGTCTGGCTGGCATCGGAACCGACGGGTATGGTCTCCGGCCAGTTCTTCGAGATCCAGGGGCCGCAGGTCGAGCTCTGGCGCATGGCGACGATCGACCGTTCGTTCCATCATTATCCGAAATGGACTCCCGAAGTACTCGAAGAGGCGGGATTCGCCACAATCGCCGCCGGACCCGCGCGGATCGAACCCAGCGTCGCGGCCAGGTCGTCGCGCATGGCGTCAATTTCGGACCGGGCGGCAAGCGAGCGTTCTATGCGTCGGTCTGGATGCCCAGCTGCCTCAAGATCTCGGGCTTTCCCGCCGACGGCATCACCTTCTTCGAATGGTATGTGCCGATCCACGAGACCACGCATCGCTGCTTCATGACGTTCGGGAAGTCCTGCGCCACGGCGGCCGAGGCCGAGGCCTTCACCCATGACTTCCAGCTGCGCTGGAAGCCGCTCGCGATCGAGGGATTCCTTATGCAGGACGTGATGGCGCGCGAATCCGCGCAGGGCTTCTATCAAAATGATCGCGCCTGGCTGGAAGAGGGGCTGGTCGAGGATGATTTCATGCTGATCGAGTGGCGCAAATTATGCTCGCGCAACAATCGCGGCATCCAGTCGCCTGAGGCGGCGTTCTGAGGATCTGCCGTCACGAAAGAATGATCCGCGCAAATCAGGTTGCATCGCGCTACCGATCCCGACCAATATGCGATTGGTGCAGTGCAGCACCGCGGAGGTCGGGATGGCTTACACGATCAGCGTCAATGGTAGCGCACGCACGGTGGATGTCGACGACGACACGCCGTTGCTGTGGGTGCTGCGCGACGAACTCGGGCTGACCGGCACCAAATTCGGCTGCGGCATCGCCCAGTGCGGCGCCTGCACCGTCCATCTCGAGGGCAAGCCGCTGCGGTCGTGCGCGATACCGGTTTCGGCGCTGGGCGATCGCAAGGTCACCACCATCGAGGCGATCGCCGGGCGCGAGGCGGAGGCGGTCCAGCGCGCATGGGTCGCGCTCGACGTGCCGCAGTGCGGCTATTGCCAGTCGGGTCAGCTGATGAGCGCGACCGCCCTGCTCAAACGCATCCCCAAGCCCAGCGATCGTGACATCGATCTCGCGATGAACGGCAATATCTGCCGTTGCGCCACCTATGTCCGGATCCGCGCCGCGATCCACGACGCCGCCAAGTCGCTGGAGGCCTGAGCCATGACCGTCCACGATCCCCGCCTCTCGCGCCGCGCCATGCTGAAGGGTGGCGGCACGCTGGTCATCGCCATGGTGCTGCCGCTGGGCGGCGGTCGCGCGCAGGCGATCGTCGCCAAGCGGCAGGTCGATCCCAATGCCTTCATCCGTATCGGCAGCGACGACATCGTGACGGTGATCGTCAAGCATATCGAGTTCGGCCAGGGGCCCTATACCGGGCTGGCGACGATCGCCGCCGACGAACTCGATGCCGACTGGAAGAATGTCCGCGCGGTCTCGGCGCCGGCCGACGTCAGGCTGTACGGCAATGCGACGATGGGTATGCAGGGCACCGGCGGGTCCTCTGCAATCGCGAGCAGCTACGATCTCATGCGCCGCGCCGGAGCGATGGCGCGGGCGATGCTGGTGATGGCCGCGGCGCAGGCATGGGGCGTCGATCCGGCGTCGATCGCCCTCTCGAACGGCGTGATCCGGCACGCGGCGTCGGGCCGCGAATCGGGCTTCGGCGCGTTCGCCGCCGCCGCCGCGAAATTGCCCCAGCCGGTCGATGTCGTGCTGAAGGACCCGAAGGCCTTCACGCTGATCGGCAAGGACCAGGCGGGCATCAGGCTGGACAGCGTCGTCAAAAGCAACGGGACCGCGAAGTTCGCGATCGACATCCTCGAGCCGGACATGCTGACCGTCGTGGTGGCGCATCCCGATCGCTTCGGCGCGAGGCTCGCCGGCTTCGATGCGGCCGCGGCACTGGCGGTGAAGGGCGTGGTGGCGGTCAAGCCGATCCCGACCGGCGTCGCGGTCTATGCGCGCACCACCTGGGCGGCCTTGAAAGGGCGGCAGGCGCTCGTCCTGTCGTGGAACGAGAGCGGCGCCGAACTGCGCGACAGCGAAAAGATGCTCGGCGACTATGCGGCGATGGCGAAGACGCCGGGGCTGAAGGTCGGTGCGCATGGCGATGTGGCGGCCGCGCTCGCCACGGGCGAGGTGATCGAGGCCGAGTTCGCCTTTCCCTTCCTCGCCCATGCGCCGATGGAGCCGCCCGGCGGCTATCTGCGCTGGAACGCCAAGGGCGCGCTGGTCCGCACCGGCAGCCAGATCCAGACGCTCGATCAGACCACCGCCGCCGCGATCCTGGGGCTCGATCCGGCAACGGTGAAGGTGGAGACGATGCTGGCGGGCGGCAGTTTCGGCCGGCGCGCGACGCCGACCAGCGAGCTCGTCGCCGAACTGGCGCAGGCGGCCAGGGCGATCGGACCCGACCAGCCGATCAAGCTGATCCGCACACGCGAGGACGATATCCGCGGCGGCTTCTACCGGCCGATGTTCGCCCACCGGCTGCGCGGCAAGGTGCAGGACGGCCGGATCACCGCCTGGTCGAACACGCTGGTCGGCCACAGTTTCATCAAGGGGTCGCCATTCGAGGCCATGATAATGAAGGACGGCCTCGATGTGACGATGACCGAGGGTGCCGGCGAATTGCTTTATGCACTTCCGGCCTTTCACTGTGACGTCCATATGGTCGACACCCAGGTGCCGACCTTGTGGTGGCGATCGGTGGGTCACACCCACACCGGCTATGCGGTGGAATGTTTCGTCGATCAGTTGCTGGTCGCGGCCGGCAAGGATCCGGTTGCAGGACGGCTGGAGATGATGGCTGAAAAGCCGCGTGCCGCCGGCGTGCTGCGTGCGGTGGCGAAGCTTGCCGGCTGGCAGGGACCGAAAGCGGGCAAGGGCCGGGCGCGGGGCGTCGCAGTGGTCGAGAGTTTCAATTCGCATGTCGCGCAGATCGCCGAGGTGTCGCTGGGCGAGGACGGCGTGCCCAAGGTCCACAAGATCTGGTGCGCGGTCGATTGCGGTGTCGCGGTCAACCCCGATATCATCCGCGCGCAGATGGAGGGCGGCATCGGATTTGCCGTCGGCCACGCGCTGTTCGGCGAGATCGCGCTGGCCGAGGGCCGCGTCGTCCAGTCCAACTTCAACGACTATCGTTCGCTGCGCATCCACGAGATGCCCGACGTCGAGGTGGTGATCATCGCCTCGACCGAGCAGCCTACCGGCGCCGGCGAACCCGGCGTGCCGCCGACCGCGCCGGCGATCGCCAATGCTCTGGCGGCGCTGGGCCAGCCGCGACCGGCGCGACTGCCGATGGTGAGGAGCGCATGATGCCGGTTCGATCGTTCGCAACGCTCGGCATCGCGCTCGCTTTGGGCGCGGCCGGCGCAACGCTCCACGCGACCCGTTCGGACGCGGACACCGGCGGTCTCAAACCGGCCGCGGCGTTCGACACGATCGGCGATCGCAAGGCGCGCTCGATCGCCTTGTTCCAGGAAGCGGGCAAGGTGATCCAGCATCCGCGCTGCGTGAACTGCCACCCGCGCACCGACCGGCCGTCGCAAGGCGACAAGGGTACGCCGCATCAGCCCTGGGTGGTTCGCGGCGAGGACGGTCATGGCGCGCCCGGCCTGGAATGCACGACCTGCCACCAGGCGGCGAATTTCGATGCGGCGAAGATCCCGGGCAACCCCAACTGGCACCTCGCGCCGGCTGCGATGGCGTGGGAGGGCAAGTCGCTGGGCGATATCTGCCGCCAGATCAAGGACCGCAAGCGCAATGGCGGCAAGACGCTGGAGCAGATCCAGCATCATATGGCGGAGGATTCGCTGGTCGGCTGGGCGTGGACTCCGGGGGCCGGCCGCACGCCGGCGCCGGGCACGCAGGCCGAACTGGGCGGGCTGATCCGGGCGTGGATCGATACGGGAGCGGTTTGCCCGGCGTGAGTTCGGCTGAAGGCAATGCGTGGGCGACGACGAGATCGCAACCGGTGCCGGCCCGCCGCACCCCGTTCCGCTGTTCCGCGCCTTAGGCGCGGGAACAGTGGAACAGGGTGGTCGTTTGCGGGCTCATGGTCATAGCCGTCGCGCTTTTTGCAATCCGCCCGATTGGCGGCGGAAAGGCTGAGGCGCAGATGAGTGGCCCCGGACTGACCCCGGTGATGATCGGCCCGGGCCATCTCGGCAAGCAAGACTTCTGGGCTTTGATCGACCATTCTGCCGCGTTCGAGGCGCATCCGAACGCGCAACTGGCTGACTTGCGGGCCTCTCTCGATCGCTTGAAGCCTGATCAGATTGCCGAGTTCGAAGAGATTTTTTTGGATGTCGATGACGGCTTCGGCGCGTTCGAGCTGGCGCGTGAGCCGTGCGTTCTCGCGCTGCAGTTCGGCAAGGCGGGGGGCCAGCGGATTGACGGTCGCGACCTTGGGTCCGCGCTTGACCGGGTTCAGTCCGTTGTAGGCGCCGGCCTCGCGCTGATGCCGCCACTCGGTCAGGGTCGACGAGTACAGACCCTCACGCCGCAGGATGGCGCCGATCGCGCCGGGTGTGCCAGCGGCCCGATCGATTTCCGCCAGTATGCGCAGCTTGTCTTCGGCCTTGAAGGTCCGGCGACGCGGGCGGTCCACGAAATCGGGGGAAGCCGGCGCTGGCTGGGGTCTGGGCGCTCGTGATACTGGGCATGACCATCTCGATGAAACTCCTGCGACCTCAAGGCTAAACTCCGGCGGGGTCGATGTCTCATCTTCATTGGCACGGAGGGCGCGCACTGACGTGGCAAGCAGTTGCCAGGCCATGGTCTTTGCATCGGAATCGAGCAAATCGTGACGGTCGCGCCCCAGCGAATCCACCAGCATTTAGTTCATCGCAGTGGTCCCCGGCAGGAAATAACGCTGGGTGCGCCTACGGGTCTGGAAAGCGATGCGCGAACCAGCCGGCCAAGCTTCCTCAATCACGGCGAGCCGCGATATGCGACAGCTAATCCGGCCGGTGCGCGATCAGGCCGATATTGCAGGTGTCGCCCTTTCGCCGGGTGAGCCTGATGAGCGGCAACTCCGCCACCGCCGCGGGCGCCTCGGGCGGTGTCGGGCGAAACAATCATTCCCCGGGTCAAGGATGCCCGAGCTTTCTCCGATTTCGGCGATAGGTTCACCGCCGAGTTCCACCGAGATGACGAACGAGATGCGCGGCACGAGACAGGAGGATATCTCGCTCAGCGGCGGCGCGGTCATCGCTATCGCCATTCGTTGCCGCGGCATGCGAACGCTGCTCGGTCCACAAGCCGACGCCCCCGCCCATGCCGGTGTGGTCCGCTAGGGCGGGGCTTTTGCGTCAGGTGAAGGCGAAGCCGCTATAGCCATCGGCAGCGGCCTTCTCGCAGGCGTCGCTGTATCTATTGAGACCGCCGACATAGGGCATGAACACGCGGGGCTTGCCCGGCACATTAGCGCCCAAATACCAACTGTCTGCGCGCACGAACAGCGTTGCGTGCGCCACATCGCTCACATGCCTGCCCCAGGCCTCCTCGGCGTCGGGAAGCGCCTCGATCTCTGTGACACCCTTCACGCGCATGGCCTCCAAGCACTGCGATATCCACTCGACGTTCTGCTCCGACACCCGGATCACGATCGCCAGAACCGATGGACTGCCGGCTCCTGCCATCATGAACAGGTTGGGGAAACCCGCGACCTGGAGACCCAAATAGGTCTTGGGGCCGGCCTTCCACCGTTCCGCCAACGTGACGTCGGCGCGCCCGCGAATGTCGATGCGCGAGAGCGCCCCCGTCATCGCGTCGTAGCCCGTGGCGAAAACGATGTCGTCAAGCGCATATTCCTTGCCTCCCGCCAGAATGCCGCCCGGCGTGATCCGCTCGATCGGTTCCTCCCGCACATCCACCAGGGTTGTGTTCGGCCGATTGAAGGTATCATAATAGTTGGTGTCCAGCGCGGCCCGCTTCGCCCCGATCGGGTAGCCCACCGGCGTCAGTTTGCGCGCAAGCTCCGGATTTTGAACAATCTCGCGAATCTTGCCGCGCACGAACTCGGCCACAAAGTCGTTCGTCTCGGGATTGACCATGGTATCCGGAAAGCAAGACAGCAACCGCGGCCCCTGGCAGTTCCACGCCCGCTCCAATAGCGCGAGCGCTTCAGCGCGATCATGGTCCGCCAGCGGCTCAGTGTCCGATTCATTGAAACTGCCTGAACGAGTGCGGTGCGCGAAATCGCGCAGTTCCGTGAAATTGCTGCGCACATTGTCCATCTCCTCCTTCGCGATCGGACGGTTGCCCGCCGGGAAGGTGAAGTTGGGGGTGCGCTGGAACACCGTCAGATGCTCCGCCTGCTGCGCGGCGATCGGAATGAGCTGGATGCCTGAGGAGCCCGTGCCGATCACCGCGACCCGGCGACCGGTGAAATCAACCCCATCGGACGGCCAGTCGCCGGTATGATAGTTTCTGCCCTGGAAGCTCTCCAGACCGGAAAACTCGGGAATGCGCGTCGCCGACAGGCTACCCGTCGCCATGACACAGAAACGGCCGGTGAATGTCGTCCCCCCATCGGTCGCGACCGCCCATTGCCGCGCATCCTCGTCGTAGACCGCCGAGGTCACGCGGGTCTCGAGCTGGATGTCCCGATTGAGATCCAGCTTGTCAGCCACGTATTCCATATAGGCCCGTATTTCGGGTTGAGTCGCGTATTTCTCGCTCCACGTCCAGCCGCGTTGGACCTCGTCGTCAAAGCCGTATTGATATTCCAGGCTTTCAATGTCGCAGCGACAGCCCGGATACCGGTTCCAGAACCAGGTGCCGCCGACGCCGCTGCCTGCCTCCAACAACCGCACCGAGAAGCCGGACCGCCGCAGTCTGTGGAGCATGTACAACCCCGAGAAACCCGCGCCTACGATCACCACGTCAAAGCGCGATACGCCCGCGCCGTTCGTCTCGTCCGTCATATTTCGGAGTGTCCTTCCAATGCTCCGCGGCCATTTCAGAAAATCGGCAGAGTTTCCTGCTCAGTCGGGGCTTCCTGCTCGGCCCAAACTGATCAATTTGTGGCTTAAGCTAAAGATTGCAAGGCGGATGGGGAAAAGTACGGCCCCGTTGCGAAAAGGATTTCCTCGCGGATCGAGCCGTCCTCACTAGCGACCAGAGCTTGGCTGCCATATCATGACATGCTCCGCGCCCAAGTCACAGCTGTTCATGCGCTAAAGGATGTACGAATGAGAGAAGTGTCCCCCATCCTGGATTTTGACGATTCGTCCTATGATCCCTTCGCCATGGACGAAACGGCCTTCGGCCAAATCGAGGATATTCATTCGCCGCTCCGCAAGCTGATGCGGCAGGCGCCGGTGCATGCCGGCGATCCCTATCAGTTGCTGACCGGCAAGGGCCTGACGATATTCGGCGACAAACCCCAATTCACCGCGTTGAGCTTCGAGGCATCGATGGCCATCGCGACGGACGCGGCGACATTCTCGCAGGATTCGCAAAAACCCCTCGTCGGCCAGACTTTCGGCAAGACGCTGACCTTGCTCAACCCACCAGAACACACGCAAGTCCGAAAACTCTTCCAGAAAGCCTTCCTGCCCAAGACGCTGAATCACTGGGGCGACGAGATCATCGTGCCGACCATTCATTCGCTGATAGACAAGTTTATCGCCAAGGGTGAGCTGGACTTCGTCAATGAGTTCACAAAGGTCTATCCGTTCGAGATCATCTATCGCCAGCTGGCCTTGCCTGAACGAGACATCGCGACCTTCCACAAGCTCGCCACCTCGCTGATCCAGACCTATGGTGAATTCATCAAATATGGCAAGGAAGCGTCCGGGAAGCTCGGCATCTACTTCAAGGAACTGATCGACATACGCCGAAAATAT
>Ga0307513_10007757_pt1 | contig 13855 bp, 13 predicted proteins | sample 15_EM_MG_FD_202174 | JGI IMG/M metagenome (GOLD analysis project Ga0307513, IMG submission 202174) | Populus trichocarpa ectomycorrhiza microbial communities from riparian zone in the Pacific Northwest, United States - 15_EM | ecosystem: Host-associated > Plants > Roots > Unclassified | place... | reverse complement strand
TTTTTAATTTTTTGGTTTTTTTATTTAATATATAATATTATATTATATTATTATTATATTATATAATAATATATTGGGTTGGGCTTGGCCCAATTATATGGGCTAAGCCTACCTTGGTTGGGTCGAGATCGGCTCAAAAAGGGATGGGGTCGATGTTGGCCCAACAAATCCCTTTTTAAAGGGACTAGGTTGGCTTCGGTCCAGCCCAAGAACTGTGGACTCTTCATTGTTCATATTCTATATGAATAGTGGAGAGTGAATTATAATTCACTCTCCATTGTTCACTAGTAGAACAATGGAAGAGAGAAATGTAGAAGAAGAGGAGGAGGAGGAGGAGGAGGAAGAGGAATAAGGGAGGGGGAAGCTGACCTGACGGTGGCGTTAATGGTGGTGCTATTAAGGCAGCAACTAGAAAGAACGACGATGGTTCACGGTGGTGTTGTTGCTAATGATGAGAGAGACAGAGAGGTTACTTTTCTTCTCTTTTTCTTTGTTTTTTTCTTTTGTTCTCTTCTGTGTTTCCTTTTTTTCTTTCTTGTTCCTCTTTGCTTTTTTTTGTTCGTTTGTTCTTGTCATCTCTCCTTCATTTTTGTCCTTTTTTTGTCCTTTCATCCCCCCTACACCTCCTAATGATGGGGTATTTATAAGGGGAAAATGGAGCTTGTGCCACCCTACCCCTGTCCAGTCACGCTGAAAGGGTAGGGTGGCTAGGCCGCCACTATGCAGCCACTCGCAGGGCTTGTCCCCTCTGCCCCTTTTATCACAATGGTAATCCATGAGGAGGGCGTAGGTTGTGTCGTGGTTTTGGGCACATGGGAGGGGGGAGAGAGGCGCTGCAAATGAGGGGAGGAAAACTGATGTGATCCAAGAATCAAATGATCCATTGGAGGTTCCAGTTGGTCCAGTTACAAGGCTTAGAGCTAAGAAGTTCAAAGAGGCTTTCAATGGACTTCTTCAAGATACGTGGGCTAAGGTGGACTTCAATAGGATATTAAATAATGAAGAGAAAGTCGTGATTAATCTTATTCATGTTCAAGAGGGGCTTGTTGGTGAACCAAGACCATTACACAAGTATTGGGAGAAGAAGACTGGATTCAGTCAGTTTGACCTTTCACTGCCTTTTTTACCATAACTGGAGCTAAAGTCGAATTTTGAGGTGATTCCAGTTGGACTGGAAACTGGACTTCCATACCTTTCCAACGGTATATGGCACGCCTTCTAATTCTTTAACTTAAAAAAGAATCATTCGTTTGAAGTTGGGATTTGCTGCTGCCAGACAGAATGCAGAAATAACTGAACTTGTCTTATTAAATTAACTGGGCTATTAAACTTTCTTTATTTTATGAGGAAACACTTGTTTGGGTTTCAGACTTGTTTATTTTATCTATTTTAATTAGTTTGGGCTAGTTTTAGCTTGGGTTGATTATTATTTAAATTGGGTTTATATATGACCCATTAGGAAAACTAGAGTTTTTGGCTTGAGGTATAAATACTCTTGAGAATAATTTTTAGCACACTTCTTTTTGACTAATAATATTTTGATTTTTGCCTACCTTTGGTTGTCAATCTTAGTTCTTGATTGAACTTTCAACTCTTCAAAGAAGTGACTAATCTTTGTTGTGAATTTATACTCTTTTTTGCTCGTCTTCAGATGTAGGCATTATGATTGGGTTGGTTTATAGTCTTCTTGCCTTGGAGCAGGTCTTCCATTGTGATAAGCTCATCATATTTTCAACAAACTTGGATTAGATAGATCTTGGGTTCGCGAATTCCATTCAATGCCGCAAGGGTTCGCATCAAAAACCTTCTTCCTCTGTCTGCAGCGCATGCCCAAAGGAAGAAGATGGTACGCAGTACCATCAAAAAAGCGTCGTTCTATCCTCTCTTTTTTAAAGGCAAAATACGTCCTTTCATTTAAATGAAACAACGTTGTTTTGTATTTTAAAAACAAAATAAAATAAGTCTTTATCTCCAAATCAGTCTTTAATTTTTTATTGATTCAATCAAGTCTTAATTGAGGTTTTGATTTTAAGAGTCAACTCAATTTAATCTCTATCAAACTCAAATGTCAGCCTTAAAGTTGGCTATCTTTTTCATTTTGGTCCTTGGTTTTAAATTTGTGCATTTTGACTCTCAATTGATCAACAAACTTCTAATTTTTTCAATTTGGCCCCTGATTCGGTCAATTTCAGCCCTTATATTCACGCGCCTTTTGGTCCAGTTTGGTCCTTAGTTTTGGATTTCTTCGATCAAGTCCCTAATTGCAAATCGAACTTCAATATTTATGCAATTAAGACCCTAATTTGACCAAATTAACTCTTACAAATTTTAATTCGACCCCTAAACTTTAATTTCTTTTAATTAAAACCTAGATTGACATTAAAAAATCAAAATTTTCTTACAATTAAACCCTCCATAAATTCAATTAAACCTTCAACAAAATCTAATTGGGTCCTTAAACATTCAATTTTGAATTTTTCTTCCTCAAATTGAATTTTCTTTGCCAACACCGACTTTTATCAATCAAAAATATACTGTCAAATTTTAATCTTTGTATTTTTTATCCTCCTCAACCAATCTTTGGCTATTTTTTGGTCGCTTTGGTATCCTCTTCTCACTTGTATATATTTTTGGTTTTCTCTCAACAATTTTTTTTTTTTTTTTTTATATTTTCTCTTTTCCTTTCTCTTTTTGTGTGGGACCCTCAAAAATGGGTAACAACAACTGGTACACATAGAGTTATAGGGGCATTTTATGGTGGCGTCTCTTAGATGTTTCTCATATTATGTTATCTTTATCAATGACTTTAGAAAAAAATATATAGGTTTACTTAAAAAATATATTTGATATGTTTGAAACATTCAAGAAATGGAAGGTCATAGTTGATATTAAAACAAACATGAAGCTGAAATGCTTAAGGTATGATAATGGAGAAGAGTGTATTGATGGAAGATTCTCACCATCATTGAATTATATTTGGTTGACTAATAATGGTGAGCTAGAGAGTTTTAATAAAGCCTTATATGCTATAGAATAAAATAAGTGGATTTCTTGTTAGAAAATCAGACATTAGAGCTAACCAAACTACCCGTGGAAAATAAGACTTTGCATAACCACTAGGTATATAGGAATATGACTAAACATTATGATAATATGGTTCAAGGCCATACTTGTTGTGAAAGTTTCAGTATAAAAGGGTCTCATGCAGTCATGAAACTTACAATAATCATACTAGTTATAGGGATAATGGTTACCTAAAACTTGCTTCTTGAACAACTAGATGTCAAAACAACATTTATTTATTGTAACTTGAAGGAAGATGTCTACATATATCAGTCGAAGTGGTTTATAGTACAAGGAAAGTAGAGTCTTGTACGTTTGCAAACTAAAGAAGATTCAATATGGTTTGAAGCAAGCTCCAAGACGTACGGTGGACAGAAATACAATCCTAAATGAACCAGAGCACTTCCATAAAAGAGCTCAATTGATTATTCTCCGGTCAGTGATCTACCTTGTGATTGATGGAATACAACTAGAGCTCCTTGCAATGCCAGTAGTACCCTTCTGGTGACCACCTGATCTATCTCTAGGACTAATGGACTTGGCTCGAAGACTTGCACTCTTTTTTAGCATCGCCCTCATGGCTTCAGCTTGGGACAAGACAGGATATGCCCTCCCAAACCTATTAAACCGTACGCATGCATTCATGTGCTCGTTCAAGGCCTCTTCTTTATTGCCTCCATTTTTCTCCATTTCCTGACTAACTGCTTCTGCACATAACCCACAAACCAATTTCCCTGAGAACTTGTCTCGCACTCGTTTTATGTACTCAGGGGTGCACTCTTCACACATGCCACAGCACTCACACTTGGCATCTTCTATCTCAGAAATCGGCGCGAGCTTCGCATGATGATCAACTCCTTCCTTGCTGAGTTCAAATGAGATGTCAGATATCGTTCTTTGGAGATTTTCCATTGAAAGTCTACGGGGCTTGTGGGCTTTGTTACCACTCTTTGAGTAAGAGTCAACTAGTGTTTCTCTGTTTGGTGCCATGATGATGAAGGCTAAAACAAGTGCTAGCTGCAATTACTCAACAAATAATAGCAAAGAGAACTTACAAGTACTTGTGGAATTAAATAAGTCGATGAGCTTGCACTATCTGCTATGGTGAAGTTAAGAATGCCATAGGTTTCCTTTTTATATGATTCTCAGATTATCTCTAGAAAAGTGTGGGAATGTGTGTGGACCAGGGAAATTGCTGCTCAGCGGCCACAGGATTAGAGAGACAAGAGTCTTAACGACCTAGATTTTTCATGAATATTTTAAGATGCTGGAAGCTACAGAATCCCTTTTTTTTTTAATTTTCATGTAATAACATCAGCTTGGAAAGTTCAAGATTCAGACGCATATGCGATTATTATGAAATAAATGATGAGTATTGGTTTAAATCAGTGGTACTCTCTTTTTGCAGTCATTATAATGTAGGATTTAGCTTTGCAAATTTAAAGGAGACGTTCACGTGATGCATGATCTATTCCAACCACAGAAGTTTGCTACTGATCATGCATGATCTACTCCAACCACAGAAGTTTGCTACTGATCATGCATGATCTATTCCAACCACAGAAGTTTGCTACTAACGTAATTAATGATTGTTTAAATTGGAAAAGCAACAAACAATAAGTACAGAAGATTGCTTCAGATGTGTTTGTAGCTGAAACAACAGCACCACTGGTTAAATCTAAAGAACTTGAGTCACGAGAAATATAACCAGCCATGTGAAAAGGGTATCAAAAGTTGGTATTCACAGGTGTCTCGGATGAAAGAAGAAAAAGTGATTTTTATTTTATTTTTTGAAAGACTAATTTTCATCATTTTAAACTTATCCTAGCTCGATGCTGTGGAAACCTAAAAAACAGAACAGAGTATCTGATTCTTTGAAGGGAAAAGTTTAAATTTATAAAAATAAGTTATTAATTAGTAATTAGAAATCTAAGATAAAAGATTGGTTATACTAAAAAAAAAAAAATTATTATTCATAAAACATTCTACAAAAAAATAAATTATAATGTTGATCATGTCTTAAATTACTAAGATCTTTTATATTTAAATTAATAGTGGTCTATCTATTGAGTATATACAGATTAATTTACTGTAATGAGTTAAACTATGGTTCATATTTTTAACCTAACCATTATAAAGTATGATTGGTTTCAATTACTTTGTAAGTTGGTTACCAATAGACCTATGTTCTGTTCAATAAACCCAATTCAAATCCTAAAAAAGATATATAGAAGAAGTCTTGATAAATTTCATCTAATCTATTATATCTTAATACTCCTTATTTTGGTGTTAATGAAAATTCTCATATTGAAAATTCTTACTTATTAGAAGTTAAAGAATTGCATCCTTATTATTATTTTAGATTTGAGATAATAATTCATTGTAAATCAATTTACCTCGAACAATAAATAAGCTTTGGCATCTTCATTCAATACAAACTTATCATTTATCAATTGAAAATTACTATTATTGTTTATTTTCCAAAAAGGATGGGTTTTTTTTATTTTCTTGGGTATATAGGTCCAATGAGATATTTAATTTGGATCAAGTTTTTAATAGGTTTAATAAACTTGTTATTAAATCTCAAAATACATGTTATGAATATTTTAAAAATATGGCAACACAATAATTGTTTTTTTTTAATGCTAAACATGGTATAAAATGCTAGATTATGCTAAGAAATATATATATATATATATATATATATATATATATATATATATATATATATATATTTTTTTAAATTTTTTGACATGATGCAAGTTAAGAAAAACAAATGGTTAGTTTTTTTTGTGGCAATCTCCTCCTTTTCTTCTTATTTATTTACTCTTTAATTTTTGGGTAGTGTTTGACATTTTAATAATGGTTTCTTTTCAAATTGATTTTTGCTTGGAAATATATTAAAATAATATTTTTTATTATTTTTTAAAATTTATTATTAATATCAGCACATTAAAATGATATAAAAATATATAAAAAATAATTTTTAAAAAAAAACATGGTATTACCGTAAAAACAAACATTGTCTAGAACTTGTTTGAAAAAAAATATGCATTACAATAATCCTAAAGATTTTTTTTATGTCGTGGATTCCAGATGACAATTTATAAAGCCTATATATATATATATAAAGTTCGGTACACACAATAATCTTTTGAAATAAATGAGATTTGATGTTGTTTTGTCTCAAAAAATTGTGTACTGTCGATATTAGATTAAAATGCAATTAACTTGAAGTTAATGTGAAAACTGGAAAATAATTTTGCTAAGCTTAACAAGTCAAGAAAATTTGGAAACAGAAAACCTTTTGTTAGCTGAACAAGTGAACTAGATTTAAAGCTAAACAAGTCAAGGAAACCTGGAAAATTGAAACCTGAAATTTCAGTCTCCGCTTCATATATATGAGAACCATTAAACAAGTTTTCTCTGTGGGTTCTTCTCAAGCTGCAGATAATACATCAGAGGACTTAGGCGGTGATCAAAATAAGGCAGGGCTGCTCCCTATCCGTACAATCTCAAAGCAACTTATGGGGAGCCTGGCTGACAATCCTCATGATCCTGGACTTAATACAGCAATGGAACAGGATCAATTGGTGGACATGCGTTTGCTTTCGGTTGTGCCTTCTACTGTGAGTGTTAATAGAGTTTGTCCTCGGGAGAGTAATGGGAGGCATATGAATGTCAGCACTCCATGAGCTGTGTTATTTGCTGTTCATTGTCATCTTCAGCATTATGAATTTCTTCAATAACTTTACAGTTCTCTCTTGGAATGTGCACGGTGCTGCCAACTTAAAAATTCAGCGTCACTCTAATTAAGGAATTAATACAGAGATATCATCCTAATGTTGTTATTTTGCTGGAAACTGTACGTAGTTGTTTTAGAATAAAGAAAGAAGAAACAGAGTTGCTGCTGTAAAGAAAAATAGAAAAATGAGAGCAATATATTTTGAAGGTGAAAGCTGAATGATATTAACGTCTGAAGCATTACAATTTAAAGCTTGATAAATAACAACCCACTAACATCATGGTCCTAAGATTACGCCATGATCACAATTATGGATAACAAAAGAAATAACTGAAAACAAAGAAATAGGAACAGGTTTGAATATTTTCAAACCACTAAACATTGTTTATGACTCAAACAACAGCAGTTCTAAGCACGTTTTCTAACACTCCTCCTTACTTTAGTAACTGCAAACTCCAAGTTTTGTCCTCAGAAATTCAAACTTGCTAACTAGCAGAGGCTTGGTGAAAATATCTGCAGCCTGATCTTCTGTTTTGCAGTAGACAAGAACAATAGCTCCATCTTTTTGTACTTCCCTTAAGAAGAACAACTTAATGTTGAAATGCTTAGTTTTGCCATGAAATACAGGATTATAAGAGATAGCAATAGCAGCTTGGTTGTCAACAAGAATCTCAGTGCTTTCCTTCTGCTCCAAGTTAAGATCAATTAAAATTTTCCTCAGCCATAAAGCTTGATTAACAGCAGCTGTTGCAGCAACAAACTCTACTTCAGCAGTGGATTGAGCTACAGTTTCTTGTTTTTTCGAGCACCATGAAAAAACACCAGAACCAAGTGTGAAACAGTAGCCTGAAGTGCTCCTTAAATCATCAATGGAACCTCCCCAATCACTGTCTGAGAAACCAACCAGCTTGAACTCTTTGCTCCTCGTGAATTTAATGCCAAAATTACATGTGCCTTTGACATATCTAATCACCCTCTTTGCAGCCTTGAGATGCAGTTCACTTGCACAGTGCATAAACCGAGACAAGATACTTACAGCATTGAAAATGTCAGGCCGAGTTGCTGTGAGATACATTAAGCAACTAATTAGACTTCTGAAATGTGCCTGATCAATCTTATCTGCTCCATCTTCTTTACAGAGCTTTTCCTTTTGGTTCATAGGAGTGCTCATTTCTTTGCATTCTTCAAGTTTAAACTTCTTTAGAATCTCCTTGGCGTATTTCTTCTGACAGATAAAGACTTCATGTTCATCCTGTATAATTTCCATTCCAAGAAAGAAAGTCATCAAACCGAGATCTGTCATCTCAAAAACCTCCATCATTTCTTGCTTAAACTTCTCCACAAAACTTGTGTTGTTTCCTGTCACAAGCAGATCATCAACATACAGTGAGATGATAAGAATGTTAGCTCCATTTTGCTTGACATACAGTGTTGATTCAGAGAAGCTTTTAGCAAATCCCAAGTTCTGCAAATGTTCATCAATTCTACTGTACCAAGCTCTTGGAGCTTGCTTCAATCCGTAGAGAGCCTTCTTAAGAAGACAGACTTTGTCTTCTTCTCCTTCTTTTATGTAGCCTTCTGGTTGCTCTACATAAATCTCCTCCTGCAAAAAACCATTCAAGAATGCTGACTTGACATCTAGCTGGTACACCTTCCAATTCTCTTGAGCTGCAACGGCAAGTAAAAGCCTGATAGTGTCGAGTCTAGCTACTGGTGCAAAGGTATCTGAGTAATCCACACCGAATATTTGAGCATATCCTTTGACCACGAGTCTGGCCTTATGCTTATTGATTGAGCCATCAACATTAAGCTTGGTTCTATACACCCACTTGACTCCAATTACCTTTCTGTTTTGGGGTCGATCAACCAACTCCCATATTTTGTTTCTTTCAATCATGAACAACTCCTCCTTCATTGCAGCAATCCAATTTTGATCCATCTTGGCTTCTTCAAAATCTGCAGGTTCACACACAGCAATGTTGCATCTTTGATAAACATCAGAAAGTAGTCTTGTGCCTCTGATGGGAGTGTCATCTGTCATGACATTCTGCCAGTCATCTATGTTTTGTTCCTCTGTGTCCGAACCAAAAAAGTTGATCTTTGGCTCTTTTGAGGTTGAAATCATCTTCTTTGCATCTTCCCAGTTCCACTCTTCATCCTCCATAAAGTGCACATCCCTGCTTATAACAATTTTTCCAGTTTGTGGCTGGAAAACTTTATAAGCTTTTACAACCAAGCTGTAGCCAATGAAGATGCCTGGAAGTGCTCTTTTATCTAGTTTATCTCTTTTGATCTGTGGAACAAAAGTGAAGCACAAACATTCAAAAATTTTAAGGAAGTTCAAAGATGGTTTATAACCATGCCTCAAAGGGTGTTTGATCCTTTACAGCTCTGGTTAGAAGTCGGTTTTGCAGAAAAACAGCAGTGTTTGCTGCTTCTGCCCAGAACTTCTTTGGTAGATTCTTCTCATGCAGCATACATCTTGTCATCTCCAAGATGAATATGTTCCGTCTCTCACTAACTCCATTTTTTTGTGGAGTGTATGGAGAAGTTAATTGATGTTGGATGCCTGCCTCCTCACAAAAACTGTTGAATGAATTAGAGGTGTACTCCTTGCCATTGTCTGATCTAAGAATTTGAATTTTACAACCACTCTCGTTTTCAACTCTGGCTTTAAAGTTCCAGAAAACTTGAGCCACCTCTTACTTGTGCTTCAAAAAGAAAATCCAACACATACAGGAGAAATCATCAATGAATACAGCATAATAGAGACTGCCATTTAGAGAAGGTGTTCTTTGTGGGCCTGCAATGTCTGTATGAATCAATTGCAGCTTCTTTGTTGCTCTCCATGTTACTTTGGGAAATGGTTTCCTGCTTTGCTTTCCAGACTGACATGCTTTGCAATTTGGAATGTGATCATCAAGTGCTGGTAGATCATTTGCCATCATCTTAGATTTCATCTGCAACAGCCCCTTATAATGATAGTGCCCGAGCCTCTTGTGCCAAACATCTGTGATATTTTCTTTGATTGGGAAAGCAGTTTGCTCCTCCTCCAATGGATTTAGAGCAAAGCTTTTTCCTTTCATTTTTACTTTGAAAATATCATGGCCATCTGCATCTTTAATCAAGCAACTTTTGTCTTCGAACACAACTTTATAACCTTTTTCAATTAGTTGTCCAACACTAAACAAGTTTTGATCAATTTCAGGAACATACAACACATCAGAAATGAACTTTGTACCTGAACAGGTTGAAATTGCAACTGTTCCCTTTCCTTCCACAGTTATGTACTCGCCATTTCCAATTCGAACTTTTGACGTGTTTGAGCTCCTTAGTTCTCTGAATAGATCCTTGTCATGTGTCATGTGGTTAGTACAACCACTGTCAATAAGCCAACTCTCACTTGATTCAATGCCAGAGAAACATGTAGCCACGAACAGTTGATCTTCCTCCTCTTGATTAACAATTTGTGCCTCTTCACCATGTTGTTGATTTTTGCTCTTACAGATAACAGCTTCATGCCCCATCTGGTTGCATTTGTTGCACTTGGCGTCTGGTCTTCTCCAGCATTTAAAATATGGATGAGATTGTCTATTACAATGCTGGCATGGAGGATAAGAGCCCTTCTTGTTACCAGTACTGCTCCTGTTGGTGTTAGCCTTAAAATCTCCATTTGAACTATGATGGCTTTTACCCTTATATTTTTTGTAGTTTTTGTTCTCTTTATGCTTGACAAATAAGGCTCCCTCAACATCATCTTCCTGCCTCATAGTCCTTCTTTGCTCCTGTGCTTGTAATGCATTCAACATCTCTGACAAAGTGATTTTTGACATATCCTTAGTGTTTTCTAAGGATGTAATTGTTGCCTCAAATTTTTCAGGAATTGTTACAAGAATTTTCTGGACAATCCTTGATTCTGGTAGAGACGAGCCAAGTAGTCTGACTCGGCTAGCAATATTAAACAACCTGTCAGAATACTCTTTGATGGATTCAGTCTTTTTCATCTTCTGCAACTCAAAATCACGTACCAAGTTCAACACTTGCATTCCTCAGATCCTTTCATCTCCTTCATATTCAGTCTTGAGATAATCCCATATCTCCTTTGCTGACTTCAGAGACATGATACGAGTAAAGATGGTGGATGAAACTGCAGCAAACAAACAGGCTTTTGCCTTTGATTTCTTCGTTTTCTTCTCCTTATGCGCTTTGATCTGTGCCATGGTGGGATTGTTAGGAAGTGCAGGGATTTCATAGTCTTCTTCCACTACTTCCCAAAGATCCAAAGCATCCAAGTATGTCTCTATGCGTACTGCCCAAATCTGATAGTTATCTCCATCAAACACCGGCGGAGCAATTGATGAGAAACTGGCTTCGGCTTCCATGACGTATCAAACTCACACACAGGTCCCTTTAAGAAGAAAGCTCCGATACCAATTGTAGTTGTTTTAGAATAAAGAAAGAAGAAACAGAGTTGGTGCTGTAAAGAAAAATAGAAAAATGAAAGCAATATATTTTGAAGGTGAAAGCTGAATGATATTAACGTCTGAAGCATTACAATTTAAAGCTTGATAAATAACAACCCACTAACATCATGGTCCTAAGATTATGCCATGATCACAATTATGGATAACAAAAGAAATAACTGAAAACAAAGAAATAGGAACAGGTTTGAATATTTTCAAACCACTAAACATTGTTTATGACTCAAACAACAGCAGTTCTAAGCACGTTTTCTAACAGAAACACATGCATAATTTGGGAGGGTGGCAAACTTTTGGCTGAACTTAGGGTACTCACCTGCAGCTAGCCATTGTGAAAGCTAAGGGACATGCTGGTGGTATATGGGTTCTTATGTCAGGTCGACAGTTTAATACATCCATAATTGTTTCCATGTCACAGTGCATTACATTGGAGATTCAAGCAAGTAATCAGACTTGGAGTTTATCAGAGAAATCTGTACCTCTTCGATTCCTAGTGTACGTTACAAACTTTCAGAACATCTGATCCTGATCAAATCCTTTGTTCGTGGATCATGGATGCTAGTCGGAGACTTGAATGAAATTATCCTACCTTCAGAGATTCATGGGAGCCCTTTCTCTATGACTAGAGCTTGTGGTGATCGCGGCATGTAATGTGTTGGACCTGGAGTCTAAAGGACAAAACCTTACATAACACGGGATGTAGCTAATTGGTCAGGTTCTAAATTTGTTCTTTAAAAATTACTAATTCGAGTCTTACAAACTTCGGGATCACTGGAGGCTTACATGATTGTTAACTTCAGGACTCGTGGGATTAGTCAAGGTATGCGCAAGCTGGCCCGAACACCCATATTAACAAAAAAAAAAAACTTTACATAGCATAGACATATTTATGGGGCGAGACACATAGTGAAGAGGATGGATCGAGCACTTGCTAATAATAATTTGCGCAATTCATTCCCTAAGTCTTATCATAACCCAATTCTTCTAAGATATGATGGGCTACCTCTTTTTGTTAAGGAGAGGCCGTTTTGTTTTGAAGTAGCATGGACCACCCATGATGACTATCATGAGATTGTCTCCAATGCTTGGCGTAGCAATGATCGGGATGTGCTTCGTGGTCTTGATACGGTAAGAGAGGAACCTGTAATCTTTAACAAAATGAAATTTGGGAACATATTTAGACGGAAAAGAAGGTTAGAGGCTCCCTTGAATGGGGTACAACGTCGATGTACCCCATTCTTTCACACTTTAACTATGGTGATAAGAAAGAGGAACCGTGTAAAACGGTGATTTTGATAAAAAGATTAGCAGAAAAGTACTCTGATGGTAGTTTTATTGGTCCTTTACAAGGTAGTTTTATTCCTGGCAGAGGCAGATAATGCTCCTATTGGCTTTCAAAATTTTTATTGAATATTTATCTATCTAAATTTATATTTTTTTACTTTAAATAAAAATATTTTTACTAAATATATCCTTTTCAGGTTGTCAATTTTATCAATTTTATATATATGTTAGTTTCACTTGTCATTTTAGTCTTTCACCAACAACTTGAACAGTCTTCTTGGTTTTCTTCATATATATCCTCATGTATTTTAGTTTTTTTCTATTTTTTTTTAATTTTTTTATGGGATCAAAAGTGGGTAGCAACACTTCGTATCATGATGATAGTAACTAAAGCTATGTAATGAAACGTAGCACCATGATGATTATGACTAAGTTGGTATGTAAATGATACTTAGTGATCATAGAGTCGATAACAAAGGTATGTGAATGATACTTAATGACTATAGAATTGATAACTAAGATGTTATGTGAATAATACTTGTTAATCATGGTAACGATGGCTAATATGTTCCTATAGCTCTGATATTTAGTCACATGGTAACTAAGGATGGTGCATATTGGTATGCTTAATCCCTAGAGGTAGGTAAGTAGGGTCATGGTTTAAAGCATTATATAGTCACCCAAGATGTTAATACTTAGTTGTTGTAGTATGGGTAACTAAGGGTATTGTTTGTTTGGACACTTAGTCCAAGAGAAGGGTGACTAAGTATACAGTGCAAATGAGTATGAGGTCATCGTAAGGTCAATGACTATGGTGGAGAGTGATATTGACGATGTCAATATGTAATTGTAGAAATATCAATCATGAAAGAGATAAATTATTAATTGTTGAATTAAAATTGACATTATGAATTGTCAAGGATATCGATAATTAAATAAATCAATTATGGATTGTTGAGGACACCAATGATGAAAGAAATCAATTATGGACTATTAAGAATAACGATGATTAATTAAATAAATTATGAATTATCGAAAATAATGATGGTTAAGGAAATATCTATGGATAAAAGGAAATATATACGGATAACATTATTTTCTATTTATAATAAGGCCCCGTTTGTTTGCAGGAAAGTAGTTTCCTTTTGGAAAGTGAATTCCGGGGAAAGTGAATTCCGGGAAAGTGAATTCCGGGAAAGTGTTTTCCGATGTTTGGTAGTGTAATGGAAAATAAGTTGGAAAACACTTTCCAGTGTTTGGTTATGTTATGGAAAATGAGCTG
>Ga0307513_10007755_pt1 | contig 13856 bp, 10 predicted proteins | sample 15_EM_MG_FD_202174 | JGI IMG/M metagenome (GOLD analysis project Ga0307513, IMG submission 202174) | Populus trichocarpa ectomycorrhiza microbial communities from riparian zone in the Pacific Northwest, United States - 15_EM | ecosystem: Host-associated > Plants > Roots > Unclassified | place... | reverse complement strand
TAGTTTGTTCGGCTCCCGAAATAAAGCTGGCAAAAGGTCTGTTTCATCACGTTACCCGGAAGTAGTATCGCGGTTACCCGTTGGTAGCCGCGCTCACCTAACTCTCCGAGGTGATCCTTTGTCAGCCATCGAAACCCCTTCCGAACGCCCGTCCGCCTCCCGCCTGGCCATCGCCGCGGTCGCGGTAACCACCCTGCTCGCGCCGATCATGCTGGCCGGAACGGCCGCCGCGGCCAGCCCGTCCGGCAGCCGGTCGGACAGTGTTGCTGCCGGGCGGTCCGCTCCGGGTGCGGGCACCGTCCACAGCGCCCGCAAGCTCACCTTGCCGACCGCAACCACGTCCCGAGTCACGTCGGTCAAGCCTGACCGGACCGTTTCCACCGTCAAGGTCGCCGCGGCGGCGGTGCCGACCCAGGCGTGGCGAATCCTGTACGGCTCCACCACCGCGCGGGGCCAGGCCACCACCGTCTCCGGCACCGTGATCGTCCCCACCACCCCGTACTCGGGCACCCGGCCGCTGGTGGCGTACGCCCCTGGAACACAGGGTTGGGGTGACGACTGCGCACCCTCGGTCTCGATTGCGGCCGGCAACTTCGATGAGCAGTTCGCCGTTGACAACCTGCTGAACCAGGGCTGGGCGGTCGTGGTGACCGACTATCCCGGGCTCGGCACCCCCGGTCCGCATTCCTACAATGTCGGCATCGCCGAGGGATACGCGGTGCTGGACGCGCTGCGGGCGGCGCTGAAGCTGCCCGCCGCCGGGCTCAGCCCGAACGCTCCGCTTGGCATCGAGGGATACTCCCAGGGCGGTGGCGCCGGTGGCTGGGCGGCGCAGCAACTGTCCACCTATGCCCCGGAATTGCACGTGGCCGGGATCGCCGCCGGGGGCACGCCGGCCAATCTGCAGGCCGTCTCGAACAACATCAACGGCACGATCTTCTTCGCCTTCCTGGCCGGTACCGCCATCGGTTTTGACGCCGAGTACCCGTCGCTGAACCTGGCCGGCTCGCTCACCGCCGCCGGAAAGGCCGCGGTCGCCGACCTGTCCACGCTCTGCCAGATCCCGGCCCTGCTGAAGTACGCCAACAAGCGAGTTCAGGACTACACGATCGGCGGCACCAACCCGATCGAGACGCCGCCCTGGCAGCAGGCTCTCACCGCGAACAACCTGGGCCGGACTCGGCCGACCGTCCCGGTGCTGCTCTACCACGGCTGGCTGGACGAGGTCATCCCGTGGAACGTGGCCGCCACCCTGCACTCCCAGTGGTGCTCGGCCGGCGCCAACAACCAGTTGCAGGGATATCTCGCTGAGCACGTGCTGACTCAGGTGACCGCGCAGAGCAACGTGGTGGCCTGGCTCGGTGACCGGATTGCGGGGAAGCCCGTGCCGAAGGGCTGCTGAAACAGTGTTCTGAACCGTCGGCCGCCTTGGGCCAGTCCGGTCCGAGGCGGCCGGACGCCGGGGCCTACGCTGCGGAGGTGGATCACAGCGGACGGCGGGTGGTGTGCGCCGGTGGCGCGGTCGTCGACCGTAAGTTCCACCTGGTTGCTCCGTCGGTCGCCGCGACGTCGAACCCGGCGAGCGTCTCGACGTCCTCGGGTGGGGTCGCCCGCAACGTCGCCGAGAACCTGGCCGGGCTCATCAGCCACGACGTCCAGGTCGAGCTGGTCTCCGCGGTCGGGGACGACGACGCCGGGGCGACCCTGCTGGCCCACCTGCGCGAGCGCGGCGTGGGGGTCCGGCACGTCCGGGTGCGGGCGGGGGAGGCGACCGCGCAGTACGTCGCGGTGCTGGAGCCTGGCGGCGAGCTGACCATCGGGATCGCGGCGATGGACGTCCTGGACCGGGTGGATGCCGAGGCGCTGGACGCCGCCTGGCCGTCCGGCGGTCGGCTGTTCTGCGACACCAACCTGAGTGCGCCCGTACTCGCCCATGCCATCCGGCGGGCCCGGACCGAGGGCACCGAACTCGCCGTGGACGCCGTCTCCACCCTGAAGGTGGTCCGATTGCCGGCCGATCTGACCGGGATCGCGCTGCTCAGCTGCAACCGGGACGAAGCCCGCGCCTGGCTCGCCGAGCATCAGCGGCCCATCAACGGCTCCGATCAGGACCTTGCCGTCCGGGTGCACGCCGCCGGGGCGGTGGCCGTCCTGCTGACCCGCGGCGCCGATGGTGTGGTGGTCGCGGATCGGTACGGCGTCCATGAACTGCCCGCCGTCCGGGCCGACGTCCTCGATGTCACCGGCGCCGGCGATGCCCTCGTGGCCGGCACGCTGGCCGCCCTGATCAGCACGGATCTCGGTGCCGATCTTCGTGCCGATCCCCATGCCGGCCGAGGCGTGAACCGCACCGACTCGTCGGACCTGCTCCACCCGGACCTGCTCCACCCGGGCCTGCTCGACTCGGGCCTGCTCGACTCGGGCCTGCTCGACTCGGATTTGCTTGAGGCGGTCCGCGTCGGCATCCGGCTGGCCGCTCGTACCGTGGCGAGTGCCCACTCCGTGCTGCCGCACCCCATTTCCGCACATCCCATTCCGACACAGAACCTCTGACCGACCCACTGAACCGATCGGAAGCCCGTCATGCCCCTGCACCCCATTACCGAGACCAGCCCCGAGGTGGCCGAGGCCCTGCGCACGGGCCGCCCGGTGGTCGCGCTCGAATCGACGATCATCAGCCACGGCATGCCGTACCCGGACAACCTGACCACGGCCCAGGCGGTCGAGCAGGTGGTCCGCGACCACGGCGCGGTCCCGGCGACGATTGCGCTGGTGGACGGCGTGCTCCGGATCGGCCTCAACGAGGCCGGGCTGGAGCGGCTGGCCAACGACCCGAACGTCGTCAAAGCCTCGCGCAAGGACCTGCCCGCGCTGATCGCCGCCGGTGCCACCGCCGGAACCACCGTCGCGGCAACGATGTTCCTCGCGCACCGGGCCGGGATTGCGGTCTTCGCCACCGGCGGGATCGGCGGCGTCCACCGCGGCGCCGAGCACACCTACGACATCTCCGCAGACCTGACCGAACTCGGCAGCACCGCCGTGACCGTGGTCTGCGCCGGGGCCAAGTCCATCCTTGACCTGCCGAAGACGCTGGAAGTGCTGGAAACGCACGGGGTTCCGGTGATCGGCGTGGGCACCGACGAATTCCCGGCGTTCTTCACCCCGAGCAGCGGGCTGCCGGTGGACCACCGGGTCGACTCGGCCAAGGAGCTGGCCCGGGTGGTCGCCCTGCAACGCTCGCTCGACCTGCCCGGCGGCGTCCTGGTGGCCAACCCGATCCCGGCGCAGGACGCCCTGGTCGCGGAGGAGATCGCGGCGATCATCGCTCAGGCGCTGGCCGACGCCGACCGCGAGGGCATCACCCGCAAGGAGGTCACCCCCTATCTGCTGGCCCGGATCAACGAGCTCACCGACGGCCGGAGCCTGATCGCCAATGTCGCGCTGATCAAGAACAACGCCGCCTTCGCCGCCGACCTGGCCGTAGCCCTCACCGACCTCTAACCCATTCTGCCGAGGCCTGAAATCCAGGAGAGCTGCTGCGGAGGTGCGGTGGAGCGCGGTCGACGGTGAGCGGCGTCGTTCAACGACCGCAACCACGGATCAATGGTCGCCCAGTGCATTCCTCGTCCACCCGCCCGTCACGGGGAATCGCCGGGTGAGTGGGCTACTCAGTCGCGCGCAACAGGACTCGGTATAAGTCCGCCTAACGGCCCGTGGGAGCGCGATCAAAGGAGTTATACCGAGTCCTGTTGCGCACGGGCCGGAGGAAGTGGGGTCCGGCCACCCCATTTCGCGATGATTCCCCGGGCGGGCGGTGCCCCGGCACGCTTGCGCGGCTGTGGGGTGGGTAAGCACCGGGTCAGGTGACGAGGAAGGCGGCCATCATTGCCATGTCCTCGTGCTCCAGGTTGTGGCAGTGCATGACGTAGCGGCCGGGCAGGTCGGGGAATCGGACCAGCAGGTCGGCGAACTCGGCGGGACGCAGGTCGATGGTGTCCTTCCAGCCGCCGTCCGAGGCGCTCGGCGGATGCCCGTTCCGGCTCTGCACCTGGAACGGCGACAGGTGAATGTGTACCGGGTGATGGACGTCGGTGCCGATTCGCCAGAGCTCGGTGGCACCGGCTCGGACGGTCGCCACCGGCCGCGTCGGGTCGAACGGCAGATCGTTGATCCGCCAGCCGGGCCGACGTCCGACCACCCCGCGGCGGAACCGAAAGCTGCGGGTGGTGGTGACGGCGGAGCGCTGCAGCCGCTCGAGCGCCGGCAGCACCGTGAGCACCCGGCTGTCATCCTTACCGGCGCGAGCCACCACGAACTGCATGACGTCGGCGGTTGAGCCGCGCCCGAGCTGGTTGCGAACGGTCACCTTGGTCCCGACCGGGTACCGCGCGAAATCGACCACCACGTCGAAGCGTTCGGCCGGCGCGATCGGCAGGCTGTCCAGCGGGACCGGCGCGGCCAGGAGCCCGCTGTCCGAGCCGATCTGCTGGAATCCGGACCCGCCCGGCGGCGGCGGGTCGAGCACCAGCTGGTACCGCCGGGCGTTGGAGGCGTTCAGCCAGCGCAGCCGGTAGCGCGCGGCGTCCACCTCGGCGACCGGCCAGGGGGTGCCGTTGACCAGGATGACGTCCCCGATCACGCCCTCCATGTAGTCGTCCTCGACCCCGGGCTCGCCGGTCATCGACGCATCGAGCGCCGGGTAGTCCAGCTGCGCGTCGTGGTCGAACGCCCGGTCCGCAAGCATCAGCGGCAGTTCCCGCTCGCCGTGCGGCAGCTGGAGGGCGTCCTCCTCGTCGTCCCGGACCAGGTGAAACCCGGCCTGGCCGCGGTAGACCGCCGGGCCGGTGAAGTCCATCCGGTGGTCGTGGTACCAGAGCGTCGCGGCCCGCTGCCGACTGGGGTAGCGGTAGATCCGGCTGCCGGTAACGACATTCGCCTGGTTGTCCGGCATCGACATGGCGTGTGTGGCGTGGCTGGATACCGAGGCGGCTTCGTTCCGGGGGAGCACCAGGTCGGTCGGGAAGCCGTCACTCTCGGCGGGCACCTCGCCGCCGTGCAGGTGGACGACGATCGGGACGCCGAGGTCGTTGATGTGCTCGACCGCCACCGCCCGATCCCGCCGGGTCTCGATCGTCGGCCCGGGGAACGTGCCCTCATAGCCCAGGATCGCCGTCCGCTGCCCGGGCAGGATCTCCACGTGGGCCGGCCGCGACGTCACCCGGTACAGGTCCGACCCGTCGCTCTGTCGCTTGGTCGGCTTGAGCACGGCGGGCAGCGTCAACGGCAGGGTGAACGGCTTGGGCAAATCGGCGCCGGAGCGCAGCAGTTGAGCGGTCTGCTCCGGGTCGGTGCTGCTGCAACCGGCCAACCCGGTCAACCCGGTCGCGCCGGTCAGCCCGAGGCCGGCCAGGCCGCCGATCTTCAACAGGTCCCGACGGCTGATCATGCGGACCTGCCCGGAAAGCGTTGCGGTTGGGGCGATCCGGGGTTCGGCTCGGCCCCTCCGGCGGCCAGGCGTGGTCGCCGGGCCCGGGTCCAGTGCACTCGTGGCGTCCAGGACCAGGCCGCCATGAACAGGAGAGTGGCGACGATCGACGTGCCGAGCGGGATGTGCAGCGCCAGGCTGTGAGCGAATCCGGCGCCGATCTGAATCCCTTCCACCGGAACCAGCAGCACGGTGGCGAGTACCGGCCAGAACCGCCCGCGCCCGACCAGCCAATGGCAGAGCGCCCCGACGATGCAGAGCATGTCGACTGCAGGCAGCACCGAGCCGTTGAGCGAGTGAGCGCTGAGCTGATCGAAATTGCCGTCCAGGTACTGGCCAATGAAGATCGGCTGGGCTATCGCCATCAGGGCCTGGATCGTGAACAACAGCCTGACCAGCCAGGCAGTCCACCGGCGCCCGGCCGGGCCCTGCTGCTCAGGCGGGTCCTGCTGCCTAGTGGGGGCTTGCTGCCTAGCCGGGCCCTGCTGCCCAGTCGGTACCGGAACCTGCTGTGGGCCGTCCATCCCCGCGTCCATCTCTCTGTACACCGACACGTCATCTCCCCTCCCGCGTCCCCCGATAGAGACGTGACCACTATAGGTAGCCTAGCTACCTATAGAAAGGCTACCCATTGACGTCAACACGTCGTATCGTGGGGGCGATGCGAGCCGACGATCTGCGCGGCCGTCTCGACGCGATGATCCTGGCCGCCGTCGAGCACCGGCCCCTGCACGGATATGCCGTGATGGAAGAGCTGCGCGCGCGCAGCGGCGGCCAGCTCGATCTCCCCACCGGCACGGTGTATCCGGCCCTGCGACGGCTGGAGCGCGCACACCAGATCACCGGTGAATGGCAGACCGTCGGCGGGCGCAAGCGCCGGACCTACGAGATCACCGACTCCGGGCGCCGACTGCTCGAGTCCGAGCGCGCGGCCTGGGCGGACTACAGCCGGCTGATGGGCGTGATCATCGGAGGCGCGCCGTGACCGCGTCTCTGCGTCCCGACCTCGACCCACGCGACAACGTCCTGGCCCTGCTCTCGGCCCGGTTGCGCGGCCCCCGCCGGATGCGCACGGACCTGCTCACCGAGATGCGTGACGGGTTGGACGACGCCACCGACGACCTGCTGGCCTCCGGGCTCAGCACTGCCGAGGCGCGGCACCAGGCGGTCGCGGAGTTCGGGGACCCGGCCTCGCTGGCCCGCGAGTTGCAGGCCGAGTTGACCGGAGTGCAGGCCCGGCGAACCGCGCTCGCGGTGGCCCTGCTCTCGCTCTTGGTCGAGGCCGCCTGGGACTGGGGCTACCCGGCGATGATGCGCGACTACTGGATGCGCGGCGGGCATCCGACTATCTCGCCACTGCTGGAGCCGCTGAGCAGGGTCCAGGAGATCGCGGTGTGGATCGTGGTACCGCTGCTCTTGGTGGCGTACGGGTCGATCCTTCGGCGCAGGGCGGCGCTGCGCCGGGCCTCGCTGCTGATCGGGCTGCTGGCGGTCGGCCTGCTCAGCGTCAACCTGCTGACCTCCGGCCTGATGACGGTGCTCAATCCGGACCTGCTGGCAGCGCTGAACGGCAACCTTCCCGGCCTGCTGCTGCAGTTCGGTTCGCTGGCCGTGATGCTGTTCATGGTGCTGTCCACGGTCCGGACCATGCGCCTGCTGACGTTTGCGGCCCGCCCGGTACCGCGCCGGGAGTAGTTGGTCAGAGGTCAGCTACCCCGAACGGCGTAGCGCAGCCGTCCACGCCCGTCGGATGCCACCGACGCAGGCGAACGCCAATCTCAGAGCGTGGCGTTCACCCTGGCATTCTTCCTCGATCTCGGTGCGGCCGGACTCGCCGTCGGGCTCGTCGGCGCGGCCGCCGCAGTTCCGGCCCGCGCCCGGCTGCTGCTCATCGCCGGGCTCGGAGCCCTGCTGCTTCGGGCCGCCGCTGATCTCGGGCTGGCCGGGCACGGGTGGACCTTTGCCGCGCGGCCGCTGCTGATCGATCTGCCGCTGTCCGTCATCCCGGTTCTGGTCGCGCTCGGCTGGTCGCTTCGGGTGGGCATTGAGTGGGTGAGCGCTGATCGAGTGAGCGCTGATCGAGTGAGCGCTGATCGGGTAGGCCGGAGCCTGATGTGGACGGCGGCAGCGGCCTGCGCGGTCGCCGCGATCGATCCGGTGTTGCTGCCCGAAACGCTCACTCTCGTCGCCCTGATCGCCCTGGCCTTGGTCGGCCCGTGGGCGGGATGGACGTCGGAACCTTCGCGGGCCCGGCTCGGCCGGCAGGCGCTCACTGTGGTCACGGGCTTGCTGATCGGCGGGCTGGTGCTGCAGGCCGGGATCGGTTGGTGGCGCAGTCGGCTGCCGGGCCGGTACGACCTGGCCCAGTTCGCCGGCTCCGACACCGGGGGTTCCGGCAGCAGCGCGATGGTCGGCGGGCATGCCGGGATGCATCCGGGCGGCGCGTCGGCCACCCCGGTGACCACGCTGACCGGGCCCGCCGGGACGCCCGATGTCCGGGTGAACCTGACCGCTGCGCCGCTGACCGTGCGCCAGGACGGGCGCAGCGTCAAGGCGGTGGCCTTCAACGGCACGATCCCCGGCCCGCCGATCCGGGCCACCCTCGGCGACCTGGTCCAGGTGCACGTCTGCAACCAGGGCGACGTCGACGGCGTGACCGTGCACTGGCATGGCTACGACGTCCGCAATGCCGAGGACGGGGTGGCCGGGGTGACCCAGGACGCCATCCTGGACGGCGACTGCCATGACTACCGGTTCCGGGCCGATCAGCTGGGCAGCTACTGGTATCACGCGCATCAGGATTCGTCGTCGCAGGTGGATCGCGGTCTGTACGGCGCTCTGGTGGTCACCGCGGCTGCCGGTTCTGGGTCGGCCGGTTCTGGGTCGGCCGCGCCCGCGCCGTCGGACCTGACCGTGCTCGATCATGCCTGGCGTCCGCCCGGCGGCTACCTGGCCGGCGCCGACTGGTTGGCCGATCAGCGAACCGAGCGATCCGTGGTCGCGCCCGGCACCGCGGTCCGGTTGCGGCTGGTGAACACCGACCGGCTGCCACATCGGTACCGGCTGATCGGCGCCGGGTTCAAGGTCATCGCGGTGGATGGTACTGACGTGACCGGACCAACCCCCATGGACGGCGGCACCTCGTTTTTGCTGGCCGCCGGAGGTCGGTACGACCTCGCCTTCACCATGCCTGCGGGTGGCGTGCGGCTGACCGGTCTCGGGGACAAGGTCTCTCTGCTGCTGACGGCCTCGGACGGGGGGAGCGCTCCGGCCGCGCCGGACAACGCGGCCGGAGCGGACCTCGACCTGCTGACCTACGGCAGTTCGGGGGCTGCCGCCTCGTCCGCCGCAAACCTGGACGCCACCGGCTACCGCGGTCGGTCGGATCGGGAGTTCGAGCTGATCATGGACCGGCGGCTGACTTTTGCCGACGGCCGGATCGGCTACGCCTGGTCGGTGGACGGCCAGACCTATCCGCGGATGCCGATGCTGATGGTCGCGGCCGGAGAGCTGGTCCGGGTCCGGCTGGTGAACCGGACCACCGCGGACCACCCGATGCACCTGCACGGGCACCACTTGCTGGTGCTCAGCCGGAACGGCCAACCGGCGATCGGCGCGCCGTGGTGGAGCGACACCCTCAACGTCGCGCCGGGGGAGGACTACGTGGTCGCGTTCCGCGCCGACAACCCCGGGATCTGGATGGACCACTGCCACGACCTGAAACATGCCGCTGACGGCTTTGTCCTGCACCTCGCCTACACCGGGGTCAGCACCCCGTTCCGGATCGGGGCGGACACCGTCAATCGTCCCGAATGATTCTCGTCAACAATTTAAAACCCCTGCAGCAGAAGGAGTCACGCTATGTCCGAGGCCACCCACGCCGACCACACCGATCCGCGCCGCACCGAGCCGAACCCCGCCGAGGCGAAACCCGCTGTGGGCGGCGTCCGCCGGGCCGGACAGGTGAGCTTGCCGCCCCTGCTGATGCTGTACCTGGCGCTCGGCATTGTGCAGATCTTCCTCGCCGGGCTCGGGGTGTTCTCCCTGGACGGCCAGGAGTTGGGCAGCGCCGACGAAACCGCCTTCGAGCCACACCGATTCGTCGGGACGCTGATGTCGGCGGTGGCACTGCTGATCGTGGTCGCGGCGGTGCTCGCCCGGCCGGGCCGCCGCTTCGTGATCATGGCCGTGGTGCTACTCCTGCTGGTGTCCGTGGTGCAGAGCGTGCTCGCCTCGATCGGTGAGGACACCGCGCTGTTCGGTGGTCTGCACGCGCTCTTCGGCATCGCCACCCTCGGCCTGGCCGGCCGCATGCTCGGCGACTCCCGCACGCGCGGCCAATCCCGCCCTGCCACCTGACCGTCGGCTCTGACCTGGCCTCGGAGTCCGTTGCCCACATCGCTCCGCCGATGCAGGCGCCCCGTGCCGCACGTGGTCACGCAGGATGACCCGGCGCGGGGTCATCCTGCACGATCACGTCACGGCCCCGCCCGGTTATTTCAGCCATGGATGCAGCGAGCGGCGGGAGGGCAACGACCGCAACGACGGATCAATGGCCGCCCAGTGCCTGAGGGAGCGCTTCGGCGGGGCGTTGTTCCGTAGTTGCGGTCGTTGCCCGCCGATCCGTCCCCGTCTCACCGGCCCGCATCCGTGCATTCCCTCGTCCACCCATCTCCGTCACGTGCCTCTGCGCACCAACCGTCCATGAACGGCCGATGACCCCGCGGGCGTTTTCGGCTGATCACCTCAGGGGCGCGCTCAGCAGGGAGTGCTCGGCGGGGGACGGGGGTCAGCAGAGGGCGGCGGCGGAGGCGAGCTCATCGGCGTAGGGGGCGAGCCCGACCTGCCTGAGGTGGATGGTGTCGGAGCCGAACCAGGGCTCCGGATCCAGCGTCCCGTGCTCGTCCGCGTGCACCGCCCAGTCCCACAGCCGGAGCCGGTCGCTCGGGTCGGCGTCGGCGCGCTGACGCAGGTAGTCGTTGATCCGGGTGGCCGCAGCGTCGAACCGGACGGGCAGACTGCCGAGGTAGCTCTTGTTCCGGGTTGCCATGGTGGCCAGCACGGCGCAGTGCCCGTGGTCGCGCAGTTCGTCCAGGATCGGTGCCAGGTGCATGAGCACCCAGGCCAGCCGCAACTCGTACTGCTCCTGGTTCGGGGCGAGCGCCACCCATCCCGCGTCATTGGTGCCGAGGGCGATCACCACCGAGCGGGCCTCGCGCAGCCCGCGGATCTCGTCGAGCATGCTCGCGCCGGCCGCTTCCAGGCCCGAGCCGATGTTCGGCTTGATCGTCCACCGGCGGCCACCCTGGCCGGCGATCTCCGCCCGGTCACCGGCCGTCGTCAATCGGTTGAGCAGGATTCCAGTGCCGGTTGCGGTGCCGTCCTCGGACGCAAACAGCTGCGCCACCAGGCTGTCGCCGATGATGGCCACGCCGTTGCGGTGGCCGGCCGTCCCGGCGACGAACGGTGCGAGATACACCGAGCAGGCGCCGTCCGGGGTGACAAACCGGGGATCCTGCCGAACCGTCATCGCGATCGCCGCCAGGGTCGCCAGCGGCCCCATCCGCTCCCACTTCTCGTTCGTGGTGGCGGTCACGAGCTCGGCGAGGGTCGGGCTCCAGCGCAGCAGCCAGTTGTCGGCATCGCGGGACTGCCAGCCGTCCGGAAGCCCTGAGCCCGTGCCCGCGGTGGCTGCCGGGGCCATGGACGTCGGGGAAGTGGAGGTCGGGGTCGCGCCGGGCAGCGGGCGGACCGCGAAGCCGGTGGGGATCAGGGTGACGGAGGCAGCGCGTTCGGTCAGGTCAGCCTCGACGTTGGTGGTCGCCGAGGGACTCGCGGTCGGCGCCGCCAATGCCGGCTCACTTGTTGCCGGGCCGGTGGGGGTGGGAACGGTGGGGGTTGGGCCGGTCGGACTCGGCGCCACAGTCCTGATCGCCCGCCAGGTCACCCGCCACTCCTGCTGCCCGACCGGGTCGGTGCAGGTCGCGGCGCCGGTGCTGCCTGGAGCCGGGACCAGAGCCAGGGTCGCCTCCTCGGCCGACGGCTGCCCGGACACCGCCGCGTCCGGAGCCCGGTCGTGACGGACGGCGACGGTAGCCACCGCCACCACGGCCACCAGCGCGATCACGACCAGTGCAGCGAGGATGCCGCGCGCGACGATCGAGCGGCGCGGGCCGGGCTCTGTCGATCCGGGCAGAAGGTCTCCTCACCAACCTAAGCCGATCGAAGTCGGGCATCTGGGACATTGGCAGTGGCGTGAACGGTAGCAACTCCGGCGCCCGGGACGGCGTGTGCTGCGGCCGGTGCGGCGTGTCGATGTCGTAACCTCGCGAGCATGGCGACCCGTACGTCCGCATCTGGCGGTAGTCCCGCACGCGGTGCGGCGTCCCGGGGGGCTCGCTCTGCTGGGTCGACGGGACGCAGCACCCGGAACTCTGCGTCCGGCGCAGGCAGAAACACCACCAAGCGCGGCCGGGCGAAGTCGAATGGCCGCAACCGGCCACCGGTTCGCCGGTCGAGCACCGGGACGTCGAGCGTGCCGTGGCCGATCCGCGCGGTCAGGGCCACCTGGATGGGTGTTGCCCACCTGATCGGCGGGTCCGCCCGCTGGGTCGGCCAGGGCGCGCGGGACCTTGACCCCGCACATCGCCGGGACGGACTGGGCCTGCTGCTGATCGGCCTGGCGATCCTGGTCGCCGCCCGCGAGTGGTGGGGCATGCCCGGTCCGGCGGGTGCGGTGGTGCACGCCGTGATGGCCGGCACGTTCGGCCGGGTGGGCCTGGCGCTGCCGCTGTTGTTGCTGGCCGGAGGCGTCTTGCTGATGCGCCGGCCGGATGAACTCGATGCGGTGAACCGGATTGCGATCGGCACTGCGGCCGTGCTGCTGTCCGCCACCGGGCTGACTCATCTGTCCCTCGGCCTGCCGTCGCCGGACGACGGCGCGACCGCGATGCGCGCGGCCGGCGGCATGCTCGGCTTCCTGATGGCCTCGCCGCTGACCTCGGCCGCCACCGCCTGGGTCACCGTCCCGCTGCTGGTACTGCTGGGGCTGTTCGGCGTCCTGGTGGTGACGGCCACTCCGATCCATGCGATCCCGGAGCGGGTCCGGCACCTGCACGACCAGCTCACCGGGCTCGGCACCGAGGACCAGGACCAGGCCGAGGACACGGCGCCGCGGCGGACCCGGGCCCGCAGCGGGCTCACCGGGACCGGTGAACCGCTCAGCGGTGACGAGGCGTACGAGCAGGCCATCCTGCGCGAGGAGGCGGCCCGCGAGCGGAAGACCGGCGCGGCCGCCCGAGCAGCAAAGAAGGCCGCCGCCGATGCCGAGGCACCGTCCGAGATGGAGCGGCTCGGCGGGGGAGCGGGGGCGCTCGACCAGGCCGCCGGACTGGCCGCGACCAGCGCCGGGGCCGCTGCTGCCGGGGCCAAACCAGGCCTTGCGCCGCCACCACCACCGAAGCCAGTGCTCAAGCCGGCGCAGGTGCCGTCCCGGGTGCCCGAGGCCCCGGATACCAGCCAGCTACCGCAGCGGGTTGAGCAGTTGTTGCTGGCCGGCGACGTCACCTACATGCTGCCGCCGTCCGAGGTCCTCACCCCGGGCAGCGCGCCGAAGGAGCGCAGCGCCGCCAACGACTCCGTGGTCGAGTCGCTGACCAGGGTGTTTGAGCAGTTCGAGATCGATGCCCAGGTCACCGGGTTCAGCCGGGGGCCAACCGTCACCCGGTACGAGGTGGAGGTCGGGCACGCGGTCAAGGTCGAGCGGGTGACCGCGCTGAGCAAGAACATCTCCTACGCGGTGGCCAGCGCCGACGTCCGGATCCTGTCGCCGATCCCGGGCAAGTCGGCGATCGGCATCGAGATCCCGAACGCCGACCGGGAGATCGTCTCGCTGGGTGACGTGCTGCGCAGCCAGACCGCTCGGCGCTCCGAGCACCCGATGGTGATGGGGGTCGGCAAGGACGTCGAGGGCGGCTTCGTGATCGCCAACCTGGCGAAGATGCCGCACCTGCTGGTGGCCGGGGCCACCGGTGCGGGCAAGTCCGGCTTCATCAACGCGATGATCACCTCCATCCTGATGCGTGCGACGCCGGACGAGGTCCGGATGGTGCTGGTCGACCCGAAGCGGGTCGAGCTCACCGCTTACGAGGGCATCCCGCACCTGATTACGCCGATCATCACCAACCCGAAGAAGGCGGCCGAGGCGCTGGACTGGGTGGTGAAGGAGATGGACGCGCGGTACGACGACCTCTCCGCGTTCGGCTTCAAGCACATTGACGACTTCAACAAGGCGGTCCGGGCCGGCACGGTGAACCTGCCGCCGGACAGCAAGCGGGTCCTGACGCCGTACCCCTACCTGCTGGTTGTGGTG
>Ga0307513_10007754_pt1 | contig 13856 bp, 16 predicted proteins | sample 15_EM_MG_FD_202174 | JGI IMG/M metagenome (GOLD analysis project Ga0307513, IMG submission 202174) | Populus trichocarpa ectomycorrhiza microbial communities from riparian zone in the Pacific Northwest, United States - 15_EM | ecosystem: Host-associated > Plants > Roots > Unclassified | place... | reverse complement strand
GCTTAAATTATCAACGGCCGCCAAAGCCTGCAGGCGCCCAGGCAACCGCCGGGTCGAGAGGATAGGCGGCCGCCAGATGCCCAGGCAAAGCCGCCAGATGCCCAGGTAAAGCCGCCAGATGCCCAGGCAAAGCCGCCAGATGCCCAGGCGAAGCCTGCAGATGCCCAGGTAAAGCCGCCAGATGCCCAGGCAAAGCCTGCAGATCCCGGGTAAAGCCGCCAGATACCTTGACAACGAGTGTTGCTCGTGTAAAACTCAACACTGATTGGCTGAGCTGTTCGCTTGTGACATTTAAATTGAACTACATAAATTAACCGACAGATACCCGGCCATTCATAGATATTTGTGAAAGCCGTCAGGCTGCTGGCTGCTCCCACCCCGATTAGAACAATAAATGCTACACGGTGTGTGTGCTTTTAGATCATCTTAAAGTCAATCAATGTCGCCAGCTTATCCATATATCCAATATCTAGTTCTTGTGTTCGCGTCTTTGACCGTTGCACATTTATTCGGACACCCCACGATAGCCCTCCGAAAGGTTTTGCCTCTGGAAGTAAAGTTTCTAGCCGAGTGATCACATATTTCAAATGTTGAAACACTGGAAGTCACGTGTACCAACCCTGTAGAAATGGTTTTCTGCAGATTAAGGTTAGGGTTAAAAACCTGAGGCCTGCAGGTCACCCAGGCCGGGCCCGGCTTTTTTTTTGGAAAGCCCGTTTCCCATAGTCCGGGCCGGCCGTCTCTGAAAAAGCCTGGGTCAGTCCGGCCGTACCCAAAGCCGGACGGACTGGCCGGTTGGGAACACTGGCCAGGAGCACGGCATAGAGACATCGGAGCCCAGCGACTAGACAGTATAGGATCCTGGCTACTGGAAACCCAGGAATTCAGACGCTGGCATGGTGGTAGTGGGGAGGATGGATCTGACCATCGCACCTTATTTTGCCACGGGAATCCAGGAGCAGGAAAGAGCTACATTATGTAAGAGAGAGCCTAGTGCCGCCGGAAATCCAAGCTTGGTATTTCTAACAGTCTGGGGTGACAGCTCACTAGTGATAGACAAGTTGTGCGATGATGCGGTGGAAGAAGATACTGCCGTTGCCTGTTTTTATTTCGACTTTGCTTCTCGGAGTGAGCAGTCACCAGTAAATATGCTCGGCTCCCTGTTACGACAGCTTGTCAGTGGATTGGAGGGAATTCCTGAAGTAGTAGTCCGGTCGTTTCGGAATCAGAAAAAAGTTATTGGGGGTAGGGGACTACAAGTGGCAGGAATTTTGAAGATGTTCCGGACCATCACAACGACGAAGCGCACATCTATATGCGTTGATGCACTTGACGAATGTGTGCCGGAGCATCGAATGGTAATCCTCGAATCACTGGGACAGATCGTGCGGGAGTCACTCAATACTAGGATATTTGTGACCGGAAGATCGCATATCCGAAGTGAGGTGGAACGGAGATTGGGTGGAGCGGCTGCTTTTGTATTGATAGAGCCTACTGGTGATGGTATCATTGGGTATCTACGTGAGAAGCTAAGGAGCGACACGACCCCGGAGATGATGAGCAGCGCATTGGAGGAAAATATTTTGGAAAGCATTTCCCAACTAAGCTCGGAAACGTATGTACCAACCATCCAAGGGCAAAGCTACTCAAGCCTACCTCAGACTAATAGCTAACATCCAAACCTAGATTCCTTCTAGCTTCTCTTCACATCGAGGCAGTTCTGCGAGAAACAAGCATCGCGCGGCGAGGGAGAAGGCTCAAGGCAGTTAAAGATGGCGTAGGGTTAGACGACGCATATGGTGAAACCCTGGAGCGGATAAAGGCACAAGGAGGGGAAAAGACAAAACTTGCAATGGCCACTCTCATGTGGGTCTGTCATGCGGAACGGCCATTACAGGTGGATGAGCTGCGTCACGCGCTAGCAGTGGAGATAGGAGCGACGGATTTCGACAGCGAAAATGCACCTTCGGTCGGAGCATTACTAGGTTGCTGTCAAGGACTGATTACTGTCGACAAGGAAGCTTCGACTGTCCGAGTAATCCATTTTACAGTCCAGGAGTATCTCTGCGCTGATCAGACCTCTTCAGTCATCCCCACTCCACAATCGCAGAAGCTTGCTTGACCTATTTGAATTCGGCACAGGTCAAGAACCTCTCCTCCCACCATCTCCCGGATGGCCAAGTCATGCCTTTCCTGAACTATTCCTCGAGATATTGGGGAACACATGCGAATAGGGACCTCTCAAGCCAGGTGATGGCACTGGGGCTGCAGCTCGTAAATCTGTACGAAGGCCACCCATCCGCCATATCGCTTTTCGAGCAAGCACTGCCTACCATATATACGGCAGGAACGGGTTCTTCCCCGCCCTTCTCGGGATTACATTGCGCGTCTTTCTTCGGGATTGTTGAACTTGTGGCTTCGTTAACGAATGCTCAAGGTTGCGATATTAACCTTTGCGATTGCGGCGGCTACACACCCCTCTCGTGGGCGGCGAAGAATGGGCATAATCGTGTGGTCAAGCTACTGTTAGAACAGGAAGACGTCGACCCTAACAGGGCTAATGACCAAGGCAACACACCACTCTCGTGGGCCGCTCATAACGGACATGAAGAGGTTGTCAAGCTAATACTAGACCGGAATGATGTCGACCCCAATTTCTCAGACATGAATGATCAAACTCCACTCGGGTATGCTGCTGTTCAGGGATGCATCGGAGCTGTCAAGCTACTACTCAGTCGGGACGATGTCGAACTCAACCGGCCAGGTGACAAAGGCGGTACACCACTCTTTTGGGCAGCTAATAGCGGACACGAAAGTGTTGTCAAGCTACTATTGGATCGAAAGGTTGTTGACCCTAATCGCCCTGAAAAGAATAATTGCACACCACTCTGGGCTGCTGCAGCTGAGGGACATGAGGGAGTGGTCAAGCTACTGCTAGGACGGGAAGACGTTGACCCTAACCAGGCGGGTTTGGATGGTCGAACGCCACTCGTGTGTGGTACTAAAGAGGGGCATGAAGGGGTTGTCAAGCTACTACTCGGTCGAGAAGATGTCGAATCCAATAAGCCAGAAAACCAAGGTGGGACACCACTCTTGTGGGCTGCTCTTAACGGACATGAAGGAGTTGTCAAGCTAGTGCTAGGTCGGGAAGACGTCGAACCCAATCGGTCAGATAACGAAGGCTATACACCACTCCTTTGGGCAGCTATTAACGGACATGAAGGGGCTGTCAAGCTGCTACTTGACCGAAAGGTTGTTGACCCCAATCGCCCTGAAAAGAATAATTGCACACCACTCTGGGCTGCTGCATTTGAGGGACATGAGGGAGTGGTCAAGCTACTGCTAGGACGGGAAGACGTTGACCCTAACCGGTCGGATTTGGATGGTCGAACGCCACTCGCATGTGCTGCTGAAAAGGGGTATGAAGGGGTTGTCAAGCTACTATTAGACCGGAATGATGTCGACCCCAATCGCCCTGATGAGGATGCTACAACACCACTCGGATGTGCTGCTTGCTGGGGCCAAGAGGGCACGGCAAAGCTACTGCTGGCACCAGACGATGTAGACCCCAATTGCCTTGATAAGTTTAATAAAACACCACTCGGGTGGGCTGCGAGCAAGGGATATGAAGGAGTGGTCGATCTATTACTAGGACGAGAAGATGTCAACCTCAATCGTCCGGATGAGGATGGTCAAACACCACTCGCCTGTGCCACTCGGAATGGCCATAAAGAAGTTGTTATGCTTTTACAAGCCCGGATGTCTATGGAAAGCGCAGTTGCGCAGCCATCCAACCAGCAATTAAACAATCGACACCAAATTAGACCCGAAGCACCCAATTGATTACGTTCAAACCGGACAGCATTCCTCCCTTTCTAGCCCTCTTCCTTCTCAACGTCGGGGCCATTTTCCCGCGCTGTTGTCGCCACTGCCATCCTCCGATTTGCACCTTGTGTCTTCTACTTCAGTCCGAAAAAAACAAGCTAAGAGTTCTCTCTAGCTCTCATTAATGGAAATCCAATTTTTATCTAAAATTATACTCCTCCGAAGCTTCACGATATCTGTTAATGTTTATTATAAGTCAAAGTACAGAAGTCCCAGTTCATTGTGTTCAGCATGCCGAAATCGGAGCACTGTTTCATTTCTCATCTTCCGCTGTTTATCATATCAATCATTCCCCGCCAGAATACATTCTGTTTTTAAAAATATCCCTCTTTTCTACTTCCTCCTTCAGCAATATTTATTTCCATATTTTGCCTTCCTACCCCTGGATAGATAGATAGATTAACAGATAGATAAACTGCACATAGATTTTCCTTTCCGATACCAAAGGTTTCAGAATAGGGATTCCTGACGGCTAGCATAAAGAAGCAAATTAACTCTCCACCTTCTTTGAACCTGGCCGCACACAGTGGCAATTTTTAAATTACCCCGCAGCAGACACTGAAAGAATTGTAATTATACACCAGCGTCCCAAATACACCAGCCTCGCGAATATCCCACCTCAAAGTGGCAGAAATCTTGATTGGAATAAAATTCGCGGCCACTGATATTTAATTATTGTAGTGGTATGAGGGGCTAGTTGAGGGGGTGCATTTTCCAGGAAATTCGGAAAAATAGGATATAGGTGTAATCCACTGGTATTGGATACAGACCTCTGCAGTTGGGCAGAACTGGGGAAAATATGTGAGAGGGGGAAGTTTGTTGAAATGTCGGCCCACCTCTTTCTCTGGCAGCCGTTCTTCCACGGCAGCTATCTAGGAAGACACCCACGGCTAGCGTGGCGTCTTGAGATAGTACGAGCAGAAAGAGCCCGTAGATACTATACCCTGGTGTAAACTATGGGTTTACTATTCCCGGATTCTGATACATGTCCATATCGCAGAATTTTGGTGTTGAGCTTTCATAAGTAGTAATGTCCGGCAGTGGTGGGAACCGCGGGTATTTGCGAACAAAGACAGTATATTTTACGCATTTAGAAGAAAATACAGTATCATGGGTGTAAGCATAAGTTAAGACAGGAAAAAAGGAAAGCGAGGGGACCAAGCGAATTTGTAAAAGAGGGCCCTGATCATATTCAGCTTCAGCCAAAAACTCGATGGAGGGAAAAAGGTCCTATGAGTACAACACTCGTAGAGGCAATGACTGCATACACCCAGAAAATCTAAGTATCTCCCTTTCTCAATGCATTCATCGGTAGCCTCCCCAATATCAATGTCGGAAATTATGGATCATGCGCCGCAGACGATAGAGTAATAAATTCACATGGAACTTGGGCACATTGTAGGAGGGAGATGAGATGTAACTTCTACAATTCGCACTTTGTGCAGCTATTCGTTCGTTCGCACTCTATCTGAAACTAATAACGGTAAGACAGGCTTATAGTTACAATACTAATAACACGCTCTGATCCCTTCATAATCCACCACACCGATCCCGATATCCCCTCACATGCCATTACCCTCCACACACTCGCATGATAATAAAAGGAGGCAAATCCAGTATAACCGATTGCTAAACAATCTACCGTGCTTGAACCACTAGAAGTCTAGAACTAGGGCCATTGACACACTCGTGTTCTGGAAGCCTTTGAAAATGCCAAGTAAAGTGGGAATTATAAGACGCGTAAAACAAAAGATTGGGCGTTGGAAGGATATGCTTTGGTTCAATAATTGCGGGGGTGTGGCCGATCGCCTTGAAGCTTTGGAGATGGTACTCACAAAAGCCAGCGCTGGGAAGCAATGAACTTACCGCTGCTAGGTCCATTGTCTATTTCCCATCCCGGAGGCTTGGAGAAATGCCGAGCGCAGGCATTAGCATTGCCGCCAATAACCCCCCACCAATGTAGCGACCCAATCCTCCCTGGGATGGCTACTCTAGAAACACCCAAACCACGACACCCTTCCAGCAACATTTCTAGCGCGGGAAAATCCACCAGGACCAAAAATCCTAATCTCCGCAGTCCATTCATCTAGATTTCAGTGAGTGAGATCGCCTCCACAGGTTCTGGGGCATCCGGGATTTCATTGTTTCTCCACTCATCGCGAATAGCTAAGCCAGCTCTATGTATAATCTTTTCCGGAAAGCCCTTTGTGATCTGCTGCTGCCTTATCCTGCGTGCGTGCGAACTTGGTCATGCAAATGAAGCGCTCCACCATGCCCCTTCACCCGAAGTTTCTTCCACCCATCCTTGGGCGCAGGATCACATCAGCTGGCTAGGCGCCTGCGGTTCCCTTGCGCTGGCCGAGGGCGACTTAACTTCTGCCAGGATGATGTCATGTGCAAAGGTGGGAGCCGTGCCGAGGAGGGGCTCATTGCGCTATTATGGTGTGTTAGCCGGGTTGTTTCCACCCAGTTTTCCCGAATAGCCTGAAATAAGACAGGAAGGGGATAGGAAGGGCTGGTGTATGGTTTGCCGGGGATCGCGGGAATGGCCCTGGCCGGAGCGCGGGTTTGGCGGTCCAGGAAACGAGCAGGAATGTTGCGATGGTAGGTCCTGGTAAAGTTAATGGGGTCTCGCCCTGTGCAACGGAGAGGAAAGTGAGTGCTAAAGAGTCTCGGTATGGATTGAATGAGGAGGTGAATGCTGCACTGCTGCAACCATTGTAGGTGCTGGGCGTAGAGGTTCGGGGGCGGCTTGAATCACGGCGCCTTGCGAACTCCTGGCAGTAGAAAGAATGTAGAGGTAGTGCTCTTGTAGGTGCCGGAGTCGTAGTCGGAAATGTTAATATCATTGCGGGGGCTCTGGCTATTTTCCCGGACTAGCCTACTTTCTCGTTTGATGTACGATAAATGCTGGGAGGTCCCGTTGTTTCGCTATCAGGGGAATGAGAGACAGGTCTTAAAAAAGGATTGAAAGAGTTTTCCCGGAAGTGTGGAAAAAAGGGAGAGGCTCTAATAAGCAAGGCATGCATGCGCCAATCAGGTCATCACTTAACCGATCGGCATGCAGGATTAAGGAAAAGGTGCGTACCCGCATGCTTATAGATGCCAAGACAGTCACTGGTGCGGTTGTTCCCACACTCGGTTGGATGGGAAAGGATTCGCAGAGTCCAGATTTTGGGCAGAAGGTGGAGGAGAGTAAGGGCCTGTTTGTCAACCACGGAAGAAGTGGCAACCATTCCGTTTCGAAATCGTCTGTCCTGAAGAAATGGTTGTAACAAACGGTCAGCTAGTGATGGACACGATCATGCTCGAGCAGAAAATTTGGCCCATGCTCGAGCATTGATCGAGCTCGATCACACCAAAAATTTATGATCGAGCATGATCGTGTCCATCACTACGGTCAGCCGTTTGTTGCCCTGGGAAAATAACTTTACCCTGGCCTCTTAGAAATTCTTTTACCACTACATATGATAGCTTGACAAAGGTTTTCCTGCACACAGCTTCCGTGCTCAGAATTGATATCTCCCACACACACCAGCTCATCACACAACTCCCACCACTGCTCCAACCACTACACCCACTTCCACTACCACTACAGCTACTGCTACTGCTGTGACTTCCATTCCGGTTCCAACTCCCGCTACCATGGCGGCTGGGGGTATAAACAGGCCGTATAGGAAGGAAGAAATGTACATAGATTGTGGAGCTGAGTGCAACTTGTATTCGCTGTTGAATTAGAGCGCTAGTAACTCTGTTAATATCATTATTGGGCCATTTGACTGATTGAAAGTGAGGTTGATAGTGAGTAGAGATAGTTAAAAACTATTAATAATTATTATATTCGGTTATTTATGGTAACATACTTCTATTTTCATCGGTAATATAAAGATAATTATTGTTTAGGGCAAAGATTTTCATGATATATGTTTACATAGCAACCATCTGGTTGCCACTACTTAGAAACGGAATGGTTGCTATCTTTTATGCCAAACGGTCATCTTGTTTCCACCATTTCGAAACGGAACGAAACGGTCATTTGTATTGGACAACGGAACGGAACCGTCGCAATCAAACAGGCCCTAAGGCTTTGGATTGGAAAACCGTATCATAAGAACTATTAATTGAAATGGCACTAGAGCGCCGGGCGGTCTTTCCTCATTTTTTTGCCCCAAGCTTAGGGCACAAGCGGTCGTTTTTTTTCTCAGGTTTTGCCCACCAATCCAGGGGAGCGGGGGTCTTGAGCGTCTTAACCTAACCTTATTTCATTCTTACTACGGGTGCCTTACCGTGAGGTTCAACTATTCTAGCATACCGGTATCATAGCTCTTACGGTAGGAGCCGGCTTGCACTACAGTATTCTGCGGCAAAGCGAGCTTACGGTGAGGCGAGAGCACCCATACAACGATTATAGGACAGGGACCATCCGCACGAGCATTCTCGTCATGCCGTAGACACGCTTTGCCGTAGGGTGCTGTGGTGGTGTTCCTTCGCTTGAGAAGGATAGGTGCTGGGACGGATGCAAGGCTTTGTGGATAAGCTACCAAAATTAATGATAACATGAAATGAGGCTCTAGTTGAGTTGGGTCAAGTTCGTCTTAAGTAAGCAGGGTTTCCCTGGCCTCTTGTAGTTAAACCCCAAACCCTAGGTGGAATGTGAGTTGCGATCTTGCACCTCCGGAATTATCCTTCGCAAACCTTCCGCAAGCTCTACACATGAATATTTAGGGAATTCATTAAATTTATGGCAGGTATTAAAAAAGGATTTGGACGGCGCAATAGGTATTAGTTTCTCAGATTCCTACTGCTTTGGAATATATCAAGAAAAAGGCATATAGTGATGGTCTGCTCAAGCTCATAGGCTGATGGAGTCAGCACATGGTTTTTGGGATGAATAGCGATCAGGCGTTTGTGTAACGATGTCTGTGGTTGGAATGCTGTCAGCAAGGCGCAAGGCTTTACCAGCGCCATCAACCCCGCTATTCCTCAACTTCAAGTAATTGCGTTAACAGACCCCAAGCTAACGAACACTTTGCTTTAATAACTTTCACAGCGGTGAAAATCGAAAAATGTCACAAGGTTTCAGCAATAACAAAAGCTCTTTCAACACCACAAACACTTTCACTACAAATACCTTTAACTACCTCACCCCCGATGACGAGTCTAAAATATTGGCCTGGCTATCTCCTCTAGAGCCAGGAGCACGACATCGAGACATCGGAGCCCAGCGACTAGACAGTATAGGATCCTGGCTACTGGAAACCCCGGAGTTCAGACGCTGGCATGGCGGTAATCGGGAAGATGGGTCCAATCATCGCACCTTATTTTGCCACGGGAATCCGGGGGCGGGAAAGAGCTATATCATGTAAGCGAGAGCCTATCACTGCCGGAAGTCAGATAATGGTATTTCTAATAGTCTTGTGTGACAGCTCACTAGTCATAGACAAGCTATGCGACGAGGCGGTGGAGGAAGATTCTGCCGTTGCTTGTTTCTACTTCGACTTTGCCGCCAGAAATGAGCAGTCACCAGTAAATATGCTCGGGTCCTTACTACGACAGCTTGTGAGTGCATTGGATGGAATTCCGGAATCGGTAGTCCAATCGTTTCGGAACCAGAAAAAGGTGATTGGGGCCAGGGGACCACAAGTGGCAGGAATTTTGAAGATGTTCCAGGCAATCACGGCTACGAAGCGAACATTTATATGCGTCGACGCGCTTGACGAATGTGTGCCGGAGCATCGAATGGTGATCCTCGAATCACTAGGACAGATCGCGAGGGAGTCGCTCGATACTCGGATATTCGTGACAGGAAGATCGCATATCCGAAGTGAGGTGGAAAGGAAATTTGGTGGAGCAGCTGCTGTTGTGTTGATAGAGCCTACGGATGATCGTATCATTGGGTATCTACGTGAGAAGCTTAGGAGCGACACCACCCCGGAGATGATGACCAGCGCATTGGAGGAAAATATTTTGGAAAGCATTTCCCAACTAACCTCGGAAACGTATGTAGAAACAATTCTATGGCAAAGCGACCCAAAGCGATACAAAGCTACCTCAGACTAATAGCTAACATCCGAACCTAGATTCCTGCTAGCTTCTCTCCACATCGAGGGAATTCTGCGAGAGCCAAGTATCGCTCGGCGAGGAAAAAGGCTCAAGGCAGTGAAAGATGGGGCAGGGTTAGGGGATGCATATGGTGCGACCCTGGAGCGGATAAGGACACAGGGAGGGGAAAAGACAAAACTTGCAATGGCCACTCTCATGTGGATCTGTCATGCGGAACGGCCATTACAGGTAGATGAGCTGCGTCACGCACTGGCAGTGGAGATAGGAGCGACGGATTTCGACAGCGAAAATGCTCCTTCGATCGGTGTATTACTGAGTTGCTGTCAAGGGCTGATTACTGTCGACAAGGAGGCTTCGACTGTCCGATTCATTCACTTTACAGCCCAAGACTATCTCTGCGCTCATCCAGATCTCTTCAGTCATCCTCACTCCGTAATCGCAGAAGTCTGCTTGACCTATTTGAATTCACCGCAGGTCGGGAACCTCCCCTCCCGCCCTGTCTCGGGCCACCAAATCATGCCTTTCCTGAAATATTCCTCGAGATATTGGGGAACCCATGCGAATAAGGGGCTCTCAAGCCACGCGGTGGCCCTCGGGCTACAACTCCTAAGTCAGTACGAAGGCCACCCATCTGCTGTATCGCTTTGCGAGCAAGTACTCCCTACCAAATATACGGCAGGCACCGGTTCATCCTCGCATTTCTCTGGATTACATTGCGCGTCTTTCTTCGGGATTGTTGAGCTTGTGGCTTTGTTAACGAATGCCTTGGGTGGCGAGATTAACCTTGGCGATTGCGCCGGCTATACACCACTCTTATGGGCAGCAAAGAATGGGCATGATGGAGTGGCCAAGTTACTGTTAGAACATGAAGACATCGACCCCAACAAGCCAAATAACTGTGGCAGCGCACCACTCTTGTGGGCTGCCAATAATGGACATGAAGGTGTTGTCAAGCTGCTACTTAGCCGGAAAGATGTTGACCCCAATCGGCTAGGTCACGATGGTCAAACTCCACTCTACAGTGCTGCTTGGGCTGGGCACGGGGGAGTGGTCAAAATACTACTCGGTCACAACGACATCAACCCCGATAAACCAGATGTGTACGGCCAAACACCACTCTTTGGTGCTGCTTCGAATGGACACGAAACAGTGGTGGAAGTGCTGCTTGGGCGGGAGGACGTCAACCCTAACAAACCAGATAACCGCGGCCGAACACCACTCTATTGTGCTTCTCGGACTGGGCACGAGGGTGTGGTGAAAATCTTACTCGACCATAACGACATCGACCCCGATAAACCAGATGTGCACGGCCAAACACCACTCTTTGGTGCTGCTTCGAACGGGCACGAGAGAGTTGTGGAAGTACTGCTCAGACGAGACGATGTCGACCCTGACAAACCCAATAAGAACGGTCAAACACCACTCTTTGGCGCTGCTTGGGATGGGCACGAGGGAGTGACGAAAATACTACTTGGACATGAGGATGTCAGCCCCAACAGGTCGGACAAATCGGATCGAACGCCACTCTGGTGGGCTGCTAAGTCTGGCCACGCAAGCGTGGTGGCGCTACTACAGCCCCTAGCATCTACCACCTCCAGGGCACCCTAAGGCCGGGGAGGCATCGTTCTTATTACCACTCTCGAATACGAATAACTTATGTCCCAGCCCCGCAGGACCGCTACAGCTCCATAGCCATGATTACTGCTGCCATTGCCCCCCCCTCCGCCTATCCCCATCACTTAAAACATCACCTAATGGTAATTACCACCTCCCCCCCGGGTCTATCCTCACACCTTCACATCTTGTCCCTATAGTTCTGGTACCCTCCCACGAAAACTGACACCTATCCAGACACCCATCCACTCCCCTCGTTTGCCGACCGGAATCTATCATAGCTTATAACATTCCACCTTTCACCCCTCTCCTTTATATCCGTCCTGAATTACTCGCCAGGCGAGGGCTGGAGGTCCTTGCACGGTATTTGGCGCAAGTACCTCCGCGCTGGACCCTACATGGGGATTGTCTTTCGTCGATTCAGGTATTAATAAGCTTTGACAAGGGGATTTTTTCTAGTTTCTCCTACCTCTTCGCTACTCATCTAGTTTGACTATTCCTACATCTCCGCCTGCTCCTTCGCTTGCAGCTTTTTGTCTCTGAATCCGGAGATTACAGAACTCATGGGGACTGTAGATTTCGGGTGTTCTCATGGGGGTATTCATTATTTATCTGGTAGCTTGGAGTATGTAGTGATACGATTTAACAAATTTGTCGCGCAACAACCTCTGGTAGTGATGGGAACCACTCGTCTATGTGATTAAGTATAATACAAGATATTGAATGTATTTAGTAAAAATGCGGTACCATATCGGCAAGTTTAACCTAGAAGAGGAAAAAGCGCAAGCAAGACGAACAAGCGAATCTGTGGGATAGGCTTATGATCGCGCTTATTTTCACCATCAGCCAAAAACCCCGGGGTGAAAAAATTGAGATATCGGCGCAACACTCATAGCAAGAAATCGCTTCACCGACCCGCCCACTCAGGGATCTGCCCTTCCTACCGTACTCCATCGGTTAGTAACCTCCCCAACCCCCCCCCCCGCTGCCCCTTGTAGTACCTGCCTTGCTCGAGACTTTTGGAACCTTCTGGAACGCGAGGTATGAAACAGTCTCCAAGGCGGCAATGGTACTCACAAAAACTAGTGCTATGAAGCCATGAATTATCACGAGCGAGTCGCTTGCCTATTGCCCATTCCGGAGCAGGAGAACGCCGAGCATATTCCTCGCGTTGCCGCCAATTGCACCCTGCACCTCGCCTATCGCCCAACGCTCCTGAGACGGCTACTTCAGCAACACCGGAAACCAGGCACGCTCCCAGGCGACATCGCTAGCGCGAGCAAATCCATGGAGCCCAAAAAGCCGAATATTCGTAGCCGATTTGTCAGCTCCCGTTGAATAGGGTCCCTTCCAGCATGTCCCCAGGCGCCCACCCCTGCAACACCCCCTCCCTTCACCGCGATCGAATAAGCCAGCTGTTCGCAGAATCTCCTCCCAATGGGTCTTCGTTTTCTATGGCTGCTTGAGGGTTTTACCCCGAGTGCGCGCGTGCCGGTTATCGTTGGATTGCCTATAGGGCATGCGGTTAGTGGATAGGCGGATATGCAATTGCATAGATATGCGAGTATGCCGATAGGTGGATAAGTATCATAGCTAGGAAATGCACGACTATAAGGCATGTGGCTTTGTGGTGCGAGTAGACTAGGCATTTAGCAGTATGATATGGGTGCAGTTTAGGGAAAAGCGATAAACTTGCCTTTTTCGTATTTTGAGCTAGGAGCATTTTTAGTTTGCATAGCAACCAATGACCTTTTGAGAAAATGGAAGAAACATTTTGTGACAACGAAATTGAAATAGCATCACCATCAATTAAGCAAATAGTATGTCAATAAAAGAGAATAATGGCCTAAGCTGCCTCTTGGATTCTATGTAAATGCTTTCTGATTTAAATGCAACTAATATGTTCAAATAAAATTATTTATTAATAATATACATTAAAGGGGGTTATAAGAGCTAAGTCAGCAGAATTAATACAAGTTTTAACATTAATCAACAACATTTAGCTTATACTTTAAAGCTCTTAATTCAATACAATTAGTGTACCTGTCTATTAAAATCACCCGATATCACCATAGTAATGCTCCAAATTACACTTATACCTAGGCCCTAATTGTCATGTTTGTTGCATTTGGTATTCCTGAGAGATGTTTATCATATTAGTTAAATGTTGAGAACGTAAAGATATTTTGATCTTCTTTATAATAACTATAGGTTTTACACTTGAAAATATTTGAAATTTCATTTCCAGATACATTTCATAGTAGGCTATCATTCTATGCAAAAATAAAATTTTA
>Ga0307513_10007752_pt1 | contig 13858 bp, 10 predicted proteins | sample 15_EM_MG_FD_202174 | JGI IMG/M metagenome (GOLD analysis project Ga0307513, IMG submission 202174) | Populus trichocarpa ectomycorrhiza microbial communities from riparian zone in the Pacific Northwest, United States - 15_EM | ecosystem: Host-associated > Plants > Roots > Unclassified | place... | reverse complement strand
CAAAACAATAAAATCTACAAGGTAAATGAATTTATCAACTTGTACTAACACATCCTCAATTATTCCTCTAGGCACTTTTACAGATCTATCGGCAAGTAAAAGAGTTACAAAAGTTGGTTTTAACTCACCTAGATTGAGACTCTAAAAAACTGAATATGGAAGTAAATTCACACTAGCTCCAAGATCAAGTAAAGCTCTTTCAATTTTATGCTCTCCAATAAAGCAAGAAATTATAGGACAACCAGGGTCTTTATATTTCAAAGCATTATTGTTTTGAAAAATGGCACTTACTTGTTCGGCTAAAAAGGCTTTCTTTTTCACATTCAGTTTTCTTCACAGTGCACAAATCTTTCAAAAATTTAGCATAAGAAGATACTTGTTTAATAGCATCTAACAAAGGTATATTGATCCTTACCTGTTTGAAAGTTTCAAAGATTTTAGAGTTGTGATTGACTTTCCTTTGTTTGGTCATGACATGAGGAAATGGAAGTGCTGGTGGGAAATCAGTCTATTCTTTGCAATGTTCAGATTCAACCCCTTCCTTACCCTCAAAGATTGACTCATCTTCTTTCTCACAAGGTTTAAGAATGGGTTTTTCAATAACCTTACCATGGCGAAGAGTGATGACTAATTTGACTTGATCCATGTGTTGGCTTCCGGAACTACTTGCATTGACATTGTACTGCCCCTTTGGATTTTTCTGTGGTTGAGATAGAAACTTACCTTTCTCTTGAAAATTGAAAGCAGATGTGAATTTTGTAAGAACATCTTTTAGATCTATCATGGTTTGAGCATTTTGAGTGTTGATTGTCTTCTGCTTTTCAATGAATGCATGCAATGTTTCCTCAAGACTTCTTCTAGGAGGTGGAGCATAAGGAGTTACATATCCATGAGAATTTTGGAAATTATGGTGTGCTTGAAATGGTGGCTGTGAAGTTTGTGTATTATTGTTATCACTCTTCCAACTGAAATTTAGGTGATTTCTCCAACCAAGGTTGTATGTTTGTGAGTGTAGGTTATGATTGGGCCTTTGGAAAATGTTTAAAGCATGGGCTTGTTCATAGAGGCATTCCTTGAAAGAAGGCAAAGTTGGACAGTTATTGGTTGAATGTTCATTGGTTTCACAGATTTGACACGCAATATCTTGAACAGATTTTAATTGACCACTCCTTTTCAATTCTAGTGCCTCAACTTTTCTAACTAAAGATGCAAACTTGGCTTGGAGGTCATGATCTTCTCTAAGGTTGTATATTCCTCCGCTAGATGTATGAGGTTGAGTTTTACTTGGTGCCTCATAAGTGCCTGTTGTGTCCTAATTTTGAGCATTTTCAACTAGCAAGTCTAGGTACTCCATTGCTTCATTAGGGTCTTTATCTTCAAAAGTTCCATTACACATCAATTCCACCATTTGTCTATCTTTAGGTGTTAACCCTTCATAAAAATGTGAAACCAATCTCCATGTTTCAAAACCATGATGAGGGCAAGTATTAAACAAGTCGTGATACCTATCCCAACATTGGTAAAATGTTTTCCCTGGTTTTTGAGTGAAAGTGGTGATTTGTCTTTTGAAAGAGTTTGTTCTATGAGATGGAAAAAACTTCTTTAAAAATTGTTATTGCATTTCATCCCAAGCATGAATGGATCCTGGTATCAAATTTTATAGCCATGTTTTAGCTTTATCTTTTAATGAAAAAGGAAAAAGCTTTAATCTGATGGTGTTCATACTACAATTTAAGTCATTATAGGTGTTACAGACCTCCTCAAATTCCCTTAAATGCAAGTATGGATTTTCTAAATCTAAGCCATGAAAAGAAGTTAAACGTTGAATAATAACTGGCTTAAAATTAAAATGAGATGCATCAGGAGGGAAAACTATGCATGAGGGTGCACTTGTTCTTATAGGGTTCATGTGGTCTCAAAGTGTTCTAATACGGTTATTCTCATTATGAAGCAACTAGTTATCTTCTTCGGCCATATTTTCTGAGAATGATGAGGATACCCTACAAAGTCTACCATTTAATATACATTACCAAACTCTCATGCAAGTGTAGGAAAAGAATAAAAGGAAGGAAAAAAAGAAAAGAAAAGAAACAAACGTTAGATAAAAAAAAAGTTAAAAGAGAAAATAAAATAAATATTATAATTTATACAAGAATTTACGTCCCCGGCAACGGCGCAAAAAACTTGACACGACCAAAAGATTGATGTCTTCTCTCAAGTGCAGGAGTGTCAAAGTAATAAATAACCCAGTAAGACCAGGGTCGAACCACAAGGAGGTTAACTATATAAATTATAAATGATAATAATGATGATGATGATGATGATGATGATGAGTTACAGAGGACTTTGAGATGTAAGATTAATGTAAAGATTAAACAATGATAAAAACAGTTGTCAATGTTGGAGGATCCACTAATGGTATTTTAAATAAGCATAATATAAACTTTTTTTATTACTCAACTAGAAACCACACACAAAGAAGGTTCCAATAAGATGATTTGTCATTAATAGCTCATTATACATTATTAACATAATCATATTAATTATCTTATTTAAGTAACACCAAACTTTTAAATATTGTCAGGAATTCATGATGCTAACTTATGTTAATAACAAATCAAGTTCATTTCATAGCACAGGTGTAGGTTATACCATACGGTTGGCTATAAAAGTGCCAAGCATTTGTTATACCAAGTGTTATACAACACAAATCTAGATTAATCATTTAACAAGTAAGGTATTAAGTATTAATAAGATAAAAACGATAAGATATGTTAATAGCAAGTTGTTTAGGATATAAGCATTGAAGTCTATATTGAGTTTATTATACTTATCTTAATACCATTAGTGAAACCTTTTAACCTTGACATAATAAACTTAGCTAAACATAATGAAGAAGAGAAACATAAATAAACAACAAAAGAACATAAGAATAGTAACAGAAATGAAAAGCATAAACAAGAGATTAAGAAAAATATAACATGAAATAAAACTTAAACATTACAAAAATATAACGAAAGAAATAAGGAGCATGATCTTGATCTGAAAACCAAGATGCCTAAATGCATGACAAATGCCTCCTTTTATAGCCCAAAATTTCAAACTATTGATTTGTTGACTAATTGTTAAGTGGATGACCACATCTTGACTTGGTGACAATCCTTATCTTCTTGTCTGAACAAAACATCATTGCTAACATCAGAATTTGAACAGACTGTCTTCATGAACGTTCTAGGAAATTATCTCAACTTTCCAACAAAAAAAAAAGAGGTCATTTGGACTTCTAGAACTCGAGATATAGGCTGAACACTAAACAGTGTCTGGGCTACAGGACAGATTTGGACTTCTCCGTTGTTGCTACAATTTAAACTTGAAAATAGCTTTTTTGAATCTTGGACTCCTACAAAAGTTTTAGGCCTATGTCTTAGCTTTCCATCCATATAGAGCAGACCTAAATCTAAGTTCTACAACTCCAGTTGTGATCCAATGACCGAACAGTGTTCTAGTTTGGACTGAACCAGCATCTCTTTTCTAAGCTTGGCCCTCTTGTTGTCTTCTAAATTTTAGAAGTTCAACTCATCAATCAATCCTTTTGTTTATGTGATAGGCCTGCATTTAAGATGAACATTTACCATAAATTAATGGTATCGTATAGTATTAGACATGATATTATAAAACATGTTCTAGTTAAGGAGTTATTGATACTTTAAGTGCAAAATGATGATATAAAACCTTGATAAAAATGCACTTTTAAGTACTAAAAAATTTCTTCAAGCTGATATTATAGAGAATCCATATTCATCCATTACTCATATGTTACTTTCTATGCATGTTCATTTCCTCATAATAACATACATACATATATCATGTATATTTTTAAAGTTAGTATCTCAATGTGCAAGTGTTCGTATGACTCAATTCTTTTATATTGTTACATATAGTATTCACGTGAAAGTCTACTATTACTGTTTAACTTTGAATTGTTATTGTCCAATTATTATTGTCTAGACATTGAACTATTACTGTCCAACTGTTACTGTCTAGACATTGAATTGTTACTGTTTAACTGTTACTATCCAACCGTTACTGTCTAGACATTGAACTGTTATTATCCAATGTTACTATCTAGACATTGAACTAAAACTGTCCAACCGTTACTGTCTAGACATTAAACTGTTACTGTCTAAACACTCATCAGATTTTTAACTATATCTACAGTTCTCGAACTCCATTTTAAGTGAGATTAATCTCGTTAGAAAGCTAAGACACAAGGCTACAAGTTCTCTGAAGGAAGGAGAACCCAGTTCTGCCTCTAAGATAGTCAAAATTGCTCATTAACTAATAAGTCCTACTGCCCTACAGAATCAGTCATGACTCAGTCTCAGTTGGCAACCCATAACTGAAGTTCTACATCTCCAAATTGAGTAAGACTAGTTTCCTTGGTTAGCTAACATCCAAATCTACAATTTCTATGAGGTTCCCTCATCTTCCTACCTGAAATGTCACCGAAAGTTAGGAGACGGGTCTGTCCAGATTCGTCACCCCCTTCCCTTCACACAATACTTTCATAAACTATATACCACACATGAATTAATTTAATTTTAACAATAAATACTTTTTGTCCAATTCATGTCTAAGAACCCTAACCTATAATTCAATATCAAGGCATCAATTCATTATTGAATTTGAAATAAATTTTTAAGATCATGTTTAGAACACCTTACCCTGTCCGAATTAAGATTTTGATCTTCAACCAGTTGAAGATTTTTAATTCCCTCCTTTCTTTTGTTCTTATTCAATTTTCTTGTTAATCCCTTGCACACAAGTGTTTATCCCATCTATAAACCCTTAATCTTGGATGAGTTCTTCAAATTTTAGTGTTTCTCTCTTGATTTTGCAAGAATGGATACAAAACTTCCTACTTTCTTTCCTTATGGTTCCTCCAGATTTTTGGTGAGGAGAGGGTATTTATACTCTATAATTTCCCTTATTTGCATTTAGGTCCTCTTTTCCTTTAAGTGTATTAGTCTCTTCAATTAAACCCAACCCTCAACAGTACCGGGTTTATTATAATGTCTCAAATTATTTCGCCCAGAAATTTATATTCAAAAATTTCTGAATTCCTGTTTTTATTTAACCATATGCATGAATTTATTCACTTTTATTTATATGTATTTATTTATTTTCCTAGGGTTTACAACGTGTGTCTCTACAAACAACTCCATTGGACTCGGCTCACGTCCAAGAAACTTAGCCTATAAGGAAAAAAAGGTTGCAAGTTAAATATATTTATAAGCAACAACAAATTAATTAACAATATATTTCATTTAAATTAATCTTAACATCCGCTTCGCATGTGCACTGAACGGGACAGAGCCGCCGATGTGTGTGGTCACCGAACCATGAATTTGCTAGTTCTGGTTGTCGGCACCGAAATGTGAGCGTCGTGCGAACCACTCAGATGTCACGTGCTTAATATATTGCGTCCATATATCCCCCGAGATGAATGGCGGTTTGAATTCCCGCCAAACCGCCACCTCATTCCAGCCTTCTAGACCGTTATCTCTCGCATATCTTTTTGCTTTTTTTTTTTGTGTCATACCAAAAATCACGCAACCTACTTCATAGTAACAAATTAGAATTTAGAACATAAAATTATAAAACAAAAAATTATATTATTTTTGTTGTTATCTAGTTGTCGTGTGATTCTCTCATACCCTCCTCACAATATTGTTTTTCGCGCTATCCCGCTCAAATTTATGTTGTGTATAAATAATTCATTTAAAATAAAAACAGTACAAGATATAAAATTATAAAAATAATTTATTAAAAATAAGTTTGAAATTAGAAGTTAACACCTGCCTGAAATCGTTAAAACCATGCATAGATATTAGGTCTCCATTTAGGATGTTTGGAAACCTGACTCCATTGAAATAATGGAATCTCCATCGACAATTTAAAAGCCAATGTTATTGTTCGGGCAGCCTCAATGTTTGTGAATCTGAAATTAAATAAAATTAATAAAATATTAATTAGTTGTTCATAAATTATGTTATAAGTAAAAAAAACTAAACCCTAAACAAACTAACATTGAAAGGTTATCCTTCCATCCTAGTACTTACGGGTGAATTGACCCCGCTATGAAGGCACACCGCCTTTGCGCTGTGAAACCGCGCTAGAAGAGGCAGCATCACAAGTTGACGCAGGTGCCTCTTCGTGATCAGCACCTAAGGATAAGTCATCCTCGCTGCTAGAAGAACTCGTTGCAACCGTCTGCTGACGACGTCCTGTTGATTTCATTCTACGCATCTATACAAATTTATATGAATAATTACATAATTAACTTTGATTATTTAAAAAAAATTCGACAGCACCTCCCATATACTAGAGACTACCAACAGTTTTCAAACCTGCAAATCTTTACAATAACCACAAACCAATTAACTCCATTGGAAAATCTTATATACAACCTAACATCTATAGAAATTTAACATCTATATATTTTCAACTAACATCTATAGAAATGCATAAATGACAATTAAAATTAATGGAAATAATAAAAAAAAACATAACAATCAATAATATAATAAAATTGAGATAAAACAATGAAATTTAATTCTTCATTTCCATGGAAAATTCAACAATAACAATTAAAAAAGACTAAATTTTCAAATAATTATTACAATACAAACAATAAAATAATTCAATTTTCATTCTACATATCTACACAAATTTATACGAATAATTAAATAATTAAATTCAATTATTTAAAAAACAATTCGTCAACACCTCTCCTATATTAGAGATTACCCACAGTTTTCATACTTACAAATATTGATAATATCCACAAGCCAATTTTCATTCTACACATCTACATAAATTTATACGAATAATTACACAAATATTGCACAATCAACTCTATACAACCTAACATCTATAGAAATTCAACATCTATATATTTTCAACTAACATCTATACAAATTCATAAATAACAATTAAAATTAATCTAAATAATAAAAAAACATAACAAGAAATAATACAATAAAATTAAGATAAACTAATTAAATTTAATTCTATATTTCAATTAATATTTTAAAGGTAAATTCAACAATAACAATTCATATTTAACAAAATTTTCAATTATTATGGGAATACAAATAATAAAATAAATTGAACAAATAAAAAGAAAAAAAATAAAGACTTTAGGAATGAAAAATGTTTACCTTAATAGTGTGTTGATTTCAAGATTTTATCTACAAACAATACATAAAACAAAGAACACCACAAAAATAATCATAATTAAAATAAAAAAAGTAAAAAAATACAAAGATAAGGAAAGGAGAATCATACCTTTTAATGTTCCCTTTAGGTAGTATAAGATGCAAAAGTTATGGCACATGTTAATTTTCTGGTATCCTAAACCAAGAGGTTCATCATGGACTTTGTAGCATAAATGTTCTCTTTCAACCTATTCCCTTCAGGTAAAATGCTTCTCGCCTATTTGATAATCTTGTTATAACCGACCTTACTCAACCCGTGATCTGACTAAATGGTGAACACCTGTACTAAGGCCGATAATTTATTGTGGTTCATGCAGCCATCCGATAATGGTTCGTCAAAATCTTTCAACAAATCAAAAAACCTAGCTGCATCTGCATTAGGTTCTTCTTCACGATTGGACATTGACTGGGATTACCTTGATTCATTCTTATTGCATCCATAACCATATTCCTGTAATGATTATTGTTGTCATTTGCAACTCCCTGCAAATTGCTAGCACTAAAAGTTGACCCAACCACCCTTTCTCTCATGCTCTTATTACGAACAAATACTTCTTCGTGTGCATACCAACACAGATAATTCTCCATGAACTCTTTGTGTAGAAGATGCATCTTTACAACATCTGGATGCAGATACTTTTTATTTTCACACTTCCTGTATGGACACCTAATACCGCCTCTAGTAAAATTTCTGGGAATAGATGTTGCAAAATTAATAAAACCCTAAACACCATTACAATAATCCATCCTTTGTAATCCTTGGGGTGAATCTCGATGCATCCATGAACGATCATCCATGACTTCTATCGAACCTCTATAAAATTATGACGACAACATGTATTAATTAACTATGTTACGTAAATAAATTTGCAAAAATATTGGTTTGCCCTAACATTATCCAACAAACTAAAAAAACACTTATTGTAACAACCCGACTTTTCAAGCCCAAAACAATGGTAATTTTTTTTTGTACTTGTCACACATCGGGTCAGTAATCGGCGAACATCTTCTCTCACATCATCAAGTACAATCCATACATCAACAACAATCAACATTTCATTTAAAAGTAAATCTTAGATAAACACATAATATTATGTTTGCATGATTAGAAGTTCACATTAAAAATATACATACATAAACATGAGTTTGCATTCCTATCCTACTAATAGTCATCACGAATTTAAATAAAAGGATCTAATAAAAGTTAAACATATAGTACAGTGATTCATACAAAAGACATCGTGAATTAGAATCCAACTACATGATTCCTTGCAAAAGTAGGTTCCTGTGTATTGGGTTTCCTAGGCACCTCGTTGGTGTGACGTCCCTGCTGCAGTACAAAACATTTAAGAGAATGTAATTACTTAATAATAATAATGATAATTAAACAGTCTGGCAGTTTAATGAAGTATTAACATTATCCCATGTTTGAAGCATGACATTTATAGTTTCTTCATGTACTTGGTATAATAAACTTGTAGTGCATATAGATGCACCAACTATGGTAACATTCATGATAAAGTATTTCATTATTCAACGGATGAAAAAGGAAGGTGAAAGTCACCTACCTACTCCACTTGTGGATTGTTCTTGTCTCGATGATGGTCCAATCCCGACCGTACCACCTAAGACATCAATGGTCACAAATCAGTACATTTGTATCTTTGAATCACATTCATCACCACACTTATTTCAAGAGTTCATATGTTCACATTCAAGTTTTTCACATTTTACACCATCATACCATGAAATTGTTACTAGCATTTAAGTCATTTCTACCTAGGAGGCCTATTGTAGAAATCAACAGCGAAAACTGGTTCGCTGCCGGCTGCGCAATGCGGCAGCGAGAATCGGTTCGCTGCCGGCTGCGCAATGCGGCAGCGAGAATCGGTTCGCTGCGGCGCCACAATATCAGCAGCGAAAACTGGTTTGCTGCAGCCAACATGTTTTGCAGCAGCAAATGCTACTTCGCTACAAACAACTCAATTTCGGCAGCGAGTCACAAATTCACTGCACACAATACAACTTCGACAATGAATCACAATTTCGCTGTAGAACACACAATTCGGCAGCGAATACTAATTCGCTGCAGGAAACTCAATTTTGATAGCGAATCACAAATTTGCTGCAGACAACTCAACCTCGGCAGCGAATCACAACTTCACTGCAGAACACACGATTCGGCAGCAAATGCTAATTCGCTGCAGACAACTCAGTTTTGGCAGCGAATCACAAATTCGCTGTAGGTAACTCAACTTTGATAGCGAATCACAACTTCGCTGCAGAACATACGATTCGGCAAGAACTTAGTTTTGGCAGCGAATCACAAATTCGCTGCAGACAACTCAACTTCAACAGCGAATGCTAATTCGCTGCAGACGACACGGTTTCGGCAGTAAATCACAATTTCGCTGTAGAACACATAATTCAGCAGTGAATGCTAATTCGGTGCGGACAACTCAGTTTCGATAGAGAATCACAAATTCGCTGCAGACAACTCAACTTCGGCAGCGAATCACAACATCGCTCCAGAACACACGATTCGGCAGCGAATGCTAATTCGCTGTAGGAACTTAGTTGTGGCAGCGAATCACAAATTCGCTGCAAACAACTCAACTTCAGCAGCGAATTAGCGAATCACAAATTCACTGCAGACAACTCAACTTCAGCAGCGAATGCTAATTCGCTGCAGATGACACAGTTTTGGCAGCCAATCACAAATTCGCTGCAGACAACTCAACTTCGACAGCGAATCACCACTTCGCTACAGAACACATGATTCAGCAGCGAATTAACATTCGCTGCAGGAACTCAGTTTCGACAGCGAATCACAAATTCGCTGCAGACAACTCAACTTCGGCAGAGAAATCCTAATTCGCTGCAGACGACACAGTTTCGGCAGCGAATCACAATTTCGTTGCGGAACACACAATTCGGCAACGAATGTTAATTCGCTACAGAAGACTCAGTTTCGGTAGCCAATCACAAATTCGCTGCAGCTAACTCAACTTCGATAGCGAATCATAACTTCGCTGCAAAACACACAATTCGACAGCGAATTAGCATTTGCTGCAGGAACTCAGTTGCGGCAGCGAATCACAAATTCGTTGCAGACAACTCAACTTCGGCAGCGAATGGTAATTTGTTGCAGACGACACAGTTTCGGCAGCGAATCACAAGTTCGCTGCGAAACACACAAATCGGCACCGAATGCTAATTTGCTGCAGAAGACTCAGTTTCGACAGCGAATCGCAAATTCACTGCCTAACACACATTTTGGCATGAACACACATCACACATGCTGTAACAACCCCGGCAAATAAACTGTCACTAAGTTCCAGCAAAACACACACATTGAAACCATCAATTGTAGCATATAATCTTTCAACAATTTCCAGTAGAACACACAAATTAAAACCATCAATTCCAGCATATAATCTTTCAATAAATTCCAGCAAAACACACACATGCATGCTGGCCAACCCCATAGTTAAGGCCAACCCTCTACCATGACTTGTTCTTTCCATTTTATTCATTTTTTCTTTGTTAGGTGTTATGGGAATTAGCCTCATTTCGTTTCTGTTTCCTTGTCCTCTTAGTTAATTTTAGTTTCCTTCACACCTAGCTTAGGTCTTAGGTCAATTTTCTTAAGGTCTTCTTCTTCATTTCTGGTTTTGGGTCTTAAGGAAAAGGAGGAAGGGAGTTTCATGACCCATACCTTTCGAATCTAACTAAGTTTGGGGAAGGTTTGATAGTATTCTTTCTCCTCTCCTGTTGGTTCTCCTCCTTCTTCTTCCTCTCACGTTTTCTGGCCCCCCTTTTCCATTCCCTCTAGGTAGCTGTCCACTCTTCTCTCAAGATCTCAACTCTCCCTCACACGTTCATAAGGCACTCTCTGCTAGTTTGGTTTAGGTTCCTGTTGGGAAGGAGGAAGGGAAGAGCAACATGCAGCTGCTGCAGAAAACTTTGGGAAAAGCAAGGGTTACCTTCTCTCTCCTCCTTGTATTTATACTCCCCATTAAATGAGGTAGGGTGTTTGGGGTTGGTTTAGATGTGTTCTTATCCTTGTTTTGGTCTCTCCCAAAACCGGTTTTACCCCTCCCTCCCAACTCCTTAAGACAATTTAAAAACTGTGTCACTGCCGATTCAGAAATCGGCAACGAAAACTACGTCGCTGCCGAATCAGAAATCAACAGTGAAAACTGCGTCACTGCTGATTTCTGGCAGCGAAAAACTGCATCGCCGCCGAATTCAGAAATCAGTAGCGAAAACTGCTTCGCTGCCGATTCAGAAATCAGCAGCGCAACTGCATCGCTGCCGATTCAGAAATCGGCAGCGATGGTGGAGTCATCAATTCCACATATATATTCTTTTGGGTGTTTACACTTATGTTAAATATTCATTATCAATTATCAATGTCCATACAAATTTATACATATATAAATTTATGAAAATCACAACTCCGCAATAGAATTGATAAAAAATAAAATGGGCCCGTTAAACAAGCTACTATTTATTTCATCACAACACAAATTCAGTGTAATTTAAACAAAGTTTCAACAATTTACAAACAAATATAATTTGACAAAATCTAAAACAAACTATAACAAATACAAAATTATACATTCATACTACAAGTTTCTTTGACAAATAACAATCAAACAAGTACATACATTAAGAAAATACATATACTAAAAAAAAACAATAAAATTGACATTTAAATGTTAAAACTAGAAAGGATATATTTACTTACAAAAAATGATAAAATCCATAATAAATTGCTCGGAGAACGGATGTTGTGACCACGTTAAAAAATATAAGAAACTTGAGTGCTTGTGTTCAGAAGAGGAGGAGAGTTGGGATGAGTGGTTGGTTGCAGTTTGGGAGGGGAGAGTTGGGATGAGGAAGAAGAAGAGAGAGTCGGCAGAGTGGGTATATATTAGCTTTTACCGATGGAATCACCGATGAAAACATTTCATCGGTATACCCGTTGGTAAGTCCGCCAGTGACTATGCCATGTCACTGTACAGAGATCCTGGTTTGAATCCCTCGATCATTCTGTCGGTAAAATCATCTGAAAAAAATCTACATCATCACACCGTTGCAACTTTTCAAAAATCTATATAATCCGTCGACAATACAGTCTGTATTGCCGACAGACATATTCCGTCAGTATATACCGACTGTATTGCCTACGGATATGGTTTGTCGGTGTATACTAACAAAATTAGAGACAGAATTATTTTCGTCGGTAAAAATTACAGACAAAAAATTCCATCGATATTTCCGTTGGTTTTCGCCAATTTTCTAGTAATGTATTTACAACTAATTATTCTGAGGATTTATTGTAAGAATTGGTTAGATCCTCTCGTGTTCTTAAAGAAACATCATCGGCTATTGTTCAAAATTTATTATTGAGTTGAATAAGAGAAATAAAATAAAGGTAATATACGAAATCACGGTATTTCAATTTCAATTTAATGAAACAAATGACTGGAATTAACCTTTAAATTTATAAATTTCACACATTAGAGTAAAAATAAGAAAACTTCTCAATTTGACTGAAATATCCAGTCATGCCATTTATTAATTAATTATCTCTAGTTAAAATTAGCATTAGGCGATAGTTATGTGAGCAAAGGTATCTAGTAAAAATATCTCGTCTCCAATGAGAATGGGATGAGTCCCCCCATTGAAGCTTTTTACATTTCTTTACTGAAAGAAGGGAAGGGGAAAATGCTCTGAGAATATTTCTTCTCCAATCCCTCATTAATTAATTATAAATAGGACGCTTCAAACAAGATGAGGATTCTTTTCCCCTACTTGCCATATTTAATATCTTAGCATAGAAAGATAAACAAGAACATTAATGCTTCTGAAACATAGCGATTGCAAGCATCGGCTTTTGGTGACCTTTTGATGACATGAAACTGGCACAAAATAGGTCCTATCCTAAAGAGTTCTCTTTTTTCTGCTTTGTTATTGTAAAACAATTACCTTCATCTACAAATTTAAATTTTTATATAAAATTTTAAAATATAATTTATATTATCTTCTAATATACTTCTTCGAATAAATATTTTTTAAATTTAAAACTTATATATACTCACCACTATCTTGTGTTTAATTTTATTAAATAAAATTAATAAAAATAATTATATTTAAACTCGTGACCGTTTAACTAATAATATTCTTCTGATATAATATTAAAAAATTATTTTAATCCAAAAAATTAAATTTTTAGTTGATATCATATGATTTTTTTATTTTTTAGATACAGTACATATGATTTCTAATTGAAAGAAATCCTTAAGTCCTCTTCAGGATACTCCTCCAAGAAAATGGTCTCTCAGTGAAAGCCCTGAGGAATCTGAGGCATATAATATGATAAATTTTAATCTTAACAAGTGAGCCGCTGAGGTGGGATCAGAACCTTTTTTTCTATTGTTACTAACCTAAGGAAAAGCCACAGCTAACTGTCTGGACTATGGTATTGGGATTGAGAGTTAAGTGTCCAGAAAGCCTTCTATGGATAACCACATGTCCATATCCATAAGATCTCAATTGATTGTCCATTA
>Ga0307513_10007751_pt1 | contig 13859 bp, 16 predicted proteins | sample 15_EM_MG_FD_202174 | JGI IMG/M metagenome (GOLD analysis project Ga0307513, IMG submission 202174) | Populus trichocarpa ectomycorrhiza microbial communities from riparian zone in the Pacific Northwest, United States - 15_EM | ecosystem: Host-associated > Plants > Roots > Unclassified | place... | reverse complement strand
GACGCTGGTGCGCTCGCGCACCACGTTGGCGATGAACGACGCCAGCGCGTCGCGAACGCCCTTGGGCAGGAGGAACGAGACCAGGACCTGCGACTTGACGACCTGGCCCGACGCGCTCGGCCGCGTGTGGACCACGAACGGCACGAGGAACGGCCGCTGGTCGACGAGGTAGAACGCGGTGCGCTCGCGCTGGGTGAAGAAGTTGGCGACGCGCTGGAACAGCGTCGTCGAGGTCCGCTCGCCGGGCGGCAGCACGCGCTCGACCACGCCGTCGACCAGCACGACGCCGACGCTGCCCGCCGGCACGCGCACCGTGCGGGCGCCCAGGAAGCGGCGCGCGTCCTCCGGATCGACCCGGCGGATCAGCTCGTCGCCGCCGCGCTCCCACACGCCGTCGATCACCGCGCCGGGCTCGGCCGGCTCGCCCCAGCCGGCAAACTCCAGCGAGCCGCCGCACCGCGTGCAGAACTTGCGGCCGAGCGGGTTCATCGTGTTGCAGCTCGGGCAGTGCAGCTGGGGCGCCAGGTTGGCGCCGCACGCCGCGCAGAAGCTCGAGCCGTCGTCGTTCGCGGTGCCGCACCGTGCGCAGGGATTGCTCGCCATGATCGTCCTCGAAGCTGGGATGCGACCAACCTAGCATTCGCTTCCCTGGCCCGCCCGCTTCGTGTACAACTTACACGTGGCAGCATGCGTCCGGTGTCAGGCGACCCTGCGCGACGGCGCGGCGTTCTGCGGCGCGTGTGGCGCGCGCCAGCAGCTCGCCGTCGAGACGCCCGAGGCGGTCGTGCGCTACCGCGAGGTGCTCGCGAAGTTCCTCGCCGACGGCGCGCTCGACGCCGCCGAGCAGACCCAGCTCGAGGCGCTGCGCGTGCGGCTCGGCGTCGGCCTGGCGACCCACGCGACGTTGTTCAGCCAGCTCGAGCCGACCAGCCCGCCGGCGCCGTCGATCAAGCTGGCGATCGACGTCGCGACGCTCAGGCACCTCGCGGTCGGCGAGCGCGGCCTGGTGCGCTGGCGGGTCGAGAACGAGGGGACGCTCGCGCTCGAGGTCGTCACGCTGGCGACCACGCTGTCGGGCGTCGCGCTCGCGCCGGTCGAGGCCGCGACGCTGTTCCCCGGCCGCGCGACCGTGCTGTCGGTCGCCGTGTCGCCGTCGATCGCCGGCTTCCACGAGCTCGCCGGCGAGCTCCGCGTGCGTGATCTGATGGGCGAGGACAGCCGCTACACGTTCGCCGACATCCACGTCCGCGCCGGCGGCGACGGTCCGCAGGTCAACGTCGTCCACATCGATCAGTCGGCGGCGCGCGTGGTCGACAACTCGCGCTCGACGTTCGGCGTCGGCGAGACCGGCGGCGTGGTCGGCGCGGGCGACTGGCAAGCGGTCTCGCTGGTCGCCGTGCGCGCGCCGGCCCAGCGCCGCGCCACGACCAACGCCCGGCGCGTCGAGTTCGCGGTGACGACCGAGCGGGCGACCTACCAGATCACGACCACGCTCGCGCACGGCGACATCGCGACGGTGTACGGCGGCCACGCGCGCGGCACCCAGGCCCCGGTCGCGCTCAAGCTCGCCGATCAAGCGAGCGACAACGACCTCCTGCAGCACGAGACCCGCGTGCTCGGCCTGCTGCTCGCCGCGCCGGATCCGACGGCGATCCACTTCGCGCCGCCGCGCGATCAGCTCCGCACCGGCGATGGCCGGCTCGGCACGGTCTACGATCACCTCGACGGCTTCGACCTCACGCAGGTCCGCGATCGCTGCCGGCGGCGCGGCGAGCCCGGCCTGCCGCCCAGGCACCTCGTGTGGGTGCTGCGGCGCGCGCTCGCGGCGCTCGGCTGGGCGCACAAGAACGGCATCCTGCACGGCAACGTCGATCCGGCGCATATCCTGGTGCGGCCGCACGATCACATGCTGTGGCTGGTCGACTGGTGCTGGGCGGTCGTGAACCCCGCGACGACCGGCCAGGGCTTCAAGGCGATCAACGAGATCTACAGTCCGCCCGAGGTCGCGATGCGCGGCAACCCGACGCCGGCTTCCGACATCTATGCCCTGGGCAAGTGCGCGATCCACGTCGTCGGCGGCGATCCGGCCAGCAAGTCGCTACCCGACATGGACCCGAGGCTCGCGCGCTTCGTGCGCTACCTATGTGTCGAGTCGCAGGGCGGCCGGCCGCAGGACGCGTGGGAGCTCTATCAACAGCTCGAACGGATCCGTCAACAGATCTGGGGCGCGCACGCGTTCGTGCCGCTCGAGCTCTAAGAAAGGAAGTACCCGATGGGTGGAGGTCGTTACAGCATCGATATCGCGCGCTCGAACCGGTCGTCGAACAACGCCGCGTTCCAGCGTCCCGCCGTGGCCGTCCGCGAGGTCCACGAGGCGCTCAACCCGTTCGGCAAGCGCCGCGAGGTCAACAACGTCACGCCGATCATCGTCGCGCTCGACGTCACGCGGTCGCGCGGCGACGACACCAAGCTGATGTACGAGAAGCTGCCGCAGCTGATGGGGCAGATCGAGCTCAAGGGCTACATCGAGAACCCCGGCATCAGCATCGCGGCGATCGGCGACGCGACCGCGGATCGCGCGCCGCTCCAGGTCGGCCAGTTCGAGGGCGACAACCGGCTCGATCAGGTGCTCGAGCGGGTGTGGATCGAGGAGGGCGGCGGCGGCACCGGGCAGGAGAGCTACGAGCTCGCCGCGTACTTCTACAGCCGCACCAACTGCGTGCGGCTCGCCCAGGGCATCGGCAAGAAGGGCTACTGCTTCTTCGTCGGCGACGAGGGCTTCTATCCCAAGGTCGACAAGGCGGCGGTGCGCAAGCTCATCGGCGACGAGCTGACCGAAGACCTGGCGTCCGAGGAGGCGTTCCGCCGGCTGCAGGAGAAGTTTCACACCTTCCTGCTGTACCCGCAGAAGACGATGGAGGAGCGCAAGTCGAACATCGACGCCGAGATCAAGGATCGCGTGACCCGCGCCGGCGGGCTGTACGACGGCGTCGATCTGCGCGCGTCGCTGCTGTGGAACAATACCAATGATCTCGATCTCCACGTGATCACGCCGGCCAACGAACATATCTATTACGGCGCCAAGCAGGCGTCGTGCGGCGGCTGGCTCGACGTCGACATGAACGTGCGCGGCGAGACCACCAAGCCGGTCGAGAACGTGCGCTGGGCCAAGGGCACGGCGAAGCGCGGGCGCTACAAAGTCTTCGTCCGCAACTATGCCTTTCACGGCGACCAGGCGCCGACGCCGTTCAAGGTCGAGCTCGAGGTCGGCGGCAAGATCACGCACTTCGAGGGCGTCATCTCGCCCAGCGGCCAGACCGGCGAGGCCAGCGACATCGTCGTCGGCGAGCTCGACTTCGACCCGGCGGCGCACGCCGCGCCCGAGCCGGTCGACAAGTACAAGAACTACGCCGACGACGTGATCCTCGCGCAGTGGGCCACCGTGATCCCGCGCGAGCACATCATCCGGGTCGGTGATCCCAAGTCGATCATCGACGTGCTGCTCGGCGCGCTCGCGATCGCCGACGGCAAGGTCGATCTCGACACCTACCTGACGGACATGCGCGAGCTCGGCGCGGCCGAGGATCGCATCGCCGCGCTCGAGACCGCGCTCGCCGGCTTGCCCAGCGCCCAGAAGGTCGCGACCGCGACGGTCGAGGGCGACGTGCCGCCGCCGCCCGCGCCGGGTGAGGGCAAGAAGCGAACGACGCGATTGTAGCGCCGCGGGGATGCTACAGCTTGGTCATGGAGCCCGTGCTGGTCGATGTTCCGGATCGCCTCGAGACCCAGCGGCTGATCATTCGCTCGCAGATGCCGGGCGACGGCCCGACGGTGAACGCGGCGCTCCTGGACAGCTGGGAAGCGCTGCACCAGACGATGCCATGGGCGAAGGTCCAGCCGAGCGTCGCCGAGACCGAGGGCCGCATGCGGCAGGGCCGCGCCAGCTTCATCGCGCGGACGGATCTGCCGATGCTGATGGTGCTGCGCGAGTCCGGCGCGGTGCTCGGCGGCACCGGCTTGCATCGCATGGACTGGTCGGTGCCGCGGTTCGAGATCGGGTACTGGCTCGGACAGCGCTACTGGGGAAATGGCTATGTCAGCGAGGCCGTCGAGGCGCTGACCGCGCTGGCGCTGGACACGCTGGGGGCGGCGCGGGTCGAGATCCACTGCAGCCACCGCAACCTCCGCAGCCAGCGGGTGGCGACGCGCTGCGGCTACACGCTCGAGGCGCGCCTGCGCAACCACGGCCGCGAGCCGAGCGGCGAGCTGCGCGACATGATGATCTACGCCCGCGTGCGCGACCCCGCGGCTACGGCGTGATCTCGCCGCCCCAGCGCTGCGCGAGCGCCTGGAGCGGCAGGCCGACGATGCGCTGCACGGTCCACTCGCTCTGCGCGGTCGCGCCGAGCGCGCGATAGAACTCGAGCGCCGGCTCGTTCCAGTCGAGCACCGACCACTCGAAGCGGCCGTACTTGCGCTCGACGGCGATCCGCGCCAGCGCGGACATCAGCGCGCCGCCGATGCCCTGGCCGCGGCCGGCGGGGTCGACGAACAGATCTTCGAGATAGAGGCCGGGCGTGGCGAGGAAGGTCGAGTAGCTCTGGAAGAACAGCGCGAAGCCGACCGGGCTGCCGGCGACCTCGGCGAGCAGGACCTCGGCGGCGGGGCGCGGCCCGAACAGCGTCGCCTGCAGCATCGCCTCGTTGGCGATGACCTCGTTCTGGAGCTTCTCGAAGTGCGCGAGCTGGCGGATGAAGACCAGGATCGTATGGACGTCGGCCGCGGTGGCGAACCGGATGGTGAGCGCGCTCGGCGACGCGGCGAGGGTGGGGATGATGTCCGTCATGCGCGAGCACACGATACGCCCGAGTCGCGCGCGATGGTGCGCCGGCGGCAGACAGACCGACGAATCGCGGCTCGGCTCAGGTGCCGGGAAGAGTAGCGAAGCGAGGGGCGAGGGGCAGGTCGCGAGCGCGACGGGTTTGCGCTACGCTGGTTCATCGAATGGACGTCGACCTCGTCAGGCAGGTGCTGGCCGCTCTCGAGCATGAACGAGCTGAGTATGTCGTGTTCGGCGCTGTGGCGCTGGCGCTTCATGGTCTCCCTCGCGCGACCGAGGACCTCGATCTGTTCATCGCTCCCGATCGCGACAACATCGAGCGTGTGAAAGCCGCGCTGCGTTCCGTGTTTCACGATCCCAGCATCGATGAGATCACGGCAGACGATCTGCTTGGGGAGTACCCCGCGATCCAGTACGGCCCACCCGCTCGAAGGACCATGTCGACGCGGAACGGATCGCTCGTCGCTTCCACTTGAAGGAGGTCTGATGCCGATCAAGAAGTTTCGAGATGTCTCTGAGATGGAGGACGTCTGGTATGAACCCGGAAGCCAGAAGCTCTTCGCCGTGATCCGGCACGTGTGGTCGCTCGCGGACAGAATATGTCCGCTCCGATTTCCGCCGGGCGTGCACAAGCACCGCACGATCGAAAACGCCGAGGCCTTGCGCGAACAATGGGAGGAGGCGAACTTCATCGCTCACCAGAGACGCATGCGGGCGATCCGCACGGGCCCATGATCACGCCGGTCGCAGTGCCGCCGGGCTGCGCGGCTCACGCACGCAGGCGGTCGAGGACGGCGACGAAGTCGGGCGGCAGCGGCGACGACAGCGCGACGTGGGCGCCCGTCACGGGGTGCTCGAAGCCGAGCGTCGCGGCGTGCAGCATCATGCGCGCCGAGGTCAACACCGGGCCGGCGTAGTCGCGGATGTAGACCGGCTCGCCGATCAGCGGGTGGCCGGCCTCCGACAGGTGGATGCGGATCTGGTGGGTCTTGCCGGTCTCGAGCCGGACCCGGCACAAGGTCGCGTGGCGCAGCGCCTCCTCGGCCGTGACGTGGGTGACCGCGCGCTTGCCCTGGTCGTGGCGCGTCGTCGAGCCGCGCAGGCCGTCGCCGCGATCGTCGACGAGGAACGACTCGATGCGCCGCGAGGTCACCGCGCCGTGCGCGACGCAGATGTAGGTCCGCTCCATCGCGTGCGCGCGCAGCTGGGCGGCGAGGCCGAGCTCGGCCTTCTTGGACTTGGCGAACATCAGGAGGCCGCTGGTCGCGCGGTCGATGCGATGCACGACGTGGAGCGCGATCGTCGTCGCCGGCTTGCCGGCGCGCCGCCACGCGCCGCGGATCAGATCCATCGCCGTGCCGGTCTCGCGCTCCTCGTACGGCACGCTGTTGATGTCGGTCGGCTTGTCGATCACGACGACGTGCGCGTCGTCGTAGACCAGCACGCCCTCGCGCTCGGGATCGAGCGGCCGGCGCGCGTGGCTGCGCAGCTCGATCGCCTGGCCGGCGGTCAGCCGCAGGTCGATCTCGGTGACGCACGCGCCGTCGACGAAGACCTTGCCGGTCGCGATCTGGCGCTTGGCGACCGACCACGCGACGGCGGTCTTGGCCTTGATGAACGCGGCGAGCGTGACGCCAGGCTGCTCGACGGTCCACACGTGCGCGGCAACCTAGCTCATGACGGCGCGGCGGTCGAGGGCCGCGCGGAGCAGGGGCGCTACGGCGCGCAGGTGCCGCCCGAGGTGACGTGATCGTTGTAGATGTTGACCGCGTCGATGCCTCGGACCGACGAGGTGGCGCGCCCGTATCCGCCGATCAACGTGACGATGCTGCCGACCAGGAGGGTCCCCAGGCTCCCGAGGACGGCGGGGGTGCCGACGTGGTCCGTCCGCGCGCGCTCTTCTTCGAACACCGCCACACCGGCGACCATGGAGATCGCGCCGGCCCATAGCAGCGCGGTTCCCCAGCGATGGCGCGACGTCGCGGCGCTCGCCTTCTCTCTCGCGCGTGGCACGCAGGCGACCGCCGCCGCCAGGCCGTCCCAGCGGTCCGCCTCGGCGACGAGCTGACCGTTCCGGGTGACCTGGAGTCGGTCGTCGTAGCGCCACACCAGCTCGCCGGGCACGGAGCTTTGCCGCACGTATTGCGACTGATAGCTCGTGCAGCCGATCAGCATCGAGAGCGCGAGACTCAGCGCCGACAACCGCGGGATCATGGCTGGCCTCCCGCGACGGGCGGGGCCGCGCCGAGGCACACGGGCGTGTCGTTGTGGAGGTTGATCGCGTCGACCGCGAGCGCGAACGAGGCTCGCTGCGCGTTGTTCGCGCGAACGCCGAACACCCCGTAGATCACCGCGCCGACGCCGATGGCAGGGCCCCAGATCGCGGCGACGCGGGTGAGCGTCGACAGCACCGCCAGCTCCCCGCTGCCCGCCGCGATCCAGCTATTGATCCGGAAGCTTCTGGCACGCTCGGCGGACGCCGACGCGGTCACGGTGGCCTGCGCGGAGCACCCGAACACTGCGGAGGCGTCGCCCATCTTCATGAACGCGCCGTTCTTGTACACGCCGATCTCGGCGCCGCGCATGCCCACCGTGGCCCGGCCGGGAGTCCGGGGCACGTACTCGGTCCCGATGGTGCAGCCACCGGTGACGGCGGCCACGACGGCCGCGGAGAACAAAGCGCCTCGCTGTGCTGGACTCATCGCTCGACACCACCTGCTGCGAGCAACGCTTATAACGAGGAGCGCCGCGATTTCCACGACGCGCCGGCGGAAAACTCCGGCAGGAGGGCAGGTGGGAGTGGTAGGTGGCCGGGCGGCGATCGCGCGCCGCGGCCGGGCCGCCGGTGATATGACCGGGCGATGGATCGCACCCTGTTCGACGCCGACCACGACACGTTCCGCCAGGCGTTTCGCCAGTTCGTCGAGCGCGAGATCCGGCCGCACCAGGAGCGCTGGCGCGACCAGGGCCAGGTCGACCGCGACGCGTGGCGCAAGGCCGGCGCGCAGGGCTTTCTGTGCCCGTGGCTCGAGGAGAAGTACGGCGGCGCGGGCGCGGACTTCCTGTGCTCGATGATCGTGATGGAGGAGCTCGCGCGCGCCTACGAGAGCGGCTTCGCGATGTCGCTGCACTCGGACATCATCGTGCCGTACCTCGCCTCGTTCAGTAACGAGGAGCAGAAGCAGCGCTGGCTGCCGGGCTGCGCGTCGGGCGAGATCGTGACCGCGCTCGCGATGACCGAGCCCGGCACCGGGTCGGACCTCGCGGCGATCGCGACCACCGCGGTGCGCGACGGCGATGACTACGTGATCAACGGCTCGAAGACGTTCATCTCGAATGGCCAGCTGTGCGATCTGGTGATCGTCGCGGCCAAGACCGATCCGGATCCGGCGAACGCCCACAAGGGCATCTCGATGTTCGTCGTCGAGGCCGGCCGCGCCGGCTTCGCCAAGGGCCGGCGGCTGCACAAGATGGGGATGGCCTCGCAGGACACCTCGGAGCTGTTCTTCGAGGACTGCCGCGTGCCGGCGGCGAACCTGCTCGGCCCCGAGGGCGGCGGCTTCATGATGATGATGCAGAAGCTGCAGCAGGAGCGGCTGTGCGTCGCGATCGGCGCGGTCGCCGGCGCCGAGCAGGTGCTCGACGACACGATCGCCTATACCAAGGACCGCAAGGCGTTCGGCAAGCCGATCAGCAAGTTTCAGAATACGCAGTTCAAGCTGGTCGAGTGCCTCGCCAAGGTCGAGGTCGGCCGGGCGTACATCGACAAGGTCGTCGCCGGCCACGTCGCCGGCAAGCACCTGGTCAAGGAGTGCTCGATCGCCAAGTTCTGGTCGACCGACATGGCCCAGGAGGTCGTCGATACCTGCCTGCAGTTCTTCGGCGGCTACGGCTACATGCTCGAGTACCCGGTGTCGCGCGCGTTCATGGACGCCCGCGTCCAGCGGATCTACGCCGGCACCAACGAGATCATGAAGGTGATCGTCGCCAAGCAACTCGGCCTGTAGCCGTCGCCGTGGCGGGTCAGCGCCCGGTCAGCTGCGACCAGGCGTTGCTGGCGGCGCCGCCGACCCAGCCAACCCCGCCGCCGATCGCCCCGCCCGCGGCGCTGCCGGCCGTGCCACCGGCCGCGGCGCCGGCGAGGACGCCGCCGACCGTGCCGAGGCCCATCGTGGGCGCGCCGGCGACGGTGCCGCCGGCGATGCCGCCCGCGATCGCGCCGCCGGTGCCACCGAGCGCGGCGCCGGCCGTGGCGCCCGAGGCGACGTTGGCGTTGCCGGCGTTGACCATCTTGCTGAAGTCGAAGCCGCCGTTGACGTCGGCGAGCAGCGCGGCGTCGATGTTGTGGAACGAGGTGTCGAACGAGGCATTGAGTGCGTTCATGGTCGGTTCTCCTGGAAGACTGAGGTTGATGACGAGCCGACCTCAGTGCAGCGCGTGTGCCGAGCCGTCGCCTCGTCGATGTTCGCGGATTCGCAGCGCTGGGCCTCGCGGCCGCCTCCGCTTTTGCCGCCGAGGGTCGGCAGGTCCGTCAACCCGACGCATCGATGGAACCGTTCGCGGCAGGGCGGGGTAGGCTCCCGTGGATGCCGCAACCCACCACTTCTCTGCGGGCGCGCCTCGCCGACGTGCCGGTGCCTGCGCTGGCGCGCACGGCGGCGATCGAGCGCGGGATCGCCGACTCCGTCGCCTATCTCGAATCGGAGGCGGCGCCGCGCAGCATCGCGCTCGATCCGTACTGGCCGAAGTGGGATTCGCCGTGGTGGCACATGCTGCTGCTGCACGAGCTCGGCGAGGCAGGGCGGATTCCCGGCCGCGCCGTGGTGGCGATGCTCGCGGGGCTCGAGGCCTACCCGCTCCACATCTTTCCGATTCACCCCGGCGAGGCGCCGCCGGGCACCGACCTGTCGCGCGACGTCGCGTGTCACTGCGCGCTCGGCTGCATGTACCAGGTGCTGTCGGCGTACGGCGTGCCCGTCGGTCGTGCGCTGCCGTGGATCGAGGCGTGGTTCCTGCGTTACCAGATGGCCGACGGCGGGCTCAACTGCGACGAGCACGCGTATCTGAAGACCGACGAGTGCCCGAGCTCGATGGTCGGCACGATCGCGCCGTTCGAGGCGATGCTGGTGCGCGGCACGCAGGGCGCGTTCCTCGAGCGTGGCGCGCGGTTTCTGATCGAGCGCGCGCTGAGCCAGGGCTCGCCGACCGCGCACAACGCCCGCGAGCGCGACGCGGCGCCGGCGTGGCGTCAGCCGTGTTTTCCGCGCTTCTACTACTATGACGTGCTGCGCGGCCTGGCCGCGCTCGTGCGCTGGGCGGAGGCCACGGCGCAGCCGCTGCTGTACGCGGCGGTCGCCGGGGTGGTCGACGAGCTCATCGAGCGCGCCTCCGATGGCGTGATCCGGATCGGCCGACAGGCGTACGTGGGCATGACGACGGTGGTGCCGACGCTCGAGCGTGGGAGCGCCGTGCGCCAGCCGGCGTCGACGTTCGCGTTGCTCGACGCCGTCAGTCAGATCGGCGAGCCGTCCGAGGCGCTGACCCGTCAGTGGACCGCCGCGCGGCGCGGCTTGTTGCAGCTGATCGACGCCGGTCGGCTCGTCGCGGATCGCCAGGAGGCTCGATGAGCCCACCTGACCACAAGCACGGCGGGGATGACCACGGCCATGCGGGCCATGCGCACGACCACACGAGCCACGCGGACAGCCATGGCCACGCGGGGCACGACCATGGCCACGGCGGTCACGGCCACGCGCATGCGCTGCCCGATCAGCTGACCCGCGCGTTCGCGATCGGCATCCTGCTCAACGTCGCGTTCGTCGTGATCAGCGTGATCGCCGGGTTCGCGGCGCACTCGACGGCGCTGCTCGCCGACGCGGCTCACAACTTCGGCGACGTGCTCGGGCTCGCGATGGCGTGGGGCGCGACCGTGCTCGCGCGGCGGGCGCGCACCACGCGCCGGACCTACGGCCTGCGGCGCACGACGATCCTCGCCGCGCTCGGCAACGGCGGCCTCGTGCTGTTCGCGATCGGCGGCGTGGTCTGGGAAGCGGTCGGGCGGCTGGGCGCTCCGCCGGGCGTCAACGGCGGCCTGGTCGCGATCGTCGCCGCGGTCGGCGTCGTGATCAACGGCGTCTCGGCGCTGCTGTTCGCGCGCGGCCGCAAGGACGACATGAACGTCCGCGGCGCGTTCCTCCACCTCGTCGCCGACGCCGCGGTCTCGGCAGGCGTCGTGGTCGCGGGGCTCGTCGTGTGGCAGACCGGCTGGGCCTGGATCGACCCGGCCGCCAGCCTCGCGGTCTCCGCCGTGATCCTCGGCGGCACGTGGCGCCTGGTGCGCGAGGCGATCGACCTCCTGCTCGACGCCGTGCCGCCGCACATCGACCCCGAGGCGGTCGAGGCGTACCTCGCGGCGCTGCCCGGCGTGACCGGCGTGCACGACCTGCACATCTGGTCGATGAGCACGACCGAGGTCGCGCTGACCGCCCACGTGATCCTGCCGTGGGAGACCTGCTCGCCGACGCTGCTCGCCGACGCGTCCGCCGAGCTCGCGCGCCGGTTCAAGATCGGCCACGCGACGATCCAGCTCGAGCCGGTCAGCCATGGCGCGAGCTGCGACCGCGCCGCCGCGGGCGCCGTGTAACGCGCTATACCGCCGGCATGCCGACCGCGGTCATCGATATCGGAACCAACACGCTGCTCCTGCTGATCGTCGACGACGCGATGCAGCCGATCGTCGATCTGTGCCGGTTCGGCCGGCTCGGCAAGGGGCTCGACGCCACCGGCCGGCTGGCCGACGACGCGATCGCGAACAGCCTCGAGATCTGCCGCGAGTATCGCCACGTGATGGACGCGCACCGCGTGACGCGGCCGGTGGTGATCGCGACGCAGGCCGCGCGCGAGGCCACGAACGCCGCCGACTTCGTCGGCCCGGCCGAGGCCATCCTCGGCGCGCCGATCGAGGTGATCGCCGGCGAGCGCGAGGCCGAGCTGGCCGCGACCGCGGTGGCGCGGACGTTCCCCGAGCTCGCCGGTACGCGCTACCTCGTGGTCGACGTCGGTGGTGGCTCGACCGAGCTGATCACCGTCGAGGCCGGCCGCGTGGTGTCCGAGGTCAGCGTGCCGATCGGCGCGGTGCGGATGACCGAGCGCCACCTCGCGCACGATCCGCCGACCGCGGCCGAGCTCGCGGCGCTGACCGCCGACATCGATCGCCACCTCGCCGCGCTGGTGCTGCCGCGCGGCGTGCCGGTGGTCGCGACCGCGGGCACGGCGACGACGCTGGCCGCCGTGACGCTGGGCCTCGCGCGCTACGACGCCGCGGCGGTGACCGGCCTGCGACTGTCGCGCGACACCGTCACCGCGCTGGTCGCGCGGCTCGCCGCCGCGTCGGTCGCCGAGCGCAGGGGCATGACGGGTGTCGAGCCGCAGCGCGCCGACGTGATCGCCGCCGGCGCGGCAATCTTCGATCGCATCCTGGCGCACATCGACGCGCCGGTGATGATCACCTGCGATCGCGGCATTCGCTGGGGCGTGGCCTACGAGCGCATGTCAACCGGTTCCGGCGGCGGCGCATCTTGATCGCATGACACGTACAAGCTCGCTCCTGGCGTCGGCGGTCCTCGCACTGGTATTCGGTCTGGTGGCGGCAGGGACGGCGAGCGCCGACGCCCCGGTCACCAGCGAGACCCGCAGCGTCGCCGCGTTCCACGCGATCTCCGTGCCCGGCACGCTCAAGGTCGAGATCACCGTCGGCAAGCCGGCCCGCGTCGAGGTCAGCGGCGAGACCGACCTGCTCGCCAAGCTGACCACGACGGTCAAGGACGGCGTGCTCGTGATCGACACGCCCAAGCGCATGCGCGGCCGCAACCACCTGCGCGCGACCATCACCGTGCCGGAGCTCGACGCGATCGAGCTCAGCGGCACTGCCCAGGTCACGGCCGCGGGCCTCGCGGCTGCCGGGCTCGCGCTCCGCATCCCCGGCACCGGCTCGATCACCGTGACCGGCACGACCGGCACGATGGAGGTCGCGATCGACGGCACCGGCGAGATCAACGCCGACAAGCTCAGCGCCAAGGACGCGCGGGTCGCGATCGGCGGCACCGGCCAGGCCTCGGTGCGCGCCTCACAGTCGGTCGAGGTCTCGGTGAGCGGCACCGGCAGCGTCAACATCGCCGGCAACCCGCCGCGCGTCAAGAAGTCGGTCACCGGCACCGGCTCGGTCCACATGCGCTGAGCGCGGTGTGTCTGCGCTGGGACGCCTCGAAGACGAACGGCGAGATCGCGCCGAACGGTCGCGTGTGACGTCGAAGCAATGATGGCCGCGCCGGCCATTCACCGGCAGTCGGGCGCAGCGCGCAAGGATGCGCGGAGCAGCTGCTCGAGCGTCGCGCGGTCCCCCACGTGGGGGCGCGAGCTTGCCACTGCGGCTCGCGCCACCCGAGGGCTGTAGCCAGCCGAGACCAACGCTTGCCGTGCCTCTTCCTCGATGGTCGCCTGACGGGGGCCAGCTTCGCGGTCGTTCACGTCACTGGCAGCCTCTACCTCCGCGGACTCGTCGTCTGCCGTGACCGCCGCGGCCTCCATGCTCGCGTCGCGTGCCTCCACCACTGCGGCCTTCGCGCCAGTCGCCACCTCCGCGCCAATCGTCGCCGCGGTCGCCGCCGGAGCATCCGCCTCCACGGGCATGGCCTCGCGAGCCTCCACCTTGCCAGCGAGCGCCATTCCGACGGCGTCGCGTGCGCGCCATGTGAAGACCAGCGCATCCGGCGCCTTGCCTCGGATCTCGAGCGCCCCGTCGTGAAGCTGGTGGTGGTGGCCACTGCACAGGGTAGTGATATTCCACACTTCGTGCTCACCGCCGTCTTGCTGATACTCGATATGATGCAGATCCAGATTGCGCGCCGACCGACAACCCGGCGCGGTGCAGCGGTGATGATCACGGGCGAGCACCTGACGTCGCGTCCGCGGCGTGACCGTGGCAGTCACCCGAGCCGGCTGTACAGCGTCGAGCGAGCCG